>WNFM01293482.1_pt5 | contig 17033 bp, 15 predicted proteins | sample 5400271 | NCBI WGS metagenome assembly WNFM01 (sample SAMN13153352, study PRJNA577476) | soil metagenome | isolation source: 60 cm saprolite on Douglas fir-dominated hillslope | place: USA:California | collected 2013-09-17
TCCCAGGTCGGCGCTCAGTTCGGCTACGGCATGTCGTGGGTGATGCTGTTCAGCTATCCGCTGATGGCCGCGATCCAGGAGATCAGCGCGCGGATCGGCCGCGTCACCGGGCAGGGGATCGCCGGCAACATCCGCGCCCACTACTCGCTCGGGCTGCTGCGGGCGATCGTCGGGCTATTGCTGATCGCCAACATCATCAATCTCGGCGCCGATCTCGGCGCCATGGGCGAGGCGCTGCAGCTGCTCTTCGGCGGCTCGGCGCATCTCTACGTCGTGCTCTTCGCCGTCATCTGCGCCTGGCTCGAGATCTTCTCGCGCTACGAGCGCTATGTCGCGATCCTCAAATGGACGACGCTGTCGCTCTTCGCCTATGTCGCCACCGTCCTCGTCGTCGACGTGCCCTGGGGCGAGGTCGCCTACAGCACCTTCGTGCCGAGCTTCGCCTGGCAGAAGGACTATATCGTCGCCATCGTCGCGGTGCTCGGCACGACCATCAGCCCCTATCTCTTCTTCTGGCAATCCTCGCAAGAGGCCGAGGACGAGCAGGACACGCCCGGCGCGCGTCCGCTGATGCTGGCGCCGGAGCAGGCGCCGGCCGAGATCCACCGCATCCGCATCGACACCTATTTCGGCATGGGATTCTCCAACCTCGTCAGCCTGTTCATCATCATCACGACCGCCGCGACGCTGCATGCGAACGGCATCACCGACATCCAGACCTCCGCTCAGGCGGCCGAGGCGCTGCGACCGATCGCCGGCCCCTTCGCCTTCGCCGTGTTCGCCGCCGGGATCATCGGCACCGGCATGCTCGCCGTGCCGGTGCTGGCCGGGTCGGCGGCCTATGCCGTCGGCGAGGCGCTCGGCTGGTCGATCGGGCTGGCGCGGCGGCCGCTCGACGCCAAGGCCTTCTATGGCACGATCGCCGTCGCCACGCTGATCGGCATCGTCATCAACTTCATCAACATCGATCCGATCAAGGCCCTGTTCTGGAGCGCCGTGCTGAACGGCGTCGTCGCCGTTCCCTTGATGGTCGTCATGATGATCATGACGATGCGGCCGCAGGTAATGGGAAAGTTCACCCTGCCGCGACCGCTCTGGGTGATGGGCTGGCTGTCGACCGCGGTCATGGCCTTTACCGTGCTGACCATGTTCGCGACCTGGTAGGCTCGCGCGGTTGAACGGAAGAATCACGGCCGCCGGCTGTTGACACAGATCAAGGTTGACGGGACGGCGGGCTACGACATTGTCGCGCGGGCCGAGCCCCTCGCGCTGGAAGCCAGATGACGAATTCATGACGATCCGCCATCTCGATCGCCTGCTGCACCCGCGCTCGCTCGCCGTGATCGGTGCGTCCGACCGGCCGAACAGCGTCGGCGCGGTGGTGATGAAGAACCTCGCCGCCGCCGGCTTCGCCGGCACGGTGATGCCGGTCAATCCCAAGCACAAGATCGTCGCCGGCCTGCCCAGCCATGCCGACATCGCCGATTTGCCGATCGCGCCCGATCTCGCGGTCATCTGCACGCCGCCGGAAACCGTTCCCGCCATCATCGATGCGCTGGGGCGACGCGGGACGCGCGCGGCTGTTGTCATCACCGCCGGCCTGACGCGGACCAGGCTCGCCGATGGCCGCATCCTGCGGCAGGCGATGCTCGACGCGGCGCGACCCTATCTGCTGCGCGTGCTCGGTCCGAACTGCGTCGGCCTGCTCGTTCCCGGTATCGGTCTCAACGCCAGCTTCGCCCATACCGGCGCCAAGGACGGAAGCATCGCCTTCGTCAGCCAGTCTGGCGCCCTCTGCACCGTCGTGCTCGACTGGGCGAACAGCCAGGATATCGGTTTCAGCCATTTCATCTCGCTGGGCGACGCCGCCGATGTCGATTTCGGCGACGTCATCGACTATCTGGCGGCCGACCCGCGCACCAGCGCCATCCTGCTCTACATGGAATCGGTGACGCATGCGCGGAAGTTCCTCTCCGCCGCGCGGGCGGCGGCGCGCAACAAGCCGATCATGGCGATCAAGGCGGGCCGCACGCCGCTCGCCGCCAAGGCGGCGGCCTCGCATACCGGCGCCCTCGCCGGCGCCGACGCGGTGTTCTCCGCGGCCTTCCGGCGCGCCGGCATCGTCAGGGTCGACACCATCGAGGAGCTGTTCGACGCGACGGAGACGCTGGCCCGTTCGCCCGTGCTCGGCGGCGACCGGCTCGCCATCGTGACCAATGGCGGCGGCGCCGGCGTCATGGCCGTCGATGCGATGGCGACCGGCGAGGGACGGCTCGCTACTCTGTCGACGGCGACGATCGACGGGCTCAATGCCGTGCTGCCCGCCACCTGGAGTCGCGGCAATCCGATCGACATCATCGGCGACGCGCCGAGCCAGCGCTATGCCGATGCGCTGCGCATCGTGCTCGAGGATGACGGGGTCGATGCGGTCCTGGTGATGCATGCGCCGACCGCCATCGTGCCGTCGATCGAGCCGGCGAACATGGTCATCGAGACGGCGAGGACCGCCAAGCATCCGGTTTTTACCTGCTGGCTCGGCCGCGCCGCCGTCGGTGAGGCGCGACGGGCCTTTGCCGTGGCCGGCATTCCCAGCTTCGAATCGCCGGACGGCGCCATACGCGCCTTCAATCACATGGTCGAGTACCGCACGACGCAGCGCAACCTGATGCAGACTCCCGCCGCCGATCCGCAGGAATTCAATTCCGATCGCGCCACTGTCCGCCGGGTGATCGACGCCGTGCTCGGCGAGGGGCGCGACATCCTGACCGAACCGGAGTCCAAGAGCGTGCTCGGCGCCTATGGCGTGCCGGTGGTCGAGACCGTCACGGCGCCGGATGCCGACGCGGCCGTCGCCGCCGCCGAGCGCATCGGCTTTCCCGTCGCCGTGAAGATCCTGTCGCCCGACATCAGCCATAAGAGCGATGTCGGCGGCGTCGTCCTCGGCCTCGAGACCGGCGATGCCGTCCGCGCCGCGACGGAGGGCATGCTCGCCCGCGTGCGCAAGCAGAAGCCAGCCGCGCGCATCGCCGGCGTGACGGTGCAGCGCATGGCGGGGGGAGCCGGGACCTTCGAGCTCATCGTCGGCGCCACGGTCGACGCGATCTTCGGGCCCGTCATCCTCTTCGGCCATGGCGGCACGGCGGTCGAGCTGATCGGCGACCGCGCCGTCGGCCTGCCGCCGCTCAACCGGGTGCTTGCCGCCGAGCTGATCGCGCGGACGCGGATCGCCCGTCTGCTGTCCGGGTTCCGCGACCATCCCGCCGCCGATCGCGCGGCGATCGAGCGCGTGCTCATGCAGATCTCGCAGCTGATGGCCGATTTCCCGGAGGTCTGCGAGCTCGACATCAACCCGCTGATCGCCGACAGCAAGGGCGTGCTCGCGCTCGACGCGCGGGTTCGCGTCGCGCGGGCGACGAGCGACGGCAGCGACCGCTTCGCCATCCGACCCTATCCGCAATTCCTCGGCGAGGAGGTCCCGTTCGGCGGGCGCCGCATACTGCTGCGGCCGATCCGGCCGGAGGACGAGCCGGCGCATCGCGAGTTCGTGTCGCATCTCTCGCCGAGCGATTTGCGCTTTCGCTTCTTCGGCATGGTCCGCGAGATGCCGCATTCCCAATTGGCACGCTTCACCCAGATCGACTACGACCGCGAGATGGCATTTCTCGCCGTCGACCGGACGCCGGACGGCAAGGCGCAGACGCTCGGCGTGGTGCGCGCCGTCGCCGATCCCGACAACCGACAGGCCGAGTTCGCCATCGTCGTTCGCTCCGATCTGAAGGGGCAGGGGCTGGGCGCTATCCTCATGCGCAAGATCATCGAATATTGCCGCAGCCGCGGCACCGGGGAGCTCGTCGGCCAGATCCTGGTCGAGAATATCGCGATGCGAAAACTGGCGAAGACGCTCGGCTTCACCGAGGCCGCATCGCTGGACAGCGAGATCGTCGAGGTTCGGCTGCCGCTGACGGCCGCTACATAGGCGAAATGCCGAGGGCGCGCGATGCCGCCGCCACGTTGCTCGCAAGGTCGCCGGCGACGGAAATCCGGGTCCAGTCGAGCGGACCGATATCCCAGCCGAGCTGCCGGCGCAGCACGTCGACCGTGGCGTCCGAGACGTCGTCGCGGCGGTTGCGGATGCGCTCCTCGAGGAGCGCCGGCGGGGCTTCGAGCCAGAGGCCGCTGAACGCCGCGCCGGAAGCCGCGGCGGTCTCGGCAAAGCCCATCCGCTCCGCCGGATCGGCCGCCACGGCATCGAGAATGACGCTGCATCCGGCCGCCAGCGCCTCGGCCGCAAGCTGCCGCATGCGGGAATAGACGGTCGCCGTCACCGCCGGCGCATAGCCGCTCTCGGGGCAGCGCTCCTCCAGCGCCACGCCGAGGAGGCGTTTGCGGATGACGTCGCTGCGCAGGACCCGGGCGCCCGGGAACGGCCCGATCGTCGGCGCGAGGGCGGCGGCGAGCGTCGATTTCCCCGTCCCGCTGAGGCCGCCGATGGCAATCAGTCGTGGCGGCGCCTGGCGCAGGAGGTCGCCGGCGAGAGCGAGATAGGAGCGGGCATGCGCGCTCTCTGCCTGGCGCTCGGCCGGATCGGGCAGGGTATCGGCGGCGGTCGCCTTGACATGGGCGCGAACGGCGGCGCGCAGCGAGGCGAAGAACGGCAGCGCGGCGATGCCGTCCGCCTCGTCCGAGCGATCGAGGTAGCGGTTGAAGACGAGATTGGCGAAAGGGCGCAGCCGGCGATGCTCGAGATCCATCAGCAGGAAGGCGAGATCATAGAGCACGTCGATGCAGGCGAGCGAGCGGCTGAACTCGATGCAGTCGAAAAGGACCGGCCGCCCGTCGACGAGACAGATATTGCCGAGATGGAGGTCGCCGTGACAATGCCGCACCTTGCCGGCGCGGCGACGCCGCTCGAGCAGCTCGCTCAACCCCGGCAGCGCCGCCCTGGTGGCCGCGCGAAGCGCAGCGACCTTCGCGGGATCGAAGATCGCCGGGGTGAAGCGCGCGAGCGCCGGCTCGTTGATCGCCAGCACCGCGGCGATACCGGCGCTGCCGCCTTCCTCCGGCGTGCGCTCGGCGCCGTCATGGAAGGCGGCGATGCGGTCGGCGAGCTCGGTCATCAGCGGGACGGTCAGGGCGCCGGCGACGGCCAGCCGGTCGAAGAGGCATCCAGCGCCGGGCCCGGCCCGTCGAAGGCGAGGCTGCCATCCGGCTGATGGTTGATCGATCGCGTCGCGAGATAAAGCGCCGGCGCGGTACGGCGGTTGAGCGCGAGCTCCGCCTCGCAGGCGCGCCGCCGCAGCTCCGGCGTCGAGAAGTCGAGATAGGGATATTTGACGGCGCGCTTCAGCTTGAAGGCGCGATCGCCGGCAAGAAAGATCAGCGAGGCATGGGTGGCGATCCTCTCCACCGCCGAGACGGCCTCGCCATGGGAAGTCGGGCCATAGGAAGCGGGGTCGGCGAGAAAGGCGATCACCGCCTGCTGATCGTCCTTGCTCACCCGTGCTTCCCCCCAGCGGACCAAGCTGCGCCCTCTATATGAGGAGGCTTGCATCGACGTGAAAGAGCCTTGCCGGCCGACGATACGCGATGATCTGGGTCAAGCGGCGCCGCGCAATCGCGCCGGCCTCCCTTGCGCTAGATCAATGCCGACCGATATCGATGGCAGAGACTATCAACGCTCGAATGCGGGCAACGCTCGGATGCGGGCAACGCTCGAATGCGGGAGGACGCGCGATGGAGCCGAGACACGAAACCGAGAGCTGGCGGACAGCGCAAGGAGCCTATCTCGCGAAATGGCAGGGCTTCGCCGATGCTTGGTCGAAGCACCGCATGCAGGATATGCAGTCGACTCTCGAGCTGGCGTCGCGGCCCTGGTGCTCGCTCGACCCGAAAGAGCTCGCCGCGCTGCAGCAAAAATGGCTCGCCGGCATCATCGATCGCTGCATGCTCGACACGCTCGCCTTCGCCGAGAACGCCGCGTCGCTTCCCGTGGCCGGGATCGTTCCGCCGGCGCCGCCACCCACCCGCTAAGGGAGAAATCCATGACCTATATGCGCATTCGCCTCGAACTCGCGCGCAGCCATGATTTTCCCGATGGCAGCACGCGCCATGGCTATACCTTCATCCTGCCGCTCGACAAGAACGGCCGGCTCGATCGCGACGCCTATGCCCGCAATCCCAAGATCTGCACCGTGCACCGCTTCTGGGAGGGCGAGGGCGATGAGGTCGGGCAGCTCGAGCGGCGGCGCGGCGACAGCTGGGCCTTCTCCTTCCGCATCGGCGAGGAGGACGACGAGGCGATCCATCGCCTCGGCGATCATATCTTCCGCGCCGGCGAGTATGTCTCGGTGCGCGAGCATGACGGCCGCATCCTCACCTTCCGTATCGTCGATGTCCGCCCGGCTCCCGGCCTCGCCGCCACGGCGCCCGGCCGGCGCTGAGGCAACCGTCCCTATTGCGCATCGGCCCCTATTGCGCATCGGCGAGGACGAGATCGGCGCCCTTCTCGCCGATCAGCATGGCCGGCGCGTTGGTATTGCCCGAGGTCACCGTCGGAAAGATCGAGGCGTCGATGACGCGCAGCCCGTCGATGCCGTGCACGCGCAGGCGCGGATCGACCACCGAATCCGTCTTGTCCCGGCCCATCCGGCAGGTGCTCACGGGATGGAAGACGGAATAGGCGCGGGCGCGGATATCGGCGAGCCGCTCGTCGTCGCTGCGCACCGCCGGGCCGGGCTTCAGCTCCGCGGCGATGATGCCGGCGAGCGACGGCGCTTCGGCCAGGCGGCAGAGGAAGCGCGCCCCGGCCAGGAGCTCCTCGACATCGTGATTGGTCGAAAGATAATTGGGATGGATCGCCGGCGCCGTGCGCGGATCGGGCGAGACGATGCGCAGATGGCCGCGGCTGGTCGGCCGGCATGGCGAGACGCTGGTGATGAAGCCGGAAAACGGATCGGGGCTCATCAGCTTGCGCGTGCCGGGCGATGCCTTCTCATAGGTCAGCGGCGAGAAATAGAGCTGGATATTGGGCCGCTCGAGATCGGGCCGCGAGCGGAAGAAGCCGCCGCCCTGATTGACGCTGAGCGCCAGCGGTCCGCTGCGCGCCAGCACGTAGCGCAGCCCCGCCGTGAGCTTGCCCCACCAGGGACGCAGATCGTCGTTGAGGCTCGGCACGGCCGAGCGGTAGACATGATCGAAGCAAAGATGGTCCTGCAGATTGCGCCCGACCGCCGGGCTCTCCTGTGCGACCGCGATGTCGCAGGAGGTCAGCACGTCGACCGGCCCGATCCCCGAGAGCTGGAGCAATTGCGGCGAGTTGATCGCGCCGCCGGCGACGATCACCTCGCGCCCGGCGCGCGCCTCGTGCAGCTGCCCGTGCTGCTCATAGGCGACGCCGATCGCCCGTTTGCCGTCGAGCAGGATGCGCGTCGCCAGCGCCGCCGTCTCGATGCGCAGATTGCCGCGCCGCCGCGCCGGCCAGAGATAGGCGCGCGACGCCGATAGGCGCAGCCCGTTCCGCGTGGTGATCTGGTAATAGCCGACGCCCTCGCTGGTCTCGCCGTTGAGATCGGGGTTGAAGGCGAGGCCGGCCTCCTGGCCCGCCTTGACATAAAGATGCGTCAGCTTGTGGACCGAAGCGGCGATGTCGCTGACATGCAGCAATCCGCCGGCGCCGTGGAAAGGCCCGGCGCCCAGCGCGTGATCCTCCATCCGCTTATAGAGCGGCAGGATATCGCGCCAGCCCCAGCCGGGATTGCCGAGCGCCTCCCACGCGTCGAAATCGCCCGGCTGGCCGCGCGAATAGACCATGGCGTTGATTGAGCTCGAGCCGCCCAGCACCTTGCCGCGCGGGAAATAATTGCTGCGATCGTCGAGCCCGGGGATCTTCTCGCTCTGGTACATCCAGTTGACGCGATCGTCGTAATAGCTCTTGCCATAGCCGATCGGCAGCTGGATCCAGAACCGCCGATCCGACGGCCCCGCCTCGAGCAGCAGCACGCGATGCCGCAAGCTGGCGCTGAGGCGATTGGCGAGCACGCACCCCGCCGACCCGGCGCCGACGATGATGTAGTCGTATTCGCTCACAGCTGCCGCTTCCCCCAACGCCTTCACCAGCCGAGCCACGCTAGCGGCCGAGCGGTCTGGCCGTCAGGTCCATTTTAGACGATTCGATGGACCATTGTCGTCCGGGCGGGCGCGCCGCCGCGGCCAGTGTCGATCGCCACATTAGAATTGAGCGTCACTGAACATCTTCCTTGCGCGGCCCCCGCGCGTAGCGCGCAAGCATCGCATAGATACCGTTGAGGTGAGCCCGGTCGCGATAGGGACCGAATTTGAAGTATTGGGTGTCGTTGGAGCGTCCCGGGAAGCCGATCCTGCCGCGGACGGTTACGATCGGCACGTCGTCGGCCCAGATATCCAAATAGCCGTTCGCATCCCCGGCGACGCGAAAATGATAGATCATCCTCGTCCAGCGGCCGAACGGGTCCGGCAGATCGTTATGCGGCTCGATGGTGATATCGGTTCTGCAGGGAAGCGGCGTGTGGACCGTCTCCGTCCGATCATGGCCGAGAGAGCCGACGAAGAGATCGACCGGCCCGGCCTTGTTTTCTCTCTCGAAGAGGGCGAAGAAATCCGCCTTGTCGCCTTGCTCCGCCAGGGGGAATTTTGCATCGTGGGCGACGACGATGCGACACTGCGTGTCGTCCTTGTCATGACCGGGCGCGTTGTTTCGCTGTTCGATCGTAATGCTGAAAACATGCGCCTGGAATCGCTGTGCGATCATCGGGCTGTCGTCGTTCGGCCCCTTCCACTGCCCGATGACGAGACGGCTTTCCTCGGGCGACACGCTGCCGTCGATGAACATCGTGAAGCCGTACCAGATGTCGGCGCCGAATCTCAGCCGGACCGCGTCCGCCTCCCAGATCTCGGCGCGCTCGCTCTTGTCGTCGAAGGGCTTCTCGCCGATGCAATTCCGCGACCTCTCCACCAAGCCGAACAGCATCATTTCCGGATACGGGCGAATCGTCATCTTGGCGGCGAAGAATCCGGCATCGGCATCCTTGACGATCGCGAATTCGTTCTCCTTCCGATTGCACAATGCCCAGATCGTCTTGTCGAAAGTACCGCTATCGAAATTGTCGCGGATGACCTGCGCCGGGACGGCGTGCGGGCTCCCTAGCCAAATCGCCGCCGCGAGGAGAAGAACGCCGGCACACTGCCGCGCGAGACGGCCGCCATGCCGAGCCGAGACGGGCCAATGACGCATCGTGATCCTCCCGGGCAGGAGCGAACCAGCAATCGATCTCGCGGTCAACCGAAGCGCGGCACGCCAAAGCGCAACAAAGACCCCTTGCGAGTCGTCTGCATCAGGCATACATACTGCGCCGTCGGGACCACGCAGACTCCCGGCCGACCCAAGACGGCTCGCCGTCCAAGCTCTGCTCAACTCGCATCGGCGAGGCTGAGCGCATGGACGAAGAATCACAGACCTCCCTTTCCCCGCTATCGCTTTATCAGGCACTCGGCACGGCCGCCTCGCCGCTGATCATTGATGTTCGGCGCGGCCCGGCCTTTGAAGCCGACGACCGGCAGATCGCCGGCGCGATCCGCCGCGACCCCGAGAAGATCGACGCGTGGTCCGGCGGGCTTCCCGCCGACCGTCCGCTCGTCGTCTATTGCAGCCATGGCCGCGAGGTCAGCCAAGGCGCCGCCGCGCGGCTGAGCGCCGCCGGCTGCAATGCGCGCTATCTCGCAGGCGGCATCGCCGCCTGGCAGGAGGCGCGGCTGCCGACCATCCGCAAGGCCGCGCGATCCGGCACATGGGTAACCCGCGAGCGGCCGACCATCGACCGCATCGCCTGTCCCTGGCTGGTCAGCCGCTTCATCGATCCCGAGGCGGCGTTCCTTTACGTGCCGTCGGCGACGGTCCACGAAACCGCCGAGCGAACCGGCGCGACGCCCTATGACGTCGCCGGGGTCGAGTTCGGCCATCACGGCGAGCTCTGCAGCTTCGACGCCTTCATCCGCATCTACGACATCGCCGATCCGGCGCTCGACCGGCTGGCCGCGATCGTGCGCGGCGCCGACACCAATCGTCCCGATCTGACGCCGCAATCGAGCGGCCTGCTCGCCCTCTCGCAGGGGCTGAAGATCAATTTCACCGACGATCACGCCATGCTGGCGCAGGGCATGGTCGTCTATGACGCGCTCTACGCCTGGTGCCGGGCGCAGGAGAAGACGCCATGAGGCGCCAGGCGACGACCGCCATCGGCGCGGCGATATCGGCGCTCTCCGTGATCGCTGCGGCGGCGGAGACCACGGCGATCACGGTCGATCTTGCCGCCATGCAACCCGGTCAGCCGCCGGCCGGCTTCGAATTCGGGCGCACCGGTCAGGGCGCCGCGGGACAATGGATCGTCCTCGGCGATGCGACGGCGGAGAGCGGCCGGGCGATCGCGCAGACCGACCGGGATCCCACCGATTATCGCTTCCCGCTAGCGATCTCGAGCGCGGTTTCGGCCGCCAATGTCGATGTCAGCATCCGCTTCAAGCCGGTCGCGGGGAAGGTCGATCAGGCGGGCGGCATCGCCATCCGGCTTGCCTCGCCCGACAACTACTACGTCGTGCGGGCGAATGCGCTGGAGGACAACGTCAATTTCTATCGCGTCGTCGACGGGCGGCGGCGGGAGATCACCGGCGCCAACGTCAAGGTCGCGTCCGGCCAATGGCATTCTCTCGCGCTGAGAGCCGAAGGCGAGCGCTTCACCGTCTCGTTCGACGGCAAGGAGCTCTATGTCGCGAGCGACAAGACCTTCGCCAAGCCCGGCAGGGTCGCGCTGTGGACGAAGGCCGACAGCGTCACGCATTTCGACCGGATCGCGATCCGGCCCCTCCCATGAGATCAACCGAGGCAACGCCATGAGCTATGCCATCGCACCCCTGCCGTTCAAGCCGCATCGCCTGCAGGGACTCTCGGACCGCCTGCTCCTCAGCCATTACGAGAACAATTACGGCGGCGCCGTCCGCCGGCTCAACGCGATCGGCCGGCGTCTCGCCGTGCTCGACTGGGCGGCGGCGCCGGTCTTCGAGATCAACGGGCTGAAGCGCGAGGAGCTCATCGCGCTGAACTCGATGATTCTGCACGAGGTCTATTTCGCCGGGCTCGGCGAGTCCGGCGGTGGCGATCCCATGGGTAGTCTCGCTGCGGCGCTGGAACGCGATTTCGGCAGCGTCGCACGCTGGCGGGCCGAGTTCGTCGCGATGGGCAAGGCGCAAGGCGGCGGCTCCGGCTGGACGCTGCTGAGCTGGTCGCCGCGCGCCGGCCGCCTCCTCAACGCCTGGGCCGCCGACCACACGCATGGCGTCGCCGGCGGCGTGCCGGTGCTCGCTCTCGACATGTACGAGCATGCCTACCACATGGAGTTCGGCGCCAAGGCCGCCGCCTATGTCGACGCATTCATGCGCAACATCCATTGGGAGCGCGTCGGCCAGCGCTACGAGCGGGCGTGCGCCGGCCTTGAGCCGGAGGCGGCCGCGGCGCTCGACGCGGCGGGCGGGCCGATGGCGACGGTCGACGAGGTGAGGACCCGGCTCGAGCGCGGCGAGGAGATCCTCGTCCTCGACGTTTGCCTGAGCGAGGATCGCGAGCGCAAGAGCGACGTGCTGCCGCGGGCGCGCTGGCACGATCCCGAACGCGTCGCCGACTGGGCCGCCGACATGCCGCGCAACGTTCCCGTCATCGCCTATTGTCTCTACGGCTTCCAGATCAGCCAGAATGCCGCCGCCGAGCTGCGCAAGCGCGGCATCGACGCGCGCTCGCTGGCAGGCGGCATCGCCGCCTGGCGCGCCAGCGGCTACCCGACGGAGCCGGCCGCATGAGCGGCCCATCCCAGGTCATTGAGTCTGAGAGAGCAGGAGGATCGATATGAGCAACATGCTTCGGACCATCGTCATCTCGACCTTGATGCTGACGCCCTCCCTCGCCGGAGCGGCGGAGAACGATTGGATGAATAGCGTCGGCGAGGCGCTCGGCAAGCCGGGAACCGAGATGCCGGGCGGCGTCTATCGCGTCGCCCTGCCGCGCAGCGACATCCATGCCAAGCTCGACGGCGTCGACATCAAGACCGGCCTCGCGCTCGGCGGCTGGCTGGGCTTCCAGCGCCATGGCGAGGAGGCCATGGTGATGGGCGACCTCGTGCTGCTCGGCGACGAGGTCGCCCCTGTCATGACGAAATTGGCGGCGAGCGGAATCGCCATCACCGCGCTGCACAACCACCTGCTGCGCAACGATCCCTTCACGATGTACATGCACGTGCTCGGCCGCGGCGATCCCGTGCGGCTGGCGAGCGCGCTGCATGCCGCCCTCGCCGCGAGCAAGACGCCGCTCGCCGCAGGGGCGGCGGCGCCGCCGGCGGAGCTCGGTTTCGATCCCGCTGTTATCGAGACGGTGCTCGGGCGCCAGGGCAAGGTGAACGGGCCGATCCTCGGCTTCTCCATTCCGCGCGCCGCGCCGATCAGCGAAGGCGGCATGGTCGTGCCGGAGGCGATGGGCTCGGCCATCGCGATCAATTTCCAGTCGACCGGCGGCGGCAAGGTGGCGACGACCGGCGACTTCGTGCTCGTCGCCGCGGAGGTCAATCCGGTGGTCGCGGCGTTGCGCGAGAACGGCATCGAGGTCACCGCCATCCACAACCACATGCTGAACGACGAGCCGCGCGCCTTCTTCATGCATTTCTGGGCCAATGACGATGCCGCCAAAATCGCCAAGGGCCTGAAGGCGGCGCTCGACAAGGTCGATGTGGCGAAGGGCTAGGGAGCGCCGGCGATGAGACGCGGCGGCACGCTCGCGGCGCTCGGCCTGGCGGCGCTGCTGGCGGGTTGCGGGCAGGGCGCGTCCCGCTCGGCGAGGTCTCCGGCCGCCTTGACCATCTCGCCATAGACCTCGCGCATCGCCGCCTCTTCCTCGCCGAGCTCGGCAATGACAGCGTCGGCGTCGTCGATCTCGCGGCGGGCACTGTCCTGCACCGGATCGGCGGTCTCAAGGAGCCACAGGGCGTCGGCTACGTCGCGGCGACCGACACGCTCTACGTGGCCAGTGCCGGCGACGGCACGCTGCGCCTCTATCGCGGCGGCGATGTCTCGCCCCTCGCGGTGCTGACGCTCGGCGACGATGCCGACAATATCCGCGTCGACGCCGTCGCGGGCCAGGTGGTCGTCGGTTACGGCAGGGGCGCGCTCGCCGTGCTCGACGCGGCGACAGGGAAACGGATCGGCACGATCCCGCTCGCCGATCATCCCGAAGCCTTCCAGCTCGATCCGTTCGGCGGGCGCATCTATGTCAACGTGCCCGACGCGAGGGAGATCGCCGTCGTCGATCGCGGCGCGGCGAAGCAGATCGCCAGATGGCGGCTGCCGGAGGCTGGCGCCAATTTCCCGATGGCGCTCGACGCGGCGGCAGGGCGGCTCTTGGTCGTCTATCGCCATCCCGCGCTCCTTGCCGTCTTCGATACCGGCACCGGCACCACCGTGACCCGGCTTCCCATTTGCGGCGACGCCGACGATGTCTTCGTCGATGCCAAGCGCGGCCTCGTCTATGTCAGCTGCGGCGAAGGCGTGCTCGCCATCGTCGCGCGGCAAGGCGATAGCTACCGCGAGCTTGGGCGGCTTCCCACCGTGTCCGGCGCGCGCACCTCGCTCTTCGTTCCCGAGCTCGATCGCCTGTTTCTCGCGGTGCGCGCCGGCGGCGGCGAGGGCGCGGCGATCTGGGTCTATCGCCCGACCGACAAATGAAGCGGCTGCCGCGGCGGCATGATCGGCGAGCGGATCGCCGGCGTCCTTGTCGCTGCCTGAATTGGCGACCGTCAGCCCCCTGCGAGCAATGCTGCTGTGTCGTGGATAGCCGGCGCGGCCGGCGCTCCGATCGCTTCCACGCTTCGCACTGTCGTGCGATACCATTTCGGAATCGTAGCGCCGAACAAGGCGCCGATCCCGGCGCTGAGCAATAGCGGGACCCATAGCGGCGGTGGCTCGCCACCCGGATGCAATAGGGCTTGATCGCCCTGCAGCCAGTACATGACGAAGACGCCGGTAAGCGCCATCAAGCTGCCGAGGCCGGCGCTCTCGGCCCATCTCAGCCAGAGCGGCTCGCGATCCGTTTTGGCGAAGTCGTCGCACGCGAAGGCGAGAGCGACCGCCAGCACGGTCGACAACAGAAGCCATTTGCATTGCCCGGGAAATGGCATGATCGGTCCGCTGTCCACGGCGAGGAAATGAAGGCGTAACAGGTAGAATCCGTATGAAATCGGCAGGGTGATCGTGAGAGCGCACATGCCCGAGATGACATAGGCGAGGATCGGTCGTTCCTGAGCGCAGCGGATATCCGCGAAGCTCCATACCTGCTTTGGCAGCAGCGCGGTCGCCGCGGCGATCGAGTGGTTGACCGCGACGAGAAACCCGATGGCGATGGCCTTTCCGACCGGCATCTGGCCGGCGGAGAGGAATGTCGATCCGGCGAAGAGCACGACCACGCCGATCATATCGAGACTCAGCAGGTTCAGCGGCATCTTGACGGGCGTCGGACGCTGGACGGAGAAGCCCAAATTCTTGAGCTTTCTGGTCATTTCCGCATCGCCGTTGCTGCCGTACAGCAATATGCGGGCCAGCATCAGCGGAACTTCTCGATCGGGTCCGCGACCGCCTCGAGTTGATGCGGCGAGAGCTGATCCATGAAGGCGAAGCACCCGACGCATTGGGCGAAGAAGCCGCTGATCTTCTTCTCGAACGCAGCGACGTCGTCGGGAAATTCGTCGCCGAAGCGAGCCCAGCTGTGCAGATTGGTGAGCGCGACGTAGAGCACGAGGTCGCGCGTGAAGCGGAAACGAATCCCATCCGCCGAGAAATCGCTTCGCAGCTCTGCGATCAACGCGTCCGGCAGATCCTTGTTGTTCGTCACATAGGTCCTTGCGTCAGCCAGCAGCCTGTCGGAAATCGTGAACTGCGCCCGATCCATTCGCTTCACCCAGCCGACGGCGCCGAACGGGATCGCTCCCATCTTGTGGAAGAAGCGCAACATCGCGCGATCGAAATCGCGCAGCACAGGGAAGGATGGCAGCAACGTCGTCAGCATCAGCGCGGCGACCAGCGGCGCGTCCAGGCCGTTCAATTTGTCGGGAACGGACTCGGATGACCCGAAATGCAGGACGCCGAACCAGGCCGGGTTTTGCTCGAGCAGCCATGTCACCAACATGAGAAGCCCTTGGCCGGAGACCAGATAGATCGTGCAACTACCGAAATACTGGAAGCGGCTGGTCTGGGTCCGCACGGTCCGGGGTGTGTTGAACCGGCTTGCCGCGTAAAAGGCGACCAGCACCGAGGCGACGAAATAGCTCGCGTCGACGTGCAGGGCAGCAAAGACTGCGTCCATGGCTTCGCGCTCCCCCGAATGCGGACGATGCCGCAACAATGGGACGGTGACTGCAGAGCCGATCCTGTCGAGTTATTTGGCAGGCATCTTACATCGACAGGCGCGGATGCAATGTGAACGAGTTCACAGCGGTTACCACGAGCAGTCCGCTCTTGCCGAGGGCGCCTGCCTCCTGCTATAAGTGTACCCGTTTTGTTCTGTTCTTTGTCATTGTCGATCAAGCTGCCTCGGCCCGGCGCAGCGGCTTCGATGGCGAAACGCAACCTCAACCTGTGGTAAAGGGTCCCTGCATTTCGCCTGCATCTGCAGGGGGCGGACGCAAGATCTGGTAGGTCGGCCTATCATGCCGGGATGGCCCGCGTGAGCTGGCCTCGATTTGACCAAGCGGTCGGAAGTCTCCTAGCATCCGCGAGAGGCCAGCGACCCCAAAACGAGGAGGCGACGACATGTCCCTGCTGATCCGTGGCGGCACCATCGTCACAGCCGAGCATAGTTTCCGCGGCGACGTCTATTGCGCCGACGGGGTGATCGCGGCGATCGGCCAGGATCTCGCGGCGCCTTCCGGGGCGCGGGTGGTCGATGCCGGCGGGCAATATGTCATGCCGGGTGGCATCGATCCGCATACCCATATGGAGCTGCCCTTTATGGGCACGGTGGCGAGCGAGGATTTCGAGAGCGGCACGGCGGCGGCGCTCGCCGGCGGCACGACGATGATCATCGACTTCGTCATCCCGAGCCCGCAGCAATCGCTGCTCGCGGCCTATGACATGTGGCGCGGCTGGGCCGAGAAAGCCTGCGCCGATTATTCCTTCCACGTCGCCGTGACGTGGTGGAGCGAGAGGGTCCATGACGAGATGGGGGTGCTGGCCCGCGAGCGCGGCGTCAACAGCTTCAAGCATTTCATGGCCTATAAGAACGCCATCATGGCGGATGACGAGGTGCTGGTGAACAGCTTCGCCCGGGCGCGCGAGCTCGGCGCCATCTGCACCGTCCATGCCGAGAATGGCGAGCTCGTCTTCCGCCTCCAGCAGGAGCTCTTGAAGGCCGGCATCACCGGGCCGGAAGGCCACGCGCTGTCGCGCCCGCCCGAGGTCGAGGGCGAGGCGGCGAACCGCGCCATCCGCATCGCCCAGGTGCTCAACGTCCCGGTTTATATCGTCCACAATAGCTGCCGGGAATCGCTCGAGGCGATCACAAGGGCGCGCAACGAGGGGCAGCGCGTCTATGGCGAGGTCCTCGCCGGGCACCTCCTCGTCGATGACAGCGTCTACCGCCATCCCGATTGGGCGACCGCCGCGGCCTATGTCATGAGCCCGCCGTTCCGGGCGAAGGAGCACCAGGAGCATCTCTGGCGCGGGCTGCAATCGGGCAATCTGCAGACCACGGCGACCGATCATTGCTGCTTCTGCGCGCCGCAGAAGGCGATGGGCCGCAGCGATTTCTCGAAGATCCCCAACGGCACGGGCGGGGTCGAGGACCGCATGGCGGTGCTCTGGCACCATGGCGTCAATAGCGGCCGGCTGACCATCAACGAGTTCGTCCGCGTCACTTCGACCAACGCGGCGCAGATCTTCAACCTCTATCCGCGCAAGGGCGCGGTCAGCGTCGG
>WNFM01288358.1_pt1 | contig 17030 bp, 17 predicted proteins | sample 5400271 | NCBI WGS metagenome assembly WNFM01 (sample SAMN13153352, study PRJNA577476) | soil metagenome | isolation source: 60 cm saprolite on Douglas fir-dominated hillslope | place: USA:California | collected 2013-09-17
AACCGCGACATCAGCCAGGGGCCGTACGACAACTACATCCAGACTGACGCGTCGATCAACCGCGGCAATTCCGGCGGCCCGCTGTTCAACCTCGATGGCGATGTGGTCGGCGTCAACACGCTGATCATTTCGCCGACCGGCGGCTCGATCGGCCTCGGCTTCGCGGTGCCGTCGAAGACGGTCGCCGGCGTCGTCGATCAGCTCCGGCAGTTCGGCGAACTGCGCCGCGGCTGGCTCGGCGTGCGCATCCAGCAGGTCACCGACGAAATCGCCGAAAGCCTCAGCATCAAGCCCGCCCGCGGCGCGCTGGTGGCGGGGGTCGACGACAAGGGCCCGGCGAAGCCTGCGGGCATCGAGCCCGGCGACGTCGTGGTCAAGTTCGACGGCAAGGACGTCAAGGACCCGAAGGACCTGTCGCGCGTGGTGGCTGACACCGCGGTCGGCAAGGAAGTCGACGTCGTGATCATCCGCAAAGGCAATGAGGAAACCCGCAAGGTGACGCTCGGCCGTCTTGAGGATACCGACAAGACGCAACAGGCTTCCGCCAAGGCCAAGGAAGAGCCGGCCGAAAAGCCGGTGACGCAAAAGGCGCTCGGCCTCGATCTGGCGACGCTGAGCAAGGACCTGCGCACCAAGTACAAGATCAAGGAAAGCGTCAAGGGCGTGGTCGTCACCGGCGTCGACGGCACGTCGGATGCCGCCGAAAAACGGCTATCCGCCGGCGACGTCATCGTCGAAGTGGCGCAGGAGGCGGTGAGCAACGCCGCCGATATCAAGAAGCGCGTCGATCAGCTCAAGAAAGACGGCAAGAAGTCGGTGCTGCTGCTGGTAGCCAACGGTGACGGCGAACTGCGCTTCGTCGCGCTGAGCGTGCAGTAACAACCGGTCATACTCCGCGAAGGCGGAGTATCCAGTACGCCGCGGCCTTTCAGTCGCGTCGCTAACGCATCTGGAATACTGGATCACCCGCTTTCGCGGGTGATGACAGTCGATGTTACCCCTCCACAAACTCGTCGCGCCGATAGCCCTGCGCGTACAACAGCGCGCTGAGATCGCCGTAGTCGATCCGCGCGGCGGCGGCCGCTGCAACCGCCGGCTTGGCGTGATAGGCGACGCCGAGGCCTGCCGCCTCGATCATGCCGAGATCGTTGGCGCCGTCGCCGGTCACCAGCGTGTCGATCTCGTCGAGGTCGAAGGATTCGCGCAGCTCAAGCAGGGTCGCGAGTTTGGTGGCGCGGCCTAAAATCGGCTCGGTGACTTCGCCGGTGAGTTTGCCGTCGCGGACTTTCAGTTCGTTGGCGCGGTTTTCCTGAAAACCGATCTTGGCGGCGACCGCGGTGGTGAACAGCGTGAAGCCGCCCGAGATCAGGCAGGTCCAGGCACCGTGCGCGCGCATGGTGGCAACCAGTTCGCGGCCGCCCGGCGTCAGCGTGATGCGTTTTTCCAGCACCTCGTCGATCACGCCGACCGGCAAATCCTTCAGCAGCGCCACGCGCTCGCGCAGCGCGGGTTCGAACTCGATTTCACCGCGCATCGCGCGTTCGGTGATGGCGGCGACGTGCGCCTTCAGGCCGGCGAAATCAGCCAATTCGTCGATGCATTCCTGGCCGATCATGGTGGAATCCATGTCGGCCAGAAAAAGCTTCTTGCGCCGCAGTGCCAGAGGCTGCACGACAATATCAATCGGCAGATCGCCGCGTGCCTCACGCAGACGGTGTTCGATAGCGCGGATGTCGTGACCCTCGAAGGCAATCTGGCCTTCGAAGGGAATATCGACCGCGACTTCGTCAAACAGCCATTGTGCGGCGCCGGGCGAGGGAACAATGGCGCGCGCGCCATCCACCGAGTCGAGCGCGGGGTTGACGGGATTGCAGATGAGCGTGGCGACGAGGGACATGCAGGCGGTTTCGCAAGGTTTGAGCAAGCAAGGTTTGAGCAAGCAGGACTTGAGCAAGGCGGTGCTTATCGCAGGGCCGACCGCCAGCGGCAAGTCGGCGCTGGCGCTCGAGCTTGCGCAAAAAACCGGCGGGATCGTCATCAACACCGACTCCATGCAGGTCTATCGCGACCTCCGCATCATCACGGCGCGGCCGACGCCGGCCGAAGAGGCGGTCGTGCCGCATAGCCTTTATGGCCATGTCGATGCGGCGGTGAATTTTTCCGCCGGCGCCTGGGTGGCAGACGCAGCAAAAGTGCTGGCTGACGCGCGCGCGAAAGGCCGCTTGCCGATCTTCGCCGGTGGTTCCGGCCTGTATTTCAAGGCGCTCACGCGCGGCCTGTCCGCGGTGCCGCCGATTGCCATCGAAGTGCGCGAGGACGTACGTGCGCGGCTGGAACGGAACGGCGTCGAAGCGCTGCATGCCGAGCTTGCCGTGCGTGATCCGGCGTCGGCCGAGCGGCTCAAGCCGCGCGATCGCACCCGGATCGCGCGCGCGCTGGAGGTCGTGGAAGCGACCGGCCGCTCGCTGACCGACTGGCACCGCCAAGGCCTGCCGCCGCTGCTGCCGCCGGGTGAGTTTGTGGCGCTGTTCATAGCGCCCGAACGCGGCGCGCTCTACGCCCGGATCGATGCCCGGTTCGATGCGATGCTGGCGGCTGGGGCGCTGGAAGAGATCGCTGCGCTGGCCTCGCGAAATCTTGATCCCTTGCTGCCGGCGATGAAGGCCCATGGTGTGCCGGCGCTGATCCGCCACCTCAAGGGCGAGATCACGCGCGAGGCCGCCGCCGAGATCAGCCGCGCCGACACCCGCCATTACGCCAAGCGGCAATTCACCTGGTTCCGGCATCAACTGCCGGAGTTCGAATGGGTGGCGCCAGAGGCGGCGAGGGGGTGGGTGGAGGGCGTCATTCCGGGGCGCGAAGCGAACCCGGAATCTCGACCTTCCGGGTCTGGTCCTTCGGACCATCCCGGAATGACGTCGACTTGACGGCGGCTCCCGCGCATGGCGGGAACCGCAAATTCGCACTCGCCGAAACTCCGGAACACCGCTAAGCTGCCCAAACCGGGCTGAACGCCGCCTTCCCTTGACTTCCGGGGACCGGACGGTATAACCCGCGCAACCTTTGGGAAGTCCGAGACCTCGAATGCGTAATATTATTACCAAGCTCCTTATTGTAGTCGTACCCAGGCGCACCGCCGGGGGTGGCTGAAGGCCATCCAAATTCGGACGGTGCGCATGGGGCCTCTGGGGCCCTTTTTTATTTCCCAAATTCTCGAAACCGAAACAGCCGCTGGCAACAGCGGACCCGGAGCAAGCCAAGAAAAACGTCAAGGAAACCCGTTATGACCGACAACAGCCACGATCCGAACCAGATGACCGGCGCCGCGATGATCGTGCGCGCGCTCATTGATCATGGCGTCGAGCACCTGTTCGGCTATCCCGGCGGCGCGGTGCTTCCGATCTATGACGAGATCTTTCAGCAGAGCGAGGTCGAGCACATCCTGGTGCGGCACGAGCAGGGCGCCGGCCACGCCGCCGAGGGCTACGCACGCTCGACCGGCAAGCCGGGCGTGGTGCTGGTGACCTCGGGTCCCGGCGCCACCAACATGGTGACGCCGCTGACCGATGCGCTGATGGATTCGATACCGCTGGTCTGCATCACCGGGCAGGTGCCGACGCATCTGATCGGCAATGACGCGTTCCAGGAATGCGACACCGTCGGCATCACCCGTCCCTGCACCAAGCACAACTGGCTGGTGCGCGACGTCAACGATCTCGCCAAGGTGTTGCACGAGGCGTTTTACGTTGCGACCACCGGCCGTCCCGGTCCGGTGCTGGTCGACGTGCCCAAGGACGTGCAGTTCGCGGTCGGTACCTACCATCCGCCGCGCAAGTCCGACGTGCACGTGTCGTATACGCCGCGGGTGAAGGGCGATGCGGCGCAGATCCGGAAAGCCGTGGCGCTGCTGGCTTCCGCCAAGCGGCCGGTGATCTATTCCGGCGGCGGCGTCATCAATTCCGGACCCGAGGCGTCGAAGCTGCTGCGCGAGCTCGTCGAAGCGACCGGCTTTCCGATCACCTCGACCTTGATGGGGCTCGGCGCATATCCCGCGACCGGCAAGAACTGGCTGGGCATGCTCGGCATGCACGGCACCTACGAGGCCAACATGACGATGCACGACTGCGACGTCATGCTGTGCGTCGGCGCGCGCTTCGACGACCGCATCACTGGCCGCGTCGATGCGTTGATCAACAAGAACATCCGCGTCGACGTGCCGATCATCGGCGATTGCGCCAACATCCTCGGTGACCTCCTGCAGGTGTTCAAGGCGGAAGCGAAGAAGCCCGACATCAAGGCGTGGTGGGCGGAGATCGCCAAATGGCGGGCGCGCAATTCGCTCGCCTACAAGAAGAACAACGATGTCATCCTGCCGCAATACGCGATCGAGAAGCTGTTCGAGGCGACGCGCGGGCGCGATACCTACATCACCACCGAAGTCGGCCAGCATCAGATGTGGGCGGCGCAGTTCTTCGGCTTCGAAGAACCGCACCGCTGGATGACGTCGGGTGGTCTCGGCACCATGGGCTATGGCCTGCCGGCCGCGCTCGGCGTCCAGGTCGCCCATCGCGACAGCCTCGTCATCGACATTGCCGGCGACGCTTCGGTCCAGATGACGATGCAGGAGATGTCGACGGCGGTTCAGTATGAGCTGCCGATCAAGATCTTCATCCTGAACAACCAGTATATGGGCATGGTGCGGCAGTGGCAGCAGCTTCTGCACGGCAACCGGCTGTCGCACTCCTATTCGGAAGCGCTGCCGGATTTCGTCAAGCTCGCGGACGCATTCGGCTGCGTCGGCCTGCAGGCGATCAAGCCTGGCGACCTCGACGGCGCGATCAAGGAAATGATCTCGGTCAAGCGCCCGGTGCTGTTCGATTGCCGTGTGGCGGCGCTGGAAAACTGCTTCCCGATGATTCCATCCGGCAAGGCGCACAATGAGATGCTGTTGCCGGTGGAAGCCACCGACGAGGCGACCGCGGCCGCCTTCGCCGGCGGCAAGGCACTGGTGTGAGGTGGGAGGGGCAGATGTTTGATCTCAAGCAACTCGAGCGCGCGCACGAGATCGTGGGTCAGGCCGTGCCGCCGACACCGGCGCATGCCTGGCCGCTGCTGGCGCAGCGGCTCGGCACGGCGATCATCGTCAAACATGAAAACCATACGCCGACCAGTGCGTTCAAGGTGCGCGGTGGACTGGTCTACCTCGATCGTCTGAAGCGTGAACGGCCCAGCACGCCCGGGATCATTTCGGCGACGCGCGGCAATCACGGCTGGGGCAGCGGCTCGGCGCGACGGTGATCGTCAAGCATGAGAACCACACGCCGACTGGCGCCTTCAAGGTGCGGGGCGGGCTGGTTTACTTCGATCGTCTGAAGCGCGAACGGCCCGGCACCGCCGGCCTGATCTCGGCCACGCGCGGCAATCACGGCCAGAGCCTGGCGTTTGCCGGCAGCCGTTACGGGTTGCCGGTGACGATCTATGTGCCGCACGGAAATTCGGTCGAGCAAAACCGCGCCATCCGGGGGTTCGGCGCTACGCTGGTCGAGCATGGCGAGGATTTTCAGGCCGCGCGCGAGGAAGCGTATCGCCGTGCCGAGACCAACGGGCTTGAAATCGTGCCGGCATTTCATCCCGATCTGGTGCTGGGCGTTGCGACCTATGCGCTGGAATTGTTGCGGAAAGCGCCTGATCTCGACGTGCTCTATGTGCCGATCGGGCAGGGCTCCGGCATCTGCGGCTGCATTCTGGCACGCGATCTGCTGGGGCTTGGCACCGAGATCGTCGGCGTGCAGTCGAGCGCGGCGCCGTCCTATGCGCTGTCGTTCGCGGCCGGCAAGGTCGTGACCACGGAGACCAGCAATACGCTGGCCGACGGCGTCGCGACACGCATTCCCGACGCTGATGCGGTCGCGATCATTTGCAACGGCGCTTCGCGCGTCGTTCAGGTCACCGACGACGAAATCGCAGCTGCCATGCGGGCTTACTGGACCGATACCCACAATCTTGCGGAAGGCGCCGGCGCGGCCGCGCTCGCGGCTGCCTTGCAGGAAAAGAAGAGACTTCAAGGCAAACGCGTCGGCCTCGTTCTGAGTGGCGGCAATATCGATTTCGATCGGTTTCGCCGCTGGGTCGGGCCGGATGCGGTTGCTGCAGAACAACGGGCGATCGCGTGACAGAGAAAGAATCCAAGGGGACGACAATGAACCAGCCCGCATCCGCCTACTTCCTCGAAGAGCGCCACGATCCGACCGAAGCGCACACGCTTTCGGTGCTGGTGCAGAACGAGCCCGGTGTGCTCGCGCGCGTGATCGGACTGTTTTCGGGGCGTGGCTACAACATCGAAAGTCTCACCGTCTCCGAGACCGAGAGCCAGAAACATCTCTCCCGCATCACCATCGTCACCACGGGCACGCCGATGGTGATCGAGCAGATCAAGCACCAGCTCGATCGCATGGTTCCGGTCTATCGCGTCGTCGACATGACGCTGACCGGCCGTTCGATCGAACGCGAACTCGCCATGGTCAAGGTGCGCGGCGGCGGCGACAACCGCGTCGAAGCACTGCGGCTGGCGGATGCGTTCCGCGCCCGCGTGATCGACGCCACCACCGAAAGCTTTGTGTTCGAGATCACCGGCAATTCCACCAAAATCAATCAGTTCATCGACCTGATGCGCCCGCTCGGCCTCGTCGAAGTGTCGCGCACCGGCGTTGCCGCGATCGGGCGCGGGCCTGAAGGGATGTGAACATGCTGGCGCGCGACTGGTACTATACGCAGAGGCGGCAGCTCGGGCTCGATTCCGCGGTCGCCTCGATCTATGACCGGCATGACGACAGCGACGTCCGCGCGCGCGCCGCGCTCACCATGCTCGGAGTCCAGCGCGGCTGGCGCGTCGCCGATATCGGCTGCGGCAATGGCGTGCTGGCCTGCGAGGCCGCGCTGCTCGGAGCCGAGGTCGACGCGATCGATATTTCGCCGGCGATGCTGGCGCTCGCCAGGATCTATGCCAGGGATCGCAAGGTCGCGGTCCGCACCCAGCCCGCGGGCATGCTGAGCTTCGCGTATAAACCGAATTCCTATGATCTGATCGTCAGCGAATTCACGCTGCACCACCTGCCGGATTTCTGGAAGGCGGTGGCGCTGGCCAGAATCTTTGCAGCGCTGAAGCCCGGCGCCAACTTCTACCTGCGCGACATCGTGTTCGTCAGCATGCCCGACGGCGTCGAGCGCGATGTCGAGCAATGGGCGGATTTCACCATCAAGAACCACGATTTCGAGCACGAAGGCGTGGTCACCCATATGCGCGACGAATACTCGACCTTCGGTTGGGTGATCGAGCGCATGCTGACCGATGTCGGCTTCACGCTGGAAGCGGTCGATTATCACGCGCCGCTGCACGGCACTTATCTCCTGCGTAAACCGAAGCCGGACCAACAGAGCTAGAAAAAATGAAACCGGCCGATATCTGTATCGCCGTCCTGGTGGCGGCGATCCGGGGCTTGCCTTGGTGGCGAGCCGGATCGCGCCAGCCAACGACCGCGTGAGGACTTGATGTCGCACTCGCTACTGATCGCCTTTGTGATCTTCGCCACCGTGATGTTCTTCACGCCGGGGCCGAACAACATCATGCTGTTGTCGTCGGGACTGACCTACGGCTTCCGCCCGACGATCCCGCACATTCTCGGCATCACGTTCGGCTTCGCCTTCATGATCGGCGCGGTCGGCGTCGGGCTGGGGACGGTCTTCATTGCCTACCCGGTGCTGCAGACCATCCTGAAATATGCCGGGGTCGCCTATCTGGTCTACCTGGCGGCCGCGATCGCGATGTCCGGACCGGTCTCGCCCGATCAGGACGTCAGGCGCCGGCCGATGACGTTCTGGGGCGCGGCTATGTTCCAGTGGGTCAACGTCAAGGGCTGGGTCATGGTGATCGGCACCATCACCGCCTATGCGGCGATCGCGGCCTATCCCTGGAACATCGCTATCCAGGTCGGCCTGAGCCTTTTACTGGGCGCGATTTCCTGTACCGCCTGGGCCCTGTTCGGCTCCTCGCTGCGGCCGATCCTGACCTCCCCGCTGATGGTGCGGGCCTTCAATATCGTGATGGCAATCCTGCTGCTGGCCTCCCTCTATCCCGTCTTCATGGATGCATGATCCCGCACTGCGCCATGCGAGATCAGGGTTTCCCCTGAGGGGAAAAAGCTCTAGACAACGCCGGAAATTCGCGGGCGACCGGCGGTCCGTTACACCCAAATGCCTGATTAACCGGCCGATTTTGGCCACCGATTAAGGAAACGACTATGCGAGTTTATTACGATCGTGATGCCGACCTGAACCTGATCAAGGGCAAGAAGGTCGTCATCGTCGGCTACGGTAGCCAGGGCCATGCCCACGCGCTGAACCTGAAGGATTCCGGCGTCAAGGACGTCGCCATTGCGCTGCGCAAGGGTTCGGCCTCGGCCAAGAAGGCGGAAGCCGCCGGCTTCAAGGTGATGGAAGTCGCCGAAGCCGCCAAATGGGCCGACCTCGTCATGATGCTGACCCCGGACGAATTGCAGGGCGACATCTACCGCGAGCATCTGCACGACAACATGAAGAAGGGTGCGGCGCTGGTGTTCGCCCACGGCCTCAACGTCCACTTCAACCTGCTTGATCCCCGCGCCGATCTCGACGTGCTGATGATCGCCCCCAAGGGCCCCGGCCACACCGTGCGCTCGGAATACCAGCGCGGCGGCGGCGTGCCCTGCCTGATCGCGATCTCCAAGGACGTCTCGGGCAACGCCCATGACCTCGGCCTGAGCTACGCCTCGGCGATCGGCGGCGGCCGCGCCGGCATCATCGAGACCTCGTTCAAGGAAGAGTGCGAGACCGACCTGTTCGGCGAGCAGGTAGTGCTCTGCGGCGGCCTGGTCGAGCTGATCAAGGGCGGCTTTGAGACCCTGGTGGAAGCCGGCTACGCCCCCGAGATGGCCTATTTCGAGTGCCTGCACGAGGTGAAGCTGATCGTCGACCTGATCTATGAAGGCGGCATCGCCAACATGAACTACTCGATCTCCAACACCGCCGAATACGGCGAATACGTCACCGGCCCGCGGATCGTGACCGCCGAGACCAAGGCCGAGATGAAGCGCGTTCTCGCCGACATCCAGGGCGGCAAGTTCGCCCGCGACTGGATGCTGGAGAACAAGGTCAACCAGACCTCGTTCAAGGCCACCCGCGCCAAGCTCGCCGCCCACCCGATCGAGGAAGTCGGCGAAAAGCTCCGCGACATGATGCCGTGGATCAAGAAGGGCGCGCTGGTCGACAAGACCAAGAACTGAGCTTCGCACCGCAAACGGAAAATTAAGGCAGGATCGGCATTATCAGGCGAGATCGCGGTTACGCGGTCTCGCCTTTTGTTCGAAGAATTGAGTGTTGATTTAGATTCTTGAACACGCCGCATCAGGCGCCTGGCCTGAGCCCGGAACACAGACTTGAAGCTCCCGCCGCATCCTCTGCGCGAACTAGCTCAAGCAATCTGTTAGCAACAAAAAGCCTTGATATTCCCGAGTCAAAGCGCGGTTTCTTAATGCGTGTTTGACGACGCTCGATCGTTGGTCGAGCGGGCGATGTTGATCGGCGCTTCCAAAATCAAGTAGTGGATCAAGCCGCCTGGCCCGGGCTATTTCTCGATCCGATTATGGAGCTGCCAGAACCGCACGGTGCGCTGGGCGGTCTCCATCGACAGCTTGCGGAAATCGCGCTGCGCGATTTCCAGGGTCGGCCCGTCGATCGGGTATTCGTTCGGCCGGTTGCGCAGGATGCTCTCCACCGTCGGCCAGTTGAGCTTGGCCGACCGGCAGGGGATCAGGATCAGGTCGTTGCGGGGCCCATCCATCAGCCGGCCCACCATGTCGAGCGGCATGTCATTGAGAACTGCCAGCGAGACGGCGACCTCGTCGAACTTCCCGGCTTCGGCGAAATTGTAGACCGCCGCGTCGTCCAGTTCGTTCAGTCCCTTCATCAGCTTCACGAGTTCCTCGGCCACGCCGTAGCTCCGCTTCGGAGCCGGCGCTTCGCCCGCGATCGCGTTCAGGATCTGCCGGATCTGTTCCCGGATCGAGGGCGGCGCGATCGCCAGCAGGCGGTCGCGCACGGCCTCCTTGGCGCGGCGCAACAGGTCGCGCAGGAATTTGGCGGGCAGGTCGGTGCGAAGCCCGAGGATTTCGATCAGCTCATCGTCGCCGTCGGCGCGGGCGACGATCGCGGAATATCCCTCTTCCGAGAAGTTGGCGCTGGCATTGTTGGCCAGCTTCCGGATCACCCTGCCTTCGCCGCGGTCGACGATGACGTCGGTCACGGCGGCAGGCAGGTCGGGCCGGCCGGAAATGGCGAGCAGGTGGTCCTGCCCCTTGCGGCTGGCAATCTCGACCAGCGTTTCGGTTCCGAGACGGCTCGACTGGGCCAGCACGGTGCCGGCCACCTCGATTTCGTCGTCCCACGCCAGATGCTGGATGACCTCGAACGGCGCGTAGTCGATCGGCGCCAGCCGCCGCGACAGTTCGGCCTTCGCCCGGGTTTCGACGCGCGCGATCAACAGGCAGAGCACGTCGTCGAAGACCTGGACCTGGTCGTCGCTGAGACGGTCTCCGTCATTGAGGAAGAGATCGGTGACCTGCCTGAGGGTGTCGACCCGTTTGGCAGATGAACCGCCTCTTACGGCGTCTTCGAGTTCGGCGATAATCGAGTGAGCCGGCTGTTGCACGGGTGCAGCCTGTTTGTTGTTTCAATTTCAAGCTGCACAATGGCGGCGGCCACCTTACGCTGGCGTTAAGCCGGAACCACGTAGAATTACAGGACGAGCGCCGCGGGAACAGGCAGATGGACCGTGGCGGGCACGACGCCGCGGAGGTTTGTCGAAGCATTCCGAGCTTTGCGCGGTTTGCGTTCGCGATTGCTTTACCAAGCTTGCTGCGCCGCACGCAGCATTTCCAGCGACAATTGGCCCCTATAAGTGGTTTGGTCGCGGCTTCCGGTACTCCGTTCCGGCTGCTATCCTCTCCAAACCGTTCCACAAAAAACTCGAATAGGAAACTGTCCAACAAGAAGCCGTCAAGCCTGGCCCGCATCCGAGGAGGAAACTCATGAAGCGCGTGCTTAAGGATTTTTTCACGACGAACTTCATTAAAGCTCTGCTTGGGGCGATCGGACTTTCCGGACTGATCATCGTCGTGGCCACCGTGTCGGCTGCCGCGCAAAAGAAATACGACATCGGCGTATCCGACACCGAGATCAAGATCGGCAACATCATGCCGTATTCCGGGCCGGCGTCGGCCTATGGCATCATCGGCAAGACGATGAGCGCCTATATGCGGATGATTAACGACAACGGCGGCGTCAACGGCCGCAAGATCAACTTCATTTCCTATGACGACGCCTACAGCCCGCCGAAAACGGTCGAGCAGGCGCGCAAGCTGGTCGAGAGCGACGAGGTGTTTCTGATCTTCGCGCCGCTCGGCACCGCATCGAACGCGGCGATCCAGAAATACATGAACACGATGAAGGTGCCGCAGCTGTTCGTCGCCACCGGTGCCTCGCGCTGGGGCGATCCCGAACATTTCCCCTGGACCATCGGCTGGCAGCCGAATTACCGGGCCGAGGCGCGGATCTATGCCACCTATGTCCTGCAGCATTACCCCAAAGCCAAGCTCGGCGTGCTCTACCAGAACGACGATTTCGGCAAGGACTACGTGCTGGGCCTGAAGGATGTGCTGCGCGACAAATACGACAGCATGGTCGTCGCCAGCGTGCCCTACGAGATCAGCATGCCGACGGTGGATTCGCAGGTGGTGGCGATCAAGACCGCCAACCCCGACATCTTCGTCAATATCGGAACGCCGAAGTTTGCTGCCCAAGCGATCAAGAAGCTCGCCGAACTCGGCTGGCATCCGATTCACATCATGACCAACGTGTCGGCCTCGGTCGGCGCGGTGCTGAAACCTGCGGGCCTGGAAAACTCGACCGGTATCCTCAGTGCCGGCTACCAGATGGACGTCACCGATCCGCAATGGGACTCTCATCCCGGCATGCAGAAATATCGCGCCTTCATGGCGAAGTATTATCCGGAAGCCGATCGATCCGAGAGCGGACCGCTCACGGCCTACAATACCTCGACCGCTTTGATCGAGGGGCTGAAACGGTGCGGCGACAATCTCACGCGCGAGAACGTCATGAAGATCGTCGCCAACCTGGATTTCGAGATCAACACCTATATCCCGGGCATCCGCATCAAGACATCGCCGACGGATTTCTACCCGATCGAGCAGGTCCAGATGATGAAATTCACCGGCGAGAAATGGCAGTTGTTCGGCCCGATCATCGACGGGCATGCGGAGTAGGCATCCGGCCGCGATGGCGGGACGAGGGCGTCCTTATCCCGCGATGGCCGGAATTCGGCGCTGACCCCGCTGCGCCGGACGCGGCCTGTTGGTTCGGATCGGCGGCGGAGCCGCAGGCCCCGTGTCGCATTTCGCTCCGTTCTTCATGCGTGTCTTTAGCTCTTTGCTGGCGCAGACCAGGCGCGCGCGCAGCTCTTGCGACTGCGCTATGTGACGGTCGAGCTCGAACAGTTTTCGCGCGATCTGCCCGATCAAGTAATCGCGACGCAGGCCGTGACTTTTGATCTCCGCCAGCGCCCCCTTGATCTCGTCGAGCGTAAAGCCGAGCGATTGCGCCTGCAGGATCATGCTCAGCGCTTCGGCCGAACTCTCGTCATATTCGCGGTAGCCCGCTTGCGTCCGGCGCACCGGTTGCACCAGGCCCTGGTCCTCGAGAAAGCGGATTTTCGACGGCGCCACATCGAACCGCCGCGCCAGTTCACCGATCTGCATGGCCGGAATCTCCGTTGAAAAGCCCGCGCAAACACGCCTTGACCTTCAAGTTAGGTTGAAGGTGTAAGGTGGCCTCATCCGTCACCGAATTCAAGGTCAAATCCATGCATGCATCCGTCCCGCCTCAATCGCTGTTCGCTCCGCTGACGCTGCCGAACAAGGCGGTGGTTCCCAACCGTATTGCGAAAGCGGCGATGGAAGAAAACATGGCCGATAGTGGCCAGCTTCCGGGCGAGGATCTGCGGCGGCTTTATGCGAACTGGGCCAGCGGCGGTGCCGGATTGATCCTGTCCGGCAATGTGATGATCGACCCGGCGGCGCTGACTGGGCCCGGCGGCGTCGTGCTCGACGCGCGCCAGCCGATCGAACCGTTCAAGGCCTGGGCGCGGGCCGGGATGCGGGACGGCGGCCAGATGTGGCTGCAGATCAATCATCCCGGCCGGCAGGTTTTCGCCGCGATGGGGCAGGAGGCGGTGGCGCCATCGGCCATCGGCGTCGACCTCGGCGCCTATTCGCACCTGTTTCCGGTACCGCGTGCACTGGATAAAGCGGACATTGCCGGGATTGTCGCGCGTTTTGCCACCACCGCCGGGTTGGCGGAGGCATCCGGCTTTTCTGGCGTGCAGATCCATGCCGCCCACGGCTATCTGATCAGCCAGTTTCTTTCACCGCTCACCAACCGGCGCAGCGATGTATGGGGCGGCGAGTTGCATAACCGCGCCCGGCTGCTGCTCGATGTTGTCAGGGCGGTACGGGCCGCGGTCTCGCCCGGCTTCTCGGTCGCGGTAAAGCTCAACTCGGCCGATTTCCAAAAGGGCGGCTTTGAGGCTTCCGATGCCGTGCAGGTGGTGCGCTGGCTCAATGAGTTGCCGGTCGATCTCGTTGAATTGTCCGGCGGCTCCTACGAAAGCCCGGCCATGCAAGGCGCGCCACAGACCGGTGGCACCGCAGCGCGCGAGGCCTATTTTCTCGATTTTGCCCGCGACGTCAGCGCGGTGGCGCGCATGCCGGTCATGGTCACCGGCGGCATCCGCCGGCGTGCCGTTGCCGAACAGGCGCTTCGGCCGAGCGAGGGCAGGCCGGGTGTCGCGATGGTCGGTATTGCCAGCGCTTTTGCGTTCGAACCGAAGCTGGCGGAAAAGTGGAAGGACGAAGAAGCCCTGGACGTCCACATCCCAAGCGTCGGCTGGCGCAACAAGGCCTATGCAAGCCTTGCGAAGATGGCCCTGGTGAAGCTGCAACTGCGCCGCCTCGGCGGAGGCCGGCAGCCGAAACCCAACGCCAGTCCACTGCTGTCATTGATCCGCCAGCAGATCATCACCAAGCGGCGCACCCGGCTTTACCGGACCTGGGCGTCTCAGGCACGGGTTGAGCCGTCTGGCGCATGATATCATGCGCGGCCGAGCGGGCTTGAGGACTGGTCTTTCCGCGCAAAATGCCGGAAAACCGTCGGGAAAAGGAATTTCGTCATGAAGTCTGTCGTCATCACCGGCGCGTCCACCGGTATCGGCTGGGCTACCGCCAAGCTGCTGCTCGACCGCGGTTTCTTTGTGTTCGGCAGTGTCCGCAACCAGGCTGACGCCGACCGGCTCAAAACCGAGTTCGGCGCCAATTTCCCGCCGCTGTTGTTCGACGTCACCGACGAGGCGGCGGTGCTGGCGGCGGCGCGCGAGGTGCGCAGTGCGCTGAGCGGCGAGACGCTCGCGGGTCTCGTCAACAATGCCGGCATCGCGGTCGCGGGCCCCGTGCTCGAACTCGCCGCCGACGAATTCCGCCGTCAAATGGATGTCAACGTCATCGGCCCGATCATCGCAACGCAGGCGTTCGGTCCGCTGCTCGGCTCCGACCCTTCGCTGAAGGGGCCAAAGGGGCGGATCGTGATGATTTCCTCGGTGGCGGGTAAAAACGGCAATCCGCTGATGTCGGCCTACTCGATGTCGAAGCACGCGGTCGAGGGATTGGCCGAAAGCCTGCGCCGCGAAATGATGCTGTTCGGGATCGACGTCATCATCGTCGCGCCCGGCGCGGTGAAGACTCCGATCTGGGGCAAGGCCGACGAAGTCGACATTTCACGTTACCAGAATTCGCCGTACTTCGCGGCGCTGGGCAAAATCCGCAAGTTCATGATGCATCTCGGCGAAATTGGATTGCCGCCGGAGAAGATCGCCGAGCGAATCTTTGAAGCACTGACGTCGGCTAGTCCCAAGGTGCGTTATCAGATCACGCCGGACCCGATGCGGCATCTGGTGACGGCGCTATTGCCCAAGCGCACCGTCGACAACATCATCGCTAAACGCCTTGGCCTGGTGCCGCGGACGTGAGCATGACGTTGAAAATAGTTTTGGGCGCCGCCGCGATGCTGGCGCTGGTTTCGGTCGCCGATGCCGGCGATCAGGGCGATCCGGAAGCGTCCTGCGACGGCAATACCTTCCAGATGGTCGAGTGTCTCAAGGCCAAGACCGCGCAATGGGACAAGCGGATGACCATTGCCTATCAGCAGGCGCTGAAGGACGCGGTGCCGGCGCAGCACGACCAATTGCGTGCGGCGCAACGGCTGTGGATCCAGTACCGCGACGCCAACTGCCTGTATTACGGTCTCGGCGAGGGCACTATCGCGCGGCTCGATGCCGGCGAATGTATGCGCAGCATGACCGAAGCGCGGGCAAAAGAGCTGGAAGGCCTCGGTCATCAGTGACGGCTGGCTATCGGCAATGACGAGGATTGGAAAGAGCCTCGCGGAATTGACCCGGCTCGCCGATGAGGCGCTGCGCGGCCAGCCCGGCTGCGAAACCGCCTCGGTGCCCGGTCTTTCCGGCCTGCCCGATGTCCGGGAAGGCCGGAACTGGGAAATTCCCCATGTCGTGCTGGGCGACAGCCTGATCAGCGATGTCGACCGGGCCGTCATCACCGTGCACCATCAGCTCGGCCCGCCATTGCTCTCGGCGAGAAACTTGCGCTCCTTGCCGTCCCAGGACTGGAAATGGTTACCGTAGCCCGGCGGCACCTTGATGCCGTCGGCGGCGCGGATATCAAAACTCGATTCATCATGGATCATGATGATGTTCGGCCGCCGGCCTGCCGGATGGCAGGAATCCACCAGCGGTATCTTGAGGCGCTCGGGGACCGAAGCGGCCGATTCCATGAAACCGTAATGGACGAAATCGGAAACGGCGGTCACGCCGGAGCGGGAGAATTTCGACAGATAACCGTCGTCGTAGTATCCGCGCCAGGCTTCATCCGGCCAGGTGATGGCGCAGCCCACCAGCGCCGCCAGACACGCCAGCATGCCGGCCAGCGCCGGCAGGCGGCGAATCCGAAATGGATCGAGCCACCATAGCGCGTACATCAGCGGGATGGTGACGAGGCCGGCTGTTATCACCGACCAGCGCAGGTTCGGAAAGATCGTGAACAGGAAGGCCGCGGTGTCGCGATCGATCACCATCAGGTCGACGAAGTTCGCGGTCATCTGCACCACGGAGTGCTTCAACTGCGACAACAGCACCAGCACCACGACCAGCGTCAGCGACAGCGCGCCCGACAAAGCCGGCCGCCTTAACAGCGTGATGAAGAAGAAGTTCAGGATGCCCCAGGACAGCACGAAGCCGATGCGCGAATCGAAATCGGTTTCGGTCTGATACATGATCGCCAGCGCCGCCAGATGCGGTGCGGCGACGGCCGATAGCCGCCACATGCCGATGCCGGCGACGCCGGAAACGACGGTGGAGGCGGACGGTCCTGGGTTTGGCGCGGGCGCCATCGGCGGAAAACAACATGACCCGGCGCAATACAAGGGTCTTGGCTGGCGACGACCAGGAGACGCACGACCAGCCGGAACCTGTGTCGTGTCATAAAAACGTAGTGGAATCGTCATGAACGCGCAATGAATTTGCCGCGGCACCATGCGCCGGCTCATACCCTCACGCAATCCGTCAGGTGATGGTTGGGGCGGATGGGCGGTGATATAGCCTGCATTCGCCCGAAACGGGCGGCCGACCCGGCCCGGAAGCCTGGCGATCCCCCCCCGATAATGCGGGCGATGATGCGCCGCCTGCATCAGGGCGTCACGGCTCGGAAAATGCCGGACCGGCGCGCCTTGCCTGTGGGATAGGCGACAGCGTTTTCAAGCGAAAGCCTGCCCCGGGCTTGATCCGGGGTGGATTCTGG
>WNFM01090008.1_pt2 | contig 17028 bp, 12 predicted proteins | sample 5400271 | NCBI WGS metagenome assembly WNFM01 (sample SAMN13153352, study PRJNA577476) | soil metagenome | isolation source: 60 cm saprolite on Douglas fir-dominated hillslope | place: USA:California | collected 2013-09-17
AATTTCCACGCAGCCCTACGACCAGAAAGGCGACAGTTATCAATGCGAGTGAAGCGATGGGTGCTCCCCGCAGAATGACCTCCGACTTTTTGAGATATACGGTCATCTAGAACGTGAATTTCACCGAGCTGAACAGCGAAAACAAGGTTTTGCCGCCGTAAATATCGCGGAAGCCGGCGCCGGGCGTCAACATCGCAGCGCCACCGGTCAGAACTATATTTTCAGAAAGCGGCGGACGATAGGTGACGCCGGCGCCATAATCCACTCCAATGCTGTGGCGAATCGCCGCTTGAAACAAAATGTCCTCCAGCGGTTCGGTGCGTTCGAAGCGCAGATAATTCACGTTGGCAAATCCCTTGAGCTTGGGCGTGATGTCAAAATCCGCGCCCGCGTTGACCAGAAGAATTCCTGGATTCACAAAGTTGGCCTGGCCTTCGTCCTTGCTGGCGCGCATGGACGGAATCAAGCTGCCCGGAGTCGTGAGCAGCACTCCCGAACCAGTGAGCCGAAATCCTTCACGATTCCAAAAGCTGAAGAGCCCGCCAGCGAACGAATCGAGATCTAGGATGGAATCGAAGCCGCGTGCGCGGCCGTCGCGAGGGTTGGCATCGCCGCTCGTATAGAAAGTGGAAACGCGATAACGAATCCAGTCGCGGTCGTACGAAAATTCCGCTGCGGCCAGTTGCGCGTTGACGGTGACACGACGATTGGCAATCGGATTAAACGTATCTTCACCCACGGCTTGATAAAACGCGTGCGTGAGGTTGACCCGGCGAATGTGGCCGCTACCCAGCCAGCCGAAATATCCAACGCGAATTCCGTGCGGGATGGGGCCACCGCCGGGATTCTGACTGATGACGTTGCCAATTGGTGCCGGGCGCACCAGAAATCCGTTTTCGTCGTAATGAATGGTGGCGTCGTCCTTGTTCCACGCCCCGACAAATTCCGCGGTGTACCCAGGAAAGAAAAAATCCTGCAGGTACAGGTTTCCGAGAACCACTTGCTGGTGTCGGCGTTCGAATGAATTCAATCCGCTGTTGGTGTTCTTCTCCAGGAATTGAAAATATGCTGCGTTGTACTCGATTTTGTCGGAACGCAAGTCGCCGAAGATTCGCACCGCGGGCTGCTCGTCGACAAACAGAAACCCGCGGAAATCCGCATTGAATTGTTGAATGCCGGCCCGCAGGCTCACGAAATCGTAATTGGGACCGAGGTCGTGCAACTTCACTTCGGCGAACGCTTCCTGCAATCCGATGTGCGAATCCAGACGGTTGGTGCCGCTGCGAACGTCCGGCCCCACGATGCCGAGTTCGCGAACATTCAGATCGTTGAGGCTGATCTCGGGCGTGATTCGAATGCGCCAGTCCACCGGCCTGAAGGAAGCATCGCCATGAAAAAGATCAAAGCTGAAGCGGAAGGTTTGATCGACAAATTCCTGTTCGCCGCGGCCGAAGAATGTCGAGCTGCCGGGATTGGCCGCGCTGACATTGCTCGGCGAAGGCACACGCCGCGCGTCGAACGATGTGTCCGCAGTCGCTGTCAGATTAAAGAAAATCCGCTGACCAAATCGTTCTGGCCAGATCGGCTCGTCACCTTTCGATTTGTTGCGATTGAATGGGTCGTACCAGCGCGGCTTGGTATAGATATACTCGCCCGGCGACGGGTAGCGCCGGTATTCGGGTTGTTGCAACGCCCAGCGGTCGGGAACGGTCGCGAAAACATCCGCGGCGGGCGGCAAACTTTCCGGCAACGGATTCAGAACGTAGTTTGGATCCGAATCAAGGCGATGCCGAAATTCGCGATAGCTTCCGGACGAAGCGGCGACCTCGGCAGGGAGCGGTGGGCCAAGTTCCGGAAGGCGCGGCAACCGTGATTGCGCTGCGCTTGAAGGCTGCGCCAAAAGCGAAATCTCCAGCGTGAGCACTTCATTGGGATGCAGGGTCATCTTCTCGAGTACGAAACTCGCGTAACCGTCCGCCATTACACTCAGGGAATAGTCGCCGGGTGCCAGCGGAAAAATCCGGAAGATGCCTTCACCGTTCGAAGTGTAGTCGGCCTTTACATTCGAGGCCAGATTTTGCAGCGTCAGTGTGGCGCCGGCCACTGGAACTTGCGCGCCCGGCGCGGCGCCGGAGCGCACCACGCCGTCGAGGGCCGCGTTGCTCTGGGCCTGCTGGCGTGGCAAGCGAATCTGCGCACCCGGCTCGCGTGACTGCTGAGCTTCCTGTGCTATGGCTATCGAAGACGCGGCGAAATCTCCAGCCAGCGCAAAAAAGCACAGTGTCAGCCAGCGGCACAGTCGACGGGACGGGCGCGAGTAGCGCGGATGAAGCGTATGCATGCGTTATGCCGAAGCTTGTAGCAAGTGCACGGAAATCACAAGCTAGCTAACAACAAGCGCGACGCGCGGGCAATGGTTTTCGCCAAACGTTGAGAACATTCGATAACGCCTGCATCACCACAGAAAATCGTTCACTGATTCGCACCATGTTCCCGCACCGCGATTGTGGGCATCCAATGGGTGTGCGAATCTAAATAACACGCTTTATGGCCAGAAATCGCTTCCTGAGAAAATCAGTTGGATCGCAGCGCGCCCTCAACCAGCGCCGCAAGGCGCTCGCACTTGGCGCCGCCCTGGCGATTGGAATCGCTGGAGCGCTGGCCCTGCTGCTAATTGGCTGCGGAGGCGGCAATCCAAACGCGGTTATGCCACCTCCGCCAGTCCCCGCTGTGCAGCCGATGCAAATTGCCGACGTGCAAAAGATTGTCCAAGCCGCCGTGAATTCCGTGGCTGTGGACATGGTGGTCGCGGTCGTTGACCGGGCTGGATTCGTGCTCGGCGTTTATAAAACGCAAAATGCTCCCGCCATGGCCATGGGGAATTTCAGCATGAGTGTGAACGCAAACGATCTGGCCGTCGCTCTGGCGCGCACCGGAGCGTTCTTCAGCAACGATCAGGCGCCGCTCTCCTCGCGAACTGTTCGTTTTATCAGCGGAATTCATTTCCCCGCGGGAATCGCAAACCAGCCGAACGCCGATTTGTACGGCATCGAAAATACCAATCGCGGCTGTACGCTGGTGAATGATCCGGCTTTCGAAAGCAGAGTGCCGCCATCGCTGGCCCTGGGCGGAGCGTTCGGCCCTGGCATCGTCACTGGCAAAAAAGATGTGATGGATTCCGACCCCAACACCGTAAATCCCGGTGGCGTGCCAATTTTCTACCAAAACGTGGTGCTCGGCGGGATTGGCGTGGTGACCTCATCCCCCAAGCTCAACGTCGCGGAGTATGCGGCATTCGCAGGCGCGACCACCCGCCGCGGCAGTCCCGGCGACAACTTTGGGCCAACGCCTCCGGCGCCAGGCGTCGTATTTATGGGCGGAATCGCGCTGCCCTTCGTAGATCAACAAACAATTCCAACGGGATTCTCAGCGGGGCCGGTTGCGGGCACGGCATCGTTTTCGGTTGGCCCGTCGAACAGCGTCGGACAACCGCCAGACCACGACCTGATTACTCCCGTCAACGGCCAACCTGGAGGCCTTACCGCCTCGGACGTTGCTCAAATCCTTGACAACGCGGAAGCCGAAGCAAAATTAACCCGCGCGGCCATTCGCTTGCCCCTGGGCTCACGAACGAGCATGGTTATCGCGGTCGCCGATCTCGACGGCACCATCATCGGACTGCGCCGCATGCCAGACTCCACCATCTTCAGCATCGACGTGGCCGCGTCCAAAGCTCGCAATATGGTGTACTTCAACAGCGGCGCACGGCTACCGTCTGACTTGAATATGGTCCCAATGAGCACTGCCGTCACCAACCGCACCATCAGCTTCGGCGCCCAGCCGTTGTTTCCTTCCGGCATTAACGGCTCGAGTCCCGGTCCCTTTTTCAATCTATACACCATGGACACTTTGAATCCCTGCACCCAGGGCTTTCAGAGTGGTGCGCCAAATGATAAAAAGAGCGGCATCGTCTTTTTTCCTGGCAGCGCGGGTCTATACAAGAATGGCTCCCTGGTCGGCGGACTGGGTGTCAGCGGCGACGGCGTAGATCAAGACGACTTCGTAACCAGCGCTGGTACCAGAGGTTTTGAAGCACCCACCGCGATTCGCGCCGATCAATTCTTCATCAACGGGGTGCGCCTCCCGTATTTCAAGTTTCCGCGCAACCCCACTGACTAGGCCCCGACAACAATCTTCTCGTGATCCTCTGTTTATCTATTGGCTACGGACAGTATCGATGGACGCATCTATGCGCTCCGACAAGGCAAAATATGATTCGCAGCCGGATTTTCCACAGGACGCATATAGACGCACATAGTGGATTCACTTAGCCCCGAACCTCCCTTTTGAGAATGGTATCTGGACCGAGAAACGCCGCATGAACTTTCGCAACAGACTGATGCTTGGTTTCGGAACGGCGCTGTGCATTCTCTTGATCATTGGCGCGCTTTCGTATCGCAAATTCTTGCAGGAGGGCGTGGACCAGCGATGGGTGGCACACACTCACCAGGTGCTCGAAAAACTGGACTCGATCCTGGCCACCCAGCTTGAGCTTGATTCAAACCAGCGCGGGTTTATCCTCACCAAAAAAGACGCCTACCGGCAATCATGCGTGCGGCTTGCCGCCGCCGTCGAATCGCAGATCAACGATGTCAAGACGACGACCGCGGACAACCCGGGGCAAACCTGGTGGTGACGCCGTTAACAGATCACGCTGGTCGTCTGCGCGGCTTTGTGAAGATTACCCGGGATGTTACCGAGCGGCGAAGGGCAGAGCAGGAGATTCTGCGGCGCACCCAGGAGCTGGAAGTGGCAAACAAGGAGCTGGAAGCCTTTTCCTACTCGGTCTCTCATGATTTGCGGGCCCCGCTGCGTGGCATCGAGGGTTTTAGCCAGGCCCTGCAGGAGGACTACGGGCAGCAACTGGATGGCACTGCGCTAGATTATTTGCGCCGAATTCGCGCTGCCACCCATCGCATGGCAGAATTGATCGACGACCTGCTGGACTTGGCGCGGGTGACCCGCGCTGAAATGTACCGGGAGCCCATTAACTTGAGCAGATTGGTGTTCGAAGTGGCACAGGAACTCCAATCGCACGAGCCGCAACGGGAGGTTGCGTTGAATATTGCCGAAGGGCTGCGGGCCGAGGGCGACGCCAGGCTGGTTCGCGTTGCCTTGCAAAATCTGATCGGCAACGCCTGGAAGTTCACTTCAAAACGGAAGCAGGCGCAAATTGAGCTTGGCGCAAAGGCCAGCAACGGAGATCGTGCTTTCTTCGTGCGCGACAACGGTGCTGGTTTTGATCAATCCTACGCTTCCCGCCTCTTTGGCGCCTTTCAACGGCTCCACGGGGCCGATGAGTTCCCTGGGACCGGAATTGGCCTGGCCACCGTTCATCGAATCATTCGCCGCCACGGCGGTACGGTGTGGGCTGAAGGCGTTGTGAATCGGGGAGCCACGGTCTATTTCACTTTGGGACGATCAACTTCTTAGACCTGGGGGAAACGATGGAGGACAAAGTGATTTTGTTGGTGGAAGACAACTCCGACGACGAGATGCTGACTCTACGCGCGCTCAAGAAGAACAATATTCGGAACGAAGTCGTCGTCGCTCGCGACGGCAGTGAGGCCCTGGACTTCCTCTTCGGCACTGGGACCCACGCCGGACGGGACTTGAAGGTCATGCCGCAAATCATCCTGCTCGATCTGAAACTGCCAAAAGTTGATGGGTTCGAAGTGTTGAAACGTGTTCGCGACTCGGAAACTACCAAGCTTCTTCCGGTTGTGATTCTCACCACATCCAACGAGGACCAGGATCGTCTTCGCGGTTACGGCCTGGGTGCCAACAGTTTCGTTCGAAAGCCAGTCGAGTTCGAAAAATTCATCGAAGCGGTGCGACAGCTGGGACTCTACTGGCTGATCTTGAACGAACCAGCCCCAGCGCCCAGGAGATCCTAGGTGCCCATTCCCCTTCGCGTCTTATTCATCGAAGATTCAGAAGATGACGCCACGTTGCAGGTTCGCATGCTGGCAAAAGCGGGCTATGACGTCATGCATGAGCGCGTCGATTCGGAAGAGTGCCTCAGCAAAGCTTTGCAGCGCACCTGGGACATCATCATTTCCGATTACTCGATGCCCAACTTCCGCGGGACGGACGCACTGAAACTGATACGCCAGAAGGGTTTGGACGTTCCTTTCATCTTTGTGTCCGGAACCATCGGCGAGGAATCCGCGGTAGCCGCGCTCAAAGTGGGTGCGCAAGACTACCTGATGAAATCAAATCTTAGCCGCTTGATTCCGTCCGTGCAGCGCGAGTTGCGCGAATCGGAAGAGCGCAAGCAGCGGCGCCGCCTGGAGGAGCAGGTACATCAATTACAGCGTTTTGAAGCCATCGGGCGTCTCGCGGGCGGCGTGGCCCATGATTTTAACAACGTGATCGGCGCCATCATGGGCTGGGCGGACATCGGAGTGCGTGCCGCGCAGGACGGCAGCGACTTGCAGGACAAATTCCTCAAGATACGTTCTCAAGCCGATCGCGCTTCCGCGTTGACTCGCCAATTGCTGGCGTTTGCCCGCCGCCAGATGTTGCAGCCGTGCAATACCAACCTGAATGAACTGGCCAAGGAAGAAATCAGCTTGCTGCGCAACGTCATTGGCGAACGCATCGAAATTCAATTGCAGCTTGCCGAAGACCTGAGCATTATCTGGGCCGACCCCGGACAGATCGAGCAGGTGCTCATGAATCTGTGCCTGAACGCGCGGGATGCGATGGCCGACGGCGGCAGCCTCCTGATTGAAACCCGGAATATCACCGTCGGCGCGGACCCTCGCCAAGATCATAGCTACGCGGCGCCAGGAAAGTATGTGCTGCTCACGGTGCAAGATTCTGGGATAGGGATGGACGCTGACACCCTGGCTCACATCTTTGAACCGTTCTTCACCACCAAGGAGACGGGCCGCGGTACCGGGCTTGGCCTGGCGACGGTGTACGGCATCATCAAGCAGCACAAAGGATTTATCGACGTGGATAGCACCCCGGGCAAGGGCACGGCTTTTCGGGTGTATCTGCCGCTCGGCGACGATCCAGCGGTGCAACAGGACAAGCCGGCGGTTGGTGTGTTGCGTGGAGGCGCCGAGCACATTCTGATTGCAGAGGATAACGACGACCTGAGGGAAGCAGCACGGGAAATCCTAACGAGCCTTGGCTATCACGTGGTCACCGCAAAAGATGGCGAGGAAGCCGTTCGAGCTTTCGAACTGAACGCCAATACTATCGATCTGGTCTTCATGGACGTTGTCATGCCGAAAATGAATGGCACGGAAGCCTACTTGAGGATGGCTTCGGTCAAACCGGGAATGCCCGTGATCTTCACCACCGGATACGCAACCGAGACCAACCTCATCCCTATTAGGACTCGCGAGAAAGCGACTGTGCTGCAAAAGCCATATGGCTCGCGCTATCTGGCGCAGAAGCTGCGCGAAAAGCTCGACATGAAGAGCTAGGCCGAACAACGGAGGCCACCAGCATGGCTGCGCCGAAATGGGACGCCGCTTTATACGACTCCAAACATGCGTTCGTATCGGAGAAGGCCAAGGGTCTCGTGGACCTGCTGGCCGCCAAGCCTGGCGAGCGAGTTTTGGATCTAGGCTGCGGTACGGGAACGCTCAGCGCGGAGATCGCCGCAAGTGGCGTGGAACTCGTCGGGGTCGATCGTTCGCGTGAAATGATTGAGGAAGCGCGAAAAAAATTCCCCGCCTTGCGATTTGAAGTCTGCGATGCGCGCTCGCTCGAATTTTCTGGAGAGTTCGACGCCGTATTTTCAAACGCTGCGCTGCACTGGATCCCGCAAGCGGCTTCAGTGGTTGCAGGTGTTTCGCGCGCGCTCAAACCCGGCGGAAGATTCGTGGCCGAATTCGGTGGCAAGGGCAATGTCCAAAACGTCGTAGCCGCGCTCGAAACCGCCTTAAAGCAACTCGATATTTCAGTCACCGGCACAAATCCCTGGTATTACCCAAGCATCGCAGAGTACTCGACGCTCCTCGAGACGCATGGACTCGAAGTCCACGAAGCCGTTTTGTTCAAACGGCCGACCAAACTCGAAGACGGCGAACGCGGCCTGGCTACGTGGATCACCATGTTCTGCGCGTCGTTCATTCAACGGGTCCCCGAAGACCAGCACGCGCACTTCGTGCGAGCCGCAGAAGACGCCGCTCGACCTGCGTTATGGAAATCCGACCACTGGGAACTCGACTATCGCCGCCTGCGTATCGCTGCCCGGAAAACCGGGCAATAGTACCCGTAAGAAAATCGCCACAATCTGTAGCGTAGGGCTTTACACAGCCTGCCCTCCATGCTACATTTTCCTCCCGTACCGCCATCCAAGCGCCAGGCGGCTGGGCCTCTGACTGAGAACCTGCCAAACGTGTGTCTTGTCAACGACTTAGCGGTGTTGACGGACCGCTCTCTTTGCTGGGCAACGAGAGCATCGCGAATAGAATCCCTCCATCAGGGAACGATGAGTCGTCTCTCTTCGCGTGTAGTGTGCCTGTATGTGCAAGGCATCGCCGAACGCGCACTTGAGAAGGGTTCTTCGCGCCACCCAGTTTCTGCGCGCAGAACGAGAGAGTTAAAGGGGACATCTTGTTAAAACTCCGTAAAGTGGAAATCACCGGGTTCAAGTCGTTCTGCGAACGCACTGTGGTGACTTTCAGCGGCACCGGCACTACTTGCATCGTCGGCCCCAACGGCTGCGGCAAGTCCAACGTGGTCGACGCCATCAGCTGGGTCCTCGGTGAGCAGAGCCACAAATCCCTCCGCGCCGGCCGCATGAGCGACTGCATTTTCAACGGCACCGTCAAGCGCCCGCCACTTGGTCTGGCCGAAGTCACCATCACCATGGAAGACCCGGAACTCGCCGAAGCCGCGCGTTTCGTGATTGAAGTCAGCTCGGAAGCAGACGAAGAAAACGCCAACGCCGAAACACAGAGCGCTCCGAATCTCGCCGAACCAAACGAATTTCTCGCGGACGTCCCCGCGCAGCCCCCAACCGACGACGGAGCACCGCTCGACGCTCCCCTTTCGGAAGATCCCGCAGCAGCAAACGCCGACGACACCAAGCCGGAATTTCTAAAAGGCAAACGCAAGAAAAAATCCGAAAAGCCGGTGCTGGTCACCAAGCCTGGCGAAGTCGTCGTCAGCCGCAGGCTCTATCGCAGCGGCCAAAGCGAATATCTCATCAACGGCCGCGTGGCGCGCCTGCGCGACGTGCAAGACATGTTCATGGGCGTTGGCCTCGGTCCCGATTCCTACGCCATCATCGAGCAGGGTCGCATCGGGCAGATTCTTTCCACCAAGCCCATGGAGCGCCGCGCGATCATCGAAGAGGCCGCCGGCGTCACCAAATTTAAAACCAAGAAGCGCCTGGCCGAAGCCAAGCTCGAATCCTCGAAGGTCAATCTTTCACGCGTCAACGACATCGTCGTCGAAGTCGAAAAACAGCTCGGCTCGCTCAAGCGTCAAGCCGCCAAAGCTCGCCGCTACGCAGAGATTCGCGAGCAAATGCGCGCTATCGTCCGCCAAATGCTGGCAGGCAAAGCACGCGAGCTTGAAGCCGAAGCCGAACGCATCGCCGCGCAGCTCGCTGAATTTGCCGCAGCCGAATCGCAGCACGCGCAAGCCATTCAGCAGCAGGAAGGCGAACAGGACCGTCTCAGCCAGCGCAACTACGAACTCGACACCGAAATCCGCCAGAATCAAAACCAATTGAACTTGACCGCGCTTGAAGTCGACCGCGCCGAAAACAAAATTTCTTTCAACAACCAGCGCGCCGGCGAACTCGACGGCCGCCGCGCACAAATCGGCGTCGAAATGACCGAACTCGGCGCGCACGCCACCGAATGGGAAACCCGCAGCGCTTCACAGCGCCAGACCGTCACCATGCTGCGCGAGGAAGCCAGCGGCCTCTCTGCGCTCGTCGACGAATTGCAGACACGCGCGCAGTCTCGCCTGGCGCAAATTTCCGACTCCGAGACCGGCATCGAAGCTTTGAGAAAGACCGCTTCCGAAGCCGGCGAAAGCCTGCTGCACCTGCATGGCGAACAGAAGCAGGCCGAAGAGGCGCTGGTCCATCAGGGCGAGGCGCTACGCCGCCGCGAAGCCACCGAGCACGATCTGCTCGAGAGTTCCATTCAGTTGCGCGGAGATGCGGAAGAAGCCGCCTACGCGCTCGACGCCGCGAACGGCCAGATGAGCGTGCTAAAGCAGCAAGTCGCCGAGCTCCACGCGAAAATGTCCGCCCTGCGCAGCGAACGCGAAGAGCGTTCGAAGCACGCCGAAACATTACGCGATTCGCTGGCCACGGTCCGCGCGCGCCACTCCACTCTTACCCAAATTCTGAACGACCGCTCCTACACCGCCGACGCCGTGCAAAAACTTTTCGCCGCCAACGAACGTGGCACCAGCCACGATTTCCGCGCCGTCGGCGTGCTCGCCGATTACGCCGAAGTCCCCCAGGACCACGAAGCGGCCATCGAACAGTATCTCCGCGATGAACTCGAATACGTCGTGGTCGAAACTTTTGATCACGCTCGCGCCGGCGTCTCCCTCTTGCGCGACGAAGTCGGCGGCCGCGCCACTTTCTTCGTCGACTCCACCAAAAATCTCCAGATCACCGATTACGAGCCGATCATTCCTTTCCGCGCTGAAGACGGCGTTTACGCGCGTCTCGACAAACTCGTCGAATTCCGCGATCCGCTCGGCCCCGCCGCCAAACAATTTTTGCCCAGACTGCGAGGTGCCTATCTCACTGACAGCGCTCCCGCCGCGGAAAAACTCGCCCGCGAAAATCCGCAATACGCTTTCGTGACACCCGACGGCACCACCTATCAGGGACGCATGGTCACCGGTGGCCGCGCCGACGAAGCCGGGCCCCTTGGCATGAAGCGCGAACTCCGCGCCCTCGACGCCGAAGTCGTTGCCCTCGAAGCGCGCATGGCCGACATGCAAGCCGACATGGATCGCACCGCCGCCGAACTCCGCGAAACCGAAGCCGCTCACGAATCCGCCACCACGAAGCAGCATGAATCCGAGCGCGAAGTTATCAGCGCTAGCCACAAGCACCAGCACACCCAAGCTGAACTGGCGCGCCTCGGTCTCGAGTTAACGATTTGCCAGCACGACCTCGCTCGCCTCCGGACCGACGTTGCGGAAGCCCGCAGTCGCGCCGATCGCGCCATCGCCGAGCATGAAGCCGCTGCCATGAGCCGCGCCGAAGCCGAAGCTGAACGCGTCCGCCTCGCTGAAACGCTCGTTCAATTGCGCGGTTCCGTGCAATCCGAGCAGGACGAACTCGCCGCGGGCCGCGCCGAAATGGCCGCGCGCCAGGAACGCCTCGCAGCCGCCGAAGCCATCGCCGCACGCCTCGCCGAAGAACGCACCGAACTCGACCGCCGCGAATCCGCATTGCGCCAGCAGGAACTTGCCATCAAGGAGGAGACCGCGTTGCTGACAATTCAAAGCGAAGAACTCGGCCGCCACCTCGAAGCTCTGCGCGCGGAAAAGATCCGCCTCAACGCCAGACAACAAGAGCTCGAGCAGGAATGGGAATCCGGCCGCACTCGCCTGACCCAAATGGAAGATCATCTCCGCATGGGCCGCCAGTCTTTGCAGGAGCTTCGCGAAAAGCGCGGCCACGCCGAAGTCGAACGCGCCAAAAACGAAAGCGATCGCCAGCACCTGCGCGAGACTTGCATAAGCGAAGTCAACGCTCAGCCCGAAGATCTGATCGCCAGCGAAGCCGTCTTCATGTCCGGCGACGAACTCGCCGCCGCCGAAGCCAGCTACCGCGAAATGAAACAGCGTATCGACTCCATGGGCGCGGTGAACATGATGGCCCTTGAAGAGTTCAACGAGTGCGAACAGCGCTTCACCTTCCTCACGCGCGAACGCGACGACCTGCTGCAATCCATCGCCGACACTCAACAAGCCATCGCTGAGCTCGATTTAATTTCCAGGGAAAAATTCGAACAAGCCTTCAACGCCATCAACGCCAATTTCTCCACCGCGTTCCACGCAATCTTCGGCGGCGGCATGGCCGAAATGCGCTTGACCGAGCCAGACAGCTCCGGTGACGCCGGCATCGACGTCGTCGCTTCGCCTCCCGGCAAGCGTCTGCAAAACGTTTTGCTGCTGAGCGGCGGCGAAAAAGCCATGACCGCGCTCGCGCTGCTCATCGCCATCTTCCGCTATCAGCCGAGCCCGTTCTGTATTCTCGACGAAGTTGACGCGCCGCTCGACGAAGCCAACGTCGGCCGCTTCACTCGCCTCATCGGCGAAATGAGTGCGCAAACTCAATTCATCGTCGTCACTCACAATCGCAAAACCATGGAAACCGGCAGCGTCCTCTACGGCGTCACCATGCAGGAACCCGGCGTCTCCAAAATCGTCAGCGTTCGCTGGGAAGGCGAAGAATCTCCCGCCCCCAAGCGCCGCGCCGCAGCCGCGACCGCGGCATAGCCTCGAGCGCCCATCAAGCTTGCATCGCCTCATCTTTTTCCGGTAGGGGCACGATATATCGTGCCCTTCTTTGATCGTCGCGCACGCCAACGTCGTCATTCCGAGCGAAGCAAGGAATCCCTCTTCGCTCTCCCCGCCCTCGCAACCCAAAAAAGTTTTGCAGAGAAATCCACCGCCGTTCTCTTTGACTTCGCATCTCCCTGCGCTAGAATCCTCGCTCGTTCTTTTGGAGAGTCACTCGGTGTCTTCCGCGCCCGCGATGAGCGTCATCCAAGAAACCAATTTCCCGGGACTCACACCCGCCGCGCGCGGTAAAGTGCGCGACATCTACGATCTCGGCGACCAACTACTGATCGTCGCCACCGACCGCCTCTCGGCTTTCGACGTGGTCATGCCCACTCCCATACCGGACAAGGGCAAAGTCCTTACGCAACTCTCGCTCTTCTGGTTCGAACTGCTGAAGGACGTCATACCCAATCACGTCTTGAGCGCAACTGACTTTCCTGCTCCCTTCGACGCTTTCCACGATCAACTCGCCGGCCGCTCCATGCTTGTCCGAAAAACCCAGCCTCTTCCCATCGAGTGTGTGGTGCGCGGCTACCTCAGCGGCTCCGGCTGGAAGGAATACAAAGCCAACGGAAAAGTTTGCGGCATTGATCTTCCATCCGGCCTGCGCGAATCCGACAGACTTCCCGAGCCGATCTTCACGCCCGCCACCAAAGCCACCAGCGGCCACGACGAAAACATTTCGTTCGAACGCGCTGCGGAATTAATCGGCGCAGCCCTCGCAGAAAAAGTTCGCGCCGTCAGTCTCGAAATCTACAATCGCGCCGCGGCTCACGCCGCTCCGCGCGGCGTCATTCTCGCCGATACCAAATTCGAATTTGGCTTGCTCAACGGCCAATTGATCTGGATCGACGAAGCGCTCACTCCCGACTCCTCGCGCTTCTGGCCCGCCGCGCAATATAATCCCGGCGGCCCGCAGCCCTCTTTCGACAAACAGTTTGTTCGCGACTACCTGGAACGGATCCAGTGGCCCAAAACGCCACCCGGGCCCGACCTGCCCCCCGACGTGGTCGCGGCAACTCGGGCCAAATACCGGGAAGCTTATCGCCTCCTGGCTGGTCGCGAATTGAATTAGCAAGCCGGCCCTCAAGAGAACGAAATGCAACCGTGGAGCGCTAAATCGTGAAGGACCAATTGGAAGGGCTTGTCACTCAGATGGTGGAACGCGGAATCCTGTTCGAAGAAGCCATCGGCGAATTCGAAAAACGTTTTATCAAGCGAACCCTCGAACGCGCGCAGGGCAACCAGTGTCGCGCCGCCAAAATGCTGGGCATCCATCGCAACACCCTCAGCCGCAAGCTCGGCGAATACAAACTCGACCACCAAAAATTCGCCCGCCGGTAGCTCGCATCTGCCGCCAACTCGCACAATGTCCTTTGTAGGGGCGCAGCACGGCTGCGCCTTTTTCTTGGCATGATGTGCACGCCCTGCTAGTCGCCTTCAGTTCGGCTCTCGGCGGCCGGCTCAACAGAGCCACTCGCACCGAAATCTAGCCCTACCCCTACGTTGTCATCTTGAGTGCCCCGATTCGTATCGGGGCACGAAGGATCTCAACGTCAGAAGCCGGCACGATGTAAGTACCGTAGAGCGCCATCCGCATCCGCAGACACGCTGCAAAGACAAAAACGGCCCGCCGAATTCCCGGCGAGCCGTTTCTATTTTTAACTCTATTCGAACCGATCAGGCTGCAGGCTTCTTCGCCGCTGGCCGCTTTACCGGTGGCTTCTTTGCCGGAGCCTTTTCCTTAGGCAGGTCTTCCTCGTTCACCTTGGCCTTGTCCCAATGCAGCATGAACGCCGGATCCGGATCGTAGCTGCTCAGCGTGCCGGTAAACCGTACCGGATTGTCCTTTTCCAGCTTCGCCGCTGCCGGTTGGCCGACAACCTTTACGTCCATGTTCGGCGTAGTGGCCGCCTGGAATTCCGCGTCGCTGGTCACAAACGCCACCTTCAGCAGAATCGGGTCGGCTTCCGTAGCGCCCGGCACCACTTCAATCAATTTGACCTGAACGTCTGGAAATTCCAGCCCGCAAGCGGCCAGCCAGGTAACCTTGGCTTTATCCCCGCCCGCCTTCAGGTCGTTGCTCACCGTAAGGATCGTCATGTCCTTGCGCGCGTTGTCCAGGTCCGTCGCGCTGGGAACCTTGTAGGTGCCCGGGCGCTCGGTGGCGCTTCCCGCCAGTTGCAGCAATTCGTTCAACTGCGCATCCACCAGGTTTTCGCAAGCAGCTTGCTGGTAATTCACAAACAGTTTGCGTAAATAAGACTTCAGTTGCGTTGATTGCTGTTGCGTCGCACTCTTCGAAGTAACCGCCCGTGCGATGTACCAGAAGCCGTCCATCGTCTGCGGCGGCGTCGAAGCCATGTACGCCCGTCCGAGGTTATAGTTTGTAACCGCGTCGTCCGGATTCAGCGCCAGCACGCCCCTGTAATACTTGATTGCATTCGGATAGTCCTTGGCCGCCCACGCTGCTTGCGCTGCTGCTCCATTCAAGTAAATTCCGCCCGTCTTTTTTTGTTCGTCGAACGCCTTGTCATCCAGCGTATCCGGCTTCTTTAATTCCGAGATCAGCTTCAGGCCGGCATCCGCTGCCGTAATAGTTCCTTTTGCCTGTGCCGCTTGGTCTGCTGCCGGCAAGCTGTAAAACGCAGCCGCTCGCGCATACAGCGCCGCGTACCTTTCATTCGGCCCGAGTTTGTCGCCAAGGCCAAAGGTCTTGTCCGCGTATTCCATCACCTTCGGCCAATTTTTTAGTTGGTAATATGCTCCGTAGTACATCGGATAGACGTAAATCAAGAGATTGGAGTTGGGATATTGCTGCACGAACGCGTCGAGGCACTTCACTTGCGAACTCGGATTCTTGTCAGCCGCGCATGCCTGCTCCGCGTTGTACTCCGGCATGGTGTACGGCTGCTTGCCTCCGCCGGCATCTTGCCCAGCTGCAGGGCCCGGAGTTCCCAGCACAATACAGAGCGACGCGCTGATCGCGAGCCCCGCAACTCGTCTAAGTCGGTTCATTCCCATTCTCCTCACTGATTACCTCTTGTTCCTGAGATTTTGTTCCGGTGCGCCCCGGAATGTCTGCTACCGGGTGTTTCTTCAAAAAAAATGGAGCGGGCGGAAATCCAGCCGCACCCGAAATCCTTGGGATTATAGGTAAAGCCCCTTCCATATCGCAAGCCGTTCCGTCAGCGGTAACTTGGCGCGTCGCGCAAGAACTATTTGTCTGCGGCGATGATACGCCACCACGAGACTTTATGCTCGGTGAAATCGTTTGCAAACTTGTGTCCATCGGGAAGTTGCGCGGCTGCCGTTTCCGTCTTGCCGGCTTTTGCCGCCTGTTGCACTGCAGACTATGATGAGCATGGCACAAAAAACGTGGCCCAGGGAAGGAAGAATTCGCATGAGCACAATTCACGGAACTGATGCAAGTTCCAGCGCAGCATTGAACGGCCCTCTCACTGGGAAAGTCTCGCTGGTTACCGGCGGTAATCGCGGCATCGGAAAAGCCATTGCCCTCCGTCTCGCCGCTCTGGGTGCTTCGATCGCCATTTGTGGCCGCGACCTCGCGACGCTCGAATCCACCGCAAACGAACTTCGCGCAGCCGGTGTCCGCGTCCATTCGCAACGCGCCGACGTCACCAAATCCTCCGATGTGGAGTCGCTCGTTCATCAAACTGAATCCGCTCTCGGCGGAATCTCCATTCTCGTCAATAACGCAGGCGTGGGCCTGTTTGGTCCCGCTCATGAGAAAACCGAGCTCGAGTGGGACACTCTTATAAACACCAATCTCAAGAGTTTGTTTCTGGTCTCCCGTTCGGTGATTCCCGGTATGATTCAGCGCAAATCTGGCGACATCATCAACATCAGTTCTCTGGCCGGGAAAAATACGTTCGCCGGCGGCGGAATTTATTGCGCGTCGAAATGGGCGGTGCAAGGACTCAGCGGCTGCATGGCCGAGGATCTGCGCGGCTACGGCATCCGTGTCAGCACCGTCTGCCCGGGCAGCGTCTACACCGAGTTTTCTGGCCGCGGCCCGAAAGATTCCACCAAAGTCCTCACCGCAAACGACGTGGCCCACGCTGTCGCCATGATCGCCACCCAAGGCCCGCAAAGCTTCCTGAGCGAAATCCAGCTCCGTCCCGTCGCCAAGCCTTAGCGCCATTTCTAGCGCTGGCAGCATGTCGCGATGTTTTCCCGAAGGGGCACGGCATGTTTACCCGGACCGGCCGTGCCCGTTGTTATCGCCACCAGAGCCTGCGGAGCCAACAATCCCTCTGGCCTCCCTCCCGATTTCCACAGTCCGCCGAGCCGCCCACACTTTCCTCTTGACAATAGTCGTTATCACAACTATAGTGCAACCATGGCGCCCACCAAACCACGCAAACGCGACCTCCCATCCCTCGAAGCCAGGGTCTTCGTGGCTCTGCTCACCGCCGCCGACCGCCT
>WNFM01193030.1_pt2 | contig 17028 bp, 14 predicted proteins | sample 5400271 | NCBI WGS metagenome assembly WNFM01 (sample SAMN13153352, study PRJNA577476) | soil metagenome | isolation source: 60 cm saprolite on Douglas fir-dominated hillslope | place: USA:California | collected 2013-09-17
CCGCCTATAATTTCGGTCCGCTGTCCGACCGGCTGCAGATCTACTCCGATACCACGGTGAAATACCGCGACATCATGAAGCGCGAAAAGGTCGACGTACTGCTGTCGAACCACGTCAGCTACGACAATGCGGTGGAGAAGATCGCATCGCTGAAGGAGAGGAAGCCGCAGGATCCGAATCCATTCGTCGTCGGCGAGGACACGGTCGACCGCTTCCTTACCGTGCTCGGCGAATGCGCCCTCGCGACCAAGGCCTATGTCGATGCCGGCCAACCGGGAAAAGATGCCGCGCAACCGGCGAAATAAATCTCGTCGTCCCGGCCTTGAGCCGGGACCCATAACCACCAGCGATCGCGGGACGGCGTCAACCAAATCACGCGCTGTATGGGTCCCGGCTCAAGGCCGGGACGACGGCTAGCGCCAGTGCAGCAACCGTGCTTCCAGCCAGTTGATCAGCTTGCCCACCGCCAGCCCGAACAGCGACAGGATCACAACACCGGCGAGTAGCTGATCGGTCTGCATCAGATTGCCGGCCTGCAGCACGAAGGCGCCGATGCCGTACTGGGCGCCGATCATCTCGGCGCTGACCACCAAGAGCAGCGCGACCGAAGCCGTGATGCGGAAGCCTGCGAGGATCGACGGCATCGCGCCGGGCCAGATCACCCGGGTGACGATGGCGTGGAACGGCACGTTAAAGCTCTGCGCCATCCGGATCAGGTTACGCGGCACCGCATCGACGCCGCTATAGACCGAAATCGCGGTCGAGAAGAACACACCGAGCGCAATGGTCGCGATCTTCGGCTCCTCGCCGATCCCGAGCCAGAGAATCAACAGTGGCAGCAGCGCGATCTTCGGAATCGGAAACAGCGCCGAGATGAAGGTGATGCCGACACCGCGCGCCAGGGTCGAGAGTCCGATCGCGAAGCCGACGATGACGCCGGCAATGGTGCCGAGCACCCAGCCCGACCCAATCCGCATGATCGACCACGACAGATGCTGCCAGAGCGCGCCCGACAGCGCGAGCTTGTAGATGGCAACCACGATCGCCGACGGCGACGGCAGGAACAGCGCGTTGACCCAGCCGGCGCTGCCGGCCAACTGCCAGAACGCGATCACCAGCGCCAGCGCGATCCAGCCGGAGGCACGGCCCGCGCGCGGCGAGAAGCCGGCGCCGCGGAAGGCGACCGGGCGCGTCTCGTCCTCCTCCGGCTTTGCAGCTTGCGACGTCGCACGGTCAAGCATGCTGCACCTCGCGCTCGGCGTCGATCGCCTCTTCGCGGATCAACGACCACAGCTCGTTCTGCAAACCGATCAGCTTGCCACGCGCCTCGATCCCGCCGCGCTCGTCGCGGGTCATCGGGATGGTCACGACCTCGCGGACGCGGCCGGGACGGCGCGACAGCACCACGATGCGGTCGGCAAGCCGCACGGCTTCTTCCAGATTATGCGTGACATAGACCGCAGCCATTCCTCCATCGGCGAGCAGGCGGATGAAATCCTCCATCAGCAATTCGCGGGTCTGCGAATCCAGCGCCGACAGCGGCTCGTCCATCAACAGGATCGCGGGCTTGACCGCGAGCGCCCGCGCGATACCGACGCGCTGGCGCATGCCGCCCGACAATTGCTTGGGATAGGCGCCGCGAAAATCGGTTAGTCCGGTCCGGCGCAACGCGTCGTCAACGACGGTATGACGCTCTGCGACGCTCAGCGCCGTATGCACCAGCGGAAATTCGACGTTTTCCGCCACCGTGCACCAGGGCAGCAGCGCAAAATCCTGAAACACGAAGGTCAGCGGGTTGAGGCTGTCGGCCGGCGGCGCGCGGCGCAGTTCGGCCTGCCCTCCGCTTGGCCGCAGCAGGCCGCCGAGGATCGACAGCAGCGTGCTCTTGCCGCAGCCGGAAGGGCCGACGATCGCGACCACCTCGCCGGAGGCAACCTGGAACGACACCTTGTCCAGCACGTCGAGCGTGCCGAAACGGTGACTGATATGGTCGGCGATCAGGTCCATCTAATTTCTCAAACCTTGCTCCGCTGCGCTCCCTCTCCCGCTTGCGGGGGAGGGCTGGGGTGGGGGTCTCTCCGCGCGAAAGCTCGCCGAGCGGATAGACCTTCCCCCACCCGCCGCGCTCAGGCAGCGCAAGTGCGCTGCCGGGCGCGTCGACCTCCCCCGCAAGCGGGAGAGGTAAGATCAATCCGCCTTCACATATTCCTTGGCAACGATCGCGTCCGCCGAAAATCCCTTGTCGACAAAGCCCTGTTCCTGCAGCCACGCGATCTGGTTGCCGACGTTCTTGACGTCGAGCTTGCCGTCGGGATCGACATAGGCGCAGTTGCCGACCACCTGCTCGACCGGGAGGTTGGTGTACTTTGCGATAATCTCGAGCAATGGCTTGGTCTTGTCGTTGATGTCCGCCTTGCCGTCCTTGACCGAAGCCAGCACTACATCGTGGTATTCGCGGTCGGCGCGCACCAGCGCGGCTAGCAGTTTCGTCACCAGCGCGCCGTTGGTCAGCGTCTTTGGCGAGGCGAACACCGCGCCCAGTTGCCACGGCGTCTCGTCGCCGACCCAGCCCAAAAATTTGGCGCCGCCGGAATCGATCAGCGTGCGCGCAGTCGAGACCGGCAGCAGCGCCGCATCGACGGTCTCGCCCTTTAGCGCGGCAGCAGCATTCGAAAGCGACTGCAGCGGCAGCACCTTTACGTCGGCGAGCTTGAAGCCGTATTTGTCGGCGAGAAGACCCAGCGAATAATGGAAGCTGGAGCCGGCCTGCGTCACCGCGATGCGCTTGCCGGCGAGATCCTTCGGCATCTTCAGGCCGGCCGCATAGGCATTGTTGCTGGCGAAATAGCCGATCAGGGGATAGCCGGCCTTTTCGCGGCTCATGCCGCCGATCACCTTCAGCGTGCCCTTGCCCGCGAGGTTGTAGAGGCCGGCCGTGAACGCCGTGATGCCGAAATCGATATCGCCCGAGGTCGTCGCCACCGCGATCGGCTGCGCCGCGTCGAAGAATTTCAGTTCGATATCGAGCCCGGCGTCGCGGAAATAGCCCTTGTCCTGCGCGATGAACACGGGCGCCGACGACGACAGCCTGAGCACGCCGACCTTGGCCTTCAGCGCGTCGTCGGCGCGCGCGATTCCACCCACGGCCATCGTCAACAAGCCTGCCAAGGCGAGCCGTGCAAACCTTCTCATCCCCGTTCCCTCCGTAACGACCCTATAGCCCATCGGGCACGCGCTGGTCCCGCCCGATGAAGGCGCCCTGTTGTTTCAACGTTTGTTGCAACTTTTCAACTGCAATGTCGCGCGGAATCGTATTGCCCGACAGCGCCAGATCGGCCGCGGCGCCCGCCGCCTCCCCCATCGCGAAACAAGCGCCGGAAACTCGCGCTGCCGACTGGCCCTCATGGGTCATCGAGGCGCAGCGGCCGGCCATCAGGAGATTGTCGACGCCTTCGGGAACCAGCATGCGATAGGGCAGTTCGTTGAATCCACGCGATTCCGGGATCGGCGGGAACTTGAAGATCACGTCGCCGGCGACATGTTGCTCCATCGGCCAGCCATTGACGCCGATGGAATCCTCGAACGAAGCGCAACCCAGCACGTCCTCGCCCGACAGCATGTAGCCGCCGACCACGCGGCGGGTTTCGCGGATCCCGAGTTGCGGCGGCAGGTCGACGATGTAGGACTTTTCGAAACCGGGCACCGTGCGCAGGAACTCGAACGCCTGCACCGCCTGGCGGCGACCCTCGATTTCGCCGCGGGTCATCTGGTCCGGCTCAAGGCCATTGACCGCGCTGCCATCCTCGCGCGCGAGCTGTGTAAAGTTCACGCGCCATTCGATGCCTGACTTTTGCGGCCGCACAATCGCGCCTTTGCGCGGAAACCGGTGCGTACCCGAGGCTTGCGCCTTTTCCATTAGCGCCGGAATCGTCCGCCAGGCATCGCCCGCCTTTTCGGGATCGATGCCGTTGACGCGGAACATCATTGAGGGAAAGAGCATGCTGCCGGCATTGTCGCCGACTTCAAACGGCGCGCCGGCCCACGCCGCGAGATCGCCGTCGCCGGAGCAGTCGATGAAAATGCCGGCGCGCACCGCCTGCCGGCCAGCCTTGGTCTCAAGCATCAGCACATTGATGCGCCTGTCGTCCTGCATGACAACGCCGGCGCCGAGCGCATGAAAGAGAATGTCGACCTTGTGCGCGGCCAGGAGATCGTCAGCCGCGATCTTGTAGGCCGCGGTGTCATAGGCCTGCGCAAAGATCTTGCCGAAGATCAGATGCGGGGCATTGAGCCCGCCGAGCCGGTCGATTCGATCAAGCAGATCGGAGGCCACGCCCTGCACCACCCGATGCGCTTCGCCGAAGACATTGGCATGCAGCCCGCAAAAGTTCGTGACGCCGGCGGCCGTACCCATGCCGCCGAGAAAACCATAGCGCTCGATCAGAAGCGTACGGCGACCGGCGCGGGCAGCCGCGACCGCCGCCGCAATGCCCGCGGGTCCGCCGCCGAGGACGACGACTTCATATTCGCCGTAAAGCGGAATCTGGCGAGCGGGTTCTTCAATGGTTTTGGCCGACATGGCAGCGATCCCATCCCTGATGGCTTGGTTTCGCGGGACTATGAATTGATGCGAAGTAGGTTACAATCCCGCAAATTGTGCGATCAGCTTTCTCGAATCGAGAAAAATAGATGGATACGCTCGTTAATCTTCAGGCTTTTTTGGCCACTGCCGATGCCGCCGGGTTTTCGGCCGCGGCGCGCAGGCTCAACGTCTCGACCTCGGTCGTGTCCAAACGTGTCACGCAACTCGAGGCCCAAATCGGCACCGTGCTGTTCCATCGCTCAACCCGGCAGTTGCGATTAACGGAAGCCGGCCAGCGGTATGTGCATCGGGCGCGCAGCGTGGTGGCTGACGTCGGCGACCTTCTCTCCCGCATGGGTGAGAAGGACCACGACCTGGTCGATCAGCTGCGCATCAAGGCGCCGACCTCCCTCACCACAGCCAGGCTTGCCGATATACTCAGCGTATTCCAGACGCAAAATCCGGGGCTCAAACTCGAGATCGTGTTGATCGACCGCCCGGTCGATCCGGTGACGGAAGGGTTCGACATAGCCATCGGCGCGTTCCCGCACTCGTTCGGCGGAGTCGTTGACGAGCCCCTCTATCCGATCAAGCGCCTGCTGTGCGCGTCGCCCTCGTATCTTGCTGCGCATGGCACTCTCCGGCATCCGCGCGACCTGATCGATCATCGTTGCCTGAGCTTTCTGCCCACCGGGCCGGAATGGATGTTCGATGGGCCGCGCGGCCGCGTTACCGTTGAAGTACGTCCGATGTTGAGTTCGAACGAAGGACAGGTGCTGGTGAAAAGTGCCCTTGCCGGCAACGGCATCGCCTTCATTTCGCACTATCTCGTCGCCGACGAGCTGCGCAGTGGCGCACTGCAGGTCGTGCTGCCGGAGTTTCCGATTCCGGAACTATGGGTCAAGGCAACCATTCCCGAGCGGCGCATCAACGCTGCAGCGGTGCAAGCGCTGCTACAGCTGTTGAAACGCTCGCTTTCGCCCGCTCACCTTGAGCCGCAGCGTTCCTAAGTCCCGACCTGCAGCGGCGAGCCGAGCTTGCGCAATGCAGCGATCGCCGAGAGCGCGGTGATGCGGCCGGTCTTTGGATTCTCCGAGGGGATATTCTCGATCGACATCGTAAAGCTCGCCGAGTCGGATTCGACCTTGATCTGATGGCAGTTGCGCGTCACCGCCGGGTCGGCCCAGATTTCGATCGTGGTGCGATCGGGCCCGATGCCGGCTAGCGACAGCGCCGCGACCACATTGACGTTGGCCGGGAAGGCTGCGGCGGCATCGCGGGCCGATCCCTTGAACACGCACAGCGCGGATTTCAATCCATCCATCGAGATGGCGTTGGCAACCAGGTAGGGCGCGCCGGCCAATCCGTTGGGCGGCTTGCGCGTCACCATCTGCACCGAGCTGATCGTACCTTCGGCCGCGGCCGAAACCGCGTCAAAACCGATCAGGGCGCCGGTCGGCACGATGATCCGGCCGCCGCGCTCCCGCGCCAGTTCGATGAGATCTTGACGCGGCAGCAAAGCGCTGGCGCTCAGCACCATAACCTGCTTGCCGGCGTTCAGCATCGGCCGACAGATCTGATCGAGAATAGCTGCCGGCGCGCATTCGACCACGAGGTCGGCATGGTCAGGCAGCTCATCGAGCGCGAGCAGCGGGCAGGAAACACCTTCGCGATCGAGCCAGGCCCGCGCCTTGACGCGATCGCGGGTCGCGATGCCCGACAGGACAAGACCCGGCAACCCCTGCGCCAGCTTGCGCGCCAAGGTTTTGCCGATCTCGCCCAGCCCGGCAATGGCAATGCGTTTGGAAGACAAATCACAGCTCCTGTCATCGTGGCGTCGCGTAATACTACTTCCAGTTCGCCGCGCGTTTCTCCGCAAACGACGCCAGGCCCTCGGATGCTTCCTGGGTCTGCCGCCGCGCCGAATGCATTTTGACCAGCCGCGCATAGGCGTCATCGTCGACGCTCATACCGCCGAACGAACTTTCCAGCGCCAGCGCTTTGGTCTCGGCCATCGCCGCGGGACCATTGGCGAGCAACTGCTCGACGACCTTGGCGCCGGCGGCTTCGAGATCGGCGAGCGGCACCACCTCATGCACCAGACCGATGCGGCGCGCGTCTTCGGCGCCAAAGCGTTCGCCGGTCAGCGCGTAGCGGCGGACCTGGCGCACACCGATGGCGTCGCAGAGCTGCGGGATGATGATCGCAGCCGTCAGCCCCCAGCGCACCTCGGTAATCGAGAACAACGCGTTGTCGGCCGCAATCACGACGTCGCAGGCTGAAATCACACCGGTGCCGCCGCCGAAACAGCCGCCCTGCACCAGCGCCACCGTCGGGATCGGCAAGGTATTGAGCCGCTGCACGGCCTCGAACGTCGCCCGCGACACCGCCTCGTTTTCTTCGACCGATTTTGGCCGGACCCCGTTGATCCATTTCAGGTCGGCGCCCGCCTGAAAATGCTTGCCGTTGCCCTTCAGCACGACAACACGAAGATTTGGCTTGCTGCCCAGATCGTCCATCGCCGCCAGTACGCCGTTGATCAGGCCGGCATCGTAGGCATTGTTCACCTCGGGGCGATTGAGCGTGACCGTGCCGACGCCGTTTTCGCTGAGGTTCCACAGGACCGGATTGGCGCTCATCGGCGATTCCTTGTTTTGTTGGTTATTATGCCGCGCAATATGCAGGGACTGCGCGCATTGATCCATCATTTTTCCGCCGTGCGGATTGTGCATCCCTGCTTGTCGGCATCAGACTTGTCAGAGACCTCCGGGCAAGCGACTATCGAGACGATCGACCCGCCTTCGCGGTGGGCCGACACTGTTCGGACGCCAAGATCCGATACCGGGAGGATGATCATGCTTTCGTCGATACGCCTGCGCGGCGCTGCTGTCGCCGCGACGTTATTCGTTGCCATTCCCAGCGCATTTGCCGAAGGACCCGTCGTTGCCAAGCCGCAGGAGGCTGGTTTCTCGGCCGCGGGCCTCGCCCGCATCGACGCCTATATCAAGAACGAAATCGCCGGCGACAAAATTCCCGGCGCCATCATGATGATTCAGCGCAACGGCAAGACCGCCTATTACCGCAGTTTCGGCGTTCGCGATCCCGGCACCAAGGAGCCGATGACGCCGAACACCATCTTCCGCATCTATTCGATGTCGAAGCCGATCACGACGGTGGCGGCGATGATGCTGGTCGAAGAGGGCAAATTGCAGATCGACGAACCCTTGTCGAAATACATCCCGGCTTTCGCCGATGTCAAAGTCGGCGTCGAGAAGAAGGGCGAGGACGGAAAGATGGGACTCGATCTGGTCGCGCCCAAGCGTCCGATCACGATCCAGGACCTGATGCGCCACACCTCGGGCCTGACCTACGGTTTCTTCGGCGAGGGAGTGGTGAAGAAGGCCTATGTCGATGCCAACCTGCTCGAAGGTGATGTCGACAATGCCGAGTTTGCCAATCGGCTGGCGAAGCTGCCACTGGTCTACCAGCCGGGCACGACCTGGGATTATAGCCAGTCGGTCGATATCCTCGGCCGCGTCATCGAGGTGGTTTCCGGAAAATCGCTCTATCAGTTCGAGAAGGAACGCCTGCTCGATCCGCTCGGCATGAAGGACACGGCCTTTTATGTGACTGACCCCGCCAAAAAATCGCTGGTCGCCGAGCCATTCCCGAACGACCGCAAGATCGGCGCCGGCGCCGAAATGAGCGATCCCCGCGTGCCCAGGAAATATGAGTCCGGCGGCGGCGGCATGGTGTCCACCCTCAGCGACTACGCCCGTTTCACCCAGATGGTGCTCAACGCCGGCACACTGGACGGCAAGCGATACCTGAGCCCCAAGACAGTTGCCTATATGGGCTCCAACCATATCGGGCCGGCAGCCGGCGTGGTGCCGGGGCCGTATTACCTTCCCGGCGCCGGTTTCGGCTTCGGTCTCGGCTTCGCCGTGCGCACGGAAGCCGGCGTGAGCCCGATCGAAGGATCAGTCGGCGAGATGAGCTGGTCCGGCGCCGGCGGCACCACATTCTGGGTCGATCCGAAGGAGAACATGTTCGTGGTGTTCATGGCGCAGACGGTTTCGCAACGGGGAAGAATTCGCATCGCCTTGAAAAATCTCGTCTACGGTGCGTTCGACAAGTAAAAATAACGATCGAACCGACCCAACAGGAACATCAGGCTTATGCGAATCTGCGTTTTCGGTGCGGGCGCCGTCGGCAGCCATATCGCGGTGCGGCTGGCGCTGGCGGGACACGATGTCTCCTGCGTGATGCGGGGCCCGCATCTCGAAGCTGTCAAGGCCAACGGCCTGACGCTTCGGGTCGGCGGCGCCGCGTTCAAGGCCAACGTGAAAGCATCCGATGATCCGGCGACGCTCGGTGTGCAGGACGTCGTCATCAGCACGTTGAAGGCGACCGGTGTGGCCAGCCTCGCGACCGGACTTCAGCCGCTGCTGCACGACGACACATCAGTCGTGTTCGCGCAGAACGGCATTCCCTGGTGGTACGATATCGGACTTTCTCCAAAACACCCGCCGGTGCCGGATCTGGCTTTTCTCGATCCCGGCGGGCGGCTACGTGCCGCGATTCCGAAAGAACGCATCATCGGCGGCGTGATTTTTTCATCCAACGAGATCGTCGCACCCGGCATCGCCGCCAACATTTCGCCCGAGCGCAACAGGCTCTTGATCGGCGAATGCGACGACCGCGCCAGCGAGCGGATCGCAAAACTGCGCGCGGCGTTGAACGAGGCCAAAATCGAATCGCCTGAGGTTCCGCAAATCCGCGAGACGATCTGGTCGAAACTTCTAACCAACATGTCGATGTCGGTGCTGTGTTCATTGACCGGACAAACCGCGCGCGGCGTCCGGGACGATCCTTCGCTCGCAGAGATCATCCCGCGCCTGCTCGACGAGGCCAACAGCATCGCGCAAACGTGTTTTCCCGAGGTCAAGCGCGTCACCCGTACCGGCCCCGCACCGGACCACAAGCCGTCGATCTTGCAGGACTACGAACTCGGCCGCGCCATGGAGATCGACGTGCTGGTCCGCGCCCCCGCCGCGTTCGCGCGCGCCGCCGGACTTTCGACGCCGATGCTCGATCTGATGGCCGCATTGGCGATCCGACAGGCGCGGAACAAGGGCCTGTATCAGGCTGCATAGCCCGTGCGACCGCGACGTCAGGCCGGCTGCAAGCCCAGCCGATTGAACAACTTGGTATCGGCCTGATCTCCCGGATTGCCCGCGGTCAGCAGCGTATCGCCGACAAATATCGAATTCGCCCCCGCAAAAAAGCACAGCGCCTGCATCTCGTCGGTCATGGCCGAGCGACCTGCCGACAGGCGAACACGCGATTTCGGCATCATGATCCGCGCCAGCGCAACGATCCTGACGAACTCGATCGGCCCGATCGGGGCGGCGTTGGCCAGCGGTGTGCCGGCAATCGGAATCAGCATGTTGATCGGAACGCTCTCGGGCGGCTCGGGCAGGTTGGCAAGCGTCACCAGCATATCGACGCGGTCGGCTTCTTCCTCACCCATTCCAAGGATGCCGCCGCAACAGACCTTCATGCCGGACTGCCGGACATTTTCCAGTGTGTCGAGCCGCTCGGAAAACGTGCGCGTGGAGGTGACCTGAGGATAGTAGCGCTCGGATGTATCGATATTGTGATTGTAATAGTCGAGACCGGCCGCGTTGAGCCGGTCCGACTGTTCGCGGTCCAGCATGCCCAGGGTCATGCAGGTCTCAAGCCCGAGCGCTTTCACCGCGCCCACGACTTCAACGATGGCGTCCATGTCCCTCGGCTTCGGATTGCGCCAGGCCGCGCCCATGCAGTAGCGGCTCGCACCCGCGATCTTTTCGACGTCCATCAGTTTCGAGGCCGCCAGACCCGTCGCGTTGTGCACGGACTGGCTGCAATAGCCGCAATCCTCCGGGCAACCGCCGGTCTTGATGTTGAGGAGCTTGCTCAACTGCACGCGGTTGGGATCGAAATGCTGTCGATGAATGGATTGCGCCTTGAACAGCAGGTCGTTGAACGGGAGCCGGTAGACCGACCAGGCAGCCTCCGCTGTCCAGGCCGGCGCGACCGCGGCCGCCACATTCGTTTCGCTGCTCAGTTCAAGCATTCGCATTCTCCGGATTTCGATTTCCGCGGGCATATTGCACAGTGGAAGGGCCGAGGCCAGCGCGCAGCAACAATGCGCGTAACGGACATTGACCACGCACCACGCGCTGATAACAATCTTGCGATAAGCAAGGCAGCGAATGCCGATTTGCGAGGACGGAATATGCACGTCAAAGGCAAGGTTTGTGTCGTAACCGGGGCCGCGAGCGGCATCGGCGAAGCGGTGGCGCGCGCCTATGCCGAAGCCGGCGCGCGCGGCGTCGTGGTCGCCGACCTCAAGAGCTCGCGCGACAAGCTCGCGAAAGTCGCCGGCGATATCGACGGGCTCGCCGTGACCGCAGATGTCGGCCTCGAAGAGGACATCAAGGCGCTGGTAGCGGCGGCCGAGGACAAATATGGCCAGGTCGACGTGTTCTTTTCCAACGCGGGGCTGTCGCGCAAGGGACAGGAAAGCGCCTCCGACGCCGATTGGGACGTGAGCTGGCGGGTCCATGTCATGAGCCACGTGTTTGCGGCGCGCGCACTGGTGCCCGGCATGCTGGCGCGCGGCTCCGGCTATCTGCTCAACACCGCTTCCGCGGCCGGCCTGCTAGCTTCGCTGAACTCGATGCCGTACGGGGTCACCAAGAATGCCGCCGTAGCGCTGGCCGAACATCTCGCCATTCAATATGGCGACCGCGGCATCCGTGTATCGGTACTCTGCCCGCAATCGGTGCAAACCGGCATGACCACGCCCGGCCCCAGCGCCGCGCGGGTCGACGGTGTGCTGCAGCCGCCGGAAGTGGCGCGCATGGTGCTGGAGGCGATGGAAGCCGAACAGTTTCTGATCCTGACGCACGCGCAGGTCGGCGAATACATGCAGCGCAAGGCATCGAGCCGAGATCGCTGGCTGACCGGCATGCGGCGGCTGCGCGACAAGATCTATGGCGCGGCGTGACCAAAGCGTTTTCGAGCGAAGTGGACACCGGTTCGCGTGAAGAAAACGCGTCAAATAGAACTCTAGCCTGACGGCTTTGGCGCAAACGGTTTGAGCAGCCCGGCATAGTCTTTTGCGGATGGTGTCGCGTAGGAACCGCGGCGGGACGTCGTGAGTTTCAGGCCGGCCAGCGCCTCGGCCTGCTTCACGGCGGCCGCCACGCCATCGACGACGGGAACATCGAATTTCTGCGACAGCCTGGCGGCCAGATCGGCCATGCCGGCGCAGCCCAGCACGATCGCCTCCGCGCCCGCCTCAAGCGCACGGGCAATCTCGGCGTCGAGTTTCTCGGCAGCCCCTGAGCCCGGCTCTTCAATATCAAGCACCGCGACGTTGCATGCGGTGACCGAAACCCGTTCCGCAAAGCCGTAGCGGCGGACCAGTTCCTCAAGCGGCACGACCGAGCGCGGCAGCGTGGTAACCACGGCGATGCGCTTTGCAATCTGCCCAGCCGTCACCAAAGCGGCCTCGCAAATGCCGACGACCGGGAAGCGCGCCACCGACCGGGCGGCATCGAGCCCGGTGTCGTCGAAGCAGGCAATGATGCCGGCATCGGCATCCCTCACGCTTGCGAGCGCCTGGATCAGACCGGGAACAGCAAAAGCTTCGTCATAATATCCCTCGATCGAGGCCGGCCCCATCGGCGACGTCACCGCCACAATTTCGGTACCCGCTGCGGCGACGGCGCGCGCGGCAGCACCGATCGTCTTGGTCATGGATGCCGTGGTGTTCGGATTGACGATCAGGATCTTTGTCATGCGGCATCGTAGCCCGGATAGCGTGTACCGCAACTCCAACTGCGTCTACCGGCAAGCGACCCGTCCGCCGTAGCTCGAAGAGCGAAGGCGGAAGCGCAATCCGGGGCTAGAGCCTTATCGGTTCTGATCGAATCAGAACCGATAAGGCTCTCCTCTTTTGTTTTGACGCGTTTTCTTTACGCGAACCGGCTTCCACTTCGCTTGAAAACGCTTTAGCCGGTAACCCCGTCCACCCACGCCGCGAAAGGGTCCAGCACCTCGTCCATTACCTCGCGGTCATTCCGCCCCGAACGCTTCAGCACGTGGAAGGAATGATCGGCCTCCTTCACCAGATGCAAAGTGGCCAAACGTCCCAACCCCTTGACGACGGGTTCGAGCAGGCTCAATTCCGCGAGCGCGTCGCGCGTCCCCTGCAGGAACAACATGGGGATTTGGATATCGGCGAGATGTTTGGCCCGGTCGCTGGAAGGCTTGCCGGCCGGATGCAGGGGAAAGCCCAGAAACGCCAGGCCGCGAACGCCGGGCAGCGGCGAAAGCGCCTGCGCCTGCGACGTCATACGTCCGCCAAAGGATTTGCCGCCGGCAATCAAGGCAAGCCCGGCGCAGCGCCGTCCGGCCTCCGCCACCGCGGCGCGCACCGCGGCATGCGCGACCGCCGGCGAATCCGGCCGCTTGCTGCCGCTCTCCATATAGGGAAATTGATAGCGCAGCGTCGCAATGCCGCGATCACCGAGATCGGCCGCGATCGTCTGCATCGACGCATGCGTCATGCCGGCACCGGCGCCGTGCGCGAACACGTAGACAGCGCGGGCCCGCTCGGGGCGGATCAGCAGCGCAGAGACCGGCGCCGCATCCGGGATCGCGATCTCGAGCTTTTGCGGGTCAACGGCTTTCAAATCGGCAATCCCCGGCAAGGATGTGATCTCAAATGTGAGATTTCAGCTATGTTATTGGACGCGCCTGATTCTACATTTCTGGCGCCGCGCACGCAAACCTGCCGCGCAAAAGTCGAAATGGCCGGTTTCAACGCCGGCAAAGCCACCTGACCGGATTCATGGACAGAAACGCGACGCCCTTGTAAGATGGTATAATAGTCAAATACACGCTGGAGGAGAAACGCTCTCCGCTGGCTTTTGATCACAGATGATATTTGCGCCTCGGCGCAGCGAGACAGGGGCCGCCATGCGTCGCAGGACAAAGTTTGTTATCGCGGTATTGGTCGCCATCGGCGCTTACGCCTGTTTAAAGGACGACATCGCACAAATCTGGAACGGCCTTCATGTGAAGCTCGCGGAGTACCCGGCGCCGAAGAACACCAAGTGGCTCAACCAGAATGTCAGCGACAAAGATATCGGCCTGTTCTACCACACCGACCAGGGGACACGCACCTTCGGGATTCCCTTTGAATGGTTCATGGCGCTGGAGCAGCCGAGCCTGAGTCCGCTGTCGATGTTCTTCTCCGTCGACCTGTTCAGCGAGACGGCTAATCTCGATCGCTACGGCTTCATTCCGGATCCGTTCGACAAGAAGGCACTCCCCATCGGCTTCGCGCATGGTGATGCGATGCTGGATCCGACGGGTGAGCCCTGGCGCGAGCCGCGCTACAAGAAGGATATGACCGGCATCGGCTTGACCTGCGCGGCCTGCCATACTGGCCGGTTCACTTACAAGGACACCACCGTCATCATCAACGGTGGACCGGCGCTGACCGATCTCCTCAAGTTGAAACAGGGGATTGGCGTGGCGCTGTTTGAGACACGGTTCGTACCAGGTCGTTTCGGCCGCTTCGCCGACCGCGTTCTGGGTTCGGATTCGACGAACGACGAGCGCGCTGCGCTGAAATTCCAAATCGACCAGGTCCTGAAGTCATACAATGACACCCTGGCCCTCGAGAAGCGCGTCACCTCCCGCAGCATCGAGGAAGGTTACGGGCGGCTGGACGCCCTGAACCGGATCGGCAACCAGGTATTCTCCATCGACCTGAAGAATCCGGACAACTACGCCGGCTCCTCGGCGCCGGTGCATTACCCGCGGATCTGGAACACGCCGTGGTTCGACTGGGTTCAATATAACGGCTCGATCATGCAGCCGATGGTGCGCAATGCCGGCGAATCGCTCGGCGTGTCATCGGAGCTCAATCTGACCGACCCGTCGAAGGGCCTGTTCAAATCGAGCGTGAATGTGGACTCGCTGTTCTGGATGGAGGAGATGATCAAGGGCAAGAGCCCGCCGAACGCTAAGGACGGATTCTCGGGCCTGCATTCCCCGAAATGGCCCGCCGACATTCTGCCGCCTGTTGACCAGAAGCTGGCCGCGCAGGGCGCCAAACTCTACGAGTCGCATTGTCAGGGATGTCACCGTCCACCGATCACGAGCGAGGCCTTCTACGATTTCAACAACAAGGACTGGTGGCGGACGAACCAGAACGGCGAGCACGTCATGGTGCTCGAAAACATCCCGATCGAGCATATCGGCACCGATTCTTCGCAGGACATGGGCGCGCGGACGGTCGCGGTTCCCGCCAATCTCGGAATCGACAAGACCGGATTCGCGTTTGCGCTGGGCGCAGTGGTCGAGAAGACCGTCAACTACATCTACGACCGGCCGCTGGACCAGAACGGAAAGCCGAAGCCGCCTTTGAGTGAGGCGGAGCGCAAGCGCATCGACGGCTATATGCCAAACGAACTCCGCGGCGAACTGGCCTACAAGGTGCGTCCGCTCAACGGCGTCTGGGCGACGCCGCCCTATCTCCACAACGCTTCGGTCCCGAGCGTGTACGCGCTGCTGTCGCCGATCGAGGAGCGGCCAAAGACGTTCTATCTCGGCAACCGCGAATACGACCCCGTCAATCTCGGTTACAAGACCGATTACCTCGCCAACGGTTTTGAATTCGACACCTCGATCCGCGGCAACGCGAATACCGGTCACCAATTCCGGAAAGAGTACGACAAGGACAAGCCTGTCAAAGGCATCATCGGACCGGCGCTGTCACCCGACGATCGCAAGGCGCTGATCGAGTATCTCAAGACGCTTTGAGGCGCTCTGACTGAGTGTGCCGTAGGCAAAGCCGCGCACCACATACGTCGTCATGCCCGGGCTTGTCCCGGGCATCCACGTCTTACTAAGGCGGAAGTGAGAAAGACGTGGATGGCCGGGAGCGCAGACAAGTTTACGTAGTCTGCGCAAAGCAGACTACTATGCCCGGCCATGACGGATAGGTGGCTTGGCTTCAACTGCAACTAAACCATCGGCAAACTGACCGGCACGCTCTGGGCGTGGTGAAACAAATTGTCCGGATCGTAGTGCTGCTTCACCGCCACCAGACGGGCGAGATTGTCGCCCCAATAGGCGGTGGCATAGTCCGCCAAATCCAGGTCGCAATAATTCACGTAGGACGCGCCCGGCATGTACGCCCGCATCGCGGCGTAGACTTTTGCGACCTGCGCGAGATGAGCCGGCGTATCGGCCGCGCGGGTCCAGCTCGAATAATACTGAATGCAGTACTGCGTGCCGGCCCGGCGCGGAAAGGCGGTGGCGTCCGCCGCGACGTCGGAAATCTTGCCGCCGCAGGAATCGCACAGCAGCACGATCCCGCCGGCGGCAACCGGCGCCACGGCCGCCATCATGGCGTCGATGCCAGCGCTGCCGAGCGGGCTCAGCACATAATCGGACTTCGCCTTCATATAAACCTGTTCGTAGCCGAGCGGCCCGGCAAAGTGTTTGACGGCGTCGAGAAAGCCGAGCGACTGTACCGACAGCGCCGAGGACGGCGTCTGAAGCGTGGTCAACGTTTTCAACTGGCTGCGCAGCGCCGACTCCGAGCCGATCGACTGGCCGATGCAGCGCATGCTGATCAGGCCGCCGCCGGCCGGGCCGACCTTCATGATCGAGGTGATCGTGGCCGGCGCGCCTGGCGCCCAGGCCTGCCAGGCCGCGAACAACCGCGCAGCGTGCGCTTTCGACAGTTTCCAGGAGACGCCGAACACCAGCGCCGTACTCAGCGGAAACACCTGCAGCGTGAACCGCGTGGCAATACCAAAGCTGCCGCCGCCACCGCCACGGCACGCCCAAAAGAGATCGGGCTCGGATGCCGCATCGACCTGCAGCACCTGCGCCTGGCTGTCGACCACGTTGATCTGCTGCAGGCTGTCGCAGGTCAGACCATGCGAGCGCGCCAAGAGACCATGGCCGCCGCCCATCACATGACCGGATATCCCGACCGTCGGACAGCTTCCCGCCTGCAGCGCGAGCCCCTGCGCGGCAAGCGCCTGGTAGATCTGGTAAAGCGAAACGCCGGAACCTGCCGTCACCAGTCCGGCTGACTTGTCGACCGTGATGGTGTCGAGACCACGGACGTCGATCACGACATCGGCGGATTGCGAGAGACCTTCGTAGGAATGGCCACCGCATCGCACCGCAAAGTTCAGATTGTTGCTATGGACCCAGTCGACCATGACGGCGACCGCATGTTCGGTCTTGCAGACCGCGCGCAGCGCCGGATCCAATCGCGTGCGGATGTTGGCGGCCGCAAGGTAGTCGGCGTAGTGCGCATCCGACGGCTTGAGCAAAAGCGCGTCGGTGGCAGAAAGATT
>WNFM01303139.1_pt1 | contig 17028 bp, 19 predicted proteins | sample 5400271 | NCBI WGS metagenome assembly WNFM01 (sample SAMN13153352, study PRJNA577476) | soil metagenome | isolation source: 60 cm saprolite on Douglas fir-dominated hillslope | place: USA:California | collected 2013-09-17
ACGACCTGGGTGCCGATGTTCCTGTTCGTCATCCTGTTCGGCCTGTCCATGGACTACGAGGTGTTCCTGATCTCGCGGATCCGCGAGGAGTACGACCGGTCCGGCGACAACGCCGCAGCGGTAGCACGGGGGCTGTCCCGTACCGCGCGGGTGATCTCCGCGGCGGCGGCCATCATGGTCGCGGTGTTCCTGTCCATCGTGATCGCTCCCGCCGTCTCGACCAAGCAGATCGGGCTCGGCCTGGCGGTCGCGATCCTGATCGACGCGACGGTGGTGCGCCTCGTGCTCGTGCCCGCCGTGATGGAGTTGCTCGGGAAGACCAACTGGTGGCTGCCCGCGCCGCTCGCCCGCCTCCTGCCGAAGGCCTCCCTCGGCGAGGACGAGCCCCCGGCCGAGGTGCCGGCCGCCGTTCAGGCGGGGTAGGCAGCAGCCCCGGCTGTGGCCTCGCTGAGGCGAGGCACGGGCGCCCGCCAGGCAGCGTTGCCGCCGGGCGCCCCCGCCTGGTCCGCGGGCCGGATGCGGCAGAACGCCCTATCAGGACACCGGTCACTTGCCGCGCATCGGCACAACCCGCCCTGGTCACGGCGGCCAAGGGCCAGCGCGGGCGCGATCAGGTGTGCTGTGACGCGGGTCCGGGCTGCTGCCAGATCGCGGCGAAGCGCCTGGCAGCGCTGTCGAGCTGGGCGGTGATCTGGTCCTTGACGTCGGCGTCCAGCGGCGTGTCCGGGCGGTTGATCAGCTCGCGGAGCACCGGTACCAGCGGGGCGTACTTGCCGGCCAGCCAGGGCAGTTTCGGGCCGGTGGTGTGGATCAGGCCGACCGCGTTGTCGGTGAAGTCGGAGACCTTGATGACCCGGGCCTCGGGGTTGGCCTGCAGGCTGGCGGTGACGTGCTCGCGGTACTGCTCACCGGCGTCCCGGCCCGGCTGCCAGCCGGGGTTGGTGACCGCCGCGACCAGCCCGGCCACCCGGTCCCCGAACCGGGCGGCGAGCACGGCGACCGCTTCCTGCTGCCCTGCGCCGGGCGCCAGCTCCCTGGCGTGATCCTCGACCGCGTCGTGCAGCAGCGCCGCGCAGGCCAGGTCGGGATCGGCGGCCCGGTAGTGGCTGATGACCCGGATCGCGACCCTGAGCAGGTGGTTCAGGTACGGCTCGCTCTGGCGGCGGTCGGCTGCGTGCAGCCGGGACGCCAGCGCCAGCGCCTGCTGCACCCGGTGCCGGTCGGCGGGCGCGAAGCCGGCGATCTCGATCGCCAGCCGCTCCCGCAGCCCCGGCTCGCCGTGCACGGACGTGATCGCGTGCAGCGACATCCGGGCCAGCAGCCGCCGCTCCGCCAAACCCAGCCTCATGCCAGCATTAGACCGCGCAGACCGCCCAGGCGGCCACCGATGGGCCCGGCGCGCCACGGCCGCGCACGTGGAAGATCTATGGCCGAAGCTCAGGTCCGGCCTACGCGGCTCCTCGCCCGGGTAGTGCGCTTCGACCCGGACGAGGAGCCCGGCGGTCACGGGCTGGGCCCGGCCTCCCCTTTTGGAGCTGCTCTGGTTGAGCGGGCGTGAGGGGTCACGCGGCCTGGCCCGGGTGGAGGACGACCTTGGTCCAGCCGTCTTCGCGGGCGTCAAAGTGCTTGTAGGCGTCCGGGGCCTGGTCCAGGGGCAGGTCGTGGGAAACGATCCAGGATGGCTTGACCTTGTCTTGGAAGATGAGGTTACGCAGGTGGCGGTTGTAGCGCTTGACCGGGCACTGGCCGGTGCCCATGTGCTGGCCCTTGAACCAGAAGTCGCCGACCTCGAAGCGGGCCTTCCCCTCCCGGGCCAGCTCGTCGGGCCCGCCGGGGTCGCGGGGGACGTACACGCCGACGTTGCCGATGCCGCCGGTGAACCGCACCGACTCCACCAGCTCGTTCAGCGTGGCCGCGTTGTCCTCGTGACCCTGGGGGTCGTGGGCCTGATAGCCGACGCACTCACAACCGCGGTCGGCGCCCAGGCCGTTGGTCTGCTGCATGACCGCCTCGACCGGGGGCACCTTCGAGTCGTCGATTGCGATCGCGCCGATCTGCTCGGCGAGCCGCAATCGGTCGGGGTGGCGGTCGACCACCATCACCTTGGCCGCGCCCCTGGTGATGGCCGACAGCGCGGCCATCAGCCCCACCGGCCCGGCGCCGTAGATCACCACGGTCTCACCTGGCATCATTCCCGACATCTCCACGGCGTGCCAGCCGGTGGGGAAGATGTCAGAGAGCATCACGTAGTCGTCCTGCTTGTCGCGGGCGTCCTCGGGCAGCCGAAGGCAGTCGAAATCACCCCAGGGGATGCGCAGCAGCTCGGCCTGCCCGCCTTCCCACGGGCCCATGTCCGCGAACCCGTAGGCCGCGCCGGCTATCCCCGGCTTGTCGTTGGCCCGCAGGCAGTAATTCGTCAGGCCGCTCTCGCAGTTCCTGCAGTGCCCGCAGCTGACGTTGAATGGCGCCGAGACCATGTCGCCGACCTGCACCTTCTCGACCGCCGCGCCGACCTCGACGACCTCGCCCAGGTTCTCGTGACCGAAGACGCGGCCCTGCTCGAAATTGGTCCGCCCCTCATACATGTGCAGATCAGAGCCGCAGATGTTGGTACTCGTGATCCGCACCAGCACATCAGTAGGCTTCTCGATCCGCGCGTCCGGGACATCGTCGACACTGACCTGCCGCGGCCCGTGGTACACCACTGCTCTCATGACCGATCTCCTTGGATTCTTGGATCTGGACGGGATGGGGCTTCAGCGAGCCCCGGCGATCGTGACGCGGAACGTCCGTTAGCCCCGCACCTGGCTGCTGGCGAATTGCGTGACGATCGCGCATGCTCCAGCTCGACCCGCTCGACTCCGTCGGCGGCCAGGATCGCGATCCGCATGTCCTTGAGGTCACGGGCCATGGTTCCTCCCACGTTGCGGTCGAGCGGCGAGGGTCAAGACCACCTTGGTCCAGCCGCTGTCGCGCAATCGGTCTGCCTTTCGGGTCGCATCCTCGGGCCGCCTCAGGTGGTTGAAATCCGCCCATGAGACCGCCTGCCAGACCCAAGACTTCCCGAACGGCGGGACCGGCCGCATCCCCCGAACAGGTAGTTCGGCCGTGCGTCAGCATTCAGGTGCACACCGGCGTCGCCGGCCGCTACGCGCTGCACGGTCTCGGTACCGGCAGGTACGACGTCTCCTTCGCTCCCTGCAACGCAGGCAACTACCTCAGCGCCAGCCACGGGCGGGTCTCGGTCCGGGTGGGCACGACCAGGACGGTCAGCGGGTTCCTGGTGGCAGGCGGGGCGATTGCCGGCACAGTCAACACCAGCCAGGCTGGCAACGCCACGCTAGCCGGAATCTGCGTGTACCTGACCACCCCCGGCGGGGGAATACAGTTTGCGACCACGGCTAAGTCCGGCAGCTACAGCTTTATCCGGCTGACACAGGGGACTTACTACGTCAGCCTCGTCGGCGGCTGCGGAAACCTCGGCAGCTACGCTCCGCAGTTCTACCGGGCGGGCGCCAGCACCGGGAGCCTGAGCGCAGCGACGGCTACCCCGATCAGGCTGAGCGTCGGCGAGTCGTACCAGGCCAACGTGGCCATGCTGCCCGGCGGCACGATCGCAGGCACCGTGACCGGCCAGCCGTCAGGCGGACCGCTCCGCAACGTGTGCGTGGAACTAATCGGCCAGGCAGGGTTCTTCCTGGGAGAGCTAACCCCGGGCGGGCCGCTTATTCCGCCGTCGTTCAACTTCGCGACCACGGACTCGGCCGGGCGGTATCGGCTGCCGAACCTGCGGCCAGGCCTCTACCTTGTTGACTTCATCGACTGTAACAGCTCTGCGTATGCGAGCACATGGTTCGCTCCGGAGGGCGGCATTTCGCCGCAATGGCTGTCGGTGGCCGGGGGAGCAGTGGTAGTCGGCGTGGACGCCGCACTGCCGCGCTCTGGCACGATCACCGGCACTATCACCAGTACTGTCGGCCAGGGGCTGAGCAATATCTGCGTGATAGCCAGCCAGCAGGGTGCTGCTGCACCGCAGCTTACGTCATTGTTCGTCTTCCCGAGCATCGGCTTGTCAGGAAAAACCGGGAAGTACCAGGTCGGCGGTCTGGCGCCAGGCCAGTACTCGGTCGAGTTTGCCCCCTGCTACTTCAACGCACCGTATGCCGCGCAGTGGTATAAGGGCAGGGCTCCGGGCAGTCCGCCAACCGCTATTCAGGTCCAGTCAGGACATACCACGACGGCTATCAACGCCACCATGACCGGTGGAAAGTCTGTTTCCGGCGTAGTCATCTCCGGTGTTTCGGGCAAGCCGTTGCGCGCTTGCCTATTGGTCTCGCCAGGACCAATGAGCCAGATACCGGTTATCGGTGTGCAGTTTATCGGAACGTCGACGTCCGGAAGGTTCACCCTCAAGCACGTGGTGGCCGGCACCTACCTGGTCGAGGCGTCCCCCTGCGGCGCTGGCGCCGAGGGGCTAGCCACGATCATGGCTGTGATCAGGATCCCGGCGGGACGCAGCACCGCGGCCGTCATCTTGCGGCTGCCGAGGGCTGGGGCCATCACAGGCATCGTGACCGCGGCGAGCGTGCCGGGCGGAGCGGCTTACGCCTGCGTCGAGGTGACCACGGATTCCGGCGCGAGCATCGGCACGGCCGTAGTCAATCGGAACGGCCGCTACACCGTGACGGACATAGCGCCTGGCAGCTACGAGGTGCAGATCGATGACACCTGCTCGGGCGCGTCGGCTCTCGCTCCGCAGCTGATCTCGCCCGTCCAGGTAGCAGCCGGGGCCACTACCCGCGTGAACGCCGCACTCGTCGCCAACGGCAGCATCGCCGGGACCGTCACCAGCAGCGTCTCGTCCGGTCCGGTAGCCGGGATCTGCGTGGCCGCATTCACCGGCGCGTCGGTAACCGAGCCTGCGGCAGTGGCGATCAGCGCCGCCGACGGCAGCTACCAGATCGGCTACCTGGCACCCGGCAGCTACCTGGTCAAGTTCAGCTCAGGCTGCCCCGCGACCAGCTATGTCACGCAGTGGTACAACGACGCGAACTCGGCTGCGACAGCGACGCCCGTAACGGTGTCACCTGGCGTAGCGCACGGCGGCGTGGACGCGAGCATGAGTTCGTGAGCGATGACAAGCCACCTCCAGCACCGGTAACCAGCGAGTGCACTCTCGGCCCCGGGCAAGAGCGAGCGCCCCCGGGCGACAGAGGCCTGGAGTCTCGAAGGCGCACGATTCCATGGCGTGCGCCGTCCGTTCAGGCTGGTCCGCCGACGCTGTGACCAGGCAGACAGGCGAGGCTGAGCGCGCGGCAGCAGCCGTGAGCACACTTGTAGAGTCTGGCCATCTTCTCGCCATGGACCGTTCACTTGCGCGTTAAAGTCCGCTACCCCGTGCATCACTCGGATCGCATACAAATCGTTTATGAACATTTTCAGCCTGCATACAGCTACTTGGCTGGGTGCCACGGTCGTCGCGGCGGGTGTGCTGAGTACGGCCGGATGCTCTAGCTCTAGTTCCAGCTCTAGCTCGACCTCTCCCAGCGCCAGCGCCAGCGCCTCTAACAACGCGCTTACCGTGAAGCAGATCGTCCAGGACAGTACGCTGAAACACAGCTACCAGCCGGACGGCAAGGGCGCCGTGAGAACCGAGTCCCTTACCCAGCCGGATGACATCGTGACCCTTGGCGGCAACCTCTACGTCGGGTTCCAGAACGGCGTCGGCTCCCAGGGAGAGGTGAGCACTTCCGGCAACCTGGACAGCACCCTTGTCGAGTTCACGCCTGCCGGTTCCGTCGTGAAGCAGTGGGACGTGACGGGCAAGATCGACGGGATGGGCGCCGACTCCGCGACCGGGCAGGTCATTGTGACTGTCAACGAGGACTCGAAGTCCAGCCTGTACACGGTTTCCGGCGGGACCGTCACGCACTACACCTATACCCCGTCGACGCTGGCGCACCTGGGCGGCACCGATGCCGTCGCGGCGTTCAACGGGAAGATCCTGATCAGCGCGTCCGCGCCGGGCACCTCCGGCAAGGCGCCGGCGTCTGCTCCGGCGGTGTTCGCGGTCACCCTGAACGCCGGGGCCAAGACCGCCGCGGTCGCTCCGTTCTTCGCTGACAACGCGACAGCCACCGGGGTAAACGCCCCGAACGCCGGCAAGAAGGTCACCCTCGCGCTCGCGGACCCGGACTCGAACCTGGTCGTCCCGTCGAGCTCGCCGGAGTTCGCCGGGGACTTCATGCTGAACTCCCAGGGCGACCAGGAACTGATCTTCTCCGGTGCCAGTGGCCAGAACCTGCAGGTCCTGAAGATCCCTACCCCGGTCGACGACACCGCCTGGGCGACCTCGGCCAGCGGTACGCTCTACATAACGGACTCCACGGCCAACACGGTCGATGCCATCACGGGCTCGTTCACGCCGGGGACCGCGTACACCGCGGTGACCCCGTGCAACGCCAACAGCGCCCCGACCGTCTGTCCTGGCCCCGGCTTCGCGGCCAACTCCCTGGGCACGATCAACCTGAAGACCGGCGCGCTCGGCAAGGTCGCCGTCATCGGTCCACTCACGCCCAAGGGCATGGTCTTCGTCCCGTAACCGTCACGAACCAACCCGACGGGGGCCGTCAGCACACCGGCGGCCCCCGTCCTCATCCGAACGGCCCCAGACGGCTCGGCCGTCACCAGTCAGGCAACGCAAGCGAATTCTTGACGCGCGCCCGACTTGTGGCGGAAGACCAGCTGAGCGCCGAGGCCCTTACAAGTTCGGCAGCGGGCCGATCCAGCGCTCACTCCCGCTCAGCCCGTCCGGGTGGTCGCGAAGTACGTTCCCGATCGCGGCAGCGACAGCAGCGATGGCGCTGCGGGTGCGTGTCCGCGTCGAGGGGAGCAGAATCAGGCCGGCATGCACCCTGCCTTGCGCCAGCCACTCAGCCGCAAGCGGGCGGAAGTCCTTGATGTTGTTCGTGACCACAGCCCGGCCTTCGCTGCATGCAACCTCGAAGATGATCCGGTCGCTGCGCCCGACCAGGTCCTCGCGGCCGGCAACGGCGTCTACGTCGTAGCAGGCCTGGCGCAGCAGGATCGCGATCTGCGGCGACAACTGCTCGTCCAGGATGGCTCTCACGAACGGAGAGCCTGCTCACCTGCCGCGGCAGCCGCCCGCCCGCGCTCGTACTCCGCCTCGTTGAGCTCGATTTCCCGGTCGATCTCGTCCCGGTACTCGCCGTAGTAGGCCACGGCCGCTTCTACCAGCCCGGCTGGGATCTGCAAGTACTCGGCCGCCTCGGCCATTGACCCGTTGTTGTCCCGGATTGTGGCGATAACCTCCCAGACATCCAGGCCGCGGCCGAGCAGGCTGGCACGACGGCCGCTCGGACCGTCGAGGAACTGGATGAGCGGGTGGGCGTCGTGACGCAGCCCCTCCTCGACATAGCGCTGTGCCAGGGTGCGCTCCTGGATGCCTGCCCGGCGCGCCCACTCTGACAGCCGCTGCCGGACGCCCGGCGCAAGCCGCAAGGTATAGTGGTCATCCACGCACTCATGGTACCACCTAGTGGCACTTGGTGACACAAGCGAGGAGCGTTCAGGCGGCGGCGGCGGCCGGCCTGCTGCTGAGCAGAGGTGATCGGCCTTTCAGGTGCTGTCAGGGCTCGATGTTGCAACCGAATCGGTATGGCTCGCCGTGATGCTCGCCATGGGTGTGGTTCACAGACAAATCAGACGGTTCGGTTGGCTGGACAAAGCAGGCCATGGCGGCAATCTGGCGTAGACCCGTCTTAGCGTCGAGTAGATAGAACCAGTCGTCGTTGTATATGTCAGGGAAGAAGTAGGTCTCCCGCTTCATCTCTGCGGCTAGAGAGGCGCGAGCGCCAGCTTACGAAGCGGTCGCCTTCCGCGGGGACCTCGTCGGGCTGCCGGTGCTGGAAACCTTCCACGGCAGCTATGGCCTGGACGGGACGATCCTTGGCCTGCCGGGCGGCCCGGTTCATCTGGAGATTGTGCGGTTGCCTGATCCGCGGCACCCGGCGCGTGGACTTGATCAGCTGGTGTTCTACCTGCCCGATGAAACGATCATGACCAGCGCCAAGACACCCGTCATCTTCATCCACGGCCTGTTCTCGGCATTGATCTTCTGTGGTCAATAGGGCGCTGCATGTCGCTACTTCGGAGACGGCATCAAACACCTAGCGTGGGTACGTTGTAGTGATGGGGACGCACGTGGCAGCGGCCCGGCGATTCGTTACGCAGCCGAGAATTTGGTGGTGGTGATGCAACTCCCGAGGCAGGAGGTGGTTGACATTTTGCACAGGACGGGGTTCTCGGAGGCAGCCGATGAGGCCATGCGTGTCCTGCCCGACCCGGTTGATCTCGATCACCTCGCGGAATGGGCCAAACAGTACGGTATTACGAGAGACCAGCTCATCAGCCGGATGGGCGGCAGCCCGTGATGCAGTGAGCCCAGTGGTTACCGCGCCGCTGCTTCCAGTGATCAGGCGGCGGCTGCTTGTGGCTATCCTGGCGCAAACGCGAGCCGCGCGGGGTGACAGAAAGCCAGATGTGACCGTTTTGTGGCGGTATATGAAATTAATGAGACTATGAATGAGACTACGCAATCTACCGGGTCGGGCAGCGCGCATGACCCAGGCGGCGTATTACCTGGTCAGCGGGGCGGAGGATAGGAGATTCGAACTCCTGAGGGGTTGCCCCCAACACGCTTTCCAACAATGCTGACCAGCGTTCACCGAGGTCCGCCACCGTCCGTGACCTGCCCGAACACGACTGGGGCGGTCGCTGGTGAACGGTGCCGGACGGGGGTAAATGAGACAGAAACTGAGACAGGAGGCTGGGCGGCCCTCTACGGGGCAGCACGTCTGAGGAGCGACGCTCGTGAGCGTCGAAGCGATCTCCTGGGCGCTCAACCTGGCCCCGGTCCCGGCGGATCGTGGCGGCCAGCCGTCCAGCGCGTGCAAGTTCGTGCTCGTCGGCCTGGCCAACCACGCCGGGCGGCTGTGCGCTTGTGGAAGGACTCCCGCAGGACAGGTCAGATGGAGTGTTATGGCTTCCAGTGAAGGCGTCGGCTGACTTTGCGGACCCTTGCCGGATGCGGCGGAAGGTCTCTCACCTCCGCTCGAATCGTCAGCGCCTCACGGCGCACGTGGATCCAGGCTTAGTTGCTGCATGTGTTGCCGCAGACGGCCACGCGGTTCTAGCGCGAGGGAATGCCGGTCGGCCAAAGCGAGAATGGTCACGCATGAAGGGTGGCCCCGGGATTTACCGGGCTGGGCGCCTCCCGAGTCGCCGCCGCATCCGCAGGGCGCCCAGGAGAAGGGCGCCGAGGAACACGACTATGCCGATGAACAGCAGGTACAACAGGCCCTTCGCGACTACACCCACGATGCCCAGCACCATCGCCACGATCACCAGTAGCAGGAAGAGCACAAGCATCTGATCCTCCGCTCAGTGCGGGCGGCTCAGCGGCGAGCCAGCCGCCGCTCACCGTCGGCGCCTTGCTCGTAGGTCAGGCCGTAGTGCTTAAAGATCGCCTCTTCATCGCCCGCGGGCAGCTCGCCGTCGGTGCCGATCGACGGGGCATCCGTCACCTGGTGCTTGTGGTAGGAGACCTTGACGTACCCCGGACCCACGGTCGCCTGGTCAAGAGGCACGAACACGAGCCGGTGCCGGGTTAGTATCCCGACCTTGACCGTGCCGAACGACGGCAGGTCGGTGACGGTGTCAACGTAGACGGCTTCCAGCTCACCGATCTTGTGACCCTTGGCGTCCACAACGTCGTGGCCGCGCCATTCCCGGATGTTGGCAGCCTCGAACACGCTAGCCTTCTTCCCACAGCGCCACACCGCCGTTTGTCCCTGATCGTACCCCCGATGGGAGCCACAGGCATCCTGACGCGCATCGGGATCAGGCCATGCTTCCACGTATCCGGGAGCGCCACCGCCCGCCAGCCGTCCAGCCCTGGCCATCCCTCCGACAGGCGCCCCCGACTCCTTGCCGGATCGTCAGAGCCGCAAGAACAGGGCATCGAGCCCGACCAGGCCCAGCGCCTTGCCGTAGAGCTGCCGCATCTGGCCGAGCACGTCGGCTTGCTGGACCCGCTCGATGATCTGGCCGTCGTCGACCCGGACGTAGTCGAAGAAGCTCGCCTCGAACGACCGTTTGGTGGCAGGCGCCCCGTACAGCCGCCCGGTCGCCGTCCCGCGGACCGTGCCGTGCGCCAGGGCGACCTCGCGGTCGGCGAGGACCTGGGCCAGCTCCACCCGAAGATCGGGAAGGCCCTTCCAGACCCGGCGGACCGATTCCTCGGCCTGCTCCTAGCCGACGAACCCGTGGGTGAACCCGACGCAGTTCTCGCGGTAGCGGGCGGCGTCCACGAACCGGCCCGCACCCTCAAGGTCCTGGCGGTTCACGGCGTCGATGAACCCCCTGTAAACGACGGCGGTCTCGGTGTCCGGGCTCTGGCCGGCTGCGCTCATGCTGATCCCTCCTTCTCAAGCCTGCGCCGCGTCGCTCGCTTACCCCGGTGCCGCTGATAGTGATCTTGGAATGGGTGGCCGCCCGGACGCGGCATGGTGACCTGCGCGCTCATGGCATGAACACCTGGCGGCACATCCACAGCGCGATAGCGGCCGCCGCCGGCCAGGCGGCCACCCGGATCCACCTGGGCCGAGCAAGCAGGCTGAGCGCCGGCCCGTCGAAGCCGCCCGCGGGCGCCCCGCTGCTGGCGGCCCTGCAGCGCTGCCGTGGAAATGATCACGACCAGCAGCAGCACCAGCTCGCAGGCCGGCGCCGAGAGCGGGATCTGGCTGGGCCGGGATGCCGCCAGGCCGATGCCGCCGGCGGCCGCGGCCAGCACCCCCGGGCGACCGCCAGCGCGAAGCGGCGTAGAGAGGTGGTGGCCCCCGGCTGACCAGCGTGGCAGGAACGGCTCGCCGCTTCTTGCCGTTCTGGCGCCGTTCCCGGGCCTCAGCCGGCCTTCTCGATCGCGACCCGGCGGCCTTCCGGCCTGGCCTCTGGGACCGGGACGCTGACGTCGAGGATGCCCTTCTCATAGCGGGCGGTGACGTGCTTGGCGTCCGCCTTGGCGGGAAGCCTGACCGACCGGGTGAGCGAGCCGTAACGGAATTCTGAGCGATGCCCCTTCTTCTCTTCCTCCTCCTCGCGGCGCTCGGCACGGGTCCAGGCCGGGGAGCTCGGCCCGGATGACGAAGCGGTTGTCCTGGATGTAGTCCTCGACCCGGAACGTCTGTCCCGACGTGAACGGCAGCAGGGTCGTCAACGGCGACTCCAGCCAGTACAACAGCTCCGGGAATATGGCGGGTGCCTGACGGCGCGCCAGCTTGGCCATGATGTTCTCCTTCTTCTCAGGTGGTCATGCCTCGTCATCCGACGCCCGGCCCATGCCTGGTCTACTTTGTATGGCCCCACTTCGGCTTCGACTACGGGACCGGCCGGGGCGAGCCGATCCGGCTCTATTTCGCATCACTTGGCGCCGGCACGAAGGCCCACACCCTCGTCATCTCGATCGACACGCCGAACGCGGCGACCTTCTCGGCAGTGATCCCCACCGCCGAGAAGGTCGCCGATAGCGTCAAGCTGCCCGCGACCGTGTCCGCGGGCTAGCCGTATCCCTCGCCTGGCTCGAATACGCTGCGTGACATCTTCTAGCCCGGCTCGATAGCTCATGAAGCTGACGCCAGCCGGCGGCGGACGATTTCGGTCCCTGCTGTGCTCAAGACGCGTGACTACGCATGTTCATGCGGAGAACGGGCGCGACACCTGGTGGCGTGTGCACCGCGTCTGGTTCCCGGGCCGCTTTAAGACGTCGCCCCTTTGAAGGGGACCGATGCGGACATACGCGAAGACGCCGTCCGGGCCGGAGCCGATGCTGCAGTACGGCGCAGGGGCAAGCACGCGAAGGTCGGCTGGCCACCTGGGCAGGACCTCGACGATGGCCGTCCGCTCCGGCACCGGCCTCGCGGCCGTCATCGCGCAGGCGCTGCGCGAGCGCGGGCGTCCGGGCAGCACCGCCGCACTGGTCACCGCGGAGCTGACTATGCCAGATCGTGAGCTGAGCATCACCAGGCGCTGTGCCGCCGGCCAGCTGGCGAGGGCACGGTGGCGGCCTTGAGCCCGGCACAGGCGAGCGAACCGCCGTACCCGCTGGCCGGCCACCGCCAACCCGCACCTGCTGATCAACCGGAGCACCGCCGGCGGTCTCAAGCCCGTCAGCCGCAGCTACATCCAGGAGACCGTGCGCCGGGCGGGCATCACCGCGCAGGATCTCCGCGCAGACCGGCTCCCCGGCGAGGCCCACGCCAGCAGAGGCGACCGGCTGCAGCTCACCCTGTTCGGGATCAGCGACCCCACCGCCATCCGCTCTTTCGCCGAGTGCAGATCCGGGGACCAAGCTGTAGCTGGAAGATGATGGCCCAGACGGAGTATCGCCTGCGGCGTGGCACGTTGCTGCCGACATCGAGCTGCCCAGTCCATGGCACGCCCCTGGTCCCTTTGGGCAGAACGCCCTGGCCGAGCAGCCGCGGTGCCGGCAGCCCACGGCCGGCCAGGAACTCAAGTGCGGCGATCTTGGTGCCTGCTTGGCGCTGCCGTCGGACAGGTAGGCCTTGAAGATCGCCTGCTCGCCGACTCCTCGGCTCCGTGCCCGGATCGTGCCTGGGCGGGAACCCCGCCGACGTGTTCAACCTGGTGCCCTACCCCGGCGGCCCGCCCGCCGATGTCGACACCTACATCAAGCCGAGCCTGGTCCCCGGCTGCTTCGCCAGCGGCCTGCCCGCCAAGAAAGCCGAGGTTATTGCCGTCACCCAGCGGCCGCTGGCCGCCAGCACGCTCTCCGAGTCCTCCGGGACCCCGGCCTGGAAAGACCGTCCCGTCATGGGCTGTGATCGGAACCGCCGACAAGGTCATCCCGCCCCTTTTGCTGGAGTCGGCCTACTGGGGGCCAAGTGCCGGCCGGTGGGCCGCGGACGCAGCACAAGGCCGGCGGCGGCTGGCGATGCCGTGAACCGTGCATGGCGTGATGTTCCCGCGGCTAGGGTTGGGGCGGCCCGGACGGGCTAGGATTCCGGGGAGCGCTGTGCGGGTCGCCGGGATCTGCGGCCGTGCGCGCGGAGGCCATCGCGTGGATGGCCTCGGTCAGCGCGAGGATCTGGCTGGACAGGCTGAGCAGCTGATCGTTCTGCCGCTCTTCGGCTTGGACTTTCTGCCACTCGTTGTCGGCCAGGACCTGGCGTTTCTCGTCGGCCCGGTTCTGGCTGATCATCACGAACGTGGACAAGAAGATGGCCTCGAGCGACACGATCATCGTGAGCAGCCCGTAGGGGTAACGCTCCACCCCCAGGGCAATCCACGCGGTGAACCAGATCATGTGGACGTAGACGAACGGCATAGAGCCGGCGAACCGGGTGATCGTGTCGGCGATACGGTTCTGGGCGTTCTGCCTTCGCAGCTCCGCATGCTTGAGCAGCGCCGGGTTAACCGGGATAGGAAGCGTTGGAATCGACACGCTCTCGTCCTCTCGATGCTGACCTTCCAGAAGCAGGCGGGCGACTTAAGGTAGGCCCGCCGGGCACGCGGGCACCAGCAGGACAGCCTCGCCACGCAAGATCACCACAACCGAAGTCTCTGCGGTTCGAGGGGATTGCCAGCTAGCGGCCCGCGCCGTGGTAATGGTGGCGGAAGAGGAGGTAGGCGGGCGGGCCGGCGAGAAGGGGCAGCCCGTACGTCGCCGCCGTGGACGCCGGCCAGGATCAGCAGGCCGCCCAGGCTGGTCTCGACGAGGCCGAGCCCGCCCGGGGTGATCGGGATGAGCGCGATGACGCTGGCGGCGGCGTAAGGCAGAAGCACCGGGGAGGGCCGGGGATCTGCGCCGGTGGCGCGAAGGGCCGCCAGCAGGCAGCAGAAGTCGAGGCCGAGCCGTCCGGTGGTCAGCAGGGCCGCCTGCCGCCAGTTCTTGTCCAGGACCGACTTGATCGTGTCCCGGTCGGTCAGCAGCCGGGTGTCCAGGCCGGCGAGCGGCGGCCGCCGGTGACGCGGTTCCTCAGGGCCTGGGCGGCGCGGCCGGCGGCGGCCAGCGGCTGGTCGGTGTGCAAGACGATGGCGCCGAAGATGGCCACGAGGCAGAACCCCGGCGGCCCCCGACCAGTGCGGTATGGACAAGCCCGGGGCTGGCGGGCGCGCCGGCCAGCATGGCGGGCAGGGCGAAGATCGGCAGCGCCAGCAGCGCGCCCACCTCCAGCAGCGAGAAGGCGGTGAGACCGCCGACGGCGGTGTCGGCGTCGAACCCGGCGGTGGCCAGCATCTGGAACTGGGCAGCGGCGCCGGCCGCGGCGCCGCCGGGCAGGATGCCGCTGATCGCGTTGCCGGCCAGCCCGGCGGTGACCACAGCGAACCAGCCGCGGACCCGCAGGGCCAGCCGCTGCAAGGCAAATGCGCACGTGAAAGAGGCCACCTCCGCCGCCACCGCGGCAGCCAGCCAGGCCGGCTCCAGTCCCGACAGGCGGGGCCAGGAGGCCAGCACCTCCGTCAGGCTCGGCAGCACCAGGTAGATCGCCGCGCCCGCCACGGCGACCAGCACCGCCCTTGTCAAGACAGTCCGCCAGGTCAGCGCATGCGAGCGCGCCACATCCATGAAACCGGCCCTCGCCCCAGCCGGGGCATGCTGGCCCGCGCCTGCCTCCCCCCCGCCAGCATTCTGCAGGTGGTCAGGCGCCGCCGCCGCCGCGCGGCTCGGTCCCGGCTGGCTCTGATCCGCCAGCCGGCGAAGTGCCTTCGCTAGGTGAACTGTGGCTAGTCACATGCCAACCTTCAGATTCCCGATGTCGCAGGCCATCGTCGCGGTGGCACGGGCGCCGGACCCGCCGCTCGCGTAATGCACGCCAATGCCGCGATCTCGGGTCGGCGCCCCGGGGCGGACGCCGTCGTGGCTTGTCATGCTCAGCGTACGGGCAGGAGCTGGACGTCAGGCGCGCGGTGATGACCGCGGGTTCAGCGGGCTGGCTGCTGCGCCGCGCGTAGCTTCACAGGTGAGGTGCATCGGCGCAGCTCGCTATCGGGGCGGATGCAGCGGGTGTCGGTTTCCGAAGTCGCGGGCACGGATGTCCGAGGCCCTCTGCCCGCACCGGGAGTTGCTGATCTGGTGACCTGCTCGGCGTACGGGCGACCGCAGGCTATGCTCACAGTCTCGATCAGCTGGCCGCGGTAATCGACGGCCGCGTTCTGGGGGAGATGGACGCGCTCCGTTACCGACGGTGACAGCTCCGGGGTCGTGCGGCACGCGATATCCGCCGTTATGGGCGGCCACCGGAGCCTGACGTCGCCGCCCTTGCTGGGTGCAGAACCGGGCGATCGGTGCGGGCCGATGGCCCAGCATTGCGCACGGTCATGGCTGGTATGGAGGTGATCGCGAGGCTGCAGGACCGAAAGCTCGGCGCCTCGACGATGCGAGACCATGTGGGGATGCAGCTGCACCGGGGCGATGGCAGTGAGATCGCGGTTGAGGTTGCTGGCGAGCACGACGCGGCACCGGTTCTGTTCTGCCACGGGCTGGCCGATTCGCGGCTGTCCGCCTACTGGTTCGCCCAGGCGGCGGCCGAGCTGGGACTGCGCGTGATAGCCCCGGACCGCCCCGCCACCGGCGGCACCGATCCTCGCCGGCTGAGCCGGCTCGCGGACTGGGCTGAGGATGCGACGCTGGTCCTGGACGCGTTGCGGGCCGAATCGGCGGCGCTGCTGGGCATCTCGGCGGGCGGGCCGTTCGCGGCGGCATGCGCGGCCTCGATTCCGGGGCGCGTCACCAGCCTCACCCTCGTCTCGCCACTGGGTGCGCCCGGGTGGCCTGCCCGCGGGATGGCGCCCGGGCAACGGCTCTGCCTGACGCTGTGGACCGCCCCAAGGCGCCGGCCTTGCTGGGGTCAGCCATGACCATGTCGGCGCCTGGAACCCGCAACGGTTCCGCCAGAATGGTGGGCGTGACCGCCGCGGACAATGCACCCACCGAGAAGGCTCCGGGCGACTCGCCAGACGCTGGGCTGCAGGCGGCGCTCGACAGGTGCCGAGAGCCCCCCGAGACTTCGCATCTTGTCCAGAGAACCGGACTGGACTCGCGCGAACCGGCCCACCAGGGTGGCGGTTCCCGCCGAACAGCTTCCGGTTCCTGGTTCTGTCATGCTGGTGATGCGGCTGCTCCTCGATGCGCAGTTGCGCCAGAGTGAGTGCGTTGAGGCACGCTTGTCGTAGGCTGCAGCACGTGGATTGGAGTCTGTACCGGTGCGGCACCCACGGCCACGTCACCTACGCACCGGACGAGCCCGAGCTTCGCGAGCACATGAGTGCCCGAACGCCGGCCAGCGAGCTCTGGCGCTGCCTTCGCTGCGGCACTTTCGTCACCGGCCAGCCCCATGCGGCGGGCCCGGCGTCCCATGCGCCCGCCCTGAGGCGCGGCAAAGAGATCCGGGGCGAGGTCATCCTGCGATTCTTCGCGGTCGAGCGAGTTCTGCGGTTCCTGCTGTTCGGAGCACTTGCCTTTGGCGTCTGGCGGATCGCGAACTCCCAGACGTCCGTCCAGCATGGCTTCAGCCGCGACCTCCCGCTGCTGCGCACCTTGTACAGCCAGCTGGGCCTCAACATCCAGCACTCGCACCTGATCGGCCTGTTCCAGCGCGCGCTGCACGTGAGCCCGAAGAGGCTGAAGCTCATTGCCGTCGGCGTAGCCGCGTTCGCCGTCGTCGAACTGATCGAGGGCGTCGGCCTCTGGCTGGCCAAGCGCTGGGGCGAGTACTTCGCGGCGGCAGTCACCTCGCTTGGCCTCCCCTACGAGGTCTACGACCTCACCCTCAAGTTCACCTGGTTCAGGGTCGCGCTCTTCGTGATAAACATCGGGCTGGTCCTGTACCTGGTGCTCACCAAGCGGCTGTTCGGCGCGCGCGGCGGCAAGGCTGCCTACGAGGCCAGGCTGCGCAGCGAGTCGGTACTCGACGAGGCAAGCAAGGCCGC
>WNFM01222260.1_pt1 | contig 17026 bp, 22 predicted proteins | sample 5400271 | NCBI WGS metagenome assembly WNFM01 (sample SAMN13153352, study PRJNA577476) | soil metagenome | isolation source: 60 cm saprolite on Douglas fir-dominated hillslope | place: USA:California | collected 2013-09-17
TGCCGTCAGGCCGAGGTACAACAAGAGGGACGAATGGAAGTAACTGCATCGGAGGCAGGTTTATCGGATGCAGGGCGTGCGTCCTATGTGCGTTTCTCCTCTTACCTCGGCAAACCGCTTAAATAAAGGATGTACATCCTGTGCGTCCTGTACGTCCCACGCTCACGTATGTAAGGCTGTCCAGGATTAAGAAGTAAAAATAAAATCGGTGTTACTCCCACCCTTTAGTCGGGATCCCTTGGGGCCCGTCCCATCCCCGGGGGGTAATGCTCCAAGAGCGGAACTGGGCGAAGCTCCCCTCATTCTCTCTTCTTCTTTCTCCCTGCGGAAATAAAAATCACTCCCACTTTTACCGAAGACGAACCTAGAGGCCCCACTCACACCCGGGGGTAATGCTTGCAAGCCCAAAGCGACACTTTCAAAAATCCTCGCAGCGACCGCTTGCGAGGACGGGCAATGCGCCGGCGACCACCTTTACAGCGGCTGTACCAGGCCTCTAATGCTCGCGTAATGCGGAGGGTGACCATCCCCTTGAACGTGGGGCGCGATAACCCCGAACGCAAGACTATCTCCTGCTCCGAGTTGGGCCGGCAAAGTGCTGACCAATTGCTGACCACAGCTCTAAAATGCTTTCCCCATCGAGCCTGTAAGTCCTTCTAACTCAGGCGTGCACCGTGTAGGAATCGAACCTACAACCCAGTGATTAAGAGTTTCTTTGGTATCGTTTTCGGCTTCTTTCATGTGAGGTCTGAATCTTGCATCTCATAGGAGAACAGCAATTTATATCTTTCGGCTTCTTAGCCTATTTTTCTCAGAAATGAAGCTGGACCGTATCACCTGACGGTAGCACCCTGTAACGCTATTTTGCAGGATCTTGCACGTTGACCATCGGCCGGCGCCCGGGGTAGGCTTCTCCCTGAAAGAAAACATGCCGACACTCGAAGGAGTACCAGAAATTAAAACAGACGGTTGGGCCGATGATGATTGGGCCCAGGTTCAATTTCTAATCACTCAAGTTCAATGGCCGGGACTCGCCGAACAATATGTAGCGGGAATCCACCAATGGGATTTGACTGTGCGATTATTCCGCCGAGTCGAACGCCTGCACTTTATCGAGCGGACTCCGAGCGAGGAAGACCGGCAATTTCATAAGGCAACTTTGCATACCCTGATCGGAATGGGCCAATTCTTGGCCCTTCGGGTTAAAGCAGTGAGCGATGACGAATTGGCCAAAGCTGGTATCGCGCGGCCAAAGCTCTCGGCCTATGTACAGGAATTAGAGGAGAGCTTTTTAATGCTCTACGCTTCGGAACCGGGCGAAGTGCCTCAATCTTTTGTTGAAGCTTTGGCTGATTTCGAAGCCGGGCGAGTTGTCCCGATGGAAACCGCCCTCAACGAACCACCACCCGGCTCTAGAGAGTGAGTTACCAGTTTGAGGCAACCAAAAAATTCTGGAAAAACTTCCACGCTTTACCGAACGATCAAAAGGAATTGGTTCGCGAGAAATGGCAGGTTTTTAAAGCTGATCCTTTCGACCCATCGCTTTCGACTCACCAAATCAGACGGCTAGGCGCATTAGCCAAGCATACAATTTATGCGGTGGTGATTGAAGGAAACTTGCGGGTGCTTTTCCGCATCGACGAGGGTGTGGTCACAACTCTCGATGTTGGAACCCACGACATTTACAAATGAACATGCCCCCCGAACATGAAACCTCACTCTTTCCGGCTCACCAAAAAGAACCGAGCCACCATTTTCGAATACGCTGAGTTGGTCGATCGTACGCCGAATCAATTCCTGAACCGGTTCTTAGCTGATTTCCTGATTGGTCCTTTTAATGACCCGATGGCGGGAACCCGGGAAAGCTATCTTTGCCATTTCAGTTTCAAAACACGCACTGATGCGCAACGAGTCGTGAGCTGGTTGCACCAATCCGAAAAAGCGGTTGGCGATGGTTGGAATCTGGAAGCCGAAATAATCGAGACGCCCAAAGGCAGTTTTCGGATCGATGCAGCTCTCTTCAAAAACGGGCAGATGTACCGAATCAATTAAAGGCTGATAATCAGTAGGCATCGATCCATTTCTTCTGCCTGGGTTGCGCTAAGGCGCCAGAGGCAAGCGCCCGTAAGGCCATGAGCGAATGCGGATGAAGGTTGTTTTTTCGTATCAGGGCCAGGTAGCCGTAATCGGTATATTCTAGGTTGCAATATGGTATAATGGCGGTATTATCCGTTGAACATGCCCTTCGAGTATGATCCGGCTAAAAGCCAGTCGAATCAGGAAAAACACGGGATCGATTTTGAGCAAGCCCAACAGCTTTGGCTTGATCCTATGGCCCTGGTCGTTCCGGCCAGAATCAGCGGTGAACCCCGTTGGCAACTTATCGGCCGAATGGGGGGCAAAACTTGGAGCGCATACTACACCGTCCGAGAAGACAAAATCAGATTAATCAGCGTTCGCAGAGCTCGCGATGATGAAAAAGAAAAGTACGAAAACTATCACTAGTGAGGAACTCGACCAGAAGATGGAGGGGGGCGAAGATGTTTCCCAACATTTTGATTGGTCAAAAGCAACTCGGCCCGGGCTGAAATTCGTTCGAATCAATGTCGATTTCCCCAAGCATATCGTTCAACGCTTAGATGAGGAAGCCGCCTTGCGCGGGATTGCTCGCCAAGCCTTGATTAAAACTATTGTGTTCGAAGCAGTGGCGGAAACTTCCCGGCCGGAAAGGGAAACAGATACCGCCCGGAAGAATCTCTTAAAACTGAAAGACCAGCTTTCGCACCCGGTTGACTAACCTCGCAGTCAGAATACCCGAACAAGCCGGCCAGGCTGAAGCTTCCAAAAGACCGGGCATCAGGAGCCGACCCCTCAACCAAACGCGCCTGGCGCCAACCTCGAAAGGAATACAAAATTCGGGCAAATGACTAACACGATTTATATTGGTGATGCGGTCTACGCGCATTTTGACGGCAACGGGATCGTGCTCAAGCTCAATGACCACCAAAACCCGTGTCTGATTTACTTAGAGCCGGAAGTGATAGGGAACCTCATCGAGTTCTGGCAAGTGAGCCGAGCCGCGGCCGCTCCGTCAGTTTCTGACGATGCTCAGAAAAGGGGAATAGCAGAGTAGCGGCCACCTCATCAAAACGCGCCTGGCGCCAAAAACCTCGAAAGCTTTTTGGCCGGTTTCAGTAGGGATCGGCCCACCGTTTCCGCTTCGGCTCGGATACGGCACCAACCGATAAAGCTCGAAGTGCTTTGAGCGATTCTGGATGGAGGTAAATAATTACCGGCTACCCTTAGCGCTGCTCGTCAAATAACAATCGCGCATCTGGAAAACCATTCAGAACCCAGTCAAGAGGCCCTCTGATGATCGCCGTCGGAGAAAGATTGCGCATCAAAAATACCAGTTTGCTGAAATCTTGCGCCGATAACTGATCAGCATATCGCACCAAAGCGTGACCACGGGTACCACACAAGCGCGAGATATCGATTTTCGGAATCTGAACGACATCGAGCAATTGCCTGCGAGCTTCCAATAGCGTCGCATCATGCAGCGTGCGGCTGCGCCTTGGCGAAATTCCGAAAACAACGGACATGGCGTCGCTCGCCTGATGCCTGCGCAGTTCGAAGTCAGAATTGACTAAACCACGAACTAACCAGCGCTGGCTTTCCAGCTCGTACGGATCAACGCAGATAGTCTTGAGCTGGAAGATCCGCCATTTGAGATCGGCGAGAATTTCCGTCCGGCGAATTTCCGGCGCGGTCGAATACGGCGTTGACTCGAGCACTGCCACGTCAGTCATCGCGTAACGCTCCTGATACTGCCGTTGTCGAGCTTGCAACTCGTCGAGCGTTTGATGGCACACCAGCGATAGGAAAGTGAAGAGGCGACCCTTTGAGCAATCGTAATTCGGGAGCTTTTTCCAGATTTTGATACGCAAGTGGTGCAGCGTCTCTTCCATGTCTGCCGTATAGGCGCCCCTACTCAAGATGACGCCCGTAATCAAGGGGCGGCTCAGCAGCAAAATTTTATTCAGCAGTTCGACGCGCTGATCACTTTGCCATTGCGTCACCATCTCTTTGATTTGTTCCTCGGCGAACAAATGCGGTGCACCGGCCGGATTGTGTTTTGTCGAATACCGCAGCCGCGGCTCTTCGCTATCGGGAGCATCTAGCCAACTACGCTCGATACGGTTTGAGGGGAGCACGGGTTCCGGGGCCTCGGAGAGACCTACTTTTTACGCAAATAACGTAAATAATCCAGCTTTTAACGCCCATAATCCGCTTGCCAAGTGCGCTTTTAGCGCCTGTTCAAGCACTGTTCACGCGGATCTGAAAAGTGGTGGAAATTCACCAGTTAAGCCCAATTCCCCGAGCGGAAGTGGTGGAAATCCACCACTAAAGAGTTTTTACGTAATTTGCGTGACAACCCCCTAAAATCCCATTTTTCAACATCGATGCAAATTACGGGCGTCGCTGACGGCGCACCCTAAAAGGGCCGGAAGGACCCAAGTGCCTCAGCCTCAACTACTTATGCGTGTTTTTTTTCTCTCGGAGCGGCGGAGCGGAGGGGTAATGGACGGCGTGTTGGCGGGGTCCATAGGTGGGGTCTCCTTATTTCCTCGGCAAAGCCGACGACGCCATTGCCGTGCACGATGCGCGAGCAACGTATGCGATTGCCGAGCCCGATCGTCGAGCGCCGCAAAGGCGCGAGCGTAATTGCCTCTTTGTGGATCGATTGGGCGTGCAAAGGCGGCGATATGCCGGGCTAAGATGGCCCGATCTTCTGGGGATAATGGCGGTCGCTCAGCGAGGCGATTAGGAAAACCACGATGCTCTCTAAAAGGGAGCATCGATTTAGCGAAATTAACGGAAAAAATCCGAGCCGGGAAATTTTTAAAAATGTCAGGAGGGTGACCCTCCCGACCACATATCAATTCTCGCAAGCCCCACCAGACGGCATGATGTCATTGCGGTTCCGGTGGAGGGACTCGAACCCTCCCGAGGCTACTCCGCTTTCCTTGGCCTTCGTACTTGCGAAGGTCATCGCCTCAGCACCCGCGCCGGAATTTGTGGCAGTCGGCCCAGTCGAGATGAAACTCAAGGTCGCTCCTCCCGAGAGAAGCCTGCCGACACCGGTATTTATTCCTCATATGCCAACGACTCTTCTTCCGTTAAGCGGCGCTCGGAATTTCAACGACGGCTTCACTCTTGCGCCGGACGACGGTCTCGGCGCAGCCATGTATGATCTGCGTTCTGTGTTGCTCGGCACTCCAGGCAGGTTCGAACGCGAGCTTGGCGAATCAATTCAAAATCGCTGCCCCGAGTTGCGGCTTCGAGGGACGCCGATTCCATGGCAAGTTTTCCTTCGAGGCGGCGACCAATCTTTTGCCCAGCGCGACCTAACGGCAGGCGGACCGTCAACCGGACAGAATCTGGTTGAAACCTTTCGCCGTCCTCGAATCGAGAGCGCGTTGAGACCGTTTTCCGCGGTGGCCCGAGCCGGAGCGACATTTCTAAGCGGGCTCAGTGGTGGCCCGGTTAATCTTCCCAGATGGGAAACTGCCTCCGTTCCGGCCGCTTACTTGGAGACGGCACCGACTGTGCCGAACACCCAAACATCCAGCCTGCTGAGTCTTTCTCCCCATCGAATTTCGTCCGAGACAATCCTTAGCAGACAACTGTTGCGACAAACCGAAAACATGGAATCGGGAGGACTCGAAAATCTCGTTGCCGCAGAAATGCTGGCCGGCATCGGCGCGATGCTCGACAACTATGCTTTGAACGGCTCTGGCGCAAGTGGCCAGCCGTTCGGACTTTTAACCTTGGGATCAAATGCGCCCGGCAGTCGCGACCTCTCGAAGTTGGCGCCTCCGGTCAGTTTTGCCGGCGCTGCAACTTGGTCGAAGCTTTGCAGCTTCATCGGGAACGTCGAGGCGAACGATGTCGTGGCCGATGACACCTCGTCCTGGATTCTCAGCCCAAACACCCGGGAAAAATGGATTTCCACGCCGCAGATTACCGCCTATCCGCGTTACCTGTCCGAGGATAACAAGTGTGTTGGTTTTCCACTGGCGACGACCAATAACCTGACGTCGTCTAATCGAGTTATCTACGGAAGATGGTCCAGCATGATAATCGCCACGTGGGCCATGAGCGTGCTGGTCGACCATGTCACCTTAAGTACGAGCGGCAACGTGCGGGTTTTCGTGGATTTGTGGGCCGATTGCGGGCCGGTCTACGGTCCGGCGTTTTGTGCCTCGTCTGACGCCGGCAACCAATGATTTTGCCGCAAATTTACAAATGTTGTAAATTTGTCTCGAAGTTCAAAAATGCGCCGAGAATCGTATCAAAAATTGGAGCGAGAACGAAAACGCACCTTGCGGCGCACGCGCAAAGAAGAGCGACGACTTCAGCGACGTGTTGCTGCCACAGTGCACATGGTAATTCCGAATGGACAAAGGTAATCTCTGGTCGCGCAACCAGCTCTGCCCTGCGACGAGGGCGGAGCCGAAAAGCGTCTGGTTCACGCCGGTAATTGCGTCGGACACTGCTGAAGCGCGCCGTTATCTGTTGCGGACATACGGACCGCTGCTGCACCCGAAAATCCGAGCGATGCTCCGAGCTCAGGAACTCTACGACCAACGCCGGCGCTGAGCGCAAGTTGGGCGCGATCTGGGACTTTGAGACTTTGTCACTTTGGTGACTTTGGCAAGCAGGGGTACCAGACTGCCAAAGTCTCATCGGGCCTCATACTAAGTAACCGCGCGTTTTCTGTGCGTTGGTCGGTTGCCAATTTTCGGCGCTGTCGAGTTTGTGCTTGAGCTCCTGCTCGCTCCATGGTGGTTGGCAGCGCTGGTTATATTCCCGCAGAAAAGGAAGCGCCTCCTCTTTCGAGAGGGCGAAACCATGCACGAGCGCACGCGCCACAAAGAACGTCTGACGGTGCCCGAATTGGCCACTGACGGCAGGATCGATCTTGCCAATATAGCGCCGGATCCGTTCCTCTAAGGGCAGCGGTTCGCGCCGTTTTTCTTCCTCCTCGGAACGTTTATGGAGTCGGTAAGTTCTCATTTTTCCAATGCTGGACCGACTAAAAAACCACCAACGACCACCTACAACCACCAACCGGAACGCCAGAAAATAGCCAAAAGTTGATGGTGTGCGGTGGTAGGTGGTGGTTTTTCAACGCTACCGCGCGCGCCTGCGCGCACGTAGAACGGAGGTAGGAAAACCACCGTCAACCACCTCGAGTTTATTCGCTCTCATTAGGGGCCAAGTCGTGAACCACAAAAAAACGGTTTTTCCAATTGGTTCCGCCGATCAGGAATTTTAGTTTCCGGTTCAGCACTCGCCCGTTGTAGCGCCGCAACAGTTTACCAAAAGTCGAGCGTTGTCCTTTATCCTGTTCGCCTTCATCGGGAACCTGAGCATCAAAGAGATTGTAGGTCTGACACTGCTCGACTAGTTCGCCATAATTGTACCTTCGATTCGGTACCATTGAATCGACCAGCTTAGCCATGTCTTGGGTATCGGGATCGCCCGAAAGTTCGCTCATTGGTTCAGAACAGGGCGAAGCGAAGCCGGCGTGCTCGATGATCCCGGCGATGACATCGGCCCATATCGGAAATGAACCGTGCGAAATAGAGCCTTTCGGCATTCCTGCTGCGATCCATTCTTTCGTAAGCGTCCACAAAACAGCCAGGATTTCGGCGCGTTTTTGGCTGAGGGTTGCATCATTGAGGGGGTGAACAATTTCCCGGTCCTCGGCTCGCATTTCTTCAAGGAACAGCTCAAGCATGAGTGTGCGCCGTCGGATATCGGGCGAATAGGTGGCGCTGTTGCCGGTGATGAATACCACCGCATTATGCTCGAGCTCAAGTAACCGCGAAGCGCCTAGGATGCGGTCACTGACAATCGAGCTGGTCATGAAGGATTCGAGTGCACCGCTGGAGAGATAGCCCTTGACGTTATCCAAGAAAAGCACCGGCGAATCAGCCAGGGCAGCGGCAAAGATCCGTTTTCGGAATTCGTCCTCGTTCTCCGGCACGGTGCCAGTTGGACAAAATCCGAGATGGGGAATAATTGCTAGTTTGCCCAGCAGCGTTTTACCTGCGCCTTCGGAATTAGCGCTGTAAAGGAAGCCCGGTTTCTGAGTTCGTGGTCCTAAGAGTTGGCGGCAGTAAAGGGTCAACATCCCGGCTAGGACTACGCTGGTTGCTCGTTCCCGGTCCTCTGGATGGAAACAGAATTCACTCAAGAGCTCGCGCAGGTAACTGACCGCTTGGGCCAGGGTGTAAGATTTCGTCGCATAGTCAGCCTGTGGAGTGCTCACCGTGAGAATGCCGCTCTCCTTGTCGTAGCCTTCCGGCAGGAGTTCAACTCGACCGTCTCTCCGCATAATTGGTACGCGCATGGCGCTGAAACCATAGAGAGGCCGAAGTCGTTCGAGGAAATCTTTGCTCGCTAGCACGGTACGAGAAAGGCCCAAACTGATCGAGCGCGGAATGTCTACTTCTTGGTCCTTTATCTCCCGGACAACGTAAGGCTCAACTACCGCTTCGATGTCAGTGCGGAAACTGTAGCCGTCCGCCTCGGCTAATCGATACGCCCCTAATTTGTAATCGAATTCTAAGAGGACGCAGCGCCCGCTCCGCTCAAAGAATGAGTAGGGCTCCAGATGCTTCCCGAGCTCGGCGGCAAAGATTGAATCCAAGCCGTCGGGTAACTGAATCGGGATTTTCTTTTTCAGTATGCTCCGCTGAAAACGGTTTACTCCTTCTACGACTGCGATCGGCGCAAGATGCGGATCGGCGGACGCCGGAGCCTCTGGCGGTGGCGCTGGCGCTTCGACGGACCAAGGTGCCGGCCAGTTCAAGCTCGCGAAGGTGATTTCAAGCGGAGGCTTCTTAACTAAGATCTCGTACCACATCCGTTCCGGATGCTGTCCAAAGATCACCGATTGCGCACCGCCGCTGCCCCCGCAGCGCCATTCCCCATATTCCTGGCCATCGGCCCCCTTGAGCACATAATAGGCTTGCGAATTGGGATAGTCGGTGTTCGCGCGCAGCCGCACCCAGAATTGGCAGCCGCGCCGCCCACGTGAACAGAGCGTCTCATCCATCCACGGGTTGAGTTTCAGAAATTCGTTGACTGATCGATCGTCATCGATGTCAATCGCAATCAGACGATCCGAAGTGGCCCCAAGTAAAACGCCGATATTGCCACCTTGGCGGATATTCTGTTCCAGCCGACGGCGATACGCTATTTGCTGGGTGTCGGCATAGGTAAGCTTTTGCCAGCCTTTGAACACCGGCCCTTTTTCCCGAATCGGGATCGGCAACAGGACGACGCGCCCAAGCAGTTGGTAGAGGTGGGCAAGAACAGACTGGTGGTTCATAACAATCACGCTGCCAGGACGATGAGAATTGCCTCGCGCAGACCGAGGCTCAAATTCGAGCACTTGCGAAGTGCCCAGCGCAGATAGGCTGGCTCGATCGCCTCGAGCCTGCGTCCGCGATGTTTGCCAAATGGCATAATCCGCAAGCGGGCCTGTGCCAATGTGGTTTCCGGCCTCCGGCTCACTTGCAATTGGCTGCCCAGAATGAGCGACTCTGGGCGCATCCCGCGCCGGCGCAGGGATTCGATCAGCGCGACGGCGGAGTTTCGGACCTCGCCCGGCTGGGCCGACTGATCGAGCGCCAGCCAGAGTAATTTTTCCTCGCGCTCGCTGAATAAACCAGAGCACGGAGGTTCCGCGGCAGCGTTCACCAGGCACCTCCTTGCAAAAATCGTTGCTGGCGGTTCGGAGGCTCGGTATTTATAGATGAGGATCGGTTTGAGTCCCGATTATTTTTTGGCCGCGGGGAGTCGCAACCCCGCGGTTCTTTTTTTCTAGGCGGCGGTGATTGCATCTCTGCGTTTTCCCCCTTCCCGATTGAGGCCTAGTAGGCGCAAGACGTCGGAGCGATGATAATAAATGATTCGACCGTTAATGGTTTGCCGGCGGATTACTCCGCGGCGTTCGCCACCTTCGAATACCGGTCGGGAAAGTCCGGTGATCCGGATCCATTCCGTCCGATTGGCTAACAACGGGAAGTCAGCGACTGATTTTATTTGCATAAGTCTCAGCGAATAAATACTCGCGGACTTTTGAGCACCTCGATTTCTTGGCGGAAGGCCTCGCGTTCGGCTTCGGTCGCTTTCTTCCAATAACAATGGAGTCGATTTAGTGCTCCAGCAGACTTAGTCGGATCGCAAAGTCGGCAGGCGGCTTTAATGGAAAGCTTTCCCTTTCTTATCTCATTAAGAAGTTCCGGTCGGATTCGGGCGATCTGGTCAAGAGAGCATTGGGAATTTATACCGATCCCGTTCATTCTCGCTCGATCTGCAACCGTTAGATATACTTTTGCAGTTGATCGAATGGGAGTATTTAAAACACGCCAAAGCCCTGTCTGTTTATCCTTGGCAATACACCCTTGTTTCGTCCAACGACTTAAATACCGACCCAAAGTCGCCGGCGGAATTTTGACTTTATGTAAAATTTCGGTCCAACCAATTCCGGCAGGATTATTTTGTAAAACTTTCCATAAAATCCTTTGATATTTTAACTTCCCCGGTCTGTGCTCTTCTCGTTTTGTTCTTTTTCCAGTGAAGATACAGTTGGCAGCTGCTGCAATATTTGCCCGGTTTGAGCTCCGCCGTTTTTTGGTTAATCCCAGCTTGGGCCCTGTCTCATTTTGCGCCGGCTTAATCCATAAGCATTCTTGCCGAAGATCTTTCGCGTTACTCTGAGCGTGTGCCACGCTGAGTCTCCAATCGCTGTACAGCTCTTTGTATAGCTCGCTCGCATAGCCGGAAAGGACGACCGCGCCCCGGCACTCGTGCAGGACTCCTGCTAGCCGCCGGTGGCTCTCCTCATCCATCATTTCATGGGTGTAGAGATCCGCTTTGCGCGAACCAAAGTAGGGCGGATCGACATAAAAAAGAGTATCCGTCCCGTCGTACTTTCGGATTACTTCCAAAGCGTTTCGACGCTCAATAATTACCCCCCGGATTCGCTCCGCAATGATATGGAGATATTTTTTGCGCTCTTCGAATACGGTCACCACTGTGCGCTCAGGATTTTTCCTATTAAGTCGCTTCTGGGTTTTGAACGTTCCGGAATGTGTCCAGGTCGTATTACATCGCTGGAAGAAGCGGCGGGATAACTCGATTAAATCATCCGTCTTTCGATCATCAATAACGGAGCTGTAAAGCGACGAATCGATCGCTTTCAAGAGTTCCTTTGGTTGTTGTGCCAACGTCTGGAAAAAGATCGCCAGCTCGGGATTTAAGTCGTTATAGATCTCAAGCGAGCTGCGTTCCTTCGTTAACAGAACGGCACCAGAGCCGCCGAACGGTTCGACATAAATCTGATGCGCCGGGAAATGGGAAATGATCCAGGGCGCAAGGCGAGCCTTAGCTCCTGCCACATTAAGCACTTGCATAGGCACCCTTTCAGCGAAATTCGAATTCGTCCGTATTTTGAAAAAAGAGCTCTTCACTTTGAACATGCATCGCGGTCGCGATCCGGTTCTTCAAGAGTTCGACCGGAGAACAGGCCCGCAACTCGGTATCGACCAGGTCGAGTAAGTACGGGATCTCGTGACCGATATGGTTCAACAGGCAATCAGCCGCCGCCAGGCCCAGCATCTTTTCGAGACAATCCTCGTGCACTTCAAAGCCGTAAGCCGTGAGAGCCGGTTTAAAGACTCCGCGATAGATATGACGCGCGTGCCGCTCGAGAAAATCTCCTGCCATGTGCACCTTGTGTTTTCTTAAGTGTTCCTCCAGCGTTTCATAAACAAAGCATTCGCTTTGGTTTAAGACGCTGCCGTACAAAGCCAGGTGCTTGCTCGCCGAAAGGTTCTTAATGATGCCGATTACCTTTTTTTCTCGCAAAACTTTGGCGTACAAATCCACTCCGATGCTTTGCCCGCCTAACCATTCATACACTATCGGCCCATCCAGAAATATGTAGGGTTCGCCGACCTCCAAAGCGTGCAACGCCTCCAGATAGCGCAAGAGCGCGGTCGGATTAATCCCGAACAGATATTCGTGTTGAACCTGATGGAATTCCTCCGCGGTGCCGACTTGGTCGAGTTCATACTTGGTTGACCAATAATGGAGCGCGTTGCTTAAATTTCGAGTATGCGACACGCTGCCGACCGCGATACAGACCGCCTGGCCGATTGCGTACTGCTGCAACGGGAGCACGTTGGCTCCGTCAATCGCGGCGACCTGGCCGGCTAATAGTTCAGGAGCGAGCGCCTCGTCACCGAAGGACAAAAGACTCAGCCGCGCTCTGCCGTCCGCAAAAGTAGCGCTCTCAATCTGGTTTCGGCATATCTCGCGCATTTTTCGCGCCTTCGGGCTCAAAAGCATCTCGACGATGTTGGCGTCAATCCCGCCGAAATCGATCGAAAACTGATCATAGGAAACTCTGGCCAGATTGCTCACCAGTTGGGCGAAAGATGGAGTCATAGTAAATTATTCCTTTGCGCTCCGGGCCGGTTATCACTGCGCAATAACTCAAACGGGCTCGGAGCCATCTGCGCTTTTAGAACAAAATTGGATTCGGCAAATTTTACTAGTGCTTGCCCGGTGCCTAAATGGAGTGCTTGGGTGCTGTATCCTTCCCCAGGGAAATTGTCAGTCGCCAGCTCTGCCATCTTCTTAGCGTTCTGTTTCATCACCAGCCGGCTATTAATGTTATTCATGACTCCGATCGGGATCCGGTCGACGTTTTGAATCATCATACAAACGGCATGATCTTTTGAGCGGCCTTCCCGCATCACCCGATTAAAGCGGTTGATCAGCATGTTCTGGTGCAATGATTCGTTGTCAAAGAGCCGGTGCGCTTCGTCGATAAATTGCACCATTCCCTTGCAGCCGGCGGGAAATCGGCCTTTCGCGCACATGTTCTGGGTAGTGCGCAGAAAATAACTGACTACAGTTGCATAATCCTTATCCGAGACCGCCGCGTCATAGGAGACTAGGATCACTTTGCCGGCCTCGGCCAGCCGCTCGATATTAAACGGCTCAACCTTCCTCAGGGTCGAGCCCGCGCCGATCATGCGGCCAATGGCATCGAGCCAGACCGGTTTACGTTTATGCGCTTTCTGCAGGATAGCCAGCTTAGTGCCTTGATTAATCTGTTGCGGATTTAATGTCCCGACCAGCTTGAGGACATCTTCCAGACTGAATGCGCCCCCCTCACCTTTATTTTGCTGAACAGTCATGAAAACATCGGCAAATGCTTCATACTGCAGGTTCTCGTTGCGGTTATGAAAAAGCAGGCCAGCTAGTTCTTCGCCGGTAAAATCTGAAGCATTCAACCCGATAATTGTGTCAACTGCGTTGATGTCACACATGCCGTAAAACCCAATGCCGTGCAGTTTTTCGATCCCGCGCGGGCCGAGATTGAATCGAGCCAGATCAGGCCACAAATGGGCAACCCGCGGATCACTGTTAGGCTCGCGCATCCGGTAATAATCCGGCTTAACGTCATGCACTAATGCGCACATATTATTATAGGTTGCCTGGTAGATGAGGTTAGCCCCGGTATTGCTTTTTCCACATCCGTTGGAGCCGAACACCCCAATGTGCATCCGAAAAATATCGGGCGATAAACAGAGCGAATAATCGCTCAAGTTAACAATTGTTCCGATAGCGTTGGGTTTAGTTTTGCTGTCATTAAAAACCGGAATGTTCAGGTAAGCGCACAATTCTTTAAGCTCGGGAGTTAAGACCTCGGCCCCGGGCGCTGGGCGGCTGCCGCTATCCCGAATCGTGCCGCTAGTGATTTCGCCCAGGTAAAGAATCTTGAACCAATAAATATTGGCAACTGACCTGACATTCTTATGGGTCTGCGAGAGTTTAAGCCCGTGCACCAGCGTCGGACTAAGGCTATCGGCCCCCATCATTGGCAAAAACAGATTGGGCTGAATAACCTGGGCCAGCCAGGTCCGACCGTCTTTCTGTTTCACATAAACATAATCAAGCGATTTAAGAGCCGTTTGTGATTCGGCGACAATCGCCGCATAAGCCGGGTCGCAACTCCGGTCGTCATGAGTGATGAACATAAAAATTTATTTTCCTGAATTTGGAAGTAAACTCGGGTTGTTTTTCATACTGAATGGGCGCCGCCTGAAGGGAAATCCGGGCGGCGTTCTTTTTGTGGTTGGGGCCAGTTAATCAAATTTATCTACCCAGTCTTGGTTTGGCCGATCTAAGCAATAGCTCGCGGATTCATAGATTGTTCTCGTCCAAGCATTGCTGGTAGATCCGGCGTTGCCGTCGATCCGCAATCATGCCGACATAGTCACGGAGAGCTGCGAAGAGCTCCGCCTTGGTGGCCCGAGTTAGTTCGAACCGGTGAATGATTTCGCTGGAGATTTCGTTGTAGTAATCGCAGCAAGCGGTGAACCCGATTTGAATATCCTTGGCCGCAATATTGATTGGGCCGATTTGGTTTTCGGCCGCGGCCAGTAAAGCGGCCGGATCAAAGGCCGGATAAATTCGGATCTGATAACTCACCGGAGCGGTTGAAGCGGGGAGGGTTACTTCGATTTTGCCGTGGGCGAAATCGTCGGCTAGACTGTCTTGTTGGTTCATTACGTGGATTGGATGTTTTGTTTTGCTCACCGGCCCCGATTTCAGCTCGGGACCGGTGGCGTTTGGTGGCGGGGTGCTCAGCCGCCGAAAGGGGAATCCTACAGCTCGGGTAAATATTGTTGTGAGTGAAAACTTTTGCCTTCCAAGAGTCCGGTGATCTCTTCCATCTTGAGAGGTGGAATCAGCTCCGCGATAGCCGGCAATTCAGAAAAGAATCGCTTTGCTTCATCGGTCACAAAACCGTGCGAGAGAATCGAGAGTTGAACCTGAGCCGATTGGGCGTCGAGGCTTTCCAACCGGCTCTTGACCATAAGATCAATCTGAGTATGAGCCAGGCGTCGAAGCTCGGGCCGAAGTTCCTTGTAACATTGTTCGTCACCGTAGGACCAACGCGGTGATTGGAGACTGGGCCGAAACCGTTCCGGAATCCCACGTTCAGCGGAGCGTTTATCAACTCGGGCTCGACGTTTTTCCCATTCGCCCAGCAAGGCTTTATATTCCTCTTCCCACACCGGATCACCCGAAGCTGGATAAAACGTATTGAGTTGAACCTCAAATTCGGCTTTGAGTTTGGCCCCGAGGTTAACAATGGAAGTTTTCGCAGCCTTGGCGTTGAGCCGGAAAGCTCGAAGTAAATTCTCGAGCTCGCCCTTGGTCATCTTGCCGTTCGATTCGGGCTTGGGTTTCATTCGGCTTTCTCCTTTCCAGCCCGTCGTTTGAGTTCTTCCGCCTTGGCTAAAGCCGCGGCTAACGGGTCACGGTTTCGGAAAAGCTTCCCGAACCGGATAACTGTGAGCGCCCAATTCTTGGGCCGGAAGCAGCTGAACTTTAATAACTTCGTACTCGATTCTGGACCCTTTGCCTTTGCCGCAATAGATGGCGATATCACCCGAGCGGGAAAATTCCCGATAGACCATACCGGCCCGCTTGATTTCTTTCGGCAACGGCACCGGCACAATGGCCTCAGACGAATCTTGATTGGCCGGAAGGGAAAAGATAACGGGAGGCTCGGCCTGCTCTTCCTGGGGGGAATAAGGCGGGATCACTTGCTCGCCTTGGCCGGTTCGGATTTCTTCTTAGTTCCCGGCTTTTTGCCGCGAAGGTTAGTTAACCGGTAAGGCTGAGTGCCGTTAATAAATCGAACCAAACTTTTCAGGCTGACCCGGGCATTACCCGAACCGGGCAATACTTCTAATTCACCGGTTTTAAGCCGGCGCCAGGTGGTCGGATTCGATTCGCCGAGAAACTCCGAAACCCGTTTCACCGTCGGGGCCGGTCCGATCTTTTCCAGAAGATAAGCCTCATTAATGATTTGAAGGTCTTTCATGTGAACCTTTCATGACTAGATTCTTTTCGGTTTCCCTTGTCAAAACATTTCTTGCATGTTTTTCTTTCATGCTAATGCAATCATTACAGAAAACACCGGTTGCCAGGCTTCGGCAGATACTCGGCCTAAGCGTTGAGGCGTTTGGCGAGCTTATCGACAAGAGCAATTCGACGGTGACCAAACTCGAAACCGGGATTCTGAAACTGTCCGAGGAAACCGCTCACGAAATCGCCCAACAAACCGGCGTTGCAATGCAATGGTTAATGGAGGCTCGCCCGGAAGAAGAGCCATATCTTCTTGATGTATTCGACGGTCACGCAAGGCCCTGGAAAAAAGAATTTTTCGAAACGATCCAGGCTTCGAAGCTTGAAGCCCAGGCCAAGCCATTTCTAGAGCTGCGCGACCACTCGCGCCTAGTGGGTGCACTCCGAGCAACCGGTCGGTGGACCTCCATTTATTGCTCGGCCGTAAAGCAAAAGAAACGCGGGCTGGCAATTTATCTCATGAACAAATTTTTGGATGAGTTGGCCGAACGACTCGGGACCGATGACGCCGGCGCGGCCCGCGTTTGCCAGGATGCCCAGCTTTCGCTCAAGGATGGCTCACAATACAGTTTCCAGACCAAAGAGGGTAAACTCTACCTCAAATTCAACTGGGAAACAGAGAAGCCCTAAAAGCTGACCTTGGCGGCCTGGCTTCGAGAATGTTCATCGCGCAGATGGCCGTAAACCCGCATCGCCAAAGCTCCCCCATCCTTGTGCCCAAGCCACCGGCTTACCGTTGGAACATCAACCCCGGCTTCAATGCACCGGGTTGCAAACAAGTGCCGCAAGTCGTGGCGAGTCATTCGATGAATACCAACCTTTTGACACGCAGCGGTCAGAGCTTTCTCGCATTCGGCCACCTCCGATGGGTGCGGTGATCTGGTCGAGTTTTTGACCTATACCGGATTGCGAGCCACCGAAGCGGCCAATGTCCGTTGGCTTGATGTGAATCTGTTGCAAGGCCGGATCTATCTTGCTCCGGGAAAAAACA
>WNFM01155323.1_pt1 | contig 17016 bp, 17 predicted proteins | sample 5400271 | NCBI WGS metagenome assembly WNFM01 (sample SAMN13153352, study PRJNA577476) | soil metagenome | isolation source: 60 cm saprolite on Douglas fir-dominated hillslope | place: USA:California | collected 2013-09-17
CGACTGCAACGGAGGGATGTTCCTTGAGCCAGGCTTCGACACTCTCAACAGAGCGGTCGGGGAGCAGATCGATGGGCTGACTGCGCTCCAGATCACAGATCAGCGTGCCGTAGCGGAGCCGGCGTCTGCGTGGTCGGGTAAGGGGGATGATGTTGCCATCATCCCCTCCCCTAAGAACCGTACGCGTGAATTTCTTCACATACGGCTCAAGCCTTTCGTTCCGCCCGTATGACCGGACGCGGTTTCTCCACAGAGATCCCCTGGCTATGAACTTGTTGATGACAGGTTGGATGAAGCAGGACGCGGTTTTCTGCACTATCTGATCCTCCTTTGGATCGCCACAGAAGATGATGGCTATGCCATCCTGTAATCTTGGTGATCTTCTGGTTGCAAATGGGACAGAGACCGTTTTGCTCCCTCCAGAGGTGGTTCAGCCACCTCCTCCCTTTGAGTCTGGCTTCCATCTGCACATCGAGGCGCTTTTCAAAATACGTCTCCCAGGCCGGATCGTAAGGATTGGCTTCTGCACGAATCTTCGTATGCCGCTCAATGCGGATGGACGAAGCGGCGAGCAGTCGAACCACTTTCACTTGCCCTTCCTCACCCTTGAGGACGCCAGTGAACACCCAGCGGTTGGGTCCGTCATCAGGAAAGTATTTGTCTTTCACCCATCGGCGCGCTTTGTTTCGATGTCTTCGGCGTGCCCATTTCCAGATCGCTTGGAAGATGGCATGATCGACAGCATGAAAGGTCGCTTTACTGACCACATGACGGTGATAGAGCGCCCAACCCCGAATCATGGGATTGAGTTCTGCAATCAGCTCGCCTGCGGTCAGGTCGCGACTTTCTTTGATACGTTTTCGGATTTTGCGGAGAAACGTCTTGACGCTCTTCTTCGATGGAGTGATGAAGAACCTGGGGCGTTTTCCTCTCCGATATTTGCGTACCGTTTGCCCAAGAAAGTCAAACCCTTGCTCGATATGCGTCACGACGGTTTTCTCTGGAGACAGTTCCAACCCCCGTTCTTTCAGGAATTGCTCCACCAGAGGCTTCACCTGTTGCTCTAAAAGTTCTTTCGAGCTTCCTGTGATACAAAAGTCGTCGGCATATCGTATCAGGTTCACTTTTGCCCGCTTTCCTGCTCTGCTCGTCTTTGAGAAGTGAGACGCAAGAAGCGCTTCTAACCCGTCGAGTGTCATATTCGCTATTACTGGCGAAGCAATGCCACCCTGAGGTGTTCCTTCTTCTGTTGCATGGAAATGATGGTTTTCCAGATACCCCGCCTTGAGCCATTTCTTGAGGATGGCTTTTTCCATGGGAATATGGGCCAACAACCATTCGTGCGAGATCCGATCGAAGCAAGAACGTATATCCCCCTCTAAGATCCACTCTGCACGGTTGTTTTGGCAGAGCGATATGAAGCACGCTTCCATCGCGTCCGCTGTCGAGCGAGCCGTCCGAAACCCGTAGGAGTTTGGGTCAGCAGTCGTTTCGGCGACCGGATCAAGTGCGAGCAAGTACAAAGCTTGCATGGCTCGATCACGCATGGTAGGAATCGAGAGAGGCCGCCGAGCGCCATTGCTCTTTGGGATATAGACTCGTCGTAATGGTTGAGGATGATACCCTCGTTGATGGAGCTGGTCAATGGCTGTCGTCTTCTGTTCCGGCGTCTTCCAGATTTCTCCGTCCACGCCGGGTGTTCGTTTGCCAGTGTTTTCTGTCGCTCGTCTCACAGCAAGGGCTTTGCCGCTGAACGAGCGGGTGAGTAAGTGCTGTAAGGCTTTCACCTTTCCCCACTTGCTCGCCTGAGTTGCCTGCGCGATACGAATTTGGAGCCGACGAACATTCCGTTCGGCCCGACGCCAGTTAATCTGGTGCCAGTCCAACGGCCTGTCGGTGGATGCACCAACAGAGGGATCTAAGGCAAAAACCTCAGTCGTTTCCGTTGTCATCTGCTTTTCCTCCTGAGTCAGTTATTCAAATGCTCTCGCGCTCAAAGACCAGAGGGAAGTCTGCCCGCTTTCGCGTGAGATGATATTGCAACCTCTATCTGGCTGATTACCCGCCAGCGTTCGCTTTTTCCCTCATCCTCTGCCGACTATGCCATCAGTGAGCCTCGCGGTCCACTTTCCTCTAGGAGGAGCATAGCCGGTTTATCACGTTCCGCATGTATACCATGCATGGGTTAGGCTCCGCCTCTCCGCCGGTGGGAGTGTTGTCTGCGTCAGGAGAATTGGGAACTCCTGAACCACCCACATACCTTTTGGTCAAACTTCTCAGCATCTTTAGCTTGTTCTCGATCACGACGTTTAACGGCGATTCACATAAGTTAGCCATACCATGCTTCGCCCTGGCTCCTAACTGCTTGATGCTAGCAGTCATCTCATCCCCTCGCGGTTTTGAGATTGCCCTTACGGGCGCGGCTACGTTGTCCCAGGCGCACTTGATTCAGCCTGGTAGGGCACTTGGGGGCAGAACCCCAGGTAAGATCCTCCTTTCGAGAGTTCTTACAGCTATACATGCGACTTCGTGTCGCACCCCAATCGTCCAGGCCAATGATGCGCGGTTCTGTTTTAGCGCTCTGCGGGGAGCGGCGAACCAAACGTAAGATGGTATCGCGACTGCCGCTGATGCCGAGTTCGCTTCCCACATCTGCTCCTGCCTGGCCCCCTCCTCGCAGTCCGAGCTGACGGAGCGCCTCTTGCAGCCGCTTCGTGCGTTGGGCGTGAGGATGGCAGAGCGTTGGGAGCCGCTCAACGAAAATCTTTTGAGCACAGGTGCTTTTTTTGCAGAAAAAGCGACGGACATGCATGACGAGACGGAGTGGACGACCGACCGAGGGAAGATCACGCAGCGTGCGTGTATAGCGGCTTTGGAGACGCGAGGATGCAGTCCCACACGAGGGGCACAAAGCTGTTGGGGATACGGTACGCAGGGAAAGTCGGATCTCCTCTGCCATCTCTACCCTTTCCACTTCGACATCGAGAAGATCAGGAACAATGATCATATGATTTCGTTTGTCCTTCAAAAACAAAGTAAGTGAGAAAAAATGTTCAATCTAATATTATACCCCATCCTTGATCAGCAAAGTTGCGTAAGATTCACTTGATCAGCAAAGTTGCGTAAGATTCACATTATATGGGACAATGGATGCGCTGAAAGCGCCTGGCAGCGTGGCAAATTATTTGGAGAACGATCCTTTTTAAACGATAAATGACACAAAGAAGCGTTCAATGCCACTGCGTTTGCCCAACTCCTCTTTGGACCAGGTGGGTGGGAGGCAGGAGCGATTCTTCTACCGCTTGGGATTCCAGGGAACGACCGCCACCGCACCGAGGACACAGTGGATCCAGCGGATGAGTTGCAAGCCCCAATATCCGGCATCCAGGCGGATAATGCGAGGACGAATGCCGTAGAGGCGCACGGCCCACTCCAACAAAGGCCGTGCAAATGGAGCATCATGGACATTGGCCGGGGAGAGCAGGAAAAACAGAGGCAAGCCAGAGCCGCGGCAAAGCAAGGTATGCACGCGATAGCCGCGCAGGAGCGGGCGAGGATGTTGAGCAGGGGCATGGCCAACGGCGGCATCGGGATCGGCTCTCCGCCAAGCGAGGATGGGCGCACTGTCGATGATCAAATCACGCGCTCCAATCCGCATAGGAAAGCCGCCATAACGTGCGCAAGAGCGCAATGAGCAGTAGTGACTCTTCGCTGTATGTTCGAGGGGCTCCCCCTGGACCTGATGGTAAGGGAGAAGGACAGCGGCGACGAGCTAAGCGGACGGCAAAACGACAAAGCGTCAGCAAATGGAGGGTGTTTACCAGGGTGAGCGCATCAATATGCAAAGCTGGACTCAAACGTGCTTGCGCTCGATGGTATGCTGGTGGGGGCACTGGGGTCTGCTCGTTCAGCAGTTGAGGCATCATAGAGTCATCTCCTTTGATCCTACATCACAGAGAGATACATAACCAGTATGACAAACGATATGTGGAAAGAGAAGATGAGATCCTGCTTGGAAAATGGATCCGTTTCAGATGAGGAGGAAACACCATGTCTTCCAACGAACCGGCGCTTCTTGATCTTCGTGGGACCTTCCTTTTGCCAGAACTGAGAGACCAGGGCGTTGTGCATCAGCCTGATGATGGATGTATTGCTCATGCTGTTCCAATTGACGAAGAGCATATGCTTATCCATACGGATACCTCTGTCTTTTTACGCTCTCGTTCGACACAGGAAAAGCTTTGGGAGATCGGCTGCCCCTCATTTAATTTTGCCCTTGATGTGCCACGCAATGTGCTGGCATTGGCGCCTGGAGATGCGGCGATTACGCTCTGGGATGTGCGTACTGGCCAGCTTGTGCACCGGCTGATATATAGTGCTGAGCATGCTGAGTATCGAGTGAATCCGAACGGCCTTGAGTTTAGTCACGATGGGACCATGCTGGCTGCAGGAATGCAGAGTTACGGTGAAAGTGTGGTTGTCCTCTGGAATACCGCAGATGGACGCCTGATCCGTGTGCTGTCCATGGATGACTCTTTCGCCGATATCACGGCGCTTGCTTTTCATCCCACCGGCAACGTGCTCGCTGGAGGAAGCTTCAATCATCACCTGGTCTGGTTCTGGAGCCTGGATGATGGAAGCCTGCTCAAGGTCTGGGAGCCGGAGGTGTTTGAAGAGGATGAGTATGACTATGATCGGCCCTATGACCTGGCATTCAGCCATGATGGCAGACGGCTCTTTGTTGGCTGGGGCCTCTGCGGTTTGCGTGTCTGGGATGTTGAGCAGGAGCGGGAGGTGGCCCGCCCGCTTTCTGCCAAGGATTTGCAACCGAACTGGATAGCGGTCGATCCAGGTGGACGTTTTCTCGCGGTCATTCATTTTGGCGGTGTAGGCGATGAGGCGCTACGCATGCTGGAGATCGACAACTGGCGAACGGTCTACGAGTTCCCTGGTGAGCTATCTCGTCCGATTTTTAGTCTGCAAGGACAACTCCTTGCGGTAAGTCCCTCCAGCGTAGGGCCTGCGCGCCTCATTGAAATAGCGACGGGAGAGGAACGTTGGCACATAAATGCATAGACAGGAAGGGTTTCTGAGTTAGGAAATGCCCTCAATATGATAGTACGGATCCGTTGTTTTACAGATGAAGCAAACCTGTAATACCTTTTGTAGCCATGCTGAGGAGATTATGCGAAGGTTCTACCTGTACCGCCATCGTTGGCTGGGTATCGCGAGTATAGTGCTCGTCCCTACTATGCTGCTGGTTGTGCTCGTATTGACACATGTCATCCCGCTGCCGTTTTGGGGGAAAGCGCCATCTCCCCCGCAGCCATTGCAATTGAGCAGCGACCCGTATACTAACCTGGACAGCCAACATTTGACCGAGGTCGAACCGGGTAGCTATAGCTACGGCTCAACCATCGTGACAGCGTTTCAAGCCGGTCGTTTTGCCGATGGCGGCAGTGCAAATAACGGTTGGGCAACATCTACCGATGGCGGATTGACCTGGAAGACGGGTTTTTTGCCAGGTACGACCCTGCTTATGGGGGGACCATACTCTCGTGTGAGCGATCCTGTTGTGGCTTATGATGCTGCGCACCATACCTGGATCATCTCTTCACTGGCTGAAGTTGGCAGTGGCCCAACGCTGGCGACACCTACAGTGATCGTCAATCTCTCAACCGATGGCGGGTTGACCTGGAGCACACCTTATACAGTGATCGATGGCGGCAGTACCTACTACGATAAAGAATGGATCACGTGCGATACGAACCACACCAGCCCCTTCTATGGTCATTGTTATATCGAGTGGGATAACGATGACCTGGGCGGCCTGATCCTCATGAGTACCTCAAGTGACGGTGGGCACACCTGGAGCAAGCCCCAGACAACCGCTGACACAGCGCATGGGCTGGGAGGACAACCTCTGGTGCAGCTGGGAGGAGTGGTGATTGTCCCCATCGCGGGATATGGGACGAAGAGACTGCTCTCCTTTATTTCCACCGATGGTGGGCAGAGCTGGAGCACAACAACTCTGGTCGCCAGCATAAACGGAAATGTGCTGCCAACTGCGCAGATGGACCGCGCGGGCAAGGTCTACCTGGTATGGACAGATTGCCAATTTGAGAGGAACTGCAAGGCCACCAGCGGCGGAGAGGATGACGATCTACACGATGCCGCAGGCAGTGGAACTGATGCCGTTCCACCGGCGGCCGGGCCGCGAGAAAACGATCTTGTGATGTCCACCAGCACCGATGGCCTGCACTGGACGCCGCCGCAGTTTATCCCGATCGATCCATTGGGCAATGGGATCACCCATTTCATCCCCGGCATCGGCGTGGACAGAGGTACAGCGGGAGCTAGCGCGCACCTGGGCCTGGCTTTCTACTACCACCCGGTGAACTGCGACATCACCTGCCCTTACTCAGTGGGTTTTGTGTCGTCGAGCGACGGTGGAGCACACTGGACGCATAAGATGAAGCTGGCGGGGCCAATGAATGTATCCTGGCTGCCCGCCGGTAGGAACAAGGTGGGAGATTATATCTCAACCTCATTCTGCAACGGGCGAGCCTTTCCAGTATTCTCCATCGCCTTCGCACCAGCTCATGGACACTTGAACGAGGCCATGTATACGATAAAGGGCGGGGTTCCGGTTTAAGAAACTGGGGCGGCCCCACACCGCGCATAGCCGATTTTCGCGTTTCGAACTTCAGGGGCGTTTGCACCGCTCTGCTCGCCAATCGGCTGATCGCAGGTGCTCCCATCCCTCCTCATCTTAGCATCCATTCCTTCCCTCTGCCGAGATCAGTAAGGCGATGCAGAGCTTGCAGCACTCGCTCAAGTATTGAACGGGTACAAAGTACAGTAGTGGTTGAAGCATTTGAGTCGTGTTGGAGCTGATCAGGTGATGTAATGGAGAGAACAACCTGGAGAAGAGATCAAGGCGGCAACGAGAGGCAAGAACAGCCCCTCTCAGGGGAAGAAATATCCTGGGTGCTTCTTCCGAAGCTTCACTGCCAGCGTAAAATATGACGTAGTCGACCTTCATCAAGCATGTTCATCGCTTTCTCTATTTTCACACATCCTTCTCGTCTCTGTTTACCTCTTCGATACTCATTCCTCTTCAAAAACGCTCGAGAGGTCTCTTTCTCGCCCATGAGGAGAACCATCCGCTCTCTGGCACCTCTCGCGAAAAGGCTCACCCGCTCTTTTGCTGATCAGGAAAAGAGGCAGGGGCAATGAGACGAACAAGATCAGCAAAGCAACTTTCAGGCAAGCAGGGATGGGCCATGGTGAGATTGGGAAATGCCCTGAAAGGGAGGAGAGAAAGACCACGAAACTTCGTCACCTGGTTTTGACTCGCGGTGACTCTGCGAGCAATCTTCGCATGCCTTTGACCACTCGATCCAGCTGATTCACATACGACATCGCGGCTTCATAGGTCGGCAGAAGCTGTCGATCTCCCTTGAGGTACTGGTTGGCCATCCACAGGAAGATATGCAGCTCATACACGGAACGCTCTGGTTCAGAGGGGGAGCGTCCATACCCTTCCCAAAACGCTTCAGGCGTGGGCCCAATGGGTTTGCGGCGAAACAGGTCCATGCGGACCAGGTCCCAGTTTGGGTCTCCTACCCAGGCATACTCCCAGTCGAGCCATGCGCAACAGTGCCAGTGATCGTCGTCCGATCGCACAAGGGCATTCCAGGGATGGGCGTCATTGTGCAGCAGGGTGGGAGGAGTGCGGTTTAAGAAAGGAAGGGACTCCACAAGGATTTCCCTCAGGTCAGGGCCGGTCATCGCGATCTCCGGCTTTCGCTTCATGAGCTGGTGGAAGTGGTCCGCAATCATGCGGATCTGGCAGTGTCCCCAGGTACGTGCCTCATCTCCCCAGGAACCAGCCTCTCCCGCAAACTCAGCAAAAGGTTGGACCTGGTTCCCCACAATGACCCCACAGGTTCCTTCTGGGTAGGAGATGCTATGAGCTCGTCGCAGCATCTGTCCGCAGGAATGCCAGGCTTCTGCCTTTGCCACTGCTGAGAGCGCAGGGGTAATCTCACCAAGTTCCTCTCCTGGCACATACTCCATCAGTACCGCCGATTGGCTTGCCAGCTGCACAGCAGCGAGGATAGTGGGCACCGGGACACCGGCTTGTCGCAGCAGGGCGTGTAAAAACTGCTCTTTGTGCAGTCGGAGGTGCTCACGATTGGCCCATGGCCACTGATAGTGTCGCAGGATAAAGCGCTCCTCGTCTTGTAAGGTAAGCAGATACAGCCGATTGGTGATCCCTTGGTTGGCGATCGCCTGGATGCTTTGGACGGGCTGCGTCATCCCTGCCTGGTGCAAAAGCGCAGCAACAAGCTCGTGAGAATCAGGCGTGATCATCACGATCTTCCTTCCTGTTGTCGTGTTGAGAACATTGCAGACCCTCCAAGAGCGCGGTAGGTGGTTGTGGCCCTGGTCAATCTGAGACAAAACCGTTGAGCACGCTCACTAGAACTATACCAGATGAGGAAACTTCTGAGAAACCTTTCTCGATGAGCAATCAGGAGGCTTTCAGTGAGAGAGCAGTGAATTGGCCTGCCCCCAGGCTCTCGAACGGCTGATGCTCATCGTGGCTCTGGCTACCGTGCACTTTCGAAGTCACAGTCTCTTCGTCGTTCGAGCCCAACTCCGGCGCTGGGTCGATACCCATTGGGATCGCGGCTTGAGGTACTTCAAAATTGGGTGGCGCTGGCTTCGACAACACTATCGACGCCAGTGGCCTTCTTTGGGTTCCTGTGCCCTCGGGATGAAGTTTGTAAAATTTGTCAGCCACACTGGTGACCAGCAGCAAATATCATCAATGCGTTTGAAAAGCGGCTCTTATATCTCTTCAACTGACTTCACAGGCTGATCTATGGCATTCTGAAACTAAGGTTCAGAATTTTTCGTAACGAAGATGGGGGGCGGGTTCTTGGGTGAACTTCCACTTTGACGAAATCCGACAAGAATGCGTATCATAGCCACACGGAAGGGGCAACCGATGCTATCCCCCGACGAAGCCGAATTAGAACAACTATACGGGCCGCTCGCGAGCAATCGTGAGCACAATCCAGGTGAACGCATAAGTTATCGCCTGGCGGGGGAACCTCGCGCGTATGCCGGTAGGATTATGTGGGTGTGTGAAGCCACGTACGAGGTCGGTATGTGTTACGTGGTCGAGAGAGACGGCGCAGGCAAATCAATCCCTGATTTCGTATTCCCCGCGAGCGTCCTGGCTGCCTTGTAGCGTACATACTGCTCCTCTGCATGCAGAGCCCCAGGCAAGGCACACCCACCACCGTTAACTATCCCTTCGTCCCGTCGCCGCTCGTTCCCGTCTCGTCCGTTCCGTCCCCTTCTTCTCGTCTCGCGCTTGCTCACCGCTCATGACCGACACGCCTCGTCTTTGAACGTGTTCACTCGTCTCCGTCCGGCTTGCAGGGGGTCGTTCGTGTGCGTGTGACACCGGAGGGGCAAGGTCTCGATCAGCAGCTGCTGGGTAGCACCAGCTGGGGGACGTGCGAAAACGAGAGGGACAAGGAGAGGCAACAATGGGAGAGGATGGCCAGCAGAGGACACGACAGCATAAGAAACCGGCCTACCCACAAAGGGATAGACCGGCTGCGCGATGGTAGGTACACAACGTTTGCAGGGTCTAGCATACGAAAGGCTCGGTCTCCTGGACAGTTACCAGTTTCTTCACCGGAGAGGGCTGTTCTCAACCAGATTGACAGCATTGGATAGTCCCATTCAATACTTTCTCCTGGCTCCACTGCGTTTTATGCTCAAAGTGCTACCACGGTTTTCTTCCATGGTTGCTCTTGTTGTTCCTGCCGCTCCTGGCTTTCCTTCAAGAGAAACTCTGCTGGCACACTGTTCAGTACCAGGGACGCATTGACAGAGCCTATCATAGCCATGATCTGTAAGAGGGGAGCGAAGTCTGAGCAGAAGATGAAGCAGCACTCAGCGTTCTGAATGTCGTAGGTAAGTACAACCACGCATGGGTAGGGGGCCCGAGATTGAGAGGGTTTGAGCAACTTGGGGTTCGCTGCATAATGTACCGTTGCCTCCCAAATCCCATTGCCAAATTGTAATCCTGGTCTGTCACTATAGCCAGAACTGAATAATGAAGCGTCTACCTCTCCACAGTGTGCAAGGGGATTATCAATTTTTGTCCAGGTGCCGTCCTGAACGTACCAGGCGTCTTCACTGCGATGGATGTTCTGCATCTCCTCTGTAGCCTCCATTTTGGGAACCGTGATATCAGATGAAACACTCTGAAATACATTGTACCCCGGTGTCCAATTTTTCCTTCTTCCTCAAGAGGCGTGATCTTACAGAACGGAACGGTTCTCTCAAAGACAACTGGCAGGTTCAAGTGATGGAACAATTCGACGCGAGCGGCGGCAGTAGCGCGTTGCTAGCTCCCCGGTTGACTGAGCGAAGGAATGAGCATGGGCGAGGTGCGAATGTGACCAGTTGAACGGTTGCGTACGTGGGTTAACACTCTGAGCAACTCGACAAAGCCAGTATCGGAGCCGTAGCACGTGAAAAATCTGACAGCCAAACTGACAGCTATCAGCGGTGACAAACCGCTCTCAAAAACGACAAGCCCGAACAGCAAAAATGAGCAAATCAAGGAAAGAAGCGGAGGGAGAGCCACCGGGGAAGCGGAGAAGTCGGCCAAATGCACATTTCAAGAAGATGTGTTATACTCTGTATATGCCAGTCACCTTGAGTTAGACGAGGAGGCACCCCGTGGAGCAGAAGCCGCGTGCTCGCTACGATGAATTTGCAGAACAATTTACTTGTGTGCTGCATGAGCATTGGTCAGATATCCTCCAGGTCGTTAATCGTCAATCTCCCCGTATTGCTGCACTTTTGCGGGTGGCGACACCGTCCGGTTTGCAACGTACGAACGGGGTCTGGCGTATACAAGTGATGACGAAACGCGTGGTGCAGCGTGAGAAACTGCAACAACCTCGTGACAATGAGATTGTGGCTCAGGCGATACGGACATGGGCGCGCGCGGCGGCACAACTGAATTTGCCCCGCGTGACGGTTGATTTCGAGCTGTAGTCGCTGGGCACTAGAAGGAGTCCTACATGTCCACCGCTCAGCCTAAGGCGCGGCGCCGGTTCCCTGGTTTAGACCCCGTAGCCCTCCAGCATCCCTATGACCGGGCTGCACTGGGGGCGCTGCAGCGAGTCCCCGGCCTCGATATCGTCATACGTAAATTCATTGAACTCCTCCCCGAGCGCGTCGCCTATATCCAGAATGTAGCCCAGACCGTCCGCGTGTCCAAAACACAATGCCCGCAGTTATATGGGCTCCTGCGCGAAGCCAGCGCAATCCTCGATGTGCGCGAACCCGAACTCTACGTCGCACAGACTCCTAATCCCAATGCCTTTACCAGCGGCCATAACCATCCCTACATTGTCGTCACTACTGGCCTGCTCGATCTGTTGAATGAAGATGAAGTGCTGGCGGTAGTCGCCCATGAAATCGGCCACATCAAATCGGGACATGTGCTCTACAAGACGATGGCACGCGCTATCAGCCTGCTGGTTACCATCATTAGTGATATGACTCTGGGCATAGGCCGCCTGGTTGGCATGGGTATCGAAGCGGCCCTATTGGAGTGGGACCGCAAATCAGAGTTTACTGCCGATCGCGCTGGGCTGCTGGCAGTGCAGGACTCACAGGTAATGCTCACGTTGATGATGAAGTTTGCCGGCGGGACACTCTTTCAACGCGACCAGATGAGCGCGTCGGAGTTTTTGAAACAGGCCGATCTCTACGAAGAGGTAGATATCAGCCTGCTTGACCGTGTTTATAAGGCGCTGCTGGTGTCAGGGGTGAGCCATCCCTTGACCATTGTGCGTGCTCGTGAGATCGTCAACTGGTCCGGCACCAGCGAATACAACGATATATACGAAGGTCGTTACCCGCGGGCCGCAGGGTACGTTACAAGCCAGTCGAACGGCAGCACGCCTGCATCCTCAGCGTCGTCGGAGACCGATTCGGGCCTCGTACGCTGCCCTCATTGTGGGCGCGAACAGACAAACCGGCGCTACTGTAGTCTTTGCGGCGGCATGCTCTGATGGGCCCCGAAAGGCAGGTTACTACCCGTCGCCTGGCAGGTTACCTGATGGTAGTAACCTCCTCCCTACTCTTTGGCTTCAACGGGAATCTCTCACGGCTGCTCTTCGACGAAGGCATTACACCTGTCACGCTTGTCGAATTTCGCATGCTTATCGGTGGCGTTTCCTTGCTGGCTGTGCTGCTGCTGGGACAACGCCAGGCGCTGAAGCTTCAACGTCGCTACTGGGGCTGGATTGTGCTCTTTTGCCTATCCCTGGCCGTGGTCACCTTCACATACTTTGTAGCGATCAGCCGCTTACCGCTCGCCATAGCCTATGTGATCCAGTTCAGCGCCCCGGCCTGGATGACGCTTGGGGGAGCAATCTGGCACAGGAAGATGCCTTCGACGTTTGTCATCACAGCGCTGGCGTTCACCTTTGGCGGCATTGTCCTGCTGACGGGCGCCTGGCGGAATAATCTCGCTGGCCTGGACAGCATAGGCCTGCTCTTTGCCTCACTTTCTATCGTTGCCTTTATTGTGTACCTGATGGTCGGCCGCCGCATTGGACAGGACCTGCCTGCGCTTACCGCTACCACCTATGGCGCGTTTGTAGCCGGAGTGTTCTGGCTGATTGTGCAGCCGCCCTGGGTCATTCCGGCCAACACCTGGACGGTACCTCATATGTTATTGATAGCCATAGTAGGTATCGTAGGGATGGCCATCCCGTTTTCCCTTGTGCTGGCTTCGCTGCGCCGCATCGATGCCACGCGCGTCGCTATTGTGAGCATGCTGGAGCTGGTAGCTGGCGGCGTCATCGCTTACTTCTGGCTGGGACAACACCTGGACATGTGGCAGATCGCGGGCTGCCTATCGGTCATGGTTGGAATCACGATCCTGCAGGTAGAGGCAGGCATGCAACAGCAGTAAGGAAGGGAAGTACAAGAGCGTATGTATCTTAACTGGAATCGGCGTCCTTATACCGAAGGTACAATGGTCATTACGACTATAGATGCGCACGCGGCAGGTGAACCGTTACGTGTCATCACCGGCGGGCTGCCTGAGCTGCAGGGCGAGACCATCCTGGAACGGCGGCGCTATATGCGCGATCATCTTGATCACATTCGCCGGGCGCTGATGTGGGAACCTCGCGGGCACTTCAATATGTATGGCTGCGTAGTCACGCCGCCCGTGACGCCGGGCGCTGACCTGGGCGTGTTGTTCATGCATAACGAAGGCTACAGTACGATGTGCGGACACGGCATCATCGGGCTGGTAACCGTGTTACTGGAAACGGGTGCGCTGGCGGCACGGGACCGGCAAACACCGGTCAATATTGATACTCCGGCAGGCCTGGTGCGGGCCACTGCTCATCTCGACAATAGCGGGCATGTGCAGCGTGTATCGTTTCTAAATGTGCCCTCGTTCCTGTATGCTCGCGACGTGAAACTCGACCTGCCTGTTTACGGGCAGGTGACCGTAGATATCGCCTTCGGTGGTGCATTTTATGCTATCCTACCCGCGGAGCATGTAGGATTGAGTGTTACCCCACAACAGGTAGAACAGCTCGTGACGGCAGGGGAGGCGATTAAAAAAGCAGTAAGTGCGACTCTACCTGTGAAGCATCCCTTTGAGGAAGATTTGAGCTTTCTCTACGGCACGATCTTGACGGACCCACCCGAAGATCCTGCTCACCATAGCCGTAACGTCTGCGTTTTTGCCGCTGCAGAGGTGGACCGTTCTCCGACAGGTACCGGTGTCTCAGCCCGCCTCGCCCTCCATCATGCCAGAGGCGAAATAACTGCTGGTCAAGAAATCATCATCGAGAGTATCCTGGGGACAGCTAGCGCTTTCAGCGGGCGGGTTGTAGGCCAGGTGCAGGTTGGGCCGCACGACGCGGTTGTCCCCGAAGTCGGCGGCACTGCCTTCATTACCGGCCGCCATGAATTCATTATTGATCCCCGCGACGAGTTGGGACGCGGATTTTTAATTTGAGGAGGCATAGCTCGTTATCATGGATGTACGTTCTCTTGTATTAAGCGTAGAGGCTTATGTACGGCAGCGCTTGCCGCAATATATCGAAGAATTGCGTACGCTGTGCGCAATTGACTCATATAGCTATCATAAACCCGGCCTGGTATTAAGCATAGAGGCTTATGTACGGCAGCGCTTGCCGCAATATATCGAAGAATTGCGTACGCTGTGCGCAATTGACTCATATAGCTATCATAAACCCGGCCTGGATGCCGTAGCCGCCTGGCTGGCTGAGCGTCTGCAGCATCTAGGCGTGGAAGCAACTGTCATAGAACGTGAACATTGGGGCAATGATCTTTATGGCGTGTTGAAGGGCGATGGTCATGGGAATGTATTATTGCTGGGACATATCGATACCGTTTATCCCGTCGGTACTGCCGCCGCCCGGCCGCTGCGGGTCGATGGTGATTCTATCCTGGGTCCCGGCACCTGCGATATGAAGGGCTGTATCCTCTCCGCTGTCTACGCGGTCGAGGCGCTGCTGGCTGCGGGGTATCGCTCTTTCGGCGAGTTGCGTTTCCTCTGTGTATCCGACGAAGAGATCAACGAACGACACTGCGAGGACATCATACAGCAGGCATGTCGAAATTGCCAGAGAACATTAGTGCTGGAGGCAGCGCGCGCAAACGGCGATATCGTGAGCGCGCGCAAGGGCAATGCCTGGTATACGCTCACCGCTCATGGGCGCTCCGCTCACGCGGGTGTCGAGCCGGAGAAAGGCCGCAATACCATCGTAGAACTGGCTCACCAGATCTTGCAGTTTCAAAGCCTGAACGGGTGGCGCGAAGGCGTCACTGTAAACGCGGGCGTCATCTCCGGCGGCACGCTGCCAAACGTTGTGCCTGACCTGGCACAGGTGCGCTTTGACCTGCGCTTCTTGAGTATTGAGGACAAGCTTGCCACAATTGACGCTTGAGAGCGAGCCCAATTTCAAGCCGCCCATGGTCCGTACCCCCGAGAGCTTGAAGCTGGCTGTCCAGGCCCAGCAGATAGCTGGTATGCTGGGATTTTCTGTGGATCATGTGCTGACTGGCGGCGCCTCGGACGGTAGCTACGCCTCCACTTACGGTGTTCCTGTGCTCGATGGCCTGGGACCTATTGGTGGGCTCGACCATAGCCCTCGAGAATACTTGCTGGCAAGCAGCGTTGCCCCGCGTGCCGCGCTCCTCGCCGGGCTGATTGCGGCAGTGGACCAGTAACCTGTCATACGTTAGAAATGGTCGCGTGAAGTGACCATGAGGATTACGCTTGCAGAAAAGACCGGTCTGTTCCTTTACATCGCCCTGGAGGCGTGGCGTCCTCGGCTCTCGCACTGAACTCTCTCAGACGTACTCAGCGCTCTTGCGGCACTGGTGCCTCTCGCTCTGGCAGCTTCTTCCCTGGCTTGTTCCCCCAGGCGGTCAGCAGGCTCCAGGTCGCCACGAAGTCCGGTTGTAGTATTTCGCTGAGCGCCCGCTGGTAGATCACCTCGTAGTCATCAGGCACCTGCGTCCACTTGCGCAAGAAGGGCAAGATCGTCCGAAAGAAGAGTTTGATAGTCTCAAAATAGTAGTGCCCTTCGAGGGTATCAGCGTGGTATTCCAATGTACAGGCTCGCGTTTGCACCTGTTGCAGACCATGCTGGTGCAACAGGTGCGCCAGTTCGCCGGTCACGCTATCGCTGGATGGGTTAAAGAGGTGCCCTGCCAGGTACCCTGCCTGCAGGAAAAGTTCGTAGAGGTGCGAGAGGGCTGGACTGTTACTCTCCACAATCCAAGCGGGTTCGGTGATGCGAACCACGGCACCTGGGCGGCACATGCGCAGGTACTCTTGCAGGAGTTTGTGCCAGTCCCAGGTGCGTAGCCAGCTTGACGCAGCGCGATGATTGACCAGGTCGAAGGACCTGGTGGGAAATTCGAGCATGCGCAGGGCATCTGCGACGTGAAACTCCACGCGGTCGCTGACCTGCGCGGCTTCGGCCTGGATGCGGGCATACTCGACAAATTTGAGGCTCACGTCCACCCCGACCAGCAGCGTGCAGGTTGGATGTGCTTTCGCCAGTTCAATCAGCCAGCCGCCGGTCCCGCAGCCGACATCAAGCACGCGCGAGAAGGCGGTCGGGTCTGGCTGCTCTGGCAACACGCCCCCCATGCCCGCGGTGAGCGTGTAATCGAAGACTCGTAAGCGGTTCAGTTCTTCTTGATTGGAGCGATCTTGCACAAAATACGTGCTCGGATGCTCTCGCTGAGGTTCGGTGGGAGTAGACATGGCAGCATGCTCCTTGCGCTTATGCTTGACGAGAGTTCCTGCCCCTACATCCCGGGTATGGAACACATCTGCTCCGATTATACCCCAGCGCAGGAGACTTGTCGAGAGCGCTCTGAAACCTATCAGGGTGATGTAAAAGTCCTGGAGAGGAAGGTATTTATTTGATTACAATCCGCTTTAGGAATACTGCAATCGATAGATGTGAATTCCGCCGCCGCCTGTTCTGAGTTTGAGGCGCGCGTGTGGCCCGTTCCCTACTTCATTGCCGCCAAATTCATTGTGTATGGTGCCACCGCCGGTCCTTGCATCCAGGCTAAATGCCGCGTCATCAGGCAATCTGAGGTTAATCTTGCCACCTCCGGTTTGGAACTTGTAGCCGCCGAGCGCGTCTAGCGAACCGTCAAAGGTAATCGAGCCGCCGCCGGTCTTCAAAGTCGATTCCCCGCTTAAGGCGGCCTGGCTGACCTCGATACGCCCACCTCCAGTCTGTGCTGTGAGCTGGCCGCGCGTGTTTTCAAGAATAACAGGGGAACCACCGGTGTGCAGGTTGATCTGTCCCTGGAGATTCTCGGCCTCGATGCGCCCGCCGTCGGTACGCAGATCGATCAAGCCTTGCAGGTTGCCGGCTTTGATGC
>WNFM01020634.1_pt3 | contig 17013 bp, 16 predicted proteins | sample 5400271 | NCBI WGS metagenome assembly WNFM01 (sample SAMN13153352, study PRJNA577476) | soil metagenome | isolation source: 60 cm saprolite on Douglas fir-dominated hillslope | place: USA:California | collected 2013-09-17
TGCTGGCTTCTCTTCCATCCGGCGGCCAGCGCCAGCCGGTCCGTAATGAAGCCGGGCCGGGAGTTCGGATGGATCGGAATTTCACCCGTGACCGCGTCGGCGCCTTCGCCAAGAGATCGCGCATGGTGCTGCACCAGGTCGGGCTCGCAGATCATATCGTCGTCGAGGAACAGCAGGATATCGCCCGAGGCCTCTGCGGCTCCTCGATTGCGCGCGGCAGCAAGGCCGCGATTTTCCTGTTCGATTACCCGCACCGGAAAAGGGCAATCCAGCTGGGCCAGCAAAGCGGCGGTCCCATCGGTCGAGCCGTCGACCACGATGATGATCTCGATCGCTCCGTCGTAGGATAGACGGGATAAAGCGGCCACGGCTTCGCACACCATGTCCCTGCGTTGATAGGTGGGTACGATGATGGAAAAGGACGGGCTCGGCGTCACGCGCCCTCATTTCGTTGCGGCTGGTGAGCCCAGCTGGATTCGAACCAGCGGCCTACTGATTAAAAGTCAGTTGCTCTACCGACTGAGCTATGGGCCCACCTTGAGGGGGCGGTTACCCTCGCGGGCGCCTGCGGGCAAGGCGGTGGGCGAGATGGCGGATGCTAAACGCCCCGACGCGCCAGGCAGGAGCGATGGCCGAGAGCGGCTGAAGCACGAAGCTGCGGCGTGCGAGCTGCGGGTGGGGGATGGTCAGGCGCGGCGACCGGAATTTGCCGCCGCTCCACAGCACGACGTCGAGGTCGAGCACGCGCGGGCCCCAGCGGCGGCCGGCGCGGCGGCCGAATTCGCGCTCCAACGCCTTGAGGCGCGACAGCAGCGCGGGAGGATCGAGTGCGCTTTCGACCAGGGCCACGGCATTGGCGAAATCGCGTCCGGCGCCACCATGCGCCGCGTTGAGGAAGATGGGCGACGCATCGAACAGTTCGAACTCCTCGTCCAGGCGCGCAATCGCGGCTTCGACGACGCCCGTGGGCCGGCCGAAGCGGCCGTGCGGCCGGTTCGATCCGATCGCGATGGCATAGAGGTGGGACACGCACACGGCGTTACTCAGTCCGTCACCCCCGCGAAAGCGGGGGCCCCGCTTTCTTAGGAACGCCGGAGTTTAGAACGAGCGGGATTCCCGCTTGCGCGGGAATGACGAGTAGGGGACGGGTGAACGGGTGCTCCAACCCGCCGACCTTTCGCCCATCCCGCAAGCCGAGGCGCCGCGCGACTGCCCCTTGTGCCCGCGGCTGGTCGCGTTCCGGGAGCTATGCCGCGCCGAGCATCCCGGCTGGTGGAACGCGCCGGTGCCGGCGTTCGGCGATCCTGATGCGTGGCTGGCGATCGTCGGCCTCGCGCCGGGCAAGCACGGCGCCAACCGCACCGGCCGTCCGTTCACCGGCGATTTTGCTGGAGACCTGCTCTATGCGACCTTGCTGAAGTTCGGCCTGGCGGAGGGCGAGTACCGCGCGAGCCCCGGCGACGGCCTTCAGCTGAAAGGTGCGGTGATCCTGAACGCGGTCAAATGCCTGCCGCCTGCCAACAAGCCCGAGCCGCGCGAGATCGCGACTTGCCGTCATTATTTCGAGGAAGGGTTGGCCGCTCTTCCGGGTGTGCGCGTGCTCATCGCGCTCGGCCAAATCGCCCACGTCGCCGCGGCGCGGGCACTCGGCCTGCCGCCCTCATCGACCAAATTCGGCCACGGCGCCGAGAATATCGCGCCTGGCGGCCGCGTCCTGCTGTCGAGCTATCATTGCTCGCGCTACAATCAGAATACGGGGCGTCTCGACGCGGCGATGTTCGAAAGCGTCTTCGAGCGGGCGCTAATCGTCAGATCGGCCACGCGTAGAGGTGCCTGATCTCCAGAGTCGCACCAGATGTGGTGGGAGGGGAGCGTCTTGCGGCATCCTCAGATCATTTCGCATCGCGTTGATTAGTGCTCCCAAGAGATCTGGGTCGCGCGAATAGTCACGATTTGGGTTGGCTCGGCTGATATGCTCACGATAGGCATGATGAGCCAACAAAACGGATTTAGGGGCTACCAGCAGAAGGTTGTTGCTTGCTCTGGCTAGTTCGCGGTGAGTCTTTGGAGTTGCATCTCCTTCGATGTTTTGAGCCAAGGCATCCATGAGCTCCTTGTAATATTCCAGCTTCTCATTCCGCCATGCCGCCTCAGACTGAAGCTTTCGGCTAGCAACGAACGAAAGCAGTGCGACTACCACCAGAGCCATCGCGGCAATGAGGCTGCTGCTTAGCGCGCTCATCCTCAAACATCCTCCACCAATCGCCCGTAAAGCTCCGGCCTTCGATCGCGGAAGAAGCCGAAGGCAGCGCGGTGCTTCTTGGCCTCCGCGAGGTCGAGTTTAGCGACCAACACGCCCGTATCCTCCGCGCCGAACTCGGCAAGGATGTCGCCGCGCTCGTCGCAGATGAAGCTGTTGCCGTAGAAGCGCTGGCCGCTCTCGGTGCCGATGCGGTTGGCGGCGACCACGGGAACGACGTTCGAGACCGCGTGGCCGATCATCGCCCGCCGCCACAGCCGCGACGTATTGAGGTCCGGGTCGTGCGGCTCGGTGCCGATCGCGGTCGGGTAGAACAGGATGTCGGCGCCCATCAGCATCATCGAGCGCGCCGTTTCGGGATACCATTGGTCCCAGCAGACGCCGACGCCGAGCGTCGACAAATGCGGTCCGCCCCACACCTTAAAGCCGGTATTGCCGGGCCGGAAATAGAACTTTTCCTCGTAGCCCGGACCATCCGGGATGTGGCTCTTGCGGTAGACGCCGGCGACCTTGCCGTCGGGGCTGATCATGGCGAGGCTGTTGTAGAAGTGAGGTCCGTCGGCCTCGAAAAAGCTGGTCGGGATCCAGACTTTCAATTCCTCAGCGAGCTCTTGCATGGCGAGTACCGACGGGTGTTCCGCCGCGGAGCGCGCATTGGCGAATTGGCTCTCGTCCTCGACCCGGCAGAAATAGGGCCCCTCGAACAGCTCGGGCGGGAGCACGACCTCGGCGCCTCTTGACGCAGCCTCGCGCACCAACTCGCTGACCGCGCGGATGTTCGCGACGGTGTCGTCGATGAAGGCGAGCTGCAGCGCAGCGACGGTAAGCTTCATGCGGGAACCTGTTGCGAGATGCAGTGGAAGCTTCCGCCCCCGGTCAGGATGTGGTCGGCGCGCAGGCCGATTGCAACGCGGTCGGGGAACAGCGCCTGGATGACCTCAACCGCGCCCCGGTCGTTGGCGGCGCCATATTGCGGCACGACGACGACGGCATTGCCGATGTAGAAGTTCATATAGCTCGCCGGGATGATGTCGCCGTCCTCATCGGTGATGCGTCCGGGCGAGGGCAAAGTGACGATGTCGAGATGGGCGTCGCCGAGTCGGCGGGCGGCATCCTTGTAGACCGCTTCGTTGGGGTCGTTCTTCGCAGCGGTCGGAATGGCAACCCGCCCCGGCGCGATGAACCGCGCGAGATTGTCGATATGACCGTCGGTATGGTCGTTCATGAGGCCAGAGCCGAACCAGACCACCCGCTCGAACCCGAGATCGTCGAGCAGCCGCTGCTCGGTTTGCTCGCGGGTCAGGGTGTTGCGGTTGGGATTGAGCAGGCATTGCTCTGTGGTCAACACCGTACCGGATCCGTCTCCGTCGATCGCCCCGCCTTCGAGGACCCAGTCGGCCTTGTCGAAGGGCAGGTCGCCGCGCCGGGCGAGCCGCTCGCCGATGTCCTGGTCGCCGTCGAGGTCGTACTTTCCGCCCCAGCCGTTGAAGCCGAAGCCCTGCGCGAGGCGCTCCCTGCCGCTGCCGAGAATGATCGGGCCGGTGTCGCGCAGCCAGATGTCGCCGAATGGCTCGACGATGACTTCAGCGAAAGGGCACAGGCGCTGGGCCGTCTCGGCCGCGCCCTCATGCGCCGCGACCAGCCGGACCTTCTCGCCCTTGCCGCCGGCGCGGATGGCCTCGGCGAAGGCGGCAATCTCCTGCTCGGCGGGCTTCAAATCGCCGAGCCACAGCTCGGGATCGCTCGGAAATCCGATCCACACCGCTTCGTGCGGCGCCCATTCGGGCAAAGGAGGGCGCGGTCGATCGCTCATTGCTGGGGCCGCTAACAGGACGATCCATCTGCGCCAAGGGGAGGCTTGCGTTCCGCGCTCTCTGCTGCAGCATGCACAAGCTCGGAGAAGGGGACTTCTTGTGAAAGCCAGTAATGCGTTACTCGCGGTTGTGTGCCTATTTGCCGGAACCGCCACCTCTGCCGTTGCATCGGGTGATCAACCTGGCAAGCCGGCCGTTTCATCTTCAACCGGCCATGCGGCCACTTTGCCCATCGATTTAGCCGCGCGGCTATTCGGTGCCCGGCCATCCGCGTCTGCGCCTGACCTTTCGCCGAACGGCGACAAGATCGTTTTTATCCAGGCGGGCACCGGGTCAGCGAATGTGGTTCGTCTCCTTGACCTCAAGACCAAGCAGACGAGCGATATTATCGCGTCAAGCGGTCGGCCAGACTCGATCATATCGTGCGAATTTGCGAGCGAAGACTGGATCGTCTGTGAAGATGTCGGCGAAATACCTTTCCGACTGTCGATCGTCGGATCGAGCCGGCTGCTGGCCATCAACCTGAATAGCAAGCAAGTTCGACCTCTCGGTGTCGACGAGGACGTCTTGGGCGCTGCGACGATCAAGCAGAATGACGGTTATGTGATTAGCTTCAGCGCCAGCGGAGAGCGGGCTGTCGTGATGGCCCGATCGTACGTGCAGCGGGGCGACCGGATTGGCGCGATGGGCAGTGAGGGTCCGCCGATCTCGCTTGGTATCGACCGCATTGCGCTAGATACGATGAAGGTCACGCACATCGAAGCGCCGAACCCGCTGGTTGGCCAGTGGCTGACCGAACCTGACGGCACGCCGAGGGTTATGGGGCGTGAGCAATATGACAGCGCTGGCCAAATGACCGGCACGACTAGGTTCCTGTTTCGACCCACCGGCTCGACCAATTGGATCGACCTGTCGGCATTCGATTCGACCAATGAAGAGGGCTCAATGCCACTCGAGGTCGATGCCGGAAGCGATCAACTGTATTTCCTGCGCAAGGTGAATGGCAGACAGTCCCTGTACCGTCAAAGGTTGGAGCCGGGCGCTCAGGCGGTCGGCGTCGCCAGCAATCCCGACTATGACATCGACGGGATCGTCCGCCTTCAGCACGACGGTCCGATTGTGGGGTACGTGTACACCAGCGATCGTCCGGAAGTTGTCTATTTCGATCCTGCCTACACCCAGCTCATCGCGGATCTCGGAAGGGTGCTGAGCGAGGATCGGGTCATTTCCATCAGCGCAACATCCTGGGACGGTAACAAGGTCCTGATTCACGCCGCTTCGGACAATGATCCCGGCGCTTATTATGTTTTCGACCGGGAAGCTCGAACGCTCGATTTCGCGCTAGAGGGTCGCGCTGCGCTTGCCAACGTACCGCTCGCGCCGGCGCGCAGAGTGGACGTGCCGACCGCCGACGGTCACTCCATTCCTGCTTACTTGACCGCGGCGGTCGGGCGGCCTGCGAACGGGCCGGCGGTCGTTCTGCCGCACGGGGGCCCCAGCGCGCGCGATGCCCTCGGTTTCGACTGGCTTGCCCAGTTCCTGGCCTTGCGCGGCTACGCCGTCATTCAGCCCAATTATCGGGGCTCGGCCGGATATGGCGAAAAGTTCCTCGGCGAGAATGCCTTCAAGGACTGGCGCAAGGCGATCAGCGACATTGGCGCTTCGGCCGACTATCTGGTCAAGCAAGGCATTGCCGATCCGGCTCGGCTGGCAATCGTCGGCTGGTCCTACGGAGGCTATGCCGCCCTGCAGTCGGCGGTGACCACTCCCGACAAATACCGGGCGGTGGTGGCGGTCGCTCCGGTCACCGACCTGTCGGGACTTGGCAAGGATGAACGCGAATTCGTCAACGCCACACTAACTGCCGATTTTGTCGGCAAGGGGCAAAATCTTCGTGATGGTTCCCCGGTACTTCACGCGGCGATGATCAAGGCGCCGGTGTTGCTGGTCCATGGCGACACCGACGCAAATGTCAGGGTTTGGCAGAGTGAGCGGATGGAAAAGGCGCTTCGTGCTGCCGGAGGACAAGTCGAATTGCTCGAGTTCAAGGGCCTCACGCACCAGTTGGATGACGGTGACGCCCGGGCGCAAATGTTGACCAAGATTGGTGAATTGCTCGACCGAACCATTGGCCACTGACGAAAAGGGCGACCCGCGAGGGCCGCCCTGATTGAACCATGAGTGAACCGCTCAGCGCGAGTAGAACTCGATCACGAGGTTCGGCTCCATCCGTACCGGATAGGGCACTTCGTCAAGCTTCGGCACGCGCGAATAGGTGATCTTCGACGTCCCGTCGGGAACGACGTAATCGGGAATGTCGCGCTCGGCGAGGCCCTGCGCCTCGACCACCAGCGCCATTTCGGTCGCCTTGGGGCCCAACTCGACAACGTCGCCGACATTCACCCGGCGCGATGCGATGTTGCACTTCACGCCGTTGACCCGGATGTGGCCGTGGCTGACCAGTTGGCGCGCCGCCCAGATCGTCGGCGCGAACTTGGCGCGATAGACGACCATGTCGAGCCGGCGCTCGAGCAGGCCGATGAGGTTCTGCGAGGCGTCACCCTTCATGGCGATCGCCTGAGTGTAGTTCTTCTTGAACTGCTTCTCGGTGATGTCCCCGTAATAGCCCTTCAGCTTCTGCTTGGCGCGGAGTTGAATGCCGTAGTCGCTGATCTTGCTCTTGCGGCGCTGGCCGTGCTGGCCGGGGCCATATTCGCGGCGGTTGACCGGGCTCTTGGGCCGTCCGAAGACGTTCTCGCCCATGCGGCGGTCGAGCTTGTATTTGGCGCTGGTGCGCTTGGTCACGTCACTTCTCCAATTTGCTTGTTCAATAATGTCCGGATCGCACCACGTGGCCTGTTGCCACGCGCGATCGCCGCTTCACCGGACGTGCGGGATCAATTGCGAACGGCGCACCTAGGGGGCATGGGCTCCACGGTCAAGGCTAGTTGCGGTCGCGCGCAGGGCCGACGAGCGCGCGGATCACCCCGCGGATCGCCTTGACCTCGCGCGACGACCAGCCGGTCTTGGTAAAAATCGTGCGCAGCGTATTTTCGGTCACTTGCCTGCGTGATTGTGGGTGGAAATAGCCCTTGGCGTCGAGCTCCCCGTTGACCTGCACGATCAACCCTTCGAGCTCGCCATGCGGCGCCTGCAACTCAGTCTCCTTGACCGTCGGCTGCGACAATTGGGCGCGGCGCGACCATTCGTAAGCGAGCAGGATCACCGCCTGGGCGAGGTTCAGCGAGCCGAATTCTGGGTTGATCGGGACGGTGACGATGGCCTTGGCGAGGGCCACCTCCTCGGTCTCGAGGCCCGAACGTTCAGGACCGAACAGGATCGCACTGCGGCCTGACGACTGCGCGATCTCGTCCGCCATTTCTTCCGGCCCGACGACCGGCATAACGAGGTCGCGGCGGCGGACTGTCGAGGCGAAGATGAGGTTGCAGTCGGCGGTCGCGGCCTCGGCCGTGTCGAACAGCTGCGCCTGCTCGAGCACCAAATCGGCGCCGCTCGCGGCCGGGCCGGCTTCGGGGTTGGGCCAGCCATCGCGCGGAGCCACCAGCCGAAGCTCGGTCAGTCCGAAGTTGAGCATCGCCCGCGCTGCCTTCCCGATATTCTGGCCGAGCTGGGGGCGGACGAGGACGATGACCGGTGGCTTGCTGTCCTTCGATACGCGGCCCGCCGCTTCGCTCCGTCCGCTACTCAGGACGAGCGGATCGGGAGGCGAGCTCATTCCCGCTCATCCTGAGTAGTCGCCGTGGGCGGCGTATCGAAGGACAAGCGGATGAACAACTTGCGCGAAAGCAGTTGGATCGCGTCCCAGTCGCCGCGGATGAGTGCTTCCTTCTTCGCGCGGCTCCATCCTTTGATCTGGCGTTCCGCGCGGAATGCTTCATCCCGTTCGGCGAATTCTTGAGACCAAATCAATGTCACTGGTCGGCGTTTCTGCGTGTAGCCTTTGATGATTCCCGATTGGTGCGCCGCGACGCGCGCCTCAAGATTATCGGAATGGCCGACGTAATAACTTCTGTCAGCGCAGCCCAGAATGTAAGTCCAGAAACTCATACGCGTCCTTCGATACGGGACTTCGGCTCCGCTCAGTCCCTACTCAGGATGAGCGGTGGGGAATCGTTCGACCGGCTTCGCGGTCACAGCAATTTGTCGTGGCCCGGCGGCGGGGTCGCTTCCTTCTCGACGCGCTCGGCGATCTCGGCAAAGTCGCCGGGCTCGCTGAAGTCCTTGTAGATGCTGGCAAAGCGAATGTAGGCGACATGGTCGAGGGCTCGCAGGCCGGCCATCACCGCTTCGCCGATGCGCACCGAGGTGCCCTCGTCGCCCAGCGTTTCCATCTGCCGCTGGATGCCGCTCACCAGCCGGTCGATCCGGCTTGCGTCGATATCGCGCTTGCGCGTCGCATGCCCGATCGCCCGCGCCAGCTTGTCGCGGTCGAACGGTTCGCGCTTTCCGTCCTTCTTCACCACCGTGAGGTCGCGCAGCTGCACACGCTCGAAGGTCGTGAAGCGCGCCCCGCACGCCTCGCACTGGCGGCGGCGGCGGATCGCCGCGCCATCCTCGCTCGGCCGGCTGTCCTTAACCTGGCTGTCTTCGTGCGCGCAGAACGGGCAGCGCATTATTCCCTCGCCCCTTCAGGGGAGAGGAGGGAGCCGCGAAGCGGCGGAAGGAGAGGGGGAGGCAGCAGCGGGCACGGCGTGCCCCTCTCCCCAGCCCTCTCCCCTGCAGGGGAGAGGGAGCTAAGCATAGATCGGGAAGCGGGCGCACAGCTCCCCGACCCGGCGGGCGACCGATTGCTCGATCTGCGCGTCGCCGGCCTCGCCATTCTTGCGCAGGCCCTCGACCACCTCGGCGATCAGGCCGCCGATCTCGCGGAACTCGGCTTCGCCGAAGCCGCGTGTCGTCCCAGCCGGCGTCCCCAGGCGGATGCCCGACGTGACGAACGGCTTTTCGGGATCGAACGGGATGCCGTTCTTGTTGCAGGTGATCGACGCCCGATCGAGCGCCTTCTCGGCATGCTTCCCCTTCGACTGCTTGGGCCGCAGGTCGACGAGCATGAGATGGTTGTCGGTGCCGCCCGAAACGATGTCGAGGCCGGCGTCCTGGAGAGAGGCCGCAAGCGCGCGCGCGTTCGACACGACATTCTGCGCGTAGGTCTTGAATTCCGGCTGCAGCGCCTCGTGAAGCGCGACGGCCTTGGCGGCGATGACGTGCATCAGCGGTCCACCCTGCAAGCCGGGGAAGACGGCGGAGTTCATCTTCTTGGCAATCTCCTCGTCGTTGGCGAGGATCATTCCGCCGCGCGGCCCGCGCAGTGATTTGTGCGTGGTCGTGGTCGTGACATGCGCATGCGGGACCGGATTGGGGTGGACACCGCCGGCGACGAGACCCGCGAAATGCGCCATGTCGACCATCAGATAGGCGCCTACCTCGTCGGCGATCCGGCGGAACGCGGCAAAGTCCCAGAGGCGCGAATAGGCCGTGCCGCCGGCGATGATCAGCTTGGGCCGCTCCCGCCGCGCGATCTCGGCGACCTCATCCATGTCGATCAGCTGGTCGTCGCGGCGAACGCCGTAGGACACCGGATGGAACCACTTGCCCGACATGTTCACCGGCGATCCGTGGGTAAGGTGGCCGCCGGCATTGAGGTCGAGGCCCATGAACTTGTCGCCGGGCTGGAGCAGCGCGAGGAACACCGCCTGGTTCATCTGGCTGCCGCTGTTCGGCTGGACGTTGGCGAAGGCCGCGCCGAACAATTGCTTCGCCCGCTCGATCGCAAGCGTCTCGACGATGTCGACATATTCGCAGCCGCCATAATATCGGCGGCCCGGATAACCCTCGGCATATTTGTTGGTCAGCACCGAACCCTGCGCCTCGAGCACCGCCTTGCTGACGATATTCTCCGAGGCGATCAGCTCGATCTTGTCGCGCTGGCGCTCGAGCTCGAGCCGGATCGCGTCATCGACCGCGGGGTCGATTTCGCCGAGGCCGCTCGTGAAAAACCCGTGCGGGACCCGGTAGTGCTGATCGCGGTCTAGCTCTGCTGCGGATGCCATTAGTCTGAGTCCTGCAATTGCTGCGAAAGTTGGTCGACGCGCGGCTGGTGCCGCCCGCCGGCGAATTCGGTGCCGAGAAATAGAGCCACGCAGGCTTTCGCCATCTCGCTGCCGATCAGCCGCGCGCCGAGCGCGAGCACGTTGGCGTCGTTATGCTCTCGTGAGAGCTGTGCGGACAATGGATCGTCAACGCGCGCGCAACGGCATTTCGGCTCCCGGTTGACCGCGATCGAAATGCCGATGCCCGTGCCGCAGACGGCGATGCCCCGTTCGGCCTGGCCGGAAGCGACCGCCTCGGCGACTTTCCTGCCGAACAAGGGATAATCCACGCTCGCCGGGCCGTTGGTGCCGAGGTCGCTGACCTCATGCCCCTGTTCGCGCAGCCACGCGGCAAGTTCGTCCTTGAGCAGGTAACCGGCATGATCGGCGGCAAGAGCGATGCGCATGGCGCTTCCTAGCCCCCAACTCGCGGCCGCGCCACCGGGCGAAAGTTCACTAAGTTCATGGTCCTACGCGCGCGCGGGCGCGCAAGCACGCGAAACAGCCGCTTAAGCCCAGGCAATGGATCGGACGGGAAGGCGATTCGCGCACCGCCAACGGGCATAATGCCAATGCCGAGCTGTAGGACAGGGCTCAGTCGCGAGGGCGCATCAAGACCTGGATGCTAATGTCAGCTTTCGACCCATTCCAGCTACTAGCGGCGGACCATTGCCGACACCGGCTCATTCAGCGATGCTTGGAGGATGGGCCAGCGGAAGGACAAACTCGACGGTCAAAACCTTTCCCTGAAGGCAGAGGTGAAGAGCGACATCAAAGCCGCCCAAAAGCTATGGATGCCTTGGTGGGGGGTGCTCCTCTGGATGGCCTTCTGTCTGCCGGTCATCGTTCTCTCTGACCGCGTGGGCAGGCTCGGTATGTCGCTGCCGCTCTTGAACTGCATCGCCGTTTTCGCGCTTCTCATCTACTTGAAACGACAACTTACGCGGCAGGTTAGGTTTTGGGCCACGGTGGCCGTTCTGGCCGCCCTCTACGTGCTGGTCATTTGGTATGTTCCGTGGACCACTCGATGGGTCCCTGCTCTAGCGATAGCGACCATCAGCTCTGTTGATTTCTGCTTGATGCTTTGGATTGTCGATGCGGCCGTCAGGTTCGATGGCCGAACCTTCGCACGTCAAACGCCGACCTAACGTCCGCTTTCCAACCAAAGCAGACATTCAGTCCTAAGCCTCAGGCGGCGAGCCGGATTTCCTCGCGGCCGAGGATCTCGACCAGGGCGCCGGTGAGCTCGTCCATCATCTCGGCGCTGTGGTGCGGGCCGGGGGTGAAGCGCAGCCGCTCGGTGCCGCGCGGTTCTTGGCCTTGATCGGGCAGCCGACCAGCAGCGGCACGATGTGGGTGGCGCTCGGCATCGCGGGCAGGCCGGCGGCAGCGAACTTGGCCTTCAGCATCGCCGCCGATTCCTGCTGCGCGCGCCGCTCCTCGTCCGAGGCCTTGAGGTGCCGGACGCTGGCGAGCGCGCCGGCGACCAGGACCGGCGACAGGCTGGTCGTGAAGATGAAGCCGGGCGCATAGCTGCGGATGCAGTCGATGATCGTTCGGTCGGCCGCGATGTAGCCCCCCATCACGCCGAACGCCTTGCCGAGCGTGCCTTCGATGATCGTCAGCCGGTCGGCCACCGCGTCGCGCTCGCTGATCCCGCCGCCGTGGTCGCCGTACATGCCGACGGCATGGACCTCGTCGAGGTAGGTCAACGCGTTGTACCGGTCGGCGAGGTCGCAGATCGCGGCGATCGGCGCGATATCGCCATCCATCGAATAGACGCTTTCGAACGCGATCAGCCTGGGCGTCTCGGAATCCTCGGCGGCGAGCAACTCCTCGAGATGCTCAAGGTCGTTGTGGCGGAACACGCGCTTCTCGCAGCCCGAGTTCTTGATGCCCGCGATCATCGAGGCGTGGTTCAATTCGTCCGAGAAGATCACGCAGCCTGGAAGCAGCTTGCCGAGCGTCGACAGCGCCGCTTCGTTCGAGACATAGCCGCTGGTGAACAGCAGCGCCGCGCTCTTGCCGTGAAGGCTCGCCAGCTCGGCCTCGAGCTCGGTGTGATAATGGGTGTTGCCGCTGATATTGCGCGTACCGCCCGATCCGGCGCCGACCTCGTGCAGCGCCTGCTCCATCGCCGCGACCACATACGGGTGCTGGCCCATGCACAGATAGTCGTTGGAGCACCACACGGTGATCGGCTTGGGCCCGTTGCCGCCGAAGCAGCGCGCGTTGGGGTAGCTGCCCTTCGAGCGCAGGATGTCGATGAACACGCGGTAGCGGCCCTCGTCGTGAAGGCGCTCAATCGCGGATTTGAAGATGCGGTCGTAGTCCAAGGCTTTGCTCTTGCCGCCCTCTAGCTCCCCGCCCGCGCCAATTCCATTGCGAACGACTCGCAATTTGCCGTCAGAGCGCGCGAACCTCGCCGATGCCGAACCGAGCCAGCATCGCCAGCGACGGAGTCCGCGCGGCGGAGGTGAACAACATCAGGCCCGCGGAAGGTGCCGAGGGCCAGGCTTGATCGCGGGTGAGATAGGCGATCCGCCGAGCGATGCCAGCACCGCCGTGGACATAGGCAACGCCGGGGAACGCGGCGCGCAGCTCGTCCTCGAGGAGCGGGAAATGGGTGCAGGCGAGGACCACGGTATCGATGCGGTCGCCGCCTTCCGCCTCGAACAACGGTTGAGCGGCGGCGTGGACGGCGTCGATCCCAACCTCCTCGCCGCCAAGTTTTGCCTCGGCCAGCTCGACCAGCTCGGGCGAGCCGTGACGCACGATCGTGCAGTCGGCGGCGAACTTTGCGGCGAGGTCCTCGACATAGGGCTGGCGCACGGTGGCTTCGGTGCCAAGCACGCCGATGACGCGGCTTTTGGACGTTTCAGCCGCCGGCTTGATCGCCGGGACCGTGCCGACGACTGGCAGATCGAGCGCGGAGCGGACATGCTCGAGCGCGATGGTCGAAGCCGTATTGCAGGCGATCACCGCAAGCCGCGGCTGGAAGCGCTCAACCAGCCTGCCGAGCAGAGCCGGGATGCGGCTCGCCAATTCTGCATCCGTCTTATTGCCGTAGGGGTAGCCGGCGCTGTCGGCGGCGTAGACGATGGGGGCGTTGGGGAGCAGCTTCAGCGTCGGCTCGAGCACCGACAGCCCGCCGACCCCGGAATCAAAGAACAGGATCGGGGCGGAAACGTCCACTAGACATCCTCCCCGGCATTTGACGGGGAGGGGGACCGCACGGAGTGCGGTGGAGGGGTTCTTTCGAGGCAGCGGTTCACGATGTGACCGAGAGCTTCGCATGCTCCCCTTGGCCGCGCAATCGCGGGGAGGATGTGTTGCACCGCCGTTGTGGTTTGCTACTCACCTCTCGATGACCCGCGAGATGCTCTTCGCTTTGGGCCTCGGCTATCTGCTTGGGTCGATCCCGTTCGGGCTGCTGCTGACCCGGCTCGCGCGCAAGGGCGACATCCGCGACATCGGCTCGGGCAATATCGGCGCGACCAACGTGCTGCGCACCGGAAGCCGTCCGCTGGCCGCACTGACCCTGATCCTCGATTGCCTGAAGGCGACCGCTGCAATCCTGCTTGCCATGGGCCTGTTCGGCGACGAGAGCGCCGCCGCGGCGGCCACCGGGGCAATGGTCGGTCACCTCTACCCTGTCTGGCTGAGGTTCCGCGGCGGCAAGGGCGTCGCGACCTTGCTCGGCGTCCTCATCCCGCTGCTGCCGATTGCGGCGGGCATCTACGCCGCGATCTGGCTTCTCCTGCTGCTGACGTTCCGAATCTCGTCAATTGCAGGAATGACTGCTGTCATTAGCGCGCCGGTCATGGCGCTTGTCCTGCATTCCTCTTACTTCCCGATGCTGCTCGGTTTTGCGGTGCTCGTGCTGTGGAAACACCGCGCGAACATCCTTCGCCTGACGAAAGGAACCGAGCCACGAATAGGAACCCGGCATCGGCCCTGTCACCTATCGCCAGCTGATTGCCCGTTTTGGGTCCCCGGCAGCTGCGCTTGCAGCGGTGCCGGATTTGGCGCGGCGCGGCGGCGGCAAGGTGCCTTCGCTGCGAACGCGCGCCGATGCCGAGCGCGAAATGGCGAAGGTCGAGAAGCTCGGCGCGAAATGGCTCGTGCTGGGGCAGGGGCTTTATCCACGGCTGCTAGCCGAGCTCGAGGACGCGCCGCCGCTGCTGATCGCCAAGGGCAACCTCAATCTGCTCGACAAGCAGTCGGTGGCGATCGTCGGGGCACGCAATGCGTCGGCGGCCGCTTGCCGGTTCGCGCGCGGCCTGGCTCACGACCTCGGTCAACATGACCTTGTCGTCGTGTCGGGACTCGCTCGCGGGATCGACAGCGCCGCGCATGATGGGGCGCTGGCTAGCGGCACCATCGCTGTCGTCGCCGGTGGGCTCGACATCTTCTACCCTCCTGAAAATCAGGCGCGGCAGGAGGCGGTGTTCGAGCGCGGTCTGGTGCTCGCCGAAATGCCCCCCGGTACCGAGCCGCGCGCGCGTCACTTCCCCTACCGCAACCGAATCATCGCCGGGATGAACAGCGGCGCGGTCGTGGTGGAAGCGGCGCCGCGCTCCGGCTCGCTGATCACCGCGCGGCTCGCGGCGGAAGCGGGGCGCGAGGTCATGGCCGTTCCCGGCTCGCCGCTCGACCCACGCGCCCAAGGCTGCAACCAGCTGATCCGCGACGGCGCGACCCTGGTCCAGAACGCGGCGGACGTCATCGAGGCGGTCAGGCCATTCGCGAGCCAAGTCCGCTCGCCGCCGGCAAATTTCGAACTCGCCGCTGAACAGCTTAACGGCGACGACGCCCTCGGCATGGTCGAGGAGCTGCTCGGGCCGTCGCCCGTTCCGGTCGATGAGATCATCCGCCTGTCCGGAGCTTCGAGCGGGGCCGTGCAGATGGCGCTGCTTGAGCTCGACCTTGCCGGGCGGCTCGAACGCCACGCCGGTGGGCGGGTCTCGCTCCGCGCCGCTTGACGAGCCGATTCTCGCGACCCCACCTTACGCGTATGCGTGAGGGCAATTTGTGAAGCTGGTCGTCGTTGAATCGCCGGCGAAGGCGAAAACCATCGAGAAGTATCTTGGGAGCGGGCATCGCGTGCTCGCTTCGTTCGGGCATGTGCGCGACCTGCCGCCCAAGGATGGCTCGGTCGACCCCGATCACGGTTTCGACATGCAGTGGCAGGTTTCACCCGACCGATCGAAGCAACTTCGCGCGATCACCGATGAAGCTAGGAACGCCGATACTCTGATCCTCGCGACCGACCCGGACCGGGAGGGCGAGGCGATCAGCTGGCACGTCCAGGAGGTGCTTCGGCAGAAGAAGGCGCTCCCCGCCAACGTCCAGCGGGTGACGTTCAACGCCATCACCAACTCGGCCGTGACGGAGGCAATGAAGCATCCGCGTGGCCTCGATGAGGATCTGATCGACGCCTACCGCGCTCGCCGCGCGCTCGATTATCTGGTCGGCTTCACCCTCTCGCCGATCCTGTGGCGCAAGCTGCCGGGCGCCAAGTCGGCGGGCCGCGTCCAGTCCGTCGCCCTGCGCCTGATCGTCGACCGCGAGCGTGAGATCGAGATCTTCCGGCCGCAGGAATATTGGCAGGTCAGCGCGGCGTTCGAAACGGACGGCCAGCGCTTCACGGCGCGGCTGGTTCAGCTCGACGGCAACAAGATCGACCGGCTGACGATTGGCAATCGCGGCGACGCCGACGTGGCGAAAGCCGTGGTCGACGCTGGCCGCTTCACCGTTTCCTCGGTCGAGACCAAGCCGTTCTCAAAGAACCCGCCGCCGCCCTTCACCACCTCGACGCTGCAGCAGGAGGCGGCGCGCAAGCTCGGCTTCTCCGCGAGCCACACGATGCGTGTCGCGCAGTCGCTCTACGAGGACGGCTTGATCACCTACATGCGGACCGACGGTGTCGACATGGCGCCGGAGGCAATCAGCGCGGCGCGGCGGGCGATCGCCAGCCGCTATGATGCCGGCTTCGTTCCCGACCGGCCGCGCCAGTACCAGAGCAAGATCAAGAACGCTCAGGAAGCCCACGAGGCGATCCGCCCGACCGATTTCGACCGGCCGCGCGGCGCGTCGGGCGATCACGCGCGCCTGTATGAGCTGGTCTACAACCGTGCGCTGGCTAGCCAGATGGCGTCGGGGCGGCTGGAGCGGACGACGGTCGAGCTGACCGACGGCGCGGGCAGGGCGGTGCTTCGCGCAACCGGTCAGGTCGTACTCTTTCCCGGCTTCATGGTGCTCTACGACGAAGGGCGCGACGACGCGCAGGATGAAGAAGCCGCGCGGATGCCGCCGCTGCGGGAAGGCGACGCGCCGCTCAAGACCGGTGTCGAAGCGACCCAGAGCTTCACCCAGCCGCCGCCGCGCTATTCCGAAGCGAGCCTGGTCAAGCGCCTGGAGGAGCTCGGGATCGGCCGCCCCTCGACCTATGCGGCGACGCTGCAGACGCTCAAAGACCGTGAATATGTCCGCGTCGACAAGGGCCGCTTCATGCCCGAGGAGAGCGGACGGCTGGTGACCGCGTTCCTCGAGCGCTTCTTCGAGAAGTATGTCAGCTTCGACTACACCGCCGAACTCGAAGAGGAGCTCGACGACGTTTCGGGCGGCCGTCTCAACTGGCAGAAATTGCTCGACGACTTCTGGCGCGACTTCAAGCCGAAGGCCGGCGAGGTCATGGACCAGAAGCCGAGCGAGATCACGGCTGCGCTCGACGAGTTTCTCTCGCCTTGGCTTTACCCACCACGAGCCGACGGTAGCGACCCCCGCATATGCCCGCAATGCGGCAACGGGCGCCTAAGCCTGCGCG
>WNFM01058765.1_pt1 | contig 17013 bp, 21 predicted proteins | sample 5400271 | NCBI WGS metagenome assembly WNFM01 (sample SAMN13153352, study PRJNA577476) | soil metagenome | isolation source: 60 cm saprolite on Douglas fir-dominated hillslope | place: USA:California | collected 2013-09-17
CTGACGATCTCGACGTTGGCTGCTCCCGGCGCGCCGGTGTCGCCCTTCGCGCCTGTATCGCCCTTCGGCCCTGGATCTCCCTTCGGGCCGATCGCGCCGCTGGTTGGCGGACTCGCCGGCGCCGGGATCACGGCTGCCGAATGGGGCGTCCGATTCAAGCCCGCGTTCCTGCTCTGGTGGTTCGGTGACCTCACCGGGATCTTCCTCATCGTGTCTTTCGCGATCGCACTTGCCGCGCCTTCCGGTCCCACGAGGCGTCTACGCTCGTTCAGCGCCCTGGTTGAAGCTGCGCTCGTCGTCGCCGTCACCGGCGCGGTGTTCGGCCTGACCGACCGGCCGATCATGTTTCTCGTGCTGTTCCCCGTCGTCGGCATCGCACTGAGACACGGACTCCGCGTGACGTCATTCGCGAGCCTCGCGTTCGCGATCCTCGCAACCTTCCTGACGGAAACGGGACACGGACCGTTCGTCCCGTTCGACAACGGACCACTGCGCGTGATGCTGGCCCAGGGATTCATCACGCTCACAGCCGCAGTCGCGTTCCTGATCTCGGCCACCATGGCCTCGCAACGTCTCGCCGAAGGCAAGCTCGCCCGCACGCTCGCGGACGCCGAAGTGGCGAACCTGCAGGTCCGCGCCAGCTTCGACGGCGCCACGATCGGAATGATGCTGATCGGCGCCGACAGTGTCGTGGTCGCAGCCAACCTCTCCGGCGCGTCGATGTTCGGCTGCAGCCCAGAGGATCTCGTCGGGATCGACGTGGTCGACCTGATCCATCCAGATGACCGCGCGCTGCTGCTCGCACGTCGTGGAGCCCGTCTCGCAGCTACGAACGGCCACCAGGAGCTCGAGCTTCGGAACGTGCGCAAGGACGGCACGGTGATGATCGGCCGCTACACCATCTCGCCGATCCTGGCCGAAGACGGTTCTCTGCTTCATCAGCTCGCAGAGATCGAGGACGTGACCGAGTTGCGCCGGGTCGAAGCGGAGCTCAGCAAGAGTCGCGCCGAACAGATCGAACGCGACGAGCAACTACGCCAGGCGCAGAAGCTGGAAACCGTGGGCCGGCTCGCAGGCGGGGTCGCGCACGACTTCAACAATCTGCTCGTCGGGATCCTCGGCTACAACGAGCTCGCGCTCGCGAAGATTGACGGCGGCCCTGGCACAGCCGAGATCATGGGTGCGCTGGCAGCCGCCAAGGACGCTGCCGCACTCACCGCACAGCTACTTGCGCATAGCCGTCGACAGGTACTCGACCCGCAGGTCTTCGACCTGCGCGATGCGGTGACCGAGCTGACCGAGCTCCTGCGGCGCATGATCGACGGCCGGGTCGAGATCACAGCCACGCTGCCCGAGCGTGCGGTGCTGGTCAAGGTAGACCGGCCACAGATCGGCCAGGTGATCATGAATCTCGCGGTGAACGCCAGCGATGCGATGCCTTCCGGTGGCCGCCTGACGATCGCGCTCGGCCTGGACACCGTCCGGCAGGTCGCCGTGATGTCGGTGACCGACGATGGCGCCGGGATGGACGCCGACACCGCAGCCCAGATCTACGAACCGTTCTTCACCACCAAGGGCGATCTCGGAACCGGCCTCGGGCTCTCGACCGTGCACGGGATCGTCGCCCAGTCGGGTGGTCAGATCAGCGTCGACACCACGCTTGGTCAGGGAACGACCTTTACGATCACTCTGCCCCTCGGCAAATGCGATCGGGACGAACCAACGCCGGCGCCCAAGCGGGAGACCCGTGGCGGTGAACAGATCCTGTTCGTCGACGACGAGCCGACGGTCCGCGACGTCGTCGCGAGGATGCTCAGTCTTCGTGGCTACCACGTGTCGGTCGCCGCGAACGGCGCAGAGGCAGTAGCCCTGTCCCGAACGACGGCTCCGGGCAGCCTGGACATCGTCGTGACCGATCTCGCGATGGCGGGCCTGAACGGCCGCGAGACCGCCGAGGCGATCCGGGTGCACCAACCGGCCGCGAGAACGCTCTACATCTCGGGCTATACCGAGGACGAAGCAATCCGCGTCGGCGGTTACGAGTCCGGCGTCGGCTTTCTCCAGAAGCCGTTCAGCACGGACGAGCTCGACGCCAAGATTCGCACCCTGCTCGACGCGATCGTCGTGTAGGCCCGCGTACCCTGAACGGCGTGACTCCGCCCGCGATCGTCGTGCCCGGCAGCTCCTTGGCTCGCGTCCGCGAACGGCTGGTACAGACGGCGGAGCAGGTCGCGGAGGACTCCGATGCGCGCGTGGTCGTCTTCAGTGGTGCGGCCGAGGCACAGCCGATGTGCGACATCTGGCAAGGCGCCGACGTCGAGCTCGTGCTCGAAGAGTCAGCGACCACAACGGCCGACAACGCTGCGTACACGCTGCCGCTACTCCTCGAGCGCGGCATCCGCGACGCGATCGTCGTCTGCGCGCCGGCGCACCTCATCCGCGCGCGGTGGATCTTTCGCCGCATCTACGGCGCTCACGGCGTGACCGTCGCGCTCCGTCCCGCGCGCATCGTTCCGACGCCCGGGGCGATCATGTGGGAGCTCGTGGCCTCGACGGTCGCGAGACGCCAGGTCCACGAGCGTCTCGACGGCGCATGAGCGACACGCTTGTCTTCATCCCAGCCTGGAACGAAGAGGCGAACCTGCCGGCGGTGCTCAACGCGCTGCATGCCGAGTTGCCCGACGCCGACGTGGTGGTCGTCGACGATGGCTCGACCGACCGCACCGCCGATGTTGCGCGCGAGCACGGCGCGCAAGTGCACTCACTCGGCAGCAACCTCGGCCTGCGCTTCGGCATTGCCGCCGGGTACCGCTACGCACTCGAGCACGATTACGCCTACTGCGGACGCGTCGACGCGGATGGGCAGCATCCGGCGCGCGAGCTGAAGCGCCTGCTCGAGCTCGTGCGCAGCGACGAATGCGATGTCGCAGTCGGCTCGCGCTTCGTGTCCGGCGACGGCTACGCGCCGTACCGGTACGCGCCAAGTCCCTCGCGGCGGTTCGGCACGGCGGTGCTGCGCCGGGCGATGGGAGCCGCGCTCGGTCAGCCGTTCGGCGACGCGACCAGTGGCCTCTACGCCGTCAATCGCAAGGCACTGCCATTCCTCGCGGTGCCGTTCACGAGCCGCGCACCGGAGGTCGAAGCGCTGATCCGCATCACGGATGCAGGCCTGCGCCTGCGCGAGGTACCGGTGACGATGGAAGAGCGTGCGAGCGGCGAGTCGAAGCTGCGCGGGTCGAAGGCAGTGAAGCTCGTGCTCACCGTGGCCGGAACGCTGATCGCGGCTCGCGTCGTGCGCGGACGACGCAGCTAGCTGAACCAGCGCGCCGGAGCCCACCGGCTTGTTCCGGCCGGTGAGTCTCCGGCGTCTGCACGTTGCTCATCACCTGCTGGAGAGTTGACTCCGTGGGCGGCGATGCGCTCCGGCGCGCAGGTCGTGAAGGGACAAACGTCCGCGCCGCTCTCGACGGTCACGAGACGCGATCCCGCGGTCGCGCACGAGTTGTTCGATGCGCTCCTGGGCGATCAGGCGGCGAATGTTCTGGTCGTGGAGTTCCACTTTTCCTCCTCTCGCGGTCGTCGAATGGGTGCGGACTGGGCACGCACGGCGTGCGCGTTGCAAGAACCGACAACGGGTTCTCCTTTCGTGGGTTGTGCGGCAGATGACCGACGAAGCGTTCGTTACGCCCGTGGAGCGGGCGTCGTCGCCGGAAGCCGCGTGACGGTCATGACCCGCCTCGCTGTCAACGCGCGACCTGCGTTAGCAGGCGTGACGCGTGACGCCGAGGGAAGGCCACGGAGTGACGAACAAGAGCGTCTTCATATGTGTGGCCTCCCTTCGGTCGTCGCTTCGACGCCGAACGCGTCAAAAGCAGAACGGCGAAGTGTGCGTGTAGTGGTCGCGTCTGTCAACAGTGCTTAACGTTCGCGTATGTCGTGCGCTCGCTGGCGCGACCGTAATACCGCAGTTTTCGAGAAGACGACGACGGCGACCGGCCGTAGCATCGAGACGACTCGCTCTCTACCGCACGAGGAGACATGATGATCAAGCTTTCGAATGCCCAGCTATGGGTGCACGACCAGGACGAGGCGCTCGCCTTCTACACCGACAAGCTCGGCTGGGAGGTTCGCGCCGACGTGACCGTTCCAGAGCTCGGGAACTTCCGGTGGCTGACAGTCGGCCCACCCGCACAGCAAGACATCGCCGTCACGCTGATGGCGATCCCAGGCCCGCCGCTCATGGACGCCGCTTCAGCCAAGCAGTTGCGCGACCTCCTCGGCAAGGGCTTTGCCGGCACGCTCTTCCTCACGACCGACGACGTTCACGCGTCGTACGAGGAGCTGAAGGCGCGCGGCGTCGAGTTCCTCGAGGAGCCCGAGGAGCGCCCCTACGGGATCGACTCGGGCTTCCGCGACCCGTCCGGGAACCAGTTCCGGCTCACCCAAGTCCGGGAGTACGCGGCCGCTTGACCGGCGCGCGTGCCTGACGTGCTGCGCGGCCCGTGAGGCCCCGGAAACGGGGCCTCACGCGTCTCCGAGAGGGGTGGTTGCTACCCGACAGGAGAAACCGTCATCGACGATCCCGCCGCCGCCGAGGCCTCGCTCGACCCGATCCGCGCCCGGCTGCTCGCCGAGCTGGCCGAGCCCGCGTCTGCCAGCACCCTCGCCGCGCGCGTCGGGCTCACCCGCCAGAAGGCGAACTACCACCTGCGGGCGCTCGAGCGTCACGGCCTAGTGGAGCTCGTCGAGGAGCGCCGCAAGGGGAACTGCACCGAGCGGGTGCTCCAGGCGACCGCCGCGTCCTACGTGATCTCGCCGACCGCGCTGTCGGCGGTCGCCCCGGATCCGTCTCGCCAGCCCGACCAGCGCTCGGCGCGCTGGCTACTCGCAGTCGCAGGCCGTCTCGTCCGCGAGGTCGGTGAGCTGATCACCGGAGCAAGCGACGCCGGCCAGACCCTGGCGACGCTCGGGATCGACAGCGAGGTGCGGTTCGCCTCCGCGAAAGATCGGGCTGCATTCGCCGCCGAGCTTGCGACGGCCGTCAACGGCCTCGTTGCGAAGTACCACGACGAAGCCGCCCCCGGCGGCCGCGCGCACCGCTTCGTCGTCGCACTCCATCCGACCATCACTAAGAACAAGGAGCCACAGTCATGAGCCGTGCTTTCGAGGTCACCCGCGAGGTCGACCTGCCTGCCGCCCCGGACGACGTCTGGACGGCAATCACCGCCGATACCGCTGCGTGGATGTTCCCGACCGGGATGGAGATCCCCCCGGGCGCAACGCCGCCTGAGGGCGCTCCCGTCACGACCTGGGACCCGCCGCACCGCCTCGTCATCCGCATGGAGTCGCCGGACGGGACGTTCAACGCTCTCGACTACGCGATCGAGGCGCGCGCCGGCGGCACCGCGCACCTGCGCTATGTCCACAGTGGGATCCTCGCCGACGGGTGGGAAGACCAGTACGACGCGCTCGACGGTCACACGGACTTCTATCTCCACACGCTCGCGGAGTACCTCGAGCACTTCAACGGCCGCACGGTGACCTACGTCGGCCAGCCGTCCTCCGGCATCGAGGGACCCGCGGCCGCCGGAACACCTGACGCGATGAAGACGCTGCGTGCGTCACTCGGCATTTCCCCGGACGCCACCGTGGGCGACGCCGTCCATGCGTCGCTGGGCGACGCCGGCGCACTCGACGGTGTCATCGACTACTCGACACCTGAGTTCCTGGGCGTCCGCACCGACGACGGCTTGTATCGCTTCTTCGGGCGCAACCACTACGGCGGCGTGGTCGGGCTGAGCGCGCACCTGTTCACGGACGGCGTCGACGCCGCTGCGAGCGAAGCCGCATTGAAGGCCTGGCTCGACGGCGTCTATGCGTAGCTATAGGCTCGATGTGGAACTGTGTGCTCGTGGGGATGGCTCAGACCAAGCAGGTCGCACGGGTCGGGCGCAGGGCATAGCGGTGTCTACGTTCAAGCTCGACCCGGGCGAGATGCGCCGCGTCTGAGCCACCAGCCACGGGTGCGCGTGCGTTTCACATCGAGTCTCTAGTACAGGCCTTCGCGGCGGGCGTAGCGCTCTGCGCGCTCGCGGTCGTACTTCTCCGCGTCGAACTCGGGATCGGCGACGGCACGCATGATCTCTCCCGAGCTCGGGAGCTCCGAGCGGTCGATGTGCCGCTCGGGGTTCCAGAGGTCGGAGCGGATCAGCGCCTTCGAGCACTGCGTGTAGGCCTCTTCGACGGCGACGAGGATCCCGAGCTTCGGCGTCTTGCCGTCGACGGCGCTCGGCGCGAGCAGCTCCTCGTCCTGCACGATCGACGCGCGGCCGTTGACGCGAAACGAGTCTCCGACGCCCGGGATCAGGAAAAGCAGCGCGATGCGGTCGTCGGCGAGCAGGTTCGTCAACGTGTCGGCGAGCTTGTTGCCCGGCCGGTCGGGCAGGAGCAGCGTGCGCTCGTCGAGGATGCGCACGAAGCCGGCGGGATCGCCGCGTGGCGAGACGTCGAGACCGCCGTCCGCACTCGCCGTCGCGACGCAGACGAACGGCGACCGCTCGATGAACTGCCGTGTGAGATCGTTCAGCCGGTCGGCGATCTTGCCCTCGACGAGCGTGGTCGGCGAGCCGATCACGTCCCGCAGCTCCCTCTCGTGCTCGATCGTTCGCCGCGTCATGAGGAGAGCCTAGCCAGCTAGGCTCGAGTGGTGGAGACGCGCACACTCGGCTCGACCGGTCTTCAGGTCAGCCCGCTCTGTCTCGGCGCGATGATGTTCGGCGCCTGGGGCAATCCGAACCACGACGAGGGGATCGCCGCCATCCACCGCGCGCTCGATGCGGGGATCAACTTCATCGACACCGCCGACGTGTACGCGCGCGGCGAGTCCGAGGAGATCGTCGGCAAGGCGCTGAACAAGGCGCTGAAGGGGCGCCGCGACTCGGTCGTGCTCGCGACGAAGGTGCACGGCGCGATGCACGACACCGACCCGAACATGCAGGGCAACTCGCGCCGCTGGATCATCGAAGAGGTCGAGCACAGCCTTCGTCGTCTGCAGACGGACTGGATCGACCTGTACCAGATCCACCGCTGGGATCCCGAGACCGATCACGACGAGACACTCGGCGCGCTCACCGACCTACAACGCGCCGGCAAGATCCGCTACTTCGGCTCCTCGACGTTCCCGCCGTCGCAGATCGCCGAGGCGCAATCGGTTGCGAAGGCGCGCGGGCACGCGCGCTACGTCTGCGAGCAGCCCCCATACTCGATCCTCGTCCGCGGCGTCGAGACCGAGGTGCTGCCGACCTGCCTGCACTACGGCATGGGCGTCATTCCGTGGAGCCCGCTCGCGGGCGGCTGGCTCTCCGGGAAGTACCGGAAGGGCAGCGACGTCAAGGGCCATCGGGCAGAACGCATGCCAGCTCGCTACGACCTCTCGATTCCGGGCAACCAGGCGAAGCTCGACGCGGTCGAGCAGCTCGCTCAGCTCTGCGAGCAGGCGGGGATCAGCATGATCCACCTCGCCCTCGCGTTCGTGATCCGGCACCCGGCCGTGACCGCGGCGATCGTCGGCCCGCGCACGCTCGAGCAGCTCGAGGGCCAGCTCGGGGCGGTCGACGTGCACCTCAGCAATGAGCTCCTCGATGCGATCGACGAGATCGTCCCGCCCGGTACGAACCTGAACGCCGCCGACGCGGGCTGGCGCCCGCCGTGGCTCGACGATCCCGCTGCGCGCCGTCGGTAGCGCTCTCGACATCGGACGCTCCGGCCGGGCGATATGGTCCCGCCGCTAGTGACCGTCGGCCTGCGGTGCGGCAGCGTGGGTCGCTACCAAGGAGGGTCAGATGAAGTTCAGGGGACTTCTCGCGTTAACCATGCTCATCGCGATCGCGAGCTTCTACGGGGGAGCGTCGCGCGCAACCACGTCCGGGGTCGGCAACGTCCTACAGGGGACGCAGACGGACAAGGCGTACGCGCAGAGCGTGCAGAAGGCCGGCGTCGCGAACGTGTTCGCGACGACGCAGCAGACGAGTTGCTACCGCCCCGAGGTTTCTGCGACCGCGTACAACGACGGTCCCGCCCTTGGCTATAGCGGGGAAACGGCCTGCCCGGGCGCAACCACGGGAGAAGACACCGGCGCGACTGCGCCCTATGCGACTCAGGCCGGCAGCAATCCCGGCTATCCGATGACGTCGCCCCAGCTCGTCAAGGATCACTCGGAGTCCGACATCCGCGTCGACCCGACAAACCCGCAGCACCTCATCGGATCGTCGAAGTGGTTCGTCAGCGCCGAGGGCTACAACCACCTGCTCGGCTTCTACGAGTCTTTCGACGGCGGAAAGACCTGGCCGACGCAGGGTCACATCCCCGGCTACGAAGGGTGGACGGACAACACCGACCCGGTCGGCGCCTTCGACAGCTACGGCAACTACTACTCGTTCATCCTCGGCTACCAGTTCTTCTACAAGAAGGACGGCGGCCACAACTTCACCGTGGGCGGCTCACAGGAGCCGAATCCCGCGCAACCGGCTGAGATCGTCGGCGTCGCCGTCCGCAAGCACGGCGCGACCGCCGCCGGCCAGTGGATCACGACCCGGGGCGGCGCGCCCGACTTCGTGGCGACATACGACAGCGTCGGCAACGAGCCGGACAAGCAGTGGATCACGATCGACACCAATCCGTCGAGCCCGCACTTCAACCGGGTGTACGTGATGTGGGTCAACTTCCACTTCGTGACACCGGTGCCGTATGTGTCGTACGCCGATGCGCGGCCGGACGGTACGCACACCGCCTGGTCGACGCCGCTGGCGTTGCCGGAACCTCCGCACACCGCGACGGGCGCCACGTATCTGCTGCCCCACGTCGACCCAAGTGGCAACGTCTACACGACCGTCACGAACTTCGATCCTGCACACAGCTATTGCTGTGCCTCGATCTTCGTCGATCGGTCGGCGGATGGCGGCAGCACCTGGAGCACGGTGGGCACGCCTGTCACGAGCGTCACGACACCTCCGCTCCGGTACGCGAACACCACGTTCCGCGACGGGATAGAGAACACCTTTGCTGTCGGGAATCACCTGGACGCGCAAGCCGCGTACCCGCTGTACGTCTCGTATGAGGACTACAGCGCGGGCGTCGACAACGTGCTGCTGACCGCCTCGTACGATGGAGGCGCGACGTGGTCGTCACCGATCCAGGTGAACGACAACGTCTCGGCGGTCGACGAGTTCCAGCCGAGCCTCTCGGTCGCGGGGAGCGGCACGGTCAGCGTCGCGTGGTACGACCGGCGACTCGTCTGTCCCACGGCGGGCACGACCGAAGGAACCGCGGCCGGGATCGGGCTCGATCCTGCAGCGTCGGGCGCAGCGAACTACTGCGTCGGCCACAACGTTCGGCTGACGCAGCACACCTGGGACCCGCAACTGAACGCCCCGCATACGAGCAGCCCGACGGGGTCGACGACGTTCATCGGCGACTACTTCGGCAACGACGCGAGCGGTCCGAACGACGCGTTGACGTTCGTGAGCACCTACAACGACGGATCGAACGCAGGAAACCAGCAACAACAGGTCGCAGCCTCCGTGGCGACCCCTTAGCCGAATACTCACGCCGGCGCCGGGCCGCCCGATCGGGCGGCCCGGGGCTTGCTTTGCCGCAACCGCTGGTGTCCAATCGCACGGATGGCGGAGACACGGTCCTGGCGGTGGGTCCTCGTGCCGGTCACGGTCGGCGCGCTCGTCTCGCTGACAGCAGGGCTCCTCGCTCGCCACCAGCCACGGTCGACCGGCTACTTCCAGCTCTTCTTCAGCGACCCGGTCGCAGGTGGCAACGTGTTCACGTCCGTGGGCTGCGGCAGCTGCCACACCCTCGCGGCGGCGAACGCGCACGGTCAGATCGGCCCCAACCTCGACCGGCTCAAGCCGCCGTACGACCTCGCGTGCGTCCAGGTCGAACGCGGCGGCGGCTCGATGCCGTCGTTCAAAGGGCAACTGACACCGGCGCAGATTCGCGACGTTTCTGCCTACGTTGCAACCTACGCGGGCCCGTAAGCTGCGCTCCGTGACGGACACCGTCCAGATGCGGGACGAGCGCACGCTCGAGGTGCACGAGGCGGGCGATCCCGCAGGCTTCCCGGTCGTCTTCCACCACGGCACACCGGCCGCCGGTCTCCCGTACGAGCTGCACGCGGCCCTGGCGCGGGAACAGGGCGTTCGACTGATCGGGTACGACCGTCCCGGCTACGGCGGCTCGACGCGCGCGCAGGGCCGCCGCGTCGCGGACTGCGTGGCCGACGTCACCGCGATTGCCGACGCACTCAGCCTCGATGCCTTCGCGGCCTGGGGGATCTCCGGTGGCGGCCCGCACGTGCTCGCGTGCGCTGCGCTCTTCGACGACCGGCTGAAGGCGGTCGCGAGCCTCGCAGCCGTCGCACCGTACGGCGCGGACGGGCTCGACTGGCTCGAGGGGATGGGCGAGGAGAACCACGTGGAGTTCGGCAAGGTCCTGGACGGCGACGAACAGGTGGTGCGCGCCTACTGCGAGGCCGCCACCGGCGGACTCACTGCTCGGGGCGGAGGACAAGTCGGTGCTCACGGGACGTTTTGCCGAGTACATGCTCGAGGGCGACCGCCACGGACTGGAGCACGGCGTCGACGGCTGGGTCGACGACGACTTCGCGTTCGCCGAGCCGTGGGGCTTCGAGGTCGAGGACATCGCGCGGCCGGTGCTGCTCCTGCACGGCGAGGACGACCGCTTCGTCCCCGTGTCGCACGGCCACTGGCTCGCTGCGCGCATCCCCGGCGTCGAGGCGCGAATCGATGCGACGGACGGTCACTTGACCTTGTTCGAACGCAGGATGCGCGAGGTCAACGCCTGGCTGCTCTCACACAGCTGAACGTCGCGCTCAACGCGGGGCTGCGCAAGGGGATCCTCGCGGCCGCCGACAGCACGCGCGTTCAGCGCCTCGTGCGACGCCACGGCATGCGCCTCGGCGCCGGCCGCTTCGTCGCCGGCGAGACGCTCGACGAGTGCATCGTGGTGCTGCGGCGTCTCAACGAGCAGGGCCTGTACGCGAACACAACGTTGCTCGGTGAAGGCGTGCTCGAGCCGACGCAGACCGGGAGCGTCGTCGCCGCGTACCGCGAGGTGATCGAGCGCATTGCAGCGGAGCGCCTGCGCGCGAACGTCGCGCTCAAGCTCACGCACCTCGGCCTGGAGATCGACGAGGAGCTCGCGTACGCGAACATGCGGCAGCTGCTCGACCTCGGCAGCTTCATCCGGATCGACATGGAGCAGTCGCAGTTCGTCGACGGGACGCTGCGCATCTACCGCAGGCTCCGCAACGACGGATTCGACAACGTCGGCACCGTGCTGCAGGCCTACCTCTACCGGACGCCGGACGATCTCGAGAGCCTGCTGCCGCTCGCGCCGAACCTGCGGCTCGTCAAGGGCGCGTACCTCGAGCCGGAGCAGGTCGCCTATCCGCGGAAGGCCGACGTCGACGCCGTCTACGGAAGGCTGCTCGACCGGATGCTCGCAGCCGGCGGCCATACCGCAGTCGCAACCCACGACGAGCGGCTCATCGAGCACACGATCACGTTCGCTGACGCCCACGGGATCGCCAACGACCGCTTCGAGTTCCAGATGCTGTACGGCGTGCGGCCGCAATTGCAGCTCGACCTTGTGCGCCGTGGGTACAAGGTTCTCGTCGCGACGCCGTACGGCCCCGAGTGGTACCCCTACTTGATGCGCCGCCTCGGCGAGCGTCCCGCGAACCTGCTGTTCTTTTTGAAGAACACGCTTCGCGGGTAGACGGCCTCGCGTGACGCTGATCGACCAGGTGACGATCTCGGGCTACCGCAGCGCCCGCGATGTCGCGCTGCTGCCCGGCTCGACCTGCGTGCTCGTCGGCGAGTCGTCGTCGGGGAAGTCGACGGTGCTCTCGGCGATCTGGACGCTGCTCGAGGCGGCCGCGCCGATGCCGACCGGCGAGGACGTCTCCCGCGGTCACACGCGCGTGCATGTCGAGGCCGTTGTCGGCGCCCGCACGCTGTTCCTCGACGCGCGGCCGCCCGCCACGATCAACCTGAACCGCGAAGGTGCGCCGCCCACCCTCTTCTTCCCGGCGAACCTCCGGCCGACGACGCTGCTCGCCCCCGCCGACCATCCGGCCAAGCGCGCGATCGGCGTCGTGCGCGCGATCGAAACGAATCCCGACGGCGGGCTCTCGCTCGTGCGCTCGATAGCCGCGCTCGACGAGGCGCGCGTGCGCGGCCTGGTGATCCTGATCGAAGAGCCCGAGCTCTATCTCAGCCCGCCCGCACAGCGCCACCTGCACCGGCTCCTACGCAAGCTGTCGGCACGCGGCCGCAACCAGGTCCTCTACTCGACGCACTCCCCTGTCTTTCTCGGTGTCGACCGGCTCGACGAGCTCGTGCTCGTCCGCCACGACGACCGCACCGGCACGAAGCTCCTGCAACCCGAGGCGCTGCCGCAGAAACAGGCCTTCCGGATGAGCGCCGAGATCGACGCCGAGCGCGCAGAGATCTTCCTCTCGCGCGCGGTGCTGTTCGTCGAAGGGCGTACGGAGAAGCTCTCCTTCCCGTTCGTCTTCGAGGCGCTCGGCTACGACGCCGACCAGGAGGCGATCGCGGTCATCGACTGTGCGGGGAAAGGGAACATGCCGCTGTTCGCCGAGATCTGCAACGCCTGCGGGATCCCCTACCTCGTCGTGCACGATCGTGACGCTCCGCGCGGCGAGCAACCCGCCGAGGCCGAACGGATCGCGAACGAGACGATCCTCCGCGTCGCAGGAAAGCGACGCTCGATCATGCTCGTGCCGGACTTCGAGGGCGTCACCGGCCTCAGGGTGCGGCGCGGCAAGCCGGCGGCAGCGCTGAAGCGGTTCAAGGGCGGCAACGGCGACGTGCCGGGACCGCTGCGCGAAGCTGTCGAACGCGTCGTCGCAGCCGCGCGCCGCGCGCCGCGAACTACCCGCGGTGCGTAACCACGCTTCCGGGAGCGCTACGCGGAGACTGGGGTTGAGACGCGTGGAAGCCGCACCATGAAGGTGGAACCACGACCAGGCTCTGACTCGACCTCGATCCGGCCTCCATGCGAGGTGACGATCTCGCGAGCGACAGCGAGACCGAGACCGGTGCCGCCGATTGCGGACGCCGCGTCCGTGCCACGGAAGAACTTCTCGAAGATGCGTGCGCGTTCAACATACGGAATGCCCATCCCCTCGTCCACGACCGAGAGCTCCGCGCGCTTCTCGTTCGCTGTGAGCAGCAAGCGAACACGTCCCCCGGACGGTGAGTACTTGATCGCGTTGGAGAGGAGATTGCCGATCACCTGTGCGATACGGTCACGATCGGCGTTCACAACCACTGCTTCGTCGGGCAGATCGAGATCGATCGTGTGGCCGGACGCATGCGAGAAGAAGAGGCGCGCCTGCTCGCTCGCGAGCTCGACGAGGTCGAACGGTGCATATTCGAAGCTCAACCCTCCTCCTTCGAGGAGCTGAACGTCCAGGAAGTCGCCCGCGAGGCCGGCCAGCCGTCGCGCCTCCTGATCCACGATCTCGAGGTAGCGCCGCTGTTCCTCCGGCCGGAACTCACGCTCGAGGAGGAGCGACGTGAACCCGATGACCGACGCGAGCGGAGTGCGGATCTCGTGCGAGACCATGCTGATCAGGTCTCGTTTGTGCTGCTCGCTCTCGCGGAGGCGGTCGTTCTGCTCCAGTAGCTCCCTGCGGCCGAGCTCGAGCGCCCGCGTCATCGAGTTGAAGGCGCTGAGGAGCGCCCCGACCTCTCCTGCCCCGCTCTCGTCGAGCCGGACGTCGAAGTCTCCCGCTGCGACCCGCGCCGCTGCGGAGGACGTTCGCCGCACGGGAGCGGCCACTGCACGCGCGACCCAAGCGCCGAACACCAGGACGAGTCCTGCCGAGAGCGCAAGGGCGACGCTGCCGACTCCGACGGCGTACCGCGCAACCTCCCGCGCGTGCCTCGTCCGATCTGACGTCGTCCTCGTCGAAGGATGCGGAGCCGAGGGCGACGTCCGGCGAAAAGCGCCGAATCTTGATTACCGGCTGGGCGTAGTCGGTCACGTATGCGCGCAACAAGCCATCCGTGGCCCGCACGCGCCCAAGTTGCTCTGGATCGTCAGCCACGAGCGTCTTCAAGCGGCGGAGCGCTACAGGCATGGTGTTCCGCGCACCGCTGAAGAGGGTGATGAAATGAGGATTGCCAGAGAGGATGTAGCCGCGCAGCGACGATTCGAGATCGAAGGCGACGTTCTCCGCGCCGAGCGTCGCGGCCGTAACGTCCTTCGCGCGTGACTCGCGTGCCTCTGCCCGACGTAACGAGATGATTGCGACCAACGCCGTCGCGACGACGATGACCACGACCATTGCGACCGCCGACGCGAGAACGACGACGCGTCCGACGAGCGACAACCTCTTCACGTCGACTCGCGGATCAGAGCTCTCACCGTCGCGTCGAGCTCTTCGGCGCGAAACGGCTTTGGCAGGAATCCGTTGGCGCCTGCCGCGAGAGCGGAGTCGATGTCCTGCGCGGCCTGCCATGCAGACATGACGACGACTGGGACGTCTTTCATCGCCTCATCGGCGCGCATCTCGCGCAGCACGTCGATGCCGCTACGCCCCGGCATCATCAAGAGCGGCGTCCCCGTCGGCCGCCTCGTCACACGAATACGAATCTCCGAGAGTGACGACGACGAGCTCACGGAGCGGCTGCTCGTCGTCGACGACCAGGATCTTCGGCAGGTGGTTGCTCATCCAGAAAGGCGGAACACCAGCACCTCACGGCGCCGCGGCCGCAGATCGGTGGATGTGACAGTCAGCGTCCCTCTCGCGTTGTCGAAGAGTCCTGTGCCACCGACGATTGGGATCTCGTAGAGCAGCCTCGACGGAATCGCCCCGGTCACGACCAACGTTCCCTTTGGCAAGACATACGTTCCGGTGCACGTGCGCGCGCGCGCGTCGAGGAACGTGCAAAGGAGACTGGCGTGACCGATGGGCGATCGCGACAGTGCGGGGTTGTACAGCTTCTGTTTGATGACCTCGACCGATCCGGGAATCCCGCCATTGGCGGAAGGAACGCGCGCGTACGATGTCTCGACATCTGTGATTCGAATCTCCGCCGGCCCGGTCGCGCCGTATGCCGCCGCCGCCACGATCGCAGCGGTCAGTGCAACAGCCGGCGCCAAAAACAGTGCGCCCACACGAACCTCCTTCTCGTCGTCAATGTGACATCTCGGGCGACGAGCCCCCGTCGGTTCCACTGTCGCATAAACCGGCCTCAGTGACCGGTCATGCCGCCGATTCGGCTCTAACTCCGAGCCCGAGACGCCGCCTTGAGCGCGCTGAGCCAGGCCGCGGGCATTCGCCGTCTTGCGGTGTGCAGCGCGTCCTGCAACGCTGCGGTCGCAGCGTCGTGCACGCCGGCGCCGTGCCCACAGAGGATCCGCTCCGGCGCCACGCGTCCAAGGGCCCGCGGCGGGAACGGGCGCAGGAGCGGGTGCAGGCCGATGCGTTCTCCGGGCGTACAGAAGTAAGCGCGACCTCGTGCCACCACCGTCGTCTTCGCACCGGCAGAGCTTCGAATGGTGCGGCGCCAACCGACTCCCAGGCGCGCAGGTGCGGCACACCAAGGCGCTGGGCCCACGCGGCGCAACCGCGCTCGTGGCGGTCGAGCAGCTGCAGCACGCCCGCAGGTGCGCCAAGCGCGCGTACGCGCTCCTCGAGCTCGGGCGTGTCGACCGGGTCGATTAACCAGACGCGACCGTCGACGAGGAGCGCGCGCGAGCTGCGGCGCATGAACTCGTCCTGGGACCAGCCGAAGCCGCCCTCCCACTCGTCAACCGGGTTCCACTGCGCCACGCGGTCCCATGATCGCATCGATCAACCCGTACTCGATGGCGTCCTCCGGCGACATGAACCGGTCCCGGTCGATGTCACGCAGTACCTGGTCGACGTCCTGGCCCGAGTGGCGCGAGATGATCTCGGCCATCCGCTTCGTCATGTCGAGGATCTCGCGTGCGGCGATCTGGATGTCGGCCGGCGTCCCGCGGAAGCCGCCGGAGCCCTGATGGATCATGATCTTCGCGTTCGGCAGGGCGAACCGCTTCCCGGCGGCGCCGCCGCAGAGGATCATCGCGCCCGCGCTCATCCCCATCCCGAGACAGACCGTCGAGACGTCCGACTGCACGTACTGCATGGCGTCGTAGATCGCCATGCCGGCGTACGCGGAACCGCCGGGCGAGTTGACGTAGAGATAGATGTCGCGGCCGGGATCCTGGGCGTCGAGATGGAGCAGCTGCGCGGCGACCAGGTTCGCGATCTGGTCGTCCACCTCCTGGCCCAGAAACACGATGCGCTCGCGCAGCAGGCGCGAGTAGATGTCGAACGAGCGCTCCGCGGTAATGTGCAACTTGTCGGTTGCATACTCTAGCGCAACCAGGAGGTTGCACATGATTCGTCGCGAGATCGTTCTGCCCGCCCCGCGCGAAGAGGTGTGGGAAGCACTGACCGAGCCCGAGCGGCTCGAGGACTGGTTCGCCAACGACGTCGACCTCGACCTGCGGCCCGGCGGCGACGCGAGCTTCCGCTGGTCGAACGGCGAGGAGCGGCACGCAACCGTCACCGAGGTCGAGCACGAACGCCGCCTCACCTTCGAGTGGGACGATGAAGGCGAAGTCGAGCTGACGCTCGACGACGACGTGGAGGGCACGCGGCTGACGGTGGTCGAGTCGTCGCCGAACTGGAGCACGGCGCTGGACCTGCAGGCGTCTGCGCTCGCGTGTGTCTGATCCCCTGAACCTCGTCTTCGGAGCGTTAGCCGATCCGAACCGCCGGCAGGTGATCGGGTACCTGTCCGAGCGCGAGACCGCAACGGCGACCGAGTTGACGGGCGAGCTGCCGATGACGCGGCAGGCGGTTTCGAAGCACCTCGCGACACTTGCCGACGCCGGCCTCGTCGAGTCGGAACGGCAGGG
>WNFM01015404.1_pt3 | contig 17011 bp, 14 predicted proteins | sample 5400271 | NCBI WGS metagenome assembly WNFM01 (sample SAMN13153352, study PRJNA577476) | soil metagenome | isolation source: 60 cm saprolite on Douglas fir-dominated hillslope | place: USA:California | collected 2013-09-17
GAAGGGCGAAGGAAGCCAGCGCATCGGCAGCGCCGAGTTCCAGGTCGGGCGCATCCCGCCGAAGGTCCAGCTAGACACCTATACCGCACAGCCTGGTTACGACTTTGGGGTATCTGGAGGCGGCTTCGCCAGCGGCGAGGCGGTAGACGTCTTCCTGGGCAGCACGGCGGGTAAGCCATTGGCCACACTCAGGGCCGGCGCAGGAGGCACTCTCTTCGGGCGCATCACTATGCCAGCGGACCCACCAGGTGAGTATACTTTGTACTTCGTCGGGCGAGTGAGCAATTCGCCCGCCACGGTCGGTTTCAACGTTCGGGGATTCAAGCCCTGGGTCGTCCTCGAGAATTACGCGCCGCCGGGAGGTGCCGCCTTGAGCATCTCGGGGCGGGACTTCGCCCCGAACGAGCGCGTGCTCGTCTATCTCGATACCACACATGGTCAGCCACAAACGACCATACAGGCTGACGCACAAGGCACCTTCACACACGTGCATGGGTTTGTCATCCCGAGCGCGCTGACAGGACGCCAGACCCTCATCTTCGTCGGCGAGCGCAGCCGGGCGCAGACGGCGACTTCCATTGATATTTTCCCGTCCGCGGGGAAGGATCAGACGCCTGCTGGTAATCCATGACCCCAGCGCGGGGAGGAAATCGGGCGCTTGCCGATGACGACACCAGAGCCAGTCGTTCCTGACGGGCCGATGCGCCGCGTGGTGGACCAACGTGGGATGGTGGATGCGAATCGGCGCCGGGAAGCGAGGGGCTCGAGTGCGCCGGAAGGACGCGCAGATGGCGGCATCCTGCTCCACGCCCGCGTACGCGCCGACGACTTCCCGGGTCAGGACCTCGCTGTCGCTCACGGTCGCCGCTGGTCCGCGTTAGCGCTGGTGCTGGCCTGAGAGCCTCGCGTGCGGGCGGTTGCCAATTCAGCGCAATCAGGTGATAATGAGACCGTCCAGGTCCCTCGGTCCGCCTCCGCAGCGAGATGCACCTGGTTCGCTCCCGCGAAAATACGTACACATGGGGTCACGTTGAATAGCCGGCGCAGAGGAACGGATGAGATGGTCGAGCGCGAACACGTCAGCACAGACACCCCCTGGGAGCCGATTGTCGGGTACGCGCGTGCGGTGCGTGTGCGCAACGTGACCGAGACGATCTACGTGACAGGTACGACGGCGACGGATGCGCACGGGCAGGTGGTTGGCGAGGGCGACGCTCGCGCGCAGACGCTACAGGCGCTGGCCAACATCGAGCGTGCCCTGGCGCGCCTGGGCGCCGCGCTTTCGGACGTGGTGCGGACGCGCATCTACGTGATGGACATCACGCGCTGGGAAGAAGTCGGGCGCGCCCACAGCGAGGTCTTCGGCCAGGTGCTGCCGGCCACTACCATGGTGGAGGTTAGCCGGCTGATCGATCCGCGCATGCTGGTGGAGATCGAGGCCGAAGCGGTACGGTGATGCGCTATCGGCCGCAGGCCGGCGGCTCTCTTGGGACCCGCCCGCAAATGGCCCATGCTTGCGCCGTGTCGGTTGGCTTACCAGGAGGGCTCCCCTCGTCCTGAGCTCACGCTTGGTTACTCGTGCGCAAGGGGATCTCACGCACGAAGAGCGTGGCGTTGACCACTCCCCATGGCTCAAGCCGAGGGACTTCCTGGCCCATTCTTTGTAAAGCCATTGGCACGCAGGACCCGCTGCGTGCGCTGAGCACGCAAGAGCACCCGGAGGTGGAGCGGCTGAGCCGGTCAGCGGGTGAGCTTGTCGAGGCGCTCCTGGAAGTAGTCGCGCCAGACCGCGGGCAGGGCGGGAACGGCGAGGGCGCGGTGCAGCAGCTCCGGGTTGTGGCGATCCTCGGCGTAGAGGCGGGTGACCTCCGTGATGGTGAGGCCATGCGGGTCGCGGCTCAGGCGCTCGATGGGGTCGCTGGGGCCGATCTCGCCCTCGCGCGCGACGGAGAGATACCAGCCGGTGCGGCGGCTGTGCAGGAAGCGCTTCAGGATGTCGTCGCGGCCGAACTTGACCCCAAGCTTGTAGCAGGGCACACGCGGCTGGGTGACGACGACGTCTGCGTCGCCGATGCGGAACGCGTCGCCGACGCAGACGTCGTCCTCGAGGAGGCCTTCGCTGGTGAGGTTCTCGCCGAACATCCCGTGGGGCAGGTCCATCTCGGGATACTCCGCACGCCAGAAAGGATAGTGCTCGACCGGATAGACGTAGACGGCTTTCTCGGGTCCGCCGTGGACGCTGAGGTCGGCCTGCTGGTCGCCGTCGAGGTTGAGGCGGCGCAGCAGGACACGGCCAGAGGCGGGTTGCTTGAAGATAGCAGTGGTGACGACGCGGCCCTTGGAGAGGACCTCGCTGGGCCGGCCAATCTGGATGGAGACGATACGCATTGGGGGAGAGCCTTCCGGGAATCGGGTGCGCGCTGGTTCGGGCGGACGCGCGCGATGGGACGCCTGGAGGGAGAGATACGCGGGCAGGGCCGAACGTTACAGTGACATTCCCCCGCCTGAATGCAGGAGATGCTCAGACGACGCCTGCGGCACCCCGCGACGTTGGCGTCTGGCGGGCCTGCCCGAGCCCCCTGTACGGGGAAGCGTCCGACGAGGCTCCGTTGAAGCGACCGTACCCAGACAGTATCGCGGCTGGAACAGGCATGTGTCAATGTGGAGCGCCATTCGTCCCCCGCTTGAAAGCAGGGGACGAATGGCCCTTCTCTGTCACCGCTCACGCTCATCCGGCAGCTTGCACGTCGGCTCACGCACGCCTGCGCTGCCCGAAGAGGCGCGCAAACCAGCCGCGCCGCTGGACGGCTAGCGTCGCAGCGGGCGCCGCCGCACTCGCAGCGGCCTCAGAGGCAGCCACTCCGGCGGCCGAAGAGGCCGCGGGTTCTGGCTCGCGTTCCGCGCGAAAGCCGGGCACCGCTGGATCGTAGGTCGTGTAGGTCGGGCCGCCAAAGTACGGGAGATGCGTCGTGTCGAGCGCTGGCCCAGTCGTCGCGGGCGCGCTCGCTGCTTCAGCAGGTGTCGCCGCACCGCCGAACGGGGGAAACGTGTCGTAGATTGGGCCAGCGAAGTAGAGCATATTGAGCGGCTGCAGGCTGCTGGTCGTCGGGCTCATCCCTGCCGGATGGGTCACCAGCTCCGGCGCCGCTGGAACGTCAGGACGATACGCAAGATATACCGGGGCGCCGAAATACGGCGCGTCCCAGGGATCGGCTGGAGTACCAGTGATCGCGCCTGGCGTCGACGTGGAGGTTGCGGTCCCCTCCGGGGAAACGGACTCCATTGCGGTTGCTCCTCTCATGGGGTGAATGTCGCTCCGCCCACGCTGTCCCTTTGCCATCTAGCCGGCTCAGAGGCGAATCCTGCGCTTATGTCGCCGCGCCATGTCCATCCAGCGCGCGCTGGTCATGTGGCGGCATCGCTGGGCGCCCCGCGCAACGCCGCGACGACCTCCTCTCGCGTGGACGCAGCCAGGGCACGCGCCGCGAGCGCTGTATACTCCGTGTAGGCGCGCTCTGCCAGGGCCTGTTTGACGGCGACGATGCTCGCGGGAGACATGCTCAGCTCGTTCACCCCCAACCCCACGAGTAACCCAGCCAACTGTGGATCGCCTGCCATCTCCCCACAGACGGCGACCGTCCGTCCCGCCTCTCGTCCCGCCGCGGCTGCCTGCGCGATGGCCCGCAGCACCGCCGGCTGGCGGGCGTCCGTGAGCTCGATCAGTCGTGGGTTCAGCCGGTCGCTGGCCATGACGTATTGCGCCAGGTCATTGGTGCCCAGGCTGAAGAAGTCCGCCTCGCGCGCCAACGCTGCCGCATTGAGGACCGCAGCAGGCGTCTCGATCATGATGCCCAGCTTGAGGGGCCGCGCCACGCGCACGTCTTGGCTGGCGAGCGCCGCCTCCACGTCGCGGAGCACCATCCGCGCGCGAAGCAGCTCTTCCACGGTGGCGATCATCGGCAGCATCACGTGCAGCTCCGCCCCCGTCGTGGCGGCCGCGCGCACGATCCCACGCAGCTGGGTCTCCAGCAGCGCGGGGAAGGCGTCGTAGAGCCGGAAGCCCCGGATGCCCAGGGCAGGATTGGCCTCGGACGGCAGCTCGCGCGTATACGGGGCGAGGGCGGGCAGGGGCTTATCGTTGCCGGCGTCCAGCGTGCGCACCACCACCGTGGCGCCGGGACGACCGAGCGCGGCCACGATCGCGGTGTACAGCGCCGCCTGCTCGTGCTCGTCCGGGAGCGTGGTCCGCTCGGCGAAGAGGAACTCGGTGCGCAGCAAGCCAATGCCTTCCGCGCCCCACTCGCCGGCGGACCTGGCCTCCGCTACGCTGCCGACGTTGGCAAGCACCGCGATCGGCGTGCCGTCGCGTGTCTGGCCGATGTGACTGGCTACACCCTGCGCCGCCGCCCGCGCGCTCTCGCGTTGCGCGCGCCTGACACTGGCGCGTATGGTGAAGTCCTGCGCAACGCCGGCCTCGGGACGGACAAACACTTCGCCCGATGCGCCGTCCACGGCGAGCCTGTCGCCCTCCGCGACGGCGGCAAACAGCGCCTCTCCGAGCCCCGCCACCGCGGGAATATCCAGCGCCCGCGCCAGAATTGCGGTGTGGGCAGTGGCGCCACCGGCGACTGTGCAGATCCCCAGCACGGTCTCGCGGCTCATCTGGGCCGTGTCCGAGGGCGCCAGGTCATCCGCCACCACGATCACCGGTTCTGGGGCCTGGGCCAGACGGGTGGTCAGGTCCTCTCCCGCCGTGTGCGGCGCCAGATAGCGCGCCGCACGTCGCGCCGCGTCGCGCACGTCCGCGGCCCGAGCCTGCCAGACCGGATCGGGCAGGTCCGCCAGCAGTTTCGCTTGCTCGTCTGCGGCCTGCTCCAGCGCCGCCGCACCGTCGCGCCCGTCGCTGGCGATCAACGCGCGTGCGCGCTCCAGGATCGTGGGATCTTCGAGCATGAGCGCCTGCGCCTCAAAGATGCCCGCCTCAGCGTTGCCTACCTCGCGGGCAACGCGCTGGGCGAGACGTCGAAGATCTTGTGCCGCGGCTGCCAACGCCCGCTCGACATTGCGCGTCTCTTCCACAACGCTCGCGGTGCGGCTGGCGGTCGCCGTGGCGTCCGCTGGCAGGCGTGGCCGAAAGACGAGCGCCGGGCCGACCGCCACGCCCGGCGAGACCCCGATGCCGCGCAGCGCCTGCGGCGCGGGAGATGCGTCTGAAGAGCTGAGCTGAGTGGCCATCGGCATCTCCTTGGACGCAGTATCGGTCGGGGGTTCTGCGGGGACGCGGCGTCCGCGCGGGCGCCTGAGCCAGCGGTTGAACATACATCTGCCCCCGGCTCCCCTGCGCCCGTCCTACTCCGCCTCGCCAAAGCGGCTGTGCACCAGGTTTGCGAGCGCCGCAACCGCGGCCTCCGCATCTTCTCCTTCAGCGCGGATACTGAGCACCGCGCCATAGGCCGCTCCCAGCTGCAGCACCTCCAGGATGCGCTTGGCGTCGGCGGTGCGCTCGCCACAGGTGACCAGAATGTGCGCCTCGAAGCGGGCGGCAGTCTGCACCCATAGGCTGGCAGGGCGAGCATGCAGGCCAACCTTGTTCATCAGTGTGAGCGTCTTCTCGACGGTGGCCATGCGTTACCTCCGCTCCGGCAGCTTCACCAGTTTCAGCGCCCCATCCGCCGTCGCGGCGACGGCTGCCAGAGGGCTCCCCACGGCCGCCTCCACCGCCGCCAGGACGGCCCCTTCCACCAAGGGCGCCTGGCTGATGACGACCCGCGCGCGGCGCTCTGCGGACAGCTGCTCGACGGCTATCTCGGTCACCAACGCCGCGCTGCCGAGATCCATGAGCACCAGGACGCCGTCGCCGGTATCAGCCGCCCCGATCGCCGCGGCCACTTTCTCCGGTGAAGTGCCCAATGATCCGTCCAGCGTGCCCCCGGCGGGGAGCACCCGTACCCGTCCTTGCGCCATTTGCCTTGCCAGCTCGACCACGCCTTCAGCGAGTCGCGCGCTGTGCGAGACGATGACAAGCCCCACGGCCACTGCCATCACCTCCCGGCCGCTGCGGCGCGAAGTAACAATGAGACCGAGGTCGCCCCAGGATCCTGGTGCCCGACGCTGCGCTCGCCCAGATAGCTGGCGCGTCCCTTCGTCGCCAGCAGTGGGATCGTCGCGACCGCGCCGGCCGCCGCTGCGGCGGCAGCCGCTTGCAAGGCGTCGGACAGATTCTTGCCGTTGCCGATTGCGGAGCGCAGGGTGTCCACGGCCGGACCCAGCGCATCGACCATCGTCTTCTCGCCTCGCTGCGCCCGGCCACGCGCCTGAATGCCTTCGAGCGCCGCCTCAAAGCCGGCAGCCACATCCGCAGGCTGCAGCTCTTGCTTCCCTGCCAACGCTGTTCCCGCGCGCAGAAATGCGGTCCCGTACAGCGGACCGCTGGCGCCGCCTACCGTCGAGACGAGGGTAGTGCCGACGGTCGTCAGGATCGTGCCGACGTCGGCTTCCGAAACGCCGGCCAGTTTCTCCATCACCGCAGTGAAGCCGCGATCCATGTTCGTGCCGTGGTCGCCGTCGCCAATGGCGGAGTCGAGGTCGGTCAAGTACACACGCTGCTCGCGCAGCACATCCGCCGAGCGCCGCAGCCATGCCAGAACGCATGCCCGGTCTGCTGCCATGTCGTCACCCCTGCTTCTCAGACCCTGCCGGCCAGGTCTCGTTGCCCACCTCTGGAGTTGAGCGCCCTGACCAGTGGTGCCGCTCCAGGTGAAGGAACGGGCACCACGACATCCCGAGGCTCGCGCTCGCTCACCACGCCCCGGCGACCCTCACGCGGCCACGCCAGGCGACAAGCACCCATCCGCTGCGCCTACGCGCGCCAGCGCAACGCCGGCGTATGAACCGGCGCATCCCAGAGTTGGATCAGCTCGTCGTCCAGCTTGAGCAGGGTGATTGAGCATCCAGCCATCTCCAGCGACGTGATGTAGCTGCCCACCAGGTTGCGCGCGATCGTGATGTTGCGCCCCCTGAGGATCTTGTTCAGCTCATTGTAGACGATGTACAGCTCGATCGCCGGCGTGCCGCCCATCCCATTGACGAACGCGAGCACCCGATCGCCCGACCGGAAGGGCAAATCTTCGAGGATCGGTTGCGTGAGCAGATCCACGATCTGCGCGGCCGGCGCCAGCTTCATGCGCGTGCGGCCCGGCTCGCCGTGAATGCCGATGCCGATCTCCATCTCGTCCTCCGGCAGATCGAAGGTTGGCTTGCCTGCCGCCGGCACCGTGCACGAGGTCAGCGCCATGCCCATGCTGCGGGCGTTCGCGTTCACCTTGCGGCACAGGTCCGCGACATGCTCCAGCGGCGCGCCCGCGGCCGCGGCGGCGCCCGTGATCTTCTCCGCCAGCACCGTCGCGCCGACTCCGCGGCGGCCGGCGGTGTAGAGGCTGTCCTTGACAGCGACATCGTCATCCATGGTCACGCTGGCAACTTTGACGCCTTCGCCCTGGGCCAGCTCCGCGGCCATCTCGAAGTTCAGCACGTCGCCCGTGTAGTTCTTGACGATGTGGAGCACTCCCGCTCCACCGTTCACCGCCTGGGTCGCGGCGAGCATCTGGTCGGGCACCGGCGAGGTGAACACCGCGCCTGGGCAGGCGGCGTCGAGCATGCCGCGGCCGACAAACCCACCGTGCATGGGCTCATGGCCGCTGCCGCCGCCGGAGATCACGCCGACCTTGCCCACCACGGGAGCGTCGGCGCGCACAACAATCTGGTGCTCGAAGTCCACCCGCAGCAGGTCCGCATGCGCGGCCGCCAGGCCAGCGAGCTCCTCGCTGACGACATCCTCCGGTCGATTGATCAGCTTTTTCATCCTGGCCATCTCCTCGTAGATTCAGGGGGCAGCAACGCCCCGACATGCGGCGTGTTCACGGTACGCCGCCGCCCTACCGGAATCGTGTACCACAGAACGGGAGCCGACGAGCGCACAGCGTGCCCAACGCGTGCCGCATCATGCGCAGACCGCTAGATCGGCAGCGCTATGTTTGCCGCCGGTCCGCTCCACCGCGCACGCCTGGCCGATAGGCAGGTGGCAATGCGCGGCGCGACCTTCAAGCAGCCTGCTTGGGCGCTGCCACAAAGTCGTACGTGACGGCCCCCACGATACCGCCGACGATGGGCCCGACGACATAGACCCAGTACTGGTTCCACGCGCTCGGTCCGTTGAAGAGCGTGCGCATCAGGACTGGCCCGAAACTGCGCGCGGGGTTGAGCGACGCGTTGGTGACGGGGCCCAGCGTCATGATGATCGCCACGACCACCAGGCCGATCACGAGCCCGGCCCAGCCGGCGGGAGCGCGTGGATCCACCGCGACACCGTAGATGCTGAAGACGAGAATCGCCGTCCCGATCGCCTCGGCGGCCACCGCCTGCCACCAGGCGGTGTTCGTGCCGTAGCCGGACACGCCGTTGATCCCACTGGCGACGACGCCCTGGCCGAACCAGAGCACGATCGCCAGGGCGCCCAGGGTGGCGCCGACGAACTGCGCGACGATGTAGGCGACGGCGGTCGCGATCTTGACGCGCCCGGTGACCAGCAAGGAAATGGTCACGGCGGGGTTGATGTGACACCCCGATCCCTTGCCGATGGCGTAGACCATGGCGACGATGATGAGGCCGAAGGCGAACGAGATGACGCCCAGATCGGCCTCGGTGAACGGGTGACTCGTGGCGGTTGGGTTGAGGGTGAAGGTAGCCGTCACGGAGCCCGCGCCGATGAGGACAAGCAGCCCAGTGCCAATGACCTCGGCAACCAGCTTTTGCGTCAGGGTCGGTTCTTTCATCACATCCCTCCTGCCATTCCGGCAGTGTGCTCTTCAACACCGATCGAGGGCGTGCACCGCTGCACGCACGGATGGATGCCAGCCCAGCGGACGGGGGATTGCGCCGCAGCGCGCTCCCGGGTCGCTCGTCGCGCCTCCTTTCTCTCCAAGTGTCAGGTACCTGCTTGATGTCGCAGACGTGTGCTCTTCCTTAAGGCACAGCACGTGCCGGAATCCGGCAGCGACGGCGAAACTGGTGAAGCGCCGGGCGCCTGATGGTGATCGCGGTGGCAGGCATAGAGCGGTGATGAACAAACCGGGCGGAGTGAAAAACTGGTGAGATTCGTCCAGTGGTCGATGGCGTGAGACGCGGCACCATGATGCGCTCTTGCAACACTGAGCGTTGCAGCGCCGTGACATATGTTGCATATCCGAAACAGGCGGAGGTCGTGGCATCGCGGAGCGTATCCGGCGGGCGAGGCGCCGGATGTTCGTCGCGTGCGCGTGTGGCTACGCGCCTCGTCAGCGAGCGGCTACATCTGCAGTGCGCAGGCCATAGCGTATCTGTTTGCGCCAGAGGGTGGTACGGCTGACGCCCAGCAGCTTGGCCGCTTCGGACAGGTTATTGCCGCTCACGCGCAGCGCGCGCTCGATGAGGGCAATCTCCACACCGGCGCTCTCGCGGCGCAGGCTGTTCTGTGGCGGCGCGGCAGCCATGGGGAGCGCGTCGCGTAGGCTAGCGGTCGGAGACTGGGCGGCCGAGGGCGTCGCCACGGCTCCGCGCGCTGTGGCGTGGCTGGCCAGCGTGTACGCCATGCGGACGGGCTCCGGCAGATCGCGCAGGGCGATCATGGTGCGTTCCGCTACGTAGACGGCGCGCTCGATCGTGTTTTCGAGCTCGCGCACGTTGCCCGGCCAGGTATACGCGGCCAACGCCGCGAGCGCCTCCGCTTCGACCCCCAGGGTGCGGCCGAGCCGTGTGCTGAGCTGCTCCAAAAGATGATGGAGCAAGAGCACGACATCTCCAGATCGGTCGCGAAGCGACGGTATCTCGATGGTGAAGACGTTGAGCCGGAAGTAGAGATCGGACCGGAACGTGCCGGCGGTCACTTCGTCCGTGAGCGTCTTGTGAGTGGCGGCGATGATGCGGACGTCCACCGGGGTGACGTTCTGGCCGCCCACGCGTACGACCGTGCGTGTCTCGATTGCGCGCAGCAGGCTGGACTGCAGGTCACGCGGCCTGTCGCCGATCTCGTCCAGGAACAGCGTGCCGCCGTGCGCCAGCTCGAACTTACCGGGCCGCCCATGCCGATCGGCGCCCGTGAAAGCTCCCCCCTCGTAGCCGAACAGCTCGCTGCTGATGAGCTCACGCGGGATCGCCGCGCAGTTGATTGCGACGAAGGGGCCGTCGGCGCGCGCGCTGCCATTGTGGATGCTTTGCGCGAAGATCTCTTTGCCCGTCCCGGTCTCGCCGTGCAGCAAGACCGTGGAGCTGCCCTCCGCCGCGATGCGCGCGAGCCGGACGGCCTCCAACAGGGCGGGACTCTGCCCGACGATGTGCGCGAACGACATGCGGGCTTGCGCTCCGCTCATGCGCTGCACCAGGCGCTGCACCCGCTCGATGCTGCGCAGCGTGAGCACATAGCCACGCACAGCGGGCAGCTTCGGCCCGACGGAGAAGCCGCCGAGCGCGGTGTTCGCGCGGGCGAGCGGCCCTGGCTGCCTGGACGGGTGGGCCGGCGCGGACTCGGCAGGCGCGGCGATCGCGCGTAAGGTGCATAGACACTGCACCCGTCCTCCGCCAGCGCGAAAGGTCACCTCCTCGTCGTGCATCTCGCGGACCGCCTGCAGCGCGGCAGCCAGACTGCCGGGCACCTCCAGCACGTCTTTCAGGCGCTGGCCGGTCACGCGGCTGGGCACAAAGCCAAGCAGCTTGCCAGCCCGCGCGTTCATCTGCGAGATCGTGCCATCCGCCTGCAGTAGCATGATGCCCTCAGAGAGCGTGTGCAGGATGGCGTGCAATTCCGCCAGCAGCTCGTTCGCGCTCGCCAGCCAGAGGTTCATCCGCAGCTCGCCAGTGAGCGCGGTGGCTGCCGCGCTGACCATGCCGAGGGTGTGCGTGGTGCAGCTTTCGGCGCGGCCGATCACGGCCAGCGCGCCCACCAGGGACCCCAGCGAATCGTGCACAGGGGCGCCGGTGGTGCTGTACGCCTGCGCAAAGGCGCCATAGTGCTGCGCGCCCAGCACTTGCGTGGGGAACGACTCGATCAGCGCCAACGCCAGCCCGTTGGTGCCGGCGCACTCCTCGCTCCAGCACATGCTCGTGGTAAAGCCGAGCTCCCCAACCTCGCGCAGCGTCGCCGCGTCTCCCAGCATATCCAGCAGCCGTCCTTCGGCGTCCGCGAACGCCACGACACAGCCAGATCCCTCGATGAATTCGTAGAGGTCTTCCATAGCGGGGCGCACGAGCGAACGATGACGTGCCGCCCAGGTGGCGTCGAGCGGCGGCAATGCCGCGGAGGGCGCGAGGGGACGTTCCAGTGTCGCGGGGAGGCCCTGGTGCACGCAGCGCTGGTGCGAGAGCGCGATGGCTGGAGGAATTGCTGTCGCGCTGCCGATCCCTTGCCGTCCAGTGTCCGAGAAGGAATCCGTCAAGTCGACCTGCGTGCCGTTGTGCTGAGCCTGCATCGCGGCGCACCGCCCTCCCTGCATGGGAACGCACGGCCTACCACCGTGCTCGTGGATCGCATTGTACGCGCAGGGCACGGCGATGTACCATCCTCAGCAGGGAGCCCCCTCCCACAGCGGCGAGCACAGCGGCGCACGGCACCTCAGCGCCGGGCCAACCCTTCCGCGCTCAGGTGGTGGCGGATCTGGGCGGCGTATTGATCTTCTTCGGCGCGGATGCGATCGAGCGACCATCCGAGCTCGCCGGCCATGAGGCGGGCGACGTCTCCGGCCACCCGGGCGCCGCGGTCACGATCTTCCACACTGATGCGCGTGCGGCGCGCGAGCACGTCGTCCAGGCGCAGCGCCATCTCATAGCGCACGGCGTGCAGCACCTCGGCGCGGATGTACGGCAGGTCGGCCACCAAGCGCTCGCTGAGCAGCTCGTCCTGATCAATCAGGTCCAATACGGCCATTGCGTCGCGGCCGTAGTTGAACGCCAAATGCCGCAGCGTATCCGGGGCCAGCCCCAACGCGCGCCCGCGCGCCTCGATCTCCGGTCGGGCTTCCGGCCAGCCGATCGCGCCCGCGAGCAAGAGGCGTTCCGTCGGATGAGCGCGCGGCAGACGATCGCGCTGCGCCAGCACGTCCACGACATCCTGCGCCATGCGCCGATACGTGGTGAGCTTGCCGCCGACGACCGTCACCATGCCGTTGACTTTCTGCTCCAGGACGACGTGCGAGCGCGAGAGGTTAGCGGTGTGGTCCTCTCTCGACTTCACGAGTGGCCGATAGCCGGCGTACACGCTCAAGATGTCGTCCTCGGTCAGCTGCACGTCCAGCACCCGATTGGCATGATCGAGGAGATAGGCGATGTCTTGTGGCGAGGCTTCGGGGTCGTCCAGATCACCCTCCCCGGTGTCGGTCGTGCCGATGACGGCGCGGGCGCCCCACGGGAGCACGAACAAGATGCGTCCGTCGTCAGTCTCCGGAATGACGACCGCCGTCTGCCTGATGCCGACGCGCTCCCGCGCTACGACGAGATGTACGCCCTTGCTGGGCTCGATGGTGACCTTGGACTCATCGCCCGCCAGCCCCTCCACCCGCTGCGCAAAAATGCCGGTGGCGTTCACCACGTGGCGCGCGGCGAGTGTAAAGGTCGCGCCGGTGAGCATGTCGCGGACGTGAGCGCCACTGAGCCGCTCTCCGCGGCGGACGAAGCCCACCACCTCGGCGTAATTCGCGATCACGGATCCGTGCTGCGCGGCCGTGCGCAGCACCGTCATCGTGAGGCTGGTATCGTTCGTTTGCGCGTCGGAATAGAGGAACGCTTCTTTCAACCCCATGGGATTCAGCGCGGGCGTCAGCGCGAGCGCCGCCTTGGCGCTGATGCGTCGGTGACGTGCGACACCGTGCCGCCCGGCCATCAGGTCGTACATCCACAGACCCATATCAAGGATCAGGCCCAGGCCGACGCCCCACGGCGGAGTGATGGGCACGCCGACCGGGCGCTTGGCACCCTGGTAGAGGGGCAGCAAGAAGACGAGCGGCTCAACCAGGAAGGGGGCGTTGCGGATCAACAGCCCGCGCTCGACGAGCGCCTCATGGACGAGGCCAAAATCGAACAGAGGCAGATAGCGAATGCCACCATGCACCAGCTTGGTGGACTTGCTGCTGGTTCCGCTCGCGAAGTCGGCCTTTTCCACCAGCGCGACCCGATAGCCGCGCGCGGCTGCGTCCAGGGCTACTCCGGCGCCTGTGATCCCACCGCCGATCACGAGCACATCGAACTGGTCCTGCGCCAGGTTGCGCAGATTTGCCGTTCGTGTGGAAGCGCTGAACTGCTGCATCGCTCTTCCCCGCCAGACATGCATTGACAGTTCGTAACGGTCGCACTGAGCAGCAGACCAGCTTCATTGCGGGCAGCGCGCCGCAGCATCACAGAGGCGATCGTTCACGGAGCGGCGTCGTGGTCAGCCGTCGCTCCAATTGTACCAACTGATTGTATCAACTGAGCAGAAGGGGGAGCAGCATCGCTGCTCCCCGCAGACTGCCGCTCGCGCCGTAGCGTATGCAGCCGACGCCTTCCCATGGCGCCGCACAGGCGGACTCACGCATTCAGGATATGCGTCGCCCGCCACTACGCCGTGGGCTCTGACTGGCGCCTGGTCGTCGTGTCCGAACGCGTGCGCTCATCGCGGACGGTGCGGCTGTTCCTGCTCCGCCCACCCGCGGGCGCGCTCCACCGCCCGGTGCCAGCCACGATAGAGCCGGTCGCGTTTGGCCCGATCCATCGACGGTGTGAAGGTGCGGTCGACAGACCAGTTCCGCGTGATGTCGTCAAGCCCGCTCCAGTAGCCGACGGCCAAACCTGCCAGGTAGGCGGCGCCCAGGGCCGCCGTCTCGGCGACCACGGGGCGCTCCACCTGAACGCCGAGAATGTCGGATTGGAACTGCATCAGCCAGTTGTTGGCGGCCATGCCACCGTCAACGCGCAGGTCTCTGAGCTTGATCCTGGCGTCCGACTCCATCGCCGTCACGACATCGCGCGTTTGATATGCCGCGGCTTCGAGCGTGGCGCGCGCCAGCTCGGCGCGGCCCGCGCCGCGGGTGAGCCCGACGATCGCGCCACGCGCGTACGGGTCCCAGTAGGGCGCTCCCAGGCCCAGGAACGCCGGCACCACGTAGACTCCTCCGGTATCGGCGATGGAGCTCGCCAGCTGCTCGGTTTCGGCCGCGGTGCCGACGAGCTTGAGAGCATCGCGCAGCCACTGCACCGCGGCGCCGGTGATGAAGATGCTGCCCTCCAGGCAGTACGTCACGTTGCCGGCGACACCCCATCCCACCGTGGTGAGCAGGCCATTCTTGGAGACCTGAGCCTTGTCGCCGGTATTCATGAGCAAGAAACTGCCGGTGCCATACGTGTTCTTCACCATGCCTGGCTCGAAGCAGGCCTGGCCGAATGTGGCGGCCTGTTGGTCACCGGCGTCGCCAGCGATGGGGATCGGCGCGCCGAAGAGCGAGGGGTCGGTCTGGGCGTAGACCTCGCTGCTCGGAGCCGCTGCGGGCAGGATTGCCGGGGGCACGCCCAACTTCGCGAGGATCTCGTCGTCCCAATCGAGCGTGTGGATGTTGAAGAGCATGGTGCGCGAGGCGTTGGAGTAGTCGGTGACGTGGACGCGCCCACCAGTCAGGCGCCAGATGAGGTAGGTGTCCACAGTGCCGAAGAGCAGCTCGCCACGCGCGGCGCGCTGGCGGGCGCCAGGGACGTTGTCGAGGATCCACTTGACCTTCGTGCCAGAGAAGTAGGCGTCGATCACGAGCCCCGTCTTCGCGCGGATCTGCGCTTCCCAGCCCTCCGCTTTCAACTGGTCGCAGATGCCCGCGGTGCGGCGATCCTGCCACACGATGGCGTTCATGACGGGCTTGCCGGTCGTCTTCTCCCACATGAGGGTGGTCTCGCGCTGGTTGGTGATGCCGATAGCGGCGATGCTGGTGGCAGTGAGTCCGGCGTCTTTCAGGACTTGCTGGGCGACGTTGAGCTGCGAAGACCAGATGTCTTCGGGGTTGTGCTCGACCCACGCGGGCTGCGGATAGATCTGGGGGAACTCCTGGTTGGCGGAGCGAACCGCGCGCCCCGCGCGATCGAACACGATGGCACGTGAGCTGGTTGTGCCCTGATCGAGCGCCAGCATGTACCTGCCCCGATCAGCCATGACGTCAACCTCCCCTGGTCGTGATCCTCTGGGATGCTCCTACTGCAACAGCCGCATCGCGCCAGCCTGGCGGGCTCGTGCCGGGCGAGCGGCGCAGCCGCTTGCTAGGCTTCTTCGGCCGGCCCTGTGACTGGCCCCATGCGCGCGGTCTGGCGCCACCAGAGGATGCCGCCGACCAGCAGCACGATCCCGATTGAGGTAAAGACGATCTCGAAGGGGATGTTCTGCGAGCAGCTCGCGATCGAGTTATTGGCGTTGACCACCGGGCAGACCTGCTCGTTGACCAGATGGAAATGGAAGACGAGGTGATCGATCAGGCCATCGTAGACGTTGAAGGCCCCAGCGCCGATGAGAATCGCGGCCAGCAGCGCCGCGCGACTCGACTGCATCCAGTCGCGTGGAGTGCGCCAGAGCCGGTACGCGCCCCAGAGCAGGAGCGACGTGCTGAACACGTGGAAGAGGCCGTCGCTCAGCAGGCGGCCATGCTGGTCGGTGCCCCAATAGAAGGTGTGCCATTGCAGCAACTGGTGGAGGATGGCCTCGTCCAGGAAGCCGATGATGCCGATGCCGAGCAGCACGCCGGTGAGCAGCACCGACCGGCGCCGCCGGGTTTCCGGCTCAGACGCCGCATTGCCAGCAGCACTGGACGTGTCCCCCACGTCGCGTTCATTGCGCGCACGTTCGGCCATGCTCCAGTTCCTTCGGCCGCCCCTGCAGCGTCCGGCGCCACTCCTCATGCCACCTCACAGAGGGACATCGCCTTCTCGTGCTCGATGACACCGGGCGATGCGAGTCGCGGGCTGCGACAGTGCATCGCAAGCCGTGTGCCACGCGGGCTGTCGCGTGGAAAGCGGCCGTAGGCGAGCGCAGGGGAAGTTGGCACGGGACTTGCACGCCTGCTCGGCGTCTGTTGAGCGCCGGCTACCGTTCTCGCTAGCGTGCCGGCGGCCCGCATTGCCGCTCCCTTTCACAGGTCGGGGGTCGTTACGGAGGCACAGCCGTGTGGCCCTTCCCTTGTCGGCTCTGTGACGCCGCGTACGACGCCCAACGGCGGTGGCGAGGAGTGAATGCCAAAGGCATCCGTCATGACCGCCCAGAACGTGCTCTTCGATTGGTCGATTGATCCCGTCGTCGTCGCCGGGCTGCTGCTGGCGGCGCTGCTCTATGCGCGCGGCGTGCGCTATGCCCGCGCGCACGGGCTGGCGCGCCATTGGCACAGCGGGCAGGCCGTGGCCTTCTTCGCCGCTGGACTCCGGCATCGACGTGTGGGCGTCGCGCGCGCTCTGGGTGCATATGGTCCAGCATGAGCTGTTGGTGCTGGTGGTGGCGCCGCTGCTGCTCTTGGGCGCGCCGCTCATGCCCCTCTGGCGCGCGGTCCCCCTGGGGATGAGATGGGCCTCGCTCAGCTGGCTCACTCAGCAGCGCTGGGCGCGGCAAATGCGCAAGCTGCTGCACGCACTCGTCGGCGCACCGGGTGGGGTGCCTGGTGTGGCCTGGCTGCTCTTTCTGGGCAACGCGGCCCTCTGGCATCTGCCAGCAGTGTACGACCTGGCGCTGCGCCATTCACCGATCCACGACCTGGAGCACCTCCTCTTTCTGGGCACAGCGCTGCTGTTCTGGGTCCAGGTCATTCCGTCGCCGCCGTGGCGTCCGCATCTGGACGACCGTGCGCGGGCCTTCTTCGTGGGAAGCGCAGGGGTCGTCTTGCACCTCTGTGACTTTGTCTTCATTCTGGCAGCCGTCCCGCTCTATCCCTACTACGCCGCCGTCCCGCGCACACCCGGCATGCCCACCGCGCTTACGGACCAGGCGATGGCG
>WNFM01020158.1_pt1 | contig 17010 bp, 13 predicted proteins | sample 5400271 | NCBI WGS metagenome assembly WNFM01 (sample SAMN13153352, study PRJNA577476) | soil metagenome | isolation source: 60 cm saprolite on Douglas fir-dominated hillslope | place: USA:California | collected 2013-09-17
AGGTCCGCGCCCGATCCGCCGTACTGTGCGGTGCCGGTCTTGCCCCCGCCGTCCCACTTGAAGCCGAGCGAGCGGGCGATGGCGGCGGTGCCCCAGCTGCCGGTCAGGGTTTGGTGCATGCCCGACCGGAGCAGCTCCAGGTTGGCAGGGTCGACCGGCACCTGGCGGATGACCTCGGGGTGGACCGTGCTCAGCACCTTGCCGGCGCCGTCGGCCACCTGGTGGACGAGCGTCGGCCGGAGCAGGGTGCCGCCGTTGCCGAGCGCGGCGGCGTACATCGCCTGGATCAGCGGGGTGGTCAGCACGTAGGATTGGCCGATGCCCATGGTGACGGTGTCGCCCACGTTCCAGCCGCAGTCCGGGGTGCCCGCCGGGTAGGAGCACGCCTGGAGCTTGTAGGCGGGCGTCGGGGCGACCCCCGAGCCGGCGCCGGGCAGCTCGATGCCGGGCTTGGCGCCGTAGCCGAAGTCGGCCGCGTAGGTCGCCAGGGTCTCCGGGCCGAGCAGGTTTGCCACCTGGTAGAAGAAGGTGTCGCAGGAGGTCGGGATCGCCTTGACCACGTTCATGGCGCCCATGTCGTAGTGTGCCCAGTTCCAGTAGGTCCAGGCGCCGAACTTGAGGTTGGCCGGGCAGCCGAGCTGCGTCCCGGCCGAGATCTTGCCCTCCTGCAGCGCCGCGCTGCCGGTGATCATCTTGAAGGTCGAGCCGGGCGGGTACTCGCCGGCGAGTGCCCGGTCGTAGAGCGGCTTGCCGGGGTCGTTCAGGAGCCGGCTGTAATCGGTCTCCGAGATGCCCTTGGCGAAGAGGTTGTCGTCGTAGCCGGGCACGCTCACCATCGCCGTGATCTCACCCGTCCGGGGATCGCTGACGACGCTTGCGCCGGCTTTCGAGCCGGCCTTGGCGAGGCCCTCAACGAGGGCGTCGTGGACTGCCTTCTGGAGACCCCCGTCAATCGAGAGGTAGACGCTCCGGCCGGGCACCGCGGGCTGCTCCCGGAGCACCTTCACGACCTGGCCGTTGGCATTGCTGAGGACGTCCTGCCAGCCGTCGCGACCGCGGAGCAGGTCCTCCAGGCCGGCCTCGAGGCCCGCTTTGCCCACCACCTCGTCAGGCAGGTAGCCCTTCGCCTTGAGGGTCTTGAACTGCCGGCCGTCGATCGGGCCGACGTAGCCGAGCAGGTGGCCGTAGAGGTCGGGGTCGACGTAACGGCGGATGGCGGCGTGCTGGAGCGAAACGCCGGGAAGCCTGGGCAGCCGCTCCTCGATCGTCTGCGCCTGCCTGTGGTCGAGGGCGCCTGCGACCAGGAACGGCCGGTAGCCGTCGCCGTCGGCGGAGAGCCTGACCGCCAGCTCCGCCGGACTGACCCCGGCCAGGCTGGCAAGCTCGGCGAGCTCGGCCGCGCGCGCGCTCCGGTTGGAGGGCAGCGCCACGGTCGTCACCGCCACCGACCACGCCGGCTGGTTGATCACCAGCTGCTTGCCGTGGCGGTCGTAGATGACTCCCCGCTCCGCCACCAGGGGCACCCGGTGGACCCGGTTGACCAATGCCAGCCTGGCGTAGGCGGGGCCCTGGACGAGCTGGAGGTCGGCCAGCCGCCAGACCAGCACCGAGCTGAGCCCGACGACGAGAATGGCGAACGCCGCGAGGCGCCGGGTCCAGCGCGCGCGCGGCTCGATCCCCGCCAGCTCGACCCAGCGCCCCAGCTCGAGGTGGATCATCCGGCGATCCCCGTTCACCACTCGATCGCAACCGGCTCGGGGACGACCCGGTCGGCGCGGCCGAGCGGGAGGAGGAGAAAGGGCAGCAGCGCCGCGTCATAGAGAGCCGAAGGAGCGACCCAGGCCTGGAGCACGGGCAGGAAGGCGACGGGGTGTCCGAGGACTTCCGAGACGCCGACCAGGACCAGGTTGTAGGCGACCGTCGCCAGCGCGCCCGCTGCGCTCGGCAGGAGGACCGGGTCGGGCTCGAAGGACCGCTTCAGGAACCCGGTGCCGTAGGCGGCGACCGCGAGCGCGAGGGCGTGGACGCCGAGCGGGCCGGGCGCGAGGAGGTCGAGGAGGAGCCCGCTCACGATCGCCCAGCGGATGCCGGCGCCCGCGCCGCGGACCAGCGTCCAGCCGACGACGGCGAGGAGGACGAAGTTCGGGAAGGCGCCGAACAGCTCGAGCCGGGGAGCCAGGGTGACCTGGAGCACCGCGGCCGGCAGCAGGAGCAGCCCCGCGAGCAGGTATCTCAAGGCGTGGCCGCCGTGAAGTCGGTGACCACGAGCACGGTCGAGATGGAGGCGAAGTCGACCGCCGGGGCGAGCTCGGCCCGTTCCAGGGTGGCCGAGTCGCGGCGGTTGAAGCGCGCCACCTGGCCGACCAGGATGCCCCGCGGGAAGAGCCCGCCGATGCCGGAGGTCAGCACCCACTCGCCGGTTGCGACGACGACACCCGGCTTGGGCAGGACGTCCATCGCCAGCGGCCCGCCCTCGCCCAGCACGGTGCCCTCGAGGCCGGACTTCGCGGTGTAGGAGTTGACGCGGCTCGACCCGTCGACGAGCGTCTGGACGGTCGCCGAGTGCTCGCTCACCTCGCTGACCCGGCCGACCAGGCCCGCCCCGCTCACCACCACCATTCCGGTTGCGATGCCGTCGGCGCGGCCCCTGCCGATGGTCAGCGAACGGGTGAGCCCGTCCGGGGCGCGGCCGATCACGCCGGCGGTGAGGAGGTGGTGGCCGAAGCCCTTCTCGAAGGCAAGCGACTTGCGGAGGTCCGCGTTCTCCTGGCCGGCAGCCTGCAGCTCGGCGACCTGGCGCCGGAGGGCAGCGTTCTCGGCTGCCAGCCGCTCGTTGTCGGTGCGCAGGCGGGACGCCTCGGCAGCGACCGCGAGGCCGCCTCCGGCCCAGTCGAGGAGCCGGCTGGTAACCACCGCCAGCGGTGCCATCGCCCCCTTGAGATAGCCCCGTGGAGCTGCCGCGGCCGGCAGCTGGGTCAGCAGGACGAGCACGACCAGCGCGGCGGCGGTGGTGACGAAGAGCCCGCTCGAACGCGACTGCGCGCGGCGGTTCATTCGCGAGATCGCCTCCTCGGCTCCGGGCGTCAGAAGCGCAGGGCGCGGGCCCGCTGCGAGCGGACCAGCACCCGGCGCAGGATGTCGATCTCCTCCAGCACGATCCCGGTGCCGCGCACCACGCAGGTGAGCGGCTCCTCGGCGATCGAGGCCGGGATCAGCGTCTCGTGGGCGACCAGCTGGTCGAGCCCGGACAGCAGCGCGCCGCCGCCGCAGAGCACGATCCCGCGTTCCATGAGGTCCATGACAAGCTCTGGCGGCGTCGCCTCCACCGTGCGCTTGATGGCGCTGACGATCTCGACCAGGCAGCCGGTGAGCGCCTCCCGGACGTGGGCGGTGCTCATCTCGACCACCTTCGGCAGGCCGCTCATCAGGTCCCGGCCGCGGACCGTGAAGACGCGCTCCTCCTCGAGCGGGAAGGCCGAGCCCATCGCGATCTTGATGTCCTCGGCCGTCCGCTCGCCGATCAGCAGGTTGAGGTTGCGCCGCACGTACTGGACGATCGCGGCGTCCATCGCGTCGCCTCCCATCCGGGCCGACTCGGCGGCGACGATGCCGCCCAGCGAGATGACCGCCACCTCGGTGGTGCCGCCGCCGATGTCCACGATCATCGACCCCGACGCCTCCTGGATGGGGAGCCCGGCGCCGATCGCGGCTGCCATCGGCTCCTCGATCAGGTGCGCCTCCCGCGCCCCGGCGTGGGTCGCGGCGTCGGTGACCGCTCGCTTCTCGACCTCGGTCACCCCCGACGGAACGCCGATCACCATCCGGGGGTGGGACACGTGCCAGGAGCGGTCGTGGGCCCTGGCGATGAAGTGCTTGATCATCTGCTCGGTGTGGTCGAAGTCGGCGATCACGCCGTCCTTCATCGGGCGCATCGCGATGATGTCGGCGGGCGTCCGGCCGAGCATCTTGCGGGCATCGGTGCCGACGCTCAGGACCTGGCCGGTGCGGCGGCTGACGGCCACCACCGAGGGCTCGTCGAGCACGATGCCGCGACCCCGGACGTGGACCAGCGTGTTGGCCGTTCCGAGGTCGATCCCCATGTCGCTCGACCACATGCCGAGCACGGTGTTGAGCACGTTCAAGGATTGATGGGCGCCTGTGCAAAAGCGTTGGGTAGGGTGACGGCGGCGCCATGATACACCCCGATCTTGGGTTAGTGACCTATAACTACCACTTTATCTTGTGCCAATGGCTGCAGAGAGCATCCCGAGGCCGAGCGTTATGAAGGCGAAGGGAACCATCACCAGGTTGACGAAGCGGCTGGTGAAGACGGCTCCCCGGTAGATCAGGTTGACTGCGATCGCGACCCCGATCGCGGCGGCGCCCGCCAGCAGGCCCAGGTAGCGAAGGAGGTCGAGGCTGTCGTCGCCGCCGACGGCGAAGAAGAGGGACACGAAGAGCCCGCAGTAGGGCAGCCAGAGAAGCAGCCGGAGCGCGCTGAAGCCGCTGCCCTCGAGCCCCGGCGGACGGCGGCCGGCTCCTCCCGGCACGCCCTGGGGAGCCGACTCGGGGACCAGGTGGAGGAGGGTGGGCAGGCACATCAGGTAGAGCAGCGCGCAGGCGACCTTGACCGGCAGGCCGGGGTTGAGCTGGATGTTGCCGAGGGTCTGCGGCTTGAGCGTCTGCGGCACGATGGTCGGAACCAGCAGGGCGACCAGCCAGCAGAGCTGCACGACGAGCACCAGGCGCGGATCGAGCTCGCCCCGGCTCCATCCCCAGGTCCAGAGGAGCCAGGCCGAGCCGGCCAGGGCGATCGCCGCCACCAGGAGGTTGCGGTCGACGGGTGGCACCGGGTTGAAGGGAACCGCCAGCTGGAGTGCCGCGACCAGCGCCAGCAGGCCGGCGCCGGCGGAGAGGACCGGGAACCCGCCCCGCTCGCCGGAGGGCCGGAAGCGGGTGATGACGCGGCGTGCGGCGGGCAGGATGCCGCCCCGTTCGGGGACCATCCACCAGGCCGACGCGACCTCCAGCACCAGCCCCAACCCGAGGCAGGCGAGCAGGCCCGGGTAGAGCAGCAGCCCGATGCCGTGCTGGCCGATCTCGGCCCAGGGCACGTCAGCGGACTCCGAGCAGGCTGAGGACCAGGTCCGGGTATAGCCCGAGCGCCAGGTTCAGGAGCAGCAGGAGAACCACCCCGGCGGCGAGGCGGCCGCTCGGCCGGCCGAGCGTCTGGGCAAGCCGGAGGGACTGCGGGAGCCAGCTCAGCATCACCAGCACCAGCAGGGCGGTCAGCGGCCAGGGGGCGTGGGTGGCTCCCCGGATGATCAGCAGGCGGGCCGGGAAGCCGGCGAAGGGCGCCGAGCCGAAGAGCGCCGCCGCGACCAGCAGGGTGAGTGGCGTGATGGTCGCCACCGGCTGGGCCTGGACGAGGGCCGGGCGGGCGAGGAGATAGAGCGGCAGCCGGAGCAGGAGAAGCGAGAGAAGGAGCAGATAGGCGCCTCCTGCCGCGGTCTGGTTGAGCAGCCCGAAACCGACCAGGACCAATCCCCAGTCGCCGACGAAGGAGTACCGCCAGAGGTCGGCATTGGCCTTCGACCGCCAGGCGCCGAACGCTCCCAGGGCGAGGTTGAAGAGGCCCAGGCCGAGGAGAACCGCGTAGCCCGGCGCTGCCGCGACCGGCAGCACGGCGGTGAGCCGGGTGACCAGGACGACCACCAGGGCGGGGCCGAGGAAGCCGAGCCAGGCGATCGGCGACGCAGGCGCCGGCTCGCGCGGGTCCAGTCCCTGGAGATAGGGCGCCAGCCCGATCGTGGCGGCGGCGCCCACCGCGACGGCAAGCCCGGCGACCGGGAACAGCGGCGGGATGAGCGCGCCGCCGGCGAGGATCACCCCGAGGGCGATCATCAGCGCGCCGAAGGCGGGAGCGCGCACCCGGTCGGAGAAGGACCGGAGGGCCGGCAGCGCCGCCTGGACCGCGGCCAGCACGAGCACCACCAACACCACCAGCAGCGGGTCGGTGAGGATGGCGACGGCGGCGATCGCGGCCAGCCCGGCGAGGACCGCGACGAGCATCGGGACCCGGTCCGCGCCCGGCGGCACCAGCAGCACGGCGAGGCCGGCGGCGACGAAGGTCGCGACCAGGACCACCTGCTCGGGGGCGAGCAGCATGACCCTGAGCCCGAGGACCTGGTGCGTCCGGCCGGGCACGACGAGGCTGGTCGCGACCAGGCCGGCGATGCCGAAGGCGAGGCCGGCCACGACCGCCAGGCCGCGCCGCTGGCGGAACAGCGAGACCAGCACCGCCCCCAGCGCGGGGAGGCCGAAGGCGAGCTCAGCCACGCTGGACCTCGGCCTCCGGGCTGGTTGGGATCAGGTTCAAGGCCACCGCGGCGATGACCCCGATGAAGGCCCCCATCTGGTCGGTGGTCGCCATCGCGGCGAGGGTGCCGGTCCCGAGGGCGATCAGCGAAGCCCCGGCGAGCGCGGCTCGCGGGTCGCGCACGGCGAGCAGCCGCCCCGCGCCGAGCGCCATCACGATCAGCGCGGCGGCGCGACCCTGCGCGTCACCGGGAGTGTCCAGCATGCCGAGGGCGAGCCAGAGCGCGGCGCCCCCGACCACGATGGAGAGCACGATCCGGGGCGTGGAGCCGGCCGGCAGCAGCCCCCAGCCACGCTGCGGGTTGCGGCGCAGACCGATCCCGGCAGCGAGCAGGCCGCCGGCCAGCAGGATGCCGGCGTCGCCATCGTCACCCTGGGCCAGGCGGACCACGGCAAGCCCGGTCGCGGCCACCAGGAGGCCGACCGCCAGGCCCCGGCGGGCGTCCGAGAGCACGAGCACGGCGGCACCCGACCAGGCCAACCCCAAGCCCAGCCAGGCGATCGCCCCGGTCACCGGGTGACCACGATGGCGAGGATCGCGAAGAGGACGATCCAGAGCCAGATCGAGCCCCGCGTCAGCGCCTCCTCGACCCGCTCCCAGCCCGTGACGCGGAACTCGGCTGGGATCTCGAGGGCGTCCGCCAGGGCGCCCAGGCGGTCGGGCAGGGACCGCCAGCGGGGAGCGAAGAAGGGCGCCGCCTCGGCCGCCGGCAGGGCGGCGAAGCCGAAGCGCCAGCCCGCGAGCCCGAGCGCGAGCAATGCCACCGCGAACAGACCGCCGAGGGCCACGGCCGGCCAGCTCCCGGAGGCGGTGTCGGTCGCGTACAGGCCGCCGGTCAGGTCCGAGACGGGAAAGTTCAGGACCGTTGCCGCAGCCGGGATCGCGATCGCCGTCTGAAACGCGCCGAGGCCCGCGCCACCGGCGACGATGGCCACCGCCAGGAGCAGCGCGCCGAAGCGCGGCGCGGCCGGCTCGGGCTCCTTGCGCGGGCCGAGGCGCACCGCCCGGGCCGCCGCGGCGATCCCGATGACCCACACGGCGACCGCGGCCAGGCCCAGATAGCCGGCCACCTCGTTCGCCTCCAGCGCCGCCTGGACGTCGAGCAGCCGGCTGCCGAACACGGCCGTCGGGGGCAGACCGGCCCCCACCACCATCGCCACCAGCACGGGACCGCTGAGCGCGTCCCCGACGACCAGCGGCAGCAGGGCGCTGAGGAGGGAAGCAGCGGCCAGGGTGCCGATCGCCGCGGCGACTCCGAGCGGCGTGCCGAGGGCCAGCGCGAGGAGCGCAAAGCCGCCGGCGACAGGCAGTGTCTCTCCCAGGTAGGCGCGGCGGTTGGGGGCGGCCTGGGCACGAAGCGTCGCGGCGAAGGCGCACGCGATGCCGAGGGCCGCCAGGAGCGGGTTGAAGAAGGCACCCGGGTAATGGCCGCCACCGGCCTCGTACATCCGGACCAGGAAGTAGAAGCCGGTGAAGAAGAGGAGAGCCGTCGCCGGCCCGGCGGTCTCCGGGCGGAGGCGCTCCCAGAGCGCGGCGGGCCAGGACTTCCAGGGGACGATCCCCGACGCCAGCAGCGAGGCGAGCGCGACCAGCGCGAAGATCTGCGGCTGGAGCACGGAGACCGGGATCGCGGCGTACTGGTCGGTGCCGGCGCGGCTGTAGATCGCGGCACCGGCCCAGAGCAGGCAGAGCAGCGCCGCCTGGTCCCGGATCCGGGTCGTCATCGGCTTGGCCTCCCCGCCCTCCTGGAGCAGCACCGCGACAGTGAGCAGCGTCGCACCCCAGCCGAAGGCGGCCAGGATCAGACCGCTGGCCTCGAGCGTGAAAAGGGAGGCCGCCGTCGCCAGCAGCGCCAGCGGCGGCGAAGGGCTGCGGGTGAAGGTCAGCAGGAGCGCGGCCGGCACCAGCACGAACAGTCCGAAGGCGAACGACACCGCGTCGAGCCGGATCGCCAGCCGGATGCCGGCGCCGAGCTCTCCGACCGTCAGGTCGAGCGGGTTTCGCTGGGGGACCCAGATCGCCACCAGCACGACCAACGCCGCCCAGGCGAAGAACGCGCCGGCGACCCGATCCGACCCTGGGCTGATCCTCCGGGCGGCTCCGGCCAGCACCGCTCCAACGGCCAGCAGGGCGACTGGCAATAGAAGCAGAGGGGCTGGCATTAGTGCCCTAGGTTATCGCGGCGTTAGCTGGACGCTAGCCGAGGCGGGCCAGCGCAGCGCGGAGCTCGGCGGCCTTCTCCTCCTCCTTGGCGACGATCTCGGCCGGCGCCCGCTCCCGAAAAGCCGGGTTGGTCAGCTTCGCCTCCACCTTCGCCAGCTCGCCGGCGAGGCGCCGGCGCTCTCCCTCCCGCCGCTTTCCGTCGTCGCCCTTGACCGGGAGCTCGAGGCGGGCCTCGCCCCACGCCAGCGGGAGCGCACCCGGCGCCGGCGCGGCGACCAGCTCGACGCGACCGAGGTCGCGGACCAGCTCCCGCTGGGCGGAGGTGAGCTCGGCGCCCAGCCAGAGCCTGCCGCCGGACGTCCCGCCGGCACTGGCGTGGCGGGTCGCCCGGATTTCCTCGACGAGGCGGATCAGGTCCCCGAACGAGGCCTCGGCGCCGCCGTCGTCGAAGCGCGGATCGGGCTCCGGCCAGCCGGTCCGAACGAGAAAGTCACGGTCATCCGGGAGGCGGTGCCAGAGCTCCTCGGTGACGAAGGGCATGAAGGGGTGGAGGAGCCGGAACAGGGTGTCGAGCACGTGGAGGGCGGCCGAGCGGGCGGCTGGGTCGCCGTCCCGGAGCCGGGTTTTCGCCGCCTCCAGGTACCAGTCGCAGAAGTCGTGCCAGGCAAACTCGTAGGCGGCCTCGATCGAACGCTGGAACGAGTACTCCTCGATCCCCGCGGTGACTTCGCGAACCGCCGCCTGGAGCCGGGAGAGGATCCAGCGGTCGGCGGGCTGGAGGTCCCCGTCGGGGGCCGGCGGACCGTGGGGCGCCTCGTTGGCCACCGAGGAGAGGACGAGCCGGGTGGCGTTCCAGAGCTTGTTCGAGAAGCGCTTGTAGCCCTCGATCCGGCTGACGTCGAAGCGGGCGTCCTGGGTCGCCATGCCGACCAGCGCGCCCCAGGCGCGGAGCGCGTCCGCGCCGTAGGTGTCGATGACCTCGCGCGGGTCGACGCCGGTGCCCAGCGACTTGCTCATCCGGCGCCCGTCGCCGGCCTGGATGGTCGCGTGGACGATCACATCGGAGAAGGGCACCTCGCCCATGAAGAAGAGCCCGGAGAAGATCATCCGGGTGACCCAGAGATTGATGATGTCGCGGTTGGTGCAGTTCAGGGCCGTCGGGTAGAAGGCCTTCAGTTCCTCGCTGTCGAGCGGCCAGCCGAGCGTCGCGAACGGCCACAGCGCGGAGGAGAACCAGGTGTCGAGCACGTCGGTCTCCTCGCTCAGCAGGGCGGAGTCGCAGTCCCGGCAGTGGCCCGGCCTGTCGACGGCCGCGAACTGGTGGCCGTTGGCGCAGGTGTAGACGGGGATCCGATGGCCGAGCCAGAGCTGGCGGCTGACGCACCAGTCACGGATGCCGTGCAGCCAGTCGAGGTAGGTCCGCTCGTAGCGCTCGGGATGCCAGCGCACCTGTCCCCGGGCGCTCGCGTCGATGCACAGCTGGGCGAGCTCCTTCATGTCGAGGAACCACTGCTCGGAAACGAGCGGCTCGAGGATGGTGCCACAGCGGTCGCAGTGGCCGACCTCGTGGGTGTAGGGCTCGGTCCTGACCAGCCGACCCGCCGCCGCGAGGTCTTCGACGACGCGCTTGCGCGCCTCGACCCCGGGGAGGCCGTCGTAGCGGGGCAGCTCGGGAACGTTCATGGTGCCGTCGAGGTTCATGCCGTTGACCAGATCGAGGCCGTGGCGCTCGCCGATCTCGTAGTCGAGGAGGTCGTGGCCGGGCGTGACCTTGAGCGCGCCGGTGCCGAACTCCTTCTGGACGGCAGCGTCGGCGACGATCGGCAGCCGCCGGCCGACCAGCGGCAGGAGGGCGAACTTGCCGACCAGTTGGCGGTAGCGGTCGTCGTCGGGATGGACGGCGACGCCGGTGTCGGCGAGCATCGTCTCCGGCCGGACGGTCGCGATGGTTAGCGTCTCGTCGGTTCCCTCGACCGGGTAGGAGATGTAGTAGAGCGTGTCCTCGTGGGTCTGCCAGTCGACCTCCAGGTCGGAGATCGCCGTCAGGTTCTTGGGGCACCAGTTCACGATCCGCGGACCGCGGTACAGCCACCCTTTCTCGTAATAGAGGACGAACGCCGTCCTCACCGCCCTCACGTAGAGGGGGTCCATCGTGAAGCGAAGCCGCGACATGTCCAGAGAGGCGCCGAGCACCCGGAACTGGGTGACGATGGTGGCGCCGACCTTCCGGTACCACTCGTCGACGATCTCGTCGAACGCCTCCCGGCCGATCTCCTCCTTGGTGAGGCCTTCGTTCGCCAGCTGCTTCTCGATCACGTTCTGGGTGGCGATCGCGGCATGGTCGGTGCCTGGCTGCCAGAGCACCTCGTAGCCGGTCATCCGCCGGTAGCGCGCCCACACGTCCTGGAGCGTGCCGTTGACTGCGTGGCCGAGGTGCAGCTCGCCTGTCACGTTGGGCGGCGGCAAGGCGATCGCGTACTTCGGCCTGGGACTGGCCGCGTCGGCGACGAAGAGGCGCGCCTCCTCCCAGCGCGCGGCCCAGCCGGGCTCGATGGCCCTGGGGTCGTACGCGGTCGGCATCGGTTCGGTCATCGGGGGCGCGCGGCTACCTCATGAGGAAGGTGGAAGAGAAAAGCGCCGGCGGGTCCCGCGCTTAGCGGGCGCGCGCCGGCTGGGGTACGGATACGCGGCGTACGTCCAGGCGGGACATCGTGCCTCGCATTGTATCGCCCGCTCAGGCCGGCAGCGATCTTGGGGCTATCGGTTTTGCTCGCGGCGTCGTAACCTCGGCATGGCCATGAGCGAAACGGGCGCCAGCAAGATCGTGGAGGACAACCGGCGATGGCGGCTGCGGCGCCTCGACGACCTCCTGGAGGCCCTCGAGACCTGCAACGAGCACGACGTCTCCCATCCGCCGCGGCCGATCCTCGAAGGCCTCATAGCGGCTGGCATCGATCCCAAGCCGGAGGACACCACCACCCAGCTGATCGAGCTGGTGCTCGACCGCCAGCAGGAGTTCCTGATCAAGATCCCGCTCGAACGCCGCAAGTCGCCCCGGCGCCGGGGCAAGGTCGACATCGGCGCCTGGCTGCGCGAGGGCCGCCGAACGGACTAAACCCGGCGTGCGCGATTGAAAGGGTCCGAAACCACGAAGACACGAAGCGCACGAAGGGCACCTAGGCCTTCAATAGTCTGTGGACTCCATTCCTAGTTTTCGGTATTGTGGTGCATCAAATCGGATGGTCTTGATGGGTGGCTATGCGGGCTGCTCTGCGGGTTCCGGGTGGCGCACCGCGCGCAGGCGCTCCATCTCGCCGACCTGGTCCCGGTCGCCCAGGCGTCGCTCGAAGAGGAGCTTCAGGAAGATCGCACAGGCGACCGGGTCGAAGTGGGTGCCGATCCCCTGCCGCAGCTCGTCCACCGCCTGGTCGCGGGAGAGCGCCCGGCGGTAGGGCCGGTTGGTCGTCATCGCGACGTAGGCGTCGACCACGGCGATGATCCGGGCCCCGATCGGGATCTCGTCCCCCCGGAGGCCCTTCGGGTAGCCAGAACCATCCCAGCGCTCCTGGTGGGCGAGGACGATGCCGGCTCCTTCGCTGAACTGGGAGTAGCTGGCCAGGATCCGGGCCCCGATCGCCGGGTGCCGCTTCATCAGCTCGTACTCCTGGGTCGAGAGCGGTCCGGGCTTGTTCAGCTCCTCGTCGGCGATGCCGATCTTGCCGATGTCGTGCAGGTAGGCGGCGCGCACGATCGTCTCGACCTTCTGCGGGTCGTTCACCAGGCGCTCCGCGACGAGACGGCTGTACTCGGCGACCAGGAGCGAGTGGTTGTACGTGTAGCGGTCGCGCTCGTCCACCACGTCGACGATCGTCTGGAGGGCCTGGACGGTTTCCACGTTGAGCCGGCCGGCCAGCTCGAAGACCTTGTAGATGATCACGCCGAGACTGACCAGGATGATCGTCAGGCGCGGCGCATAGGTCCAGATGTAGGCGGTCAGGACGCCGAAGAGGAGCAGCCCGACCAGGTCCATGTAGGCCGAGTACATGTTCGCGCGGAGCACGTGGAGCAGCGGCTGCCGCTTCATCAGCGACACCATCAGCGCCGGCGGAAGGGTGCTGAAGAAGTAATAGGCGAGGACGACCGCGGTGACCGAGGCGACGCCCTGCCCGGAGTTGAGGGCGATGGCGTGCGGGTCGAGCGTGGAGTAGACCAGCTGGGCGACGAACGCGGTGGTGGCGTCGGATGCCGCGTTCACCGCGGCGCGATCCCAGGACTTGTGCCGGAGCAGGTCAGCGGCAACGCTGGGGACGATCGCGACCAGCACCGGCACCGGCTCCGGGAAGACGATCGCCGCCGCGACCAGCACGGCGCCGGCGACCGTGAACTCGAGGTCGCGGAGCTTGATCGGGAAGAGGTCGGCGAGCAGCTTGCAGACCATGAAGAGGACCGGGCCGAACCAGCTCCAGGAGAGGCGGAGCTGCCCGTAGTCCACCGGCAGCAGCACCCAGCTCGCGATTGCCAGGCCAACCGCCACCCGGCCCCAGAAGACCAGCCGGCCGGCCGCCGGCAGGGGTGCGCTCCGCTGGACCAGGGCCACCTCAGGAAGCGCCGGTCTGCGTTCGTGGGAGAGCCTTGACCAGGCTCATCCGCATCCGGTCGCCGAAGACGGCGTAGCGGCTCTTTCCCTCGCCCTTGGCGGTGTACATGGCGAGGTCGGCCCGGCGCAGGAAGTCGGTCACCTCGATCTCGCCCGGCGCGGTGCGGGCGATGCCGATGGTGGCGTGGGCCCAGACGACCTCGCCGGCGATCTCGAACGGCGTGTTCAGCGAGTCGAGGATCCGCTTGGCTACGGCGGTGGCCTCAGCCTCGGCCGTGACGCCCTCCATGAGGACCGCGAACTCGTCGCCACCGAGGCGGGCGACGGTGTCATCGGGCCGCACCGAGTCGCTCAGGCGGTCGGCGACCTGGCCCAGGAGAGCGTCACCGGCAGCGTGGCCGAGGCTGTCGTTGACGGTCTTGAAGTCGTCGAGGTCGATGTACATGACCGCGATCGTCTGCCCCGGCTCCGGCCGACGGAGAAGCGCGTGGCGCACGCGGTCGTTGAAGAGGACGCGGTTGGCGAGCTTGGTGAGGGGGTCATGGAGCGCTCTGTGCTCGAACTCCGCCCGGACCGTCTGCTCGCCGGCCAGGGCCTGCTCGAGGCGCCCGTTCTCGAGTGAGAAGCTGACCTGGCCGGCGAGCGTCTCGAAGAGGCTGCGGTCCTTGTCGTTGAAGGAGCGAACGTCACCGAGCCGGTTGGCGACCATGATGGTCCCGATCACCCGGCGCTCACCGACCAGCTCGGTGACCATCGCGTCGCGGACGCCGAGAGCGTTCAGCCGGGCGGGGAGCTCGGCATCGGAGCGGGCCTGGATCACCTTGGTGCCGCGGTTCTCGGGGGGAAGCGCCGCGAGGGCTCGCTGCATCGGGTCGACGGCCATCTCGAGCGCGATGACGGTGTCGTCCCCCGGCCCCACCCTGCTGCAGATGGCGCGCTCGTCGGCCCCGATCGTCAGCTGGATGATCTCGGCGACCTCGGCCCGGAACATGGTCCGGACCTGTTTGAGGAGCTCCATGACGTTGGTGATCCGGCTCGCCTCGTAGAGGAACTCGATGGTTTCCTGGCGCCCCTGCTCGCTGATGTAGGCGCGGTAGGCCAGGAAGAGCATCGCCGCGGGGATCAGCAGCAGCCAGACGCCGTTGGCGTCCCTCCCGATGACGGACGCGCCGAGGAGGGCGACGCTGCCCGAGGTGAAGCCGCTGGCGACCGCGAGCGAGACCGCCTTGATCGTCGAAGACGCTTTCGGGTGCCCTTCGGTCAGGGCGATCACCGTCTGCACCACGAGGCAGCCGAGGGTGTCGACGACGGCGATCGCGGCGAGCCCGCCCACCCAGCCGTAGATGCCGATGACCGGGTGGGAGCCCACCACCCAGTGGAAGATGACCTGGGCCACCGCCGCCTCGAGGCTGAGCTTGGCGACGTTGAAGACCAGCTTCAGCGGCGGCTGCCGGCGGTGGAAGGCGAGCGCGATCGCGGCGCCGAGGGCCTGCGCCAGCACCATGCCGACCGGTGAGGTGAAGTAGAGCCCGGCGATGAGCGGCAGCTCATTCAGGGAGAAGGTGTTCGCCTCCCGCCGGATCTGGACGTGGACGACGGCTATCTCGCTGATGATGAAGAGGACCGCCAGCGCCCACCAGGGCACCAGCGGTTGGCTCGGCAGGGGAAGGTTGAGGACGATCCCGAAGAGGAGGACGGCGGCGGCGGCCAGGAGCGCGGCGTTGAGGGCCCAAACCCGCCGCACGACCGGGCTCATCGTCCGGTCCTCGGCCTAATGACGGTAATCGGGAAGGATCATCAGCTTCAGCTGCCTTCTCAACTCCAGCTGGCCGCGGCCCAGATGTCGCCGCTCCAGGTGGTGAGGTGGTGCCCGACCAGGTGGTGCCGGACCAGGTCGTACCCGACCAGGTGGTGCCGGACCAGGTCGTACCCGACCAGGTGGTGCCGGACCAGGTCGTACCCGACCAGGTGGTGCCGTTCCAGCCGCCGTTCGACCAGCCTTGGCCGTTTGCCGATTGGGACGCGTGCTGGCTGGCGGAGAAGCCGTGCCCGAAGATGTCCTGCTCCCCGGTCAGGGCGACGCCGGCCTGTGAGATGTGGAAGGTGCCGCGGGCCTTCTCGAGCGAGCCGCCACCGGTCGAGGGCACGAAACCCTGCCAGCCGCTGGGGATCGGGAGACTGTCGCTGACGCCGGCCGCGACCTGGAGAAGCCCGGCGCCCTGGGCCTGGACCGTCACGCCGGGTAGTTGGCTGGCGGTCAGGGTGAGGACGGCCTTGACCTGGTCGGGCGTGAGCGAGGGCCGCTTCTGCAGGAGGAGGGCGACCGCGCCGCTGGTCAGGGCAGCCGCCTCGGAGGTTCCGCTGCCGCGGAAGAAGCGGTCGCCGAAGGCTGCCGTGGGGTAGTTCTGGTCGATGTAGGAGCCGGGCACCCGGAGGCCCTGGAGATGGCTGCCGGGCGCCAGGAGGTCGGGGTTGCGGGTGCCGTCGCCGAGGCTCGAGAAGGCCGCGACGAAGAGGCCGTTGAGCGAGTTGGCGCCGGTCGAGCCGGACGCTCCGACGGCGATCAGGAAGGGATCCGCGGCAGGGTTGTCGAGATGGCCGCTCGCGCTGCCGTCGTTGCCCGCGGCGGCAACCACGACGATGCCCGACCGCCAGGCGACCTCCGCGGCGTAGGCCAGCGGGTCGAGCAGGTAGCTCTGGGCGCCGTTGGTTCCGATCGACAGGTTGAGGACGCGGATGTTGAGCCCGTTCTCGTGCCGGTGCTGGACGACCCAGTCGATCCCGGCGATTACCTGGGAGACGTCCACCGCCCCGCTTCCCGAGCCGACCTTGACGTTGACGATCCGGGCGTCGGGGGCCAGGCCGACGTAGGAGCCGCCGACATTGTTGAGGTCGGTCCCCGGGTCCCTGGCTCCGATCAGGCCCGCCATGAACGTCCCGTGTCCGTACCCGTCGAGGTACTGGACGGAGGTGCCCTGGGAGTCGACCGAGAGATCCGGGCCGTTGACGACCTTGCCGCTGCCGGCCAGGCCGGCGACGGGGGTGACGCCTGAGTCGACGAGGGCGACGTCGACGCCCGCGCCGGTTATGCCCGCTGCCCAGGCGGCGGCGGCCCCGACGTTGGTCGCGGTGTTGGACACCGAGTAGGGGTCGCTGGTGGGGTTGTACTCACGGAAGCTGAGGGGGGCATCCTCGGTGATGGAGGTCATGCCGGGCAGGGCTCGGAGGGCCGCCACGCGGGCCCTCGGCACCTCGGCCGAGAAGCCGTTGATGATCTTCAGCTCGCGCACCACGCTGCCGCCCGCAAGCGCGGTCGAGTGCTCGAGCCGGTCGAGCATGCCGGCATCCACGCGCACGATCACGCTGGTAAGCCCGGTCGGGACCGGGGACTGGGCGGGTGCGGCCGCCAGCACCGGCGAGGCGACGGCGGCGACCAGGAGGGCCGAGAAGGCGGCCAACAGGCGTCGCGATAAAACCACTGCGGGACTCTTCGGCGCAGCCGGCGCCGGCCCGGATATCTGTACTCCCCTCACGAAAATTACGTCTCTCCCTTTGACTGCCCCGGACATTGAAAGTCGCGCGGGAGCCGGGCTCAACGGTACGTGGAGGGCAGGCGATTCCAATCGTTAAGGCACGGCCAATGTTTGTTAAGACCCGTAAACAGTGCCGGTTTCCACAGCCCGGCAGGGTGCCCTACGATTCGGGGAAGGCAAGATGGAGAGCGAGGAGGACAGGCGATCCCGGTTGCGCCGCCTGCAGGACCTGATGACCGTGCTCGACGGCCTGCGGGACGACGAGATCCCCCCTCTACCGGTGCTCTTCCGCCTCTCCGAGCTGGGCGTCAAGGACCCCGCCAGCCAGCGCCCTCCCG
>WNFM01344766.1_pt1 | contig 17006 bp, 18 predicted proteins | sample 5400271 | NCBI WGS metagenome assembly WNFM01 (sample SAMN13153352, study PRJNA577476) | soil metagenome | isolation source: 60 cm saprolite on Douglas fir-dominated hillslope | place: USA:California | collected 2013-09-17
CGCAACAACTACATCCACTGGGCGCAGGAGCACTTCGACCAGGGCGGCATGCTGCGCGAGTTCATGAAGTGGGACTACGAGCTGCGCCACGCCGAGCAGACCGAGACCGTGCTCGACCGCGCGCTGGCGATCGCCAACAGCGAACCACGCGGACCGGTCTACGTAACCCTTCCGAGAGAAGTTCTTGCGTCTGCGTTTTCAGAAAAAGAATTTTCTTTGGAAAAAACCATTTCTCCTGCATCCCCGCCCGCACCGGACCCCGATGCCCTGGAAGAAACCGCCAAGCTGCTCGGCCGCGCCGAAAGGCCGCTCATCATTACCGCCAACGCCGGGCGCAATGCCGAATCGGCGCGCGCGCTGGCGCAGCTCGCCGAGGCATTCGCGATTCCCGTCGTGCACTACCGGCCGCGTTATCTCGCGCTGTCGACCGAGCACCCGCTGCACGCCGGCTGGGACCCGCACGCGCGCCTCAAGGAAGCCGATCTCGTGCTGGTAGTCGACTGCGACGTCCCCTGGTTGCCGTCGCAAGGCAGCCCGCGCCCCGATGCCAAGGTAATCCACATCGGCACCGACCCGCTTTTCGCGCGCTACCCGCTGCGCGGCTTTCGCGCCGATATCGCCCTGACCGGCGCGCTCGCGCCCACGCTGCTCGCGCTTTGCAAGCACGGGGCATCAAAAAGAAAAATTCCCGAGAGAATGCGCCCCAAGGCGGCTCCGGCTCCGGCGATGAACAGCAAGTACGTGTCGTGGTGCCTGAACCGTGCCATGGAGGCCGATTCGATCCTGATCAACGAATACCCGGTCGCACTCGAGGAGATGACCATCACCGAGCCGATGCGCTACTTCGGCACCCCGCCTTCGGGCGGGCTCGGCTGGGGGCTTGGCGCGGCGCTCGGCGCCAAGCTGGCCGCGCCCGGCAAGACGGTGGTCGCCGCAGTGGGCGACGGCGCCTACATGTTCGGCAATCCGACCGCGGCGCACTTCGTCTCCGAGGCAATGAAGCTGCCCGTGCTGTTCGTAATCTTCAACAACGCCCGCTGGGCGGCGGTGCACCGCTCCACCCTCGGCATTTACCCGAAGGGTTACGCCTCGAAAATGGCCGAGCCCGCCTTCGCCACCCTCGAGCCCTCGCCGCGCTTCGAGCATGTCGTCCGGGCCTCGGGCGGACATGGGGAAAGCGTCGCAGACCCCGAAGCCCTCATGCCCGCGCTCGAGCGCGCGATGAAGGTCGTAAGAGAAGAGAAACGCCAGGCCCTCCTGAACGTCCGCCTGGGGGCGAGCTATGAAAGAGCCAGCTAGGGCTTCTCGCCCGTCGCGTTGATGACCGGTGCGCCGTTGTGCCGGCCGCCGCCAATACGGCCGACGAACGGCAGCTTGAGGCCCGACTGGCCCAGGCCGAAGCTCAGGCCGAGGACGTTGACTTCGAAGCCCTCGACGCTGCTCGCGGTCACCCCGAGAAGGCCCGCGATCGAAAGCTGCCTGCCGCGGCCGCTGGGCGCGCGGTCGACCAGCTTGTCGCGCAGATAGTCTTTGCCGATCGCCGTCGCCGGCAGGTCGACCTCGAGCTCCGGCACGGCGCGCGTGATCCAGGCCGTGAAGGTGTTGGAGTTCGGCCCGGGCCACACCGAGTACTCGCCGCCGTAGGGGTACCCGCGCGCCGCCTTGTCGATACGCGCGATGAGCTGGTCCACGCCCTCGCCGCGCCTCTCGGCATAGAGCTCGGGTGTGCTGCCGTACCAGCGCGCGTCGGGGTCGCGGTCGCTGACCACCACCACGGAGTCGGACCAGCGCAGCCGCCAGCCGATCACTTCGTACACGGTCCAGTGGGCGGCGTCGGTGGGCTTTGCCGCCACCCAGGTGTGCACGCCGAAAATGCCTTTCCAGCCCCAGGTCCGTGCGCCGTAGACCTGCACCACCGCCTCGTGCGTCGTCGCCGGATTCGGCGCCAGCCCGACCGGCTCGTGGCTGGCGGTGCGCCAATCGGCACTTGACGCGGCGGCGCCGTACAAAGCGATGAAAAGTCCCATGACAAATCGCATTTAGAGTTCCGAGAACAACGGCTCTTTGATGTCAACGCGCGCCGAAGGTTTCAGGTTGACGAAATCGAAGAGCTTGCGGTCGAGGAGGTGCGAGGGGACGACGTCGGTGAGTGCCCGCAGGATCGACTCGACCCGCCCCGGCTCGCGCTTTTCCCATTCCTTCAGCATCTGCCCGATCTGCTTGCGCTGCAGATTCTCCTGCGAGCCGCACAGCGTGCAGGGAATGATGGGAAAGGCCTTTGCCTCTGCATATTCAATTAAATCTCCTTCAGAAACATAAGCCAGAGGCCGGATCACGACGTGGCGGCCGTCGTCGGAGACGAGCTTCGCCGGCATCGCCTTCAGCTTGCCGCCGTGGAACAGGTTCAGGAAGAAGGTCGCGAGGATGTCGTCGCGGTGGTGGCCGAGGGCAATCTTGGTGGCGCCCAGCTCGGCGGCGACCCGGTAGAGCGCCCCCCGGCGCAGCCGCGAGCAGAGCGAGCACATCGTTTTCCCTTCGGGAATGACGCGCTTCACCACCGAGTAGGTGTCCTGCTCGACGATGCGGAACGGCACGCCGCGGCCCTCGAGATACCCGGGCAGCACGCGCGCCGGGAATCCGGGCTGCTTCTGGTCGAGATTCACGGCAATGACATTAAACCGAACCGGCGATTTTTCCTTCAACAGTAATAATATTTCCAAGAGCGAATGGCTGTCCTTGCCGCCGGACAGGCACACCATCACCCGGTCGCCCTCCTCGATCATGCCGAAGTCGGCGATCGCCTCGCCCACCTGGCGGCGGATGCGCTTCGCGAGCTTGTTTTCCTCGTAGTGGATTTTTCGCGGGTCGCTCATGCCAGGAAAAAATATCAGATGAAAATCGAACGGCCACCATCGACGGCGACGATCTGCCCCGTGACGTACGGAGCACAGGCGAGGAAGTGTACCGCCTGGGCGATGTCTTCGGGCGTGCCGAGCCGGCCAAGCGGCGTGGTCTCGATGATGCGCCGCCTCTCGTGCGTCTCGAACTGGCCGTTTTCCGGCCAGGCGATCGCGCCCGGCGCAACGCCGTTCACCCGCACGTCAGGCGCGAGCTCCAGCGCAAGCGAGCGCGTCAGCGCTGCGAGGCCGGCCTTGGCGACGCTGTACACGGGATAGCCTTTGAGCGGCCGCTCGGCATGGATGTCGACGATATTGACGATCGCGCCGTGCTGTTCCGCCAGGTGCGGCGCGGCTTCCTGCGAGATGAAGAGCGGCGCGCGCAGGTTGGAGCCGATCAGCTCCTCGAAATGCGAGGCTTCGATAGCCCCCACCTCGTTTGCGAAGAAGCTGGAGGCATTGTTGACCAGCAGATCGAGCCGGCCGAAGCCCTCGAGCGCCGCCGCCACCAGCGCCCGCGGCGCGATGGGCGCCAGCAGCTCCGCCTTGACGGTCGCCGCGCTCTTCGCCCGCAGAGCGTTGAGCTCGGTGGCGAGCTTCTCGGCGTCCGCGGCGGAATCGCGGTAGTGCAGCACCAGGTTCGCTCCCGCGGCGTGCAGCCGCCGCGCGATCGCCGCGCCGACGCGCCGGGCGCCGCCAGTCACCAGCGCCGTCCTGCCTTGCAGGGAGTCGCTCATTCGCAGCGCAAATTCTAGGGTAAATTCAGTTCATGCTTGCCCGCGTCGCATCGGAGATCGCGCAGAACGACGGCTGGATCTCCTTCGCGCGCTACATGGAGCTCGCGCTGCACGCGCCGGGCGGCTACTACGCCGGCGGCGCGCGCAAATTCGGCGCCGCGGGCGACTTCGTCACCGCGCCCGAGCTCGGCAAGCTGTTCGGCAGGACGCTCGCCAGGCAGTTGCACGATCTTCCCTTCAATGAAGTTCTCGAACTCGGCGCCGGAAGCGGCGCGCTCGCGGCAGTTCTTTTGAATGAAGCCTCACTCAAGTATTCAATCCTGGAGACGAGTCCGGAATTGCGAGGGCGACAGCGCGAGCGGCTCGGCGACCGCGTGACGTGGCTCGATTCCCTGCCGCAGCGCTTCCGCGGCGCGATCGTCGCGAACGAAGTGCTCGACGCGATGCCGGTGCACGCGGTGGCGTGGACCGCGCAGGGAATCATGGAACGCGGGGTGGGTTTGAAAAAAGACGGTTCGCTGGAGTGGAGCGAACGGCCGGCATCGTGCGAGATTCTCGATCAGGCGCGGAAAATTGAAGTTCAACCGCCTTATGCGAGTGAAATCGGGCTGGCCGGGCGGGCGTGGATGCGTACTTTGGCGGAGCGGCTCGAGGAAGGGGCGATCTTCGTCATCGACTACGGCTTTCCGCGCCACGAGTACTACCACCCGCAGCGCGCCGCCGGGACGCTTATGTGCCACCACCGCCATCGGGCGCACGGCGATGTCTTTGCCCGGCCCGGCCTCCAGGACATGACCGCGCATGTCGACTTCAGCGCGCTGGCCCAGGCGGCACGCGAGAGCGGGCTCGACGTGCTCGGTTACGCGACGCAGGCGCAATTTCTCGTCAACTGCGGCATCACCGACGTGCTGGGCGAGGCCAACGTCGAGAACGCCTTGCACTACGCGCCGCTCGCCGCCGAGGCCAACAAGCTCCTCTCGCCCGCCGAGATGGGCGAGCTCTTCAAGGTGCTGGCCGTGGGCCGCGGCGTGAAACAGCCGCTGCTCGGCTTCTCGCGTGGCGATCGTTCACATACCCTCTAGGGACATGCTGTTTCGGTTTTTGACATGGGTATTCGTTTTCATTCCTTCGTTCTCGCCGGCCGACGAGATTTCCGAAGCGAAGAGCCGCTGGGCCGATAGCCCGCACGGTCCCTTCCTGGAGCGGCTGCTGCCGCCGACTTTCGAGGCGCGCCAGCTTCCCGAGCGGCGCTCGGCCGGCGCGCAGCTCGTGGTGCGCTACTGCGTGCAGTGCCACAACCTGCCCAACCCCGCGATGCATCACGCGGCCAAGTGGCCGGGGATCGTCGAGCGCATGGTGCTGCGCATGGAGGGCCGCGGCAACATGGGGACGCTCATGTCCGAGATGATGGCGGGCGTCAAGGCGCCGCAACTCGAGGAAACGAAGGCTCTCGTCGCCTATCTGCGCAGGCACGCGCAGAGGCCGCTCGACCCGAACCGTTATCCCGAGCTCAATTCACCCTCGGGCGAGGCCTTTCGGCTCGCCTGCAACCAATGCCACGTGCTTCCCGATCCCAGGCGCCACACCGCGCGCGAGTGGCCCGCGGTCGTGGCGCGCATGCGGCAGAACATGGGATGGATGAACCGCGTCGTCGGTACGCAGCCCGTCCCAGGCGAGCCTCAGCTACGCATCGAGGAGATCAACGCCTTCCTCATGAAGTACGCGAGGAAGTAGCTCGGCAGACGGTCGGTGAAGAGAGCCGCTGCAGCGCGCAAGGGCCGCCTGCGCGGGCGAAAATGTTCGAAGGCCGCCGCGACATTGCGCTCTTCGCAGACCCGATATCTGATCTGGGGTTCCATGCGCCTACCCTAGTCGGGCAAACCGTGAGCCCGCGGCGCAATTTCGCTATGCAGATCGCGGATACCCCCTCGACCCCCTATTCGTCGCCCGGGGGCGACAGGGTTGTTGCTAAAGCGCTACTGCTGCGGAATGGCCATGCCTTTGGCCACTGCGGGCCGCGCGCCGATCGCGTCGTACCAACGCTTCACATGAGGAAACCCGGCAAGATCGACGCGATGCCATTCGTGGCGCGCCACCCACGGGTAAGTGGCAATATCGGCGATGGAATATTCCTTTGCGAGATAGTCGTTCTTCTCCAGCTGCCCGTTCATCACGCCGTACAGGCGCTTCGCCTCGCTGCCGTAGCGCTCGCTGCCGTAGGGGATCGCGTCCTTCTTCGCGCGCATGAAGTGATGCGCCTGGCCGAACATGGGCCCGACCCCGCCCATCTGGAACATGAGCCACTGCAGGATCGGATACTTGTTTTTCGGTGGAAAGAACTTCCCGGTTTTTTCGGCGAGGTAAATCAGGATCGCGCCCGACTCCATCATCGCGATCGGCTTGCCCTCCGGGCCCTCGGGGTCGACGATCGAGGGGATCTTGCCGTTCGGATTGATCGCGAGGTAGTCCGGCGCGAACTGCTCGCCTTTGCCGATATCGATCTTGTGCACTCGGTAAGGCAGCGCGCACTCCTCAAGCATGATGGAGACCTTGCGGCCGTTCGGCGTAGTCCAGGTATAGAGTTCGATCATGTTGAAGTGGTTGCTGGCCTTGCTGATTGTGCTCGCGATTCTAGCGGCGGCAACGCCCTGGCTGCGGCGCTTCGGCGTCGGCCGGCTGCCAGGCGATTTTCGCGTGCCGGTAAGGGGTCGCATTTATTACGTCCCGTTCGCGAGCACCGTGCTGTTGTCGATTCTGGTCTGGTTAATCGGGAAAATTCTTTAGCCGATCCCTGATCGCGGGCCCGGCCCACATCTGCGGCAGGGACGGGGTCAGTTTTTCCTCTCCTTCCTTCTTTGCGACAATCTCCTTCGCCAGCTCGAACGCGACGGTAAACGAGCGCGTTTTCGCCAGCGCATCGCGGAAATAGGCTTCGCCGAAGTAGGTGAAATCGCGGCCCGCCTCGCAGCCAAATGAGCTGCGATCGGGCGCGGCCGCTGTGATGACGATGCTGTTGTCATCGCGCAGTGGCTCGATGAAGCCGCCGGCGTAGCACGCCGAGACCACGATTACGCGCCACTTCACGCCCGCGTCCTGCAGCATGCGGGCGAGCGCCGTCGGCGTGAGCTGGGCAAGCTGCAGCGGCGGCTGCGAGGCCGAAAGGTGATGCGCCTGGTCGCCGTGTGCGGTGAGGAACAGGAACAGCACGTCCTCGTCGGCATTCATGGCCTCGCCGACGCGCGCCAGCGCGCGGGCGAGGTTCGTGGCGCTGGCGATCGGCAGCTCGTCGAGCGCAGTGTGGCTGCTGGCGAGCGCAATCGAGCGCCCGGCGGTGCCGAAGCGTTCGTCGAACAGGCGCCTGACGAAGCGCATCTCGCGCAGGAACACGTCCTGACCGGCGTCGGGCGCGAAGCCGACGAAGTAGAGCTCGGCGACGCCCGGCCTGCCCCGCTCGATTGCCGCAAGGGCGCGCTCGATGAGCTGCCCCTGCAGGTGGAACACGCGCTCGTCGGTAAGCGCCTCGGCGGGCTCCTCGTCGGCCGGCGGCGCCTGCCAGACCTCCGCCCTCGGCAGAACGAAGAAGGCGATCGCGGTCATCGCGCTCACCGCCGCCGCGCCGAAATACACCTGCGGCCGGCGCCATCCGCCGCAGACCACCGCGGCGCGCAGCGCGATCACCCACGCCCAGCCGATGAAAGCGAGATAGACGGCCGCCGCCTGGCCGGTCGTGGCGCCGAGCCCCGGCAAGGCGAGCCCGGCGAGCTCGAATACCGGGTCGCTCGCCGTGAGCGCGACCGCGATGAGCAGCAGGCGCTCGAGGGCACCGTAGGCAAGCGCGACAAGCAGCGCCGTCGCCAGTACCAGCGTCACGGTCGCGAGGTACACGATCAGCGCCGCCGGGTCGAACTCGCCCTCGAAGCCCACACGCGCCGCCGCGGCGCCCACCCAGAAGGCGAAGCTGACGCCCGCCAGCAGCGCGTACTGCACGGCCGAGGCATTGAAGTCCGTCGCCCGTACCGGCAGGAACAACGCGAGCTTCGCTCCCGCGAGGAGGTTCTGCAGCAACTGCTTCATACCGTCCCGGCGATGGCTTTGATGCGCGCCTCGTCGATGTGCTGCGGGATCTCGCCGGGCCGGCTTTTTCTGGCGATCGCGCCGGCGTCGACCGCCGCCGCAGCACGCAGGGCCCGCTCCACGCGCCCGGCTTCAAGACCTTCAACCAGACGTGCAACTTCCAGAAGCTCGGCAAACCGCTCCGGGCGCCGGAACGCGTCGGCGGCCTTGAGGAGTTCGAGCAGCGCCGCCGGAGAAGCGTGGCCTGCGCCGCGCAGGCGCTCGCGGTTGCGGCAGGCGAGCAGCGCCAGCTCGCGCACCTCGTTGGGCGCGCGCAGCCGCTCGCAAAGAGCTTCGGCTTCAGGCTCCCGCAGCGGCCAGGCGAGCAGCGCAAATCGAATCGCAAGCGATCCCGAGAATTTTTTTGGAAGTGCTTTTACTTCCGGGAACAGCTTTTCCATCAACCCGCATTGCCTCAAGACTTCGAACATTCGCTCCGCATGTTCCTCGGCCAGCCCCTTCGAGAACTCCTGCCAGACGCGCTCCGGAACGAGGTGGTCGGTTTCGCCGGACGCGACCATGTCGCGCATGAGCTGCATGGTTTTTTCATGAACCCTGAATCCGAAACGCGCGGCGAAGCGCGCCACGCGCAGGATGCGCACCGGGTCTTCGGCAAAAGCGTCGCTTACGTGCCGCAGCACGCCCTCTTCCAGGTCTTTCTTGCCGTGGAAGGGATCGACCAGGGTGCCGTCCTCGGCCTTCGCCATCGCATTGATGGTGAGGTCGCGGCGGCGCAGGTCGTCCTCGAGGGTGACGTCGGGGGCCGCGTGCACGGCGAATCCCTTGTAGCCGCGGCCGCTCTTGCGCTCGGTGCGGGCGAGGGCGTATTCCTCGTGCGTGGTCGGGTGCAGGAACACCGGGAAGTCCTTGCCGACCGGCTTATAGCCCTGGCGCTCCATCTCCTCGGACGTGGCGCCGACGACCACGTAATCGCGGTCCTTCAGAGGCAGGCCGAGCAGTTCGTCGCGAACCGCCCCACCGACGACGTAGGCCTTCACCCGAATTTCACCGGCTGGCGTAGGGCTCGTCGGCCGCCACGAACTCGGCCTCGCGGCGCCCGGCTTCCATCCATTCCCCGACCGCTGCGGCGCCGAGCACGGCGTCGGCGTAGGCCTGTGCCGGCGGCGGCAGGGACACCGCATAGGTGCGAAAGCGCGTCGCGACTGGCGCATAGAAGGCGTCGGCGACGCCGAAGCGGCCGAACAGGAACTCGCCGCCGCGCCCAAAGCGGCGGCGGCACGATGTCCAGATGGCGACCACGCGCTCGATGTCCTTCTCCGACTGCGGGTTGCGGCCCTTGCCCGGATGGCTCGCGCGGATATTCATCGGCATCGCGCTACGCAGCCCCTGGAACCCGGAATGCATCTCGGCGCAGATCGAGCGCGCGACGCGGCGCGCTTCTGCAGCCGCAGGCCAGAGCTGCTTCTCCGGGTAGAGCTCGGCGAGCGTCTCGCAGATCGCGAGCGAGTCCCACACCGGCTCGCCTTCCACCAGCAGCACCGGGACTTTGCGCGTCGGCGAGTAGGGTTCGATGCCGATGACGCGCGTCGACTCGCTCTCGAACTTGAGCTGCACTTCCTCGAAGGCGATGGCCGCCTGGCGCGCGAGCACCCAGGGGCGCATCGACCAGGAGGAGTAGTTCTTGTTGCCGACGACGAGCTTCAGCGCGGGCGGTTTCGCCATGCGGCATTTTAGCTGGGGATTATCGTAAACTCGACGCCAGGAATCCGGAAGTCAGGTCACTCGTGCAAAGCGGCTTCGCCAAGCTCGTCCTCGCCTGCATCCAGCGCGAGTTCCCTTACCAGCCCGCCCACGTCGTGCAAGCAGCGGACGATCTGAAGCGGCCGCGCGAGCTGCATCCGGCGTTTTACGGCTGCTACGACTGGCACTCGGCAGTCCACGGCCATTGGCTGCTCGCCCACCTGCTGCGCAACTTTCCGGCGTTGCACGAGGCGAACGTCATTCGCGGTGTCCTGAATTCCCGTCTTTCATCGAAGAGTCTTCGGGTTGAAGCGGACTATCTGCGGGACAACCCGGGATTCGAGCGCCCCTATGGCTGGACCTGGCTCCTGAAACTCGCGCAAGAGCTTGGCGGTTGGGACGACGCCGACGCCAGGCGCTGGCTCGCGTACCTGCAGCCGCTCACGGAAGTCATCGAGGCGCGCTACCTGGAATGGCTGCCGAAGCAGACCTATCCGATCCGTTCCGGCGTGCATGCCAATACGGCATTCGGGCTCGGGTTTGCGCTCGATTATTCGAGAGCTTCAAAGAAGAAAAAGCTGGCCGATCTCATTGTCGAGAGAAGCATCGAGTACTACGGCAAAGACCGGCAATATCCGGCGGCCTGGGAGCCGGGAGGCAACGATTTCCTTTCTCCCTGCCTCGTCGAGGCCGACCTGATGCGCCGGGTGCTGCCCGACTTCGCGGATTGGTTCGGGGCTTTTTTGGGCGAAATTCCGAAAACCTTGCTTACGCCAGCCCTCGCGAGCGATCGCAGCGACGGTCAGCTGGCACACCTCGACGGATTGAACCTGAGCCGGGCCTGGTGTTTTTTTCACCTTGCGCGATTTGTTCCCGATGAAAAGCCGTTGCTTGAAACGGCGAGACGACACCTGAAAGCCGGCCTCGAGAACGTGGCGAGCGGATGCTATGCCGGCGAGCATTGGCTCGCGACCTTCGCGGCCTACGCCGCTAGCGCCGCGCGCGCCAGCGAAGCTGGGGATAGCGCTCCCGGGGCGTAGAGGGAGCGAGGTAGAGCGGCGCGATGCCTTCGAGCGCCTGCGGCTGGATGTCGAACGGGAAAGAACCGCTGCAGACGTTCGGCACCTGCATCGAGTAATAGTTGTCGCGCGTCATCGGTGGCCCCGGCAGGAATTCCAGCAAGCGCGCCTGCAGGTAGGACAGCCGGTCGGGGAGCCCGATGACCATGCGCCGCCTGCCGGTGACCGCGCAGACGTACTCGACCAGTTCTTTCAGCGTGTAGGCGCGCGGGCCGCACAGCTCATAGCGCTTTCCCCAGGTCGCGGTATCGCTTGCCGCGGCGAGCAGCGCGCTCGCTACGTCGCCGACGTACACCGGCTTGAACGCCGCTTGCGGGCAGGGAACGGCGAGTACCGGCAGGAAGCGCGCCATCTGCGCGAACTGGTTGAGGAACCGATCTTCCGGGCCGAACACCACCGAGGGCCGGAAGACCGTCACTTCGAGATCGTCGGCGGCGAGCACCGCCTCCTCGCCGATGCCTTTCGAGCGCAGGTACTCCGAGGGCGCGTCGGGCGAGGCGCCAAGCGCGCTCACGTGCAGCAGCCGCCTGACGCCGGCGGCCCGGCAGGCACCGACGAGCGCCTGCGGCAGCTCGACATGAACGCGGGCAAAATCGGGCCCGTAGTCGTTGGGGCCGCGCTCGTCGCGGCGGCCGCGGCGGCCATGCAGGATGCCAGCGAGGTTGATCACCGCCTGGCAGCCGGCCGCGAGCCGATCGAGCGCGCCCAGAGCGAAAACGTCGATTTCCACCACGTCGACGGTGGGCAGAAGCGTCAGATGCTTGGCGCGCTCGCTGCGGCGGGTGGGCACGGTGACGCGGACGCCGCGTCGGGTGAGCGCGGCGGCGACATGCCGGCCGATAAAGCCCGAGCCGCCGACCACGAGCACGTTCTCGAGCTTCATGCCGCAATCCTACGGCAGTTCGTCTTCCTCGACGTCGTCCGGCTCGCCAGGGGCGCGCGCCGGGACGGTTCCTAGCCGCGTCTTGATCGGGGTGACGCCCTTTTCGAGCAGCGCGGCGTAGAACACCGAGTTCGCGGTGACCTTCTTCACGTAGTCGCGGGTCTCGGCGAACGGGATGGTCTCGGCGTAGATCGCGCCCTCGAGCGGCCTGGCGTCGCGCCAGCGGCGCGCGCGGCTCGGGCCGGCGTTGTAGGCCGTAGAAGCGAGCACCGGATGACCGAGCTGGTCGAGCACGATTTTGAGATAGCCGGTCCCCAGCGTCACGTTGGTCTGGACGTCGGTGACTCTTTGCGGGCGATAGCCGCGCATCCTGTACTTGGCGGCAACGTAACGCGCGGTGTGCGGCATGACCTGCATCAGCCCCGCAGCGCCGGCGCTCGAGCGCGCTTCGGGGATGAAGCGGCTTTCCTGGCGCACCAGCGCCAGCACCCAGGCCTCGTCGAGCTGGTGGGTCTTGGCGTACTGCTGGAATACGTCGCGGAAGGGCAACGGGTAGCGCAGCGAGAAATTATGCAGGCGCCGGGTGCGGTCGGCGGCCTGGATCGCGCGGTCGTAGACCTCGGCGCGGCGCGCCAGCTCGGCGGCGGCGATCAGCTTGCGATCGTTGAAGCCGCGCAACCCGAACAGCCACTCGCGCACGCCCTCGTTGCGCAGGCCCAGGCGGATCAGCTCGAGCGCGCGGGCGAGCCCGGGTTCCTGCGCCGCAGCCGCGACGTCCTCCTCGCGCGGGACGTATGTCAGCTCGGGAAGCGTGGCGACGTAGCCGAGCTCTTCGTTTGCGAGCAGGCCGTAAAAGTCGGGCTGGCCCGCGATGCGCAGGTAGTATGCGCGCGCACCGGTTTCTTCATCCTGCGCCGCCAGCGCCCTGCCGTACCAGTACGTCCAGGTCGAATCCTGCCGGCCGTCCGGCGACATGCGGTCGATGGCGTCGCGCACGACGGCCCACTTGGCGCGACGCAGCGCTGCACGCGCTTTCCATGCGAGCTGCTCGTCGGTGAGCCGGGTATCGCCGGCGCGCGCATACCACCTGAGCGCCCGATCGTGATGCAGCAGCGCGCCTTCGTAGGCGACGCGGCCCCACAGATACCTTAGATCCTTCTCCGGCAGCCGCTCGCCGAACGCTCCCTCGAGCGCCTTGGCCGTCGCCTCCGGGTTTTCTCTCGCATAGCGCACGCCGGCGAGGATCGCGACCTCGCGCACGGCGCGCTGCTCCAGGGTCATCGGCAGCCGCGCGATCAGGCGCTTGGGCGTACGCGCGGCTTCCGCGAGCGCGCGCTCGTCGGGCGCCTCGCTCCTCGGCAGGTAGCCCAGCGCCGTTTTCGCCGCGGTGATCTGGCCGTTCTCGAACAGCACCCGTACGCGCCTCCAGGTATCGGTGATCGAGAGTCGGCCGCGCTTCCACATTGTGTCGGCGAGCTTCGCGCAGCCCTCCGGCAGCTCGCGCGGCTCGAGCCACATCGGCGCCGCCTCGGCGAGCACGGAATCGTCGCCGCGCGCGACGTGCGACAACCAGATGTAGCAGCGCAGTTCGAGATCGTCGCGCGGATAGGTGGTCGCCTCGCGATCGAACTCCTTCCAGGCGCTACGCTTGCCGAGGACACGCAGCCAGTCGGCGCGCAGCAGGTCCGCGGCGTATGTGGTGCCGTGCGCGGCGAAGAACGCCTGCACGTCATTCGACGAGGCGTCCTCCAGCGTCAGGGCGAGCCGCCAGTAATCGACCCAGGGTGTGAGGAGGTGGCCGTCGAGTTTTTTTGTGTGCCGGGCGAGCTTCATTGCATCGCCGGCGCGATAAGCGTCGTACGCTCCAAGTACCGCCTCATCGGCTGCCGCGGCAAGCGCAGGTATCGCGAAAAGCACTACAGAAAACGCTACACTGATACTGCAGAATCGCTTCAAAATCATGGATTAAAGTCTAGCATGGGCAGGACTCTCGAGAACGTAAAAGTCTGGCGGAAGTCGCAGCGGGAACGACTCATCGCGGCGCGCTTGGCGCTAGTGCCCGACGCCACTGAATCCTTTCGAAAATCGATCGACGCTGCCATCGAACGGTCCTTCCCGGGTCTCGCCCGCTGCACGTTAGCCTTCTGCTGGCCGATAAAAAACGAATACGACGCCCGGCATCTGGTGAGAACGCTGCGCGAGCGGGGAGCGTTGACCGCGCTGCCCGTGGTCGTGGCGCCGAAGCAACCGCTCGCTTTCCGCGAGTGGCACCCGGGAGTCCAACTGGCAAGCGGGCCGCTCGACATTCCGTATCCCGTGCGCTCACAAGAATTGACGCCCGACGCCGTCCTTCTGCCGATGAACGGCTGGGATGCGCAGGGGTACCGGCTGGGCTACGGCGGCGGTTTTTTTGACCGCACCCTCGCCTGCCTGGCGAAAAAACCCGTGGTTATCGGTGTTTCTTACGAGCTCGCGCGCCTGGAATCCATCCATCCCCAGCCCTGGGACATTCCGATGGATTACGTGGTCACGGAGCGCGGCGTTTACCGGCGAGACGAGCCAGGCCTCGCTTTCCTGGGCGCGCCGGAACCGGGCGGATCCGGCGTAATGGCCTCGCCCGTTTGTTACGCGGACGAAGACTATTTCAAGGGGAAAACCCGCTAGCGCTTGAGCGCCAGCGTCAGGCCATCCCCGATCGGCAGCAGCACGATGTCGACGCGCCGATCGCGGTGCAGCCTGCGGTTGAAGGCGCGGATGTGGCGGGTATCCGGATCGGGATCGCGCGGATTGAGCACCGCGCCGTACCAGAGCGTGTTGTCGATCGCGATCAGGCCGCCGCGGCGCACCAGCTTCAGGCAGCGCTCGTAGTAGCTCCAGTAGTTCTTCTTGTCGGCATCTATGAAGGCAAAATCAAAAGAATTTTTTTGAGACGAAAGCAAAGCGTCGAGCGTCCGGAGGGCCGGCGCAAGCCGTAAGGAAATCTTTCGTTCGACGCCAGCCGATTTCCAGTAGCGCCGCGCGATGGCCGTCCATTCTTCGCTGACGTCGCAGCAGACGATCCTGCCGCCGGGCGGCAGCGCCAGCGCCACGGAGAGCGCCGAGTAGCCGGTGAAGGTGCCGATCTCGATGCAGCGCCGCGCGCCCAGCAGCCGCACCAGCAGCTGCATCAGCGCGGCCTGCTCCTGGCCGATCTGCATCTGCGCGAGCGGCAGCTTGCGCGTCGCCGCGCGCAGCCGGCGCTGCACCGAAGTCTCGCGCGTGCCGTGCGCGACGAGGTACGCGTAAAGCCGCTCGGGAAGATCGATCGCGCCGCGTTTCACGCGTCAGACCAGGAACAGGCGGTACGCCGGGTTGCGGGTCTCGTTCGCGTACGGATAACCGAGCTTTTTCAGGAAGGCCTTGAAGACGTTCATCTCGTCGCGCGGCACCTGCATGCCGACGAGCACGCGGCCGTAGTCGGCGCCGTGATTGCGGTAGTGGAACAGGCTGATGTTCCAGTCGCCGCGCATGTTGGTGAGAAACCTGACCAGCGCTCCTGGCCTCTCGGGAAACTCGAACCGGTACAGCAGTTCGTTCTTGGCCGGGGCGCGCCCGCCGACCATGTGGCGCACGTGCCATTTCGCCATTTCGTTGTCGGAGAGGTCGAGCGTTTTCAGGCCGTTGCGCCGCAGGTTGCGTACCAGTTTCGCGGTCTCGTTCCGGCCGTGCACCTCAACGCCGACGAAGATGTGCGCGTCCTTCTGCTTTTGCGGGTTATTCCGGAAATCGGCGATGCGGTAGTTGAACTCGGTGACATTGCGCGCCCCGAGCGTGGCGCAGAACTTCTTGAAGCTGCCGGGCCGCTCGGGGATGGTCACGGCGAGGATCGCTTCCCGGTGCTCGCCGACCTCGGCTTCCTCGGCGATGAAGCGCAGCCGGTCGAAGTTGGTGTTCGCCCCCGAGGCGACCGCCACCAGGGTCCGGCCGCGCGCGCCGCGGCGCTCGACCCAGGCCTTGGCGCCCGCGACGGCGAGCGCGCCCGCGGGCTCGAGCACCACGCGCGTGTCCTCGAAGACGTCCTTGATCGCGGCGCAGATCTCGTCGGTTTCGACCAGCAGCATCTCATCGACCAGCCCGCGGCACAGGCGGAAGGTCTCGTCGCCGACCTCCTTCACCGCCACGCCGTCGGCGAAGAGCCCGACCTGGTCCAGCCGGACTCTCTTTCCGGCTCTCAGGGATCGCGTCATCGCGTCCGCGTCCGAAGGCTCGACTCCGATAATTCTTGTGGAAGGGCGAACCCGTTTCACGTAGGCGGCGATCCCGGAGATCAGCCCGCCGCCGCCGACCGGCACGAAGATCGCGTCGATCGGCTTCGCGTGCTGTCGCAGGATTTCGACGCCGATGGTTCCCTGGCCGGCGATCACCTCCGGGTCGTTATAGGGATGCACGAATGTCAGCCCGCGCCGCCGCTTCAGGCGCATGGCATGGGCGTACGCCTCGTCGTAGGAATCGCCGTGCAGCAGCACCTCGGCGCCGCGCGCCGCCACGGCGTTCACTTTGATGCGCGGCGTGGTCACCGGCATGACGATCACGGCGCGGCAGCCCAGGCGCTGTGCGGCGAGCGCGACGCCTTGGGCATGGTTGCCGGCGCTTGCGGCGATCACGCCTTTCGAGAGTCGTCCGCGCGGCAGCCCGGCCATCTTGTTGTAGGCACCGCGCACCTTGAACGAGAACACCGGCTGCAGATCTTCCCGCTTCAACAACAACCTGTTATTGATTCTTTTGGAAAGAGCGGGCGCGAGCTCGAGCGGCGACTCGATCGCGACGTCGTACACGCGCGCCTTCAGTATTCTTTCGAGGTAATCATCCTGCTTCATCGATTGAATTTAGCACGGCTGAACTTCAAGCGGCCTGCAGCTTCGCAACGGCCACGGCGAGCCACTTCACGCCCTGCTTGCCGAAGTTGACCTGAACGCGCGCATCGCCGCCCTGGCCTTCGGCGTCGACGATGACGCCGGAGCCGAATTTCGGGTGCACCACGTTCTGCCCGATGCGAAAACCGCTGCCCGTGTCGCGGGGTTTCTTAAATGCCATTGAGTCCTCTTTTTTTGAAATCGACCAAGTGAATTCCTTTTTCCTCGAAAAGCGCGGCGTCAGCCATTTCAGCAGGCCTTCGGGGATCTCCTCGAGGAAGCGCGAGGGGATGTTGTAGCGCGTCTGGCCGTGCAGCATGCGGGTCTGGGCGTGCGAAAGATACAGCCGGTTGCGGGCGCGGGTGATGGCGACGTAGGCGAGGCGCCGCTCCTCTTCCAGGCCGTCGCGCTCGGTGACGCTCTGCTCGTGCGGGAACAGGCCTTCCTCCAAGCCGGTGAGGAACACCGCGTCGAACTCCAGGCCCTTGGCGGAATGCACGGTCATCAGCTGCAGCGCGTCCTGGCCCTCGCCCGCCTGGTGCTCGCCGGCTTCGAGCGCGGCGTGGGTGAGAAAGGCGGTCAGTGGGTCGATCGTCCCGCCGGACTCGGTCTCGCGCTCCTCCTCGGTGAACGCCGCGGCGGCGTTCACCAGCTCGGCCAGGTTCTCGATGCGGTCGGCGCCCTCGCGCTCGGCCTTGTAATGC
>WNFM01344883.1_pt1 | contig 17004 bp, 18 predicted proteins | sample 5400271 | NCBI WGS metagenome assembly WNFM01 (sample SAMN13153352, study PRJNA577476) | soil metagenome | isolation source: 60 cm saprolite on Douglas fir-dominated hillslope | place: USA:California | collected 2013-09-17
GCCTTTTTGAACCTCGCGCATCATAGCCGCCCCAGAGCCCAGGCGTTCAACCCCCCGAAGTTCGCTCAATGCCGGAGCCGACGTCAAATCGACTCGCCATACAAGCGTTGCGTCGCTACCGTTCACTTGCACGGGCCAAAGTTGATGAAATGTAACTAAACCGTAAAAGCCGCCGCTGGCATAATAACCTAGATCCGCTGTTTGCCAGCCTTCACCCACCGGCTTGGCATAAAACGCGTCCAAACTCACTGCAGCTTGGCCTTCAACGTCAAATAGCGCCCAATATAATGTTCCCTGCGAACCACGGCCTCCTCCGATAGCGGTGCTTGAGATCAATGGCGCAAACTGCGACTTGGCGCTGCCACTTTCTTTTAGCAAGGCTGCAATCTCTTCCTCCGGCACGATGTTCGCCCCGGTCGTCTGATAGGCCGGTTGCGCTGATAAACCGCCCGAGAGAAAACTCTTCAACCTTTGAGACAGCACCTGGCTCCAAAAAGTCACGACTGGCGCCGGTATCGCCCCGCCCTCTGACCCCGCGCCGGGAGCATATTCCTTCACCTCAGCAAGATTGAGTTGAAGTTTTGACGCGTCGCCGGGAAGTCTTTCCGTTGCATCTACAAAAGCTTTTACCGACGAGTTGGACGGGGCGCTGGTCAAACCTTGAAACTCGCTAGGCCCTCTCCCGGCCAGGTCACCATTCGCATAGACCTTCAGCTCGGAATGGCGGGTCGGATTCCATTGTTGGAGCAGCCCTACCGTGGTCTTGACGGGTGCGCGCACAACAAAGGCGCTTTCGACCGATAACCCCCGCGAAAATCGCATGGCTGGTCCTCGAGTGGCAAGAACATCGCCTCCAGACAACTTGGCCAAATCCGCATCCTTAAAGACGGACACGGAGCGTAACTCGGAGATCGGATCCGCCTGAGCAACAGCCGGAAGGGCGCTGATGGCAATCCATTGTATCAAAGCGACAAAAACTCTATTCCTAGGATTCATATTCTTTCTCTTTAGCGAAGGTTGCTCGTGATCCGCACAAGTTAGCGGCGACACGGGCAGGAAAGCCTTAAATAGACGTTCTCGTGCATATTTAAAGGCGAATTCCCCAAGAAAACGCGGCCGCGTGCCTTTCACCGATCACTTCTCACCGCGTTTGTTCTCCCAGGGGACCGCGCAGCTCTTGGTTCGGTACCGTCGGCCTGGTGTTGTGCAGCGACTGAGCACTCAGATGTGTCTGTTCCCAAGTATCGATCAATTCTGAAACGCTTGGGTCCAGCTTGCGCATTATATCGCAAACATACACGTAATAGAGGCGTTGCCATCGCCGGCGATACTCCATCGTGGATTGACGATTGGCCGTATCCCACAACTCAATCGCGTGCGGATCACGTTCCGCCACGGATTCAAGCTGTCGAAAACGCATCTTTTCTTTCAAAACTTGTTCCGCCATCTTCTTGGGAGTGGGCGTCTCTTGAGCTTCTTTAGGCACGGAAGCGGCCGCAGAGGGGCCCGGCGTCGGTGTCGATGGCAGAAGATCTTGTCCACTTGGCGCCTGCTCTATTGGTGTTGGCGCCGGTTTGTTCTCCGGCAGAAGGTCGTTTGAAGCAGGCGGAGGCGGCGTCGGAATTGGCGCGTGCTGGGGATCCGGCAGCAGATCGGGCGGTAGCTGGACCGAGGGACTGGGTGAAGCGGACGCAGACGATTTCCCGTACGATGTCGCATACGGTTTGGGCGCTGGTAGGACGTTCGACTTTGGAGAAGGCGATTGAGTGGCGCTTGGTGTTGGCGTGCCTTGTGTCGTCTGCGCTCGGAGCGTCAGCGCCACCGTCGTCAACGCGGTTAATACCACGAGCGCCGTCAACGCCGTCAGCCCTGCGCGCTCTAAAAGAACACTAAATCTTTTGCCAATCATTCAATTCTAGGAATGACAAAACTAACCGCGAATGGACGCCAAGCAACGCGAATCAACCGCAGAAGCGACCAACCGCGAATGGACGCGAATTTACACGAATGGTTCCCAGCAGCACCGCGAACCCTTTTTCGGGTTGCAAAGGCTTCCGACCTTGGCATCTTTGCCGTTCTCAGAAAAATCGGGCCGTAGCACAGCTTGGTAGTGCGCTTGAATGGGGTTCAAGAGGTCGTGGGTTCGAATCCCGCCGGCCCGATATAGGCTTAAATAAAGGATCCGCGAGCGATCCCGCTCCAAAGTAATAACAGAGGTAATAACTTGTCGAACTGGGTCTAAGTTCGTCTACCCCATGCTGGTCGGTTGTTCCGGCGGAAGAGGCGGATAGGTTATGGCCTTATCTCCGAAACGAACGGGACTGGAAACCCTGTAGCGGCTCGTTGCGCTTTACGAGGGAACGTAGCACGAGGTTGCAAGGTGTTTGCTACGGCGTGTTACGAGTTGCCGAAGAGTATTCATTTCCGACCTGTCGATGGCGATGCTGAAGGTGTGGCGGACGGCGATGGTGAGGACTTAACCAAAACCTTTTCAAATGCTTCTGCTAACGCATCCACGGTGCCCTTATCCCAATCCAGATGTAAACCCGGTTCGAATTGAGGTATCTTTACGATAGTTGGATTCTGCTTTGCTCGATTAACGTAACCTTCGACGCCGTCCCGGATGTCTTTCTCCAAGATCAGGTGGGTTTGAACCATAAACTCTAAAAACTGTATCCGTTTTTCTTGATCAGCACTGGCAAGAGCAGTCTTTACCAGTTCGGCGTCAAATCGTTGCCGTTCAAGCTGTTGCTCCGCAGAAGCTTTTTGCTCTTCAAGCTTTTGCTCGGCAGAAGCCTTTTGCTCTTCTGATCGCAGCTCGGTTATTGTCTTCTGCTGTTCAACCTGGACATCGAAACAGCCCTTGCCGAGGACCCCGATGAGCGTGCCCACGCACGTAAAAAGGGCTATGATCAATTTTCCGTGGGAATCTGCGGGTTTGTCCTGTCCTTCGGGGGCGTCTTCGTTTTCGTCAGCCATCTCGCTTGGTACACGTATGGCAAAGTGACAGCATTAAACCAAGACGGAATTTGCGTCAGTCGGTTTCTCGTTTTAGGCGGTATCGGCCGCTCACTTCCTCGGCTTAGTCTTGATCAGCTCTATCATCGTCAAAGCTGTCTCCGCATTCGGCAGGTTGCGGCCTTTCTTCCACTCGGTGACGTGTGACGGTCGGACGCCTAGCAGCCGCGCCAGCTCGACTTGATTAATGCCGTTCCCTTCGCACCAAGCGAATACCTCGGCTAGCAGTTTTTCAGTACGTGGCGGCATTGCACAAGAATATCTGATTCCAGAATTCTGTAAAATAGTTCTTGCAGACTCTCGGGAAGCGATTACAGATTTCTGTAATGAACACCACAACCAACCGACCCCGAACCGAACTCGACGCCAACCGGGTCTGCGACCTGTGCGAAAAGAACGAAGCTCGGATATTCGCCGTTGCGAAATATCTGGGAATCGCCCCTCATCAATCCTCGACCTGGTTCACCGAAAGCTCCACAATCGCTCGCAGCCTCAATTCCACGGCTGCTAATCCAGCGGAGACGCTGCAGCACATCCTATCGCAAATCGCCTAAACCAACCGGCTCGGGGGAGTGACTAACCCGAGCCCGTCTCTTTATGACCAGCCAAAACGCCCGCCGCCGCGTATGGCGCGCACAACGACGCACTGCTAAACTCTTCCTGAAAGGAGCTAGCTCGAAATGAACAACCCCACTCGCCAACAACTAGCCTATCGATGCCGGCTACTGTCCCAGCTTGCAGACGTATTGGCGCCGGCCGCCGAATCCGAGGCCGCCAGGAAGGCTTTCCGGCTGTTCGCCGATGAACTGCTCGCCATGTCTATCGAAATAGCCAACGTCGAGCCCGAGGAGTCAGACATTCACGAGGTTTTAGCCAAGCTCGGAACACGCCGGCGGCCGCGTTCACTCAGTAGGTCGTGATATCTATGGACGTAGCGATTTTGATGCCTTCGGGATTTAACGGCCTCCAGCCTGCCTAATTCTGGCGCCACTTAGGGACGAACTTCGGCTCGGCTGGCGCCGCTTGTCCGGCCGTGGCTGCCGGGTTCGTCAATGGAGTTGTGACGGGCTGAACCGGGAGCGGTCTGACCGGTGCGGCCGGCACGTTGGTCTGCCATTTGGGAAGCTGCTTTGGTGCGTCTCCGCTTCTCGGCCGGGACATGTTGTTTAGTCGCACCCCCTGGTTCTCCGCGTGAACCAATGCGGCTTTGGCTAACACAAAACAGTCCCAAGCCTCGTTCGATTCGTGATCGTTGATCTTGGTCCAGTATATGCGCTTAGCGCCGTTCACTAAGCGCGGCCGCGGTGCCTCGTTGGTCAGCGCCACAAAGAACCCCTCGTCAAATCCCTTCGCGGGGTTGCCGTTAGCCAGTTTTGGATAGTGAACGCTCCCCGGACCCGGTACGGGAACCTGCAACCTGACGGTCAACTCGGCCTTGGCGGTGTCTGTGCCAATCAAAACCAGAGGTTGGCGAGTCTGCGAGGTACGGCTAATCGTCTTGATGATCGGACAACCCGGAATGGATGACCCCTTGGATGGGAATAGCCTAGGAGTCTGGTTGCGCGTGAATTCGTACACCTTGCTGGTGGAGCGTCCGCCAGAATCTATAAAAACCCGGTCGATCTTGCGCCTGACTCCATCTCCGTACTCGAAATCTCTGGACAAGAACTCCGACAACTGACTCCAGACTCCGCCCTCCACTGCTATGTCTGCGGTGGTGTCCCAAAATAGCTTTATATGCTCGATTCCCCAGCATTCGTGATCTACGCCCCAGCCGTAAACGGTGCATTCCACACGGTCGTCTTGAGTGTCTATGCCGGCCGACAGATAGGAAACCTCGTCAGGTAATTCCGCCGAATACTCTTCCCGTCTATCGTACAGGTCGTCTGAGCCTATGCGACTATAATTTTCTTTCCAGCTTTCCCCCAACCAAGTGTTATGAAACGCAATAGACTTGGTCACGTCCCCTTGGTCGGACAGCTTCTTAGCTTCCACGTACTTATGGACCATCTCCGACCACTGCGCGTATGGACTAACTAACGCGGATAGATGGAACCCTCGAGCAGTCAGTTTCCTGCCGTACTTATCGAGTTTCCTAGCCGCTCTCCATTCGCCAAAAAGGTTGTTAGCTTGCCATTCCACCTGGTCAAAGGACTTTTCGCACTTCTCACACTTGTGTTTCAGCGTCTCGAATTTTAGGCGCCAGAAGTCCAGCGTCTGGTAGTGTCGACATGCAGCATTGGGACAAGGGATATACCATTGCTCCATTGTCGAGTCCTGATAAGCGTCCTCGATGCGAGAAGTTCCTTCCACGGTCGGGCTGCTCGTCAAGATTTCCTTGCGGTTCCAAAAGGTGCGCGTTCGAGCAGAGGCTATCTCGACGGGGTCTCCTTCCTTGCCGGCCGAAATCGGGAACCTGTCGATCTCGTCCATCAGCAAAACGCGAATAGGCCTGCCGGCCAGAGCTGCTGGGACTTCGCTGCTAACCAGAGCTATGTAACCGCCCTTGAAAGCCTTGTACTGCACTTTGTAGTGCTTGCGATCGTTAGTGTCGGCGAATACTGCCTTGGCCTCCGGTGTGTCCCGGATCGACGGATCTAGACGCTCCAGTGAATAGCTTTTTGCGTCGTCCTCCCGAGGCAAAACCCAAAGCATCGGCGCCGGATCTACACAAGCAAAGTACAGGATAGAGTTCAGAATAATTTCTGTCTTTGAGACCTGGGACGCGGCCTTAACTACTACCCGCCTGATGTGCGGATCAGAAACGGCGTTCATTATCTCCCTCGCAAACGGCGTGCGCCGGCTGGAGTATTTACCTGGTTCAGCTGCCGCCTCTTGCGGAAGATAACGAAAGCGATCGGCCCACTCAGTGACGCTGATCTTGTCCGGTGGGGTAAGGATCGAACAGACCTCGTTGAACAGCTCGACCGTTTGCTGTCGGCTATTCGGGTTCACTTGCGCCCTCTTCTACGGCAATTACCGTCTCCGGCTGCTCGATGAGTTCCGGCAGATCTGGAGAGCGGAAGTCTTCAGGCTTGTAAACGCGAATATCGTTGAGTAGTTCGGTAACCGCGCCGCTTAGCAGGTCATTAACAACGGCCGGCTCTTTGTGACCGACTAGCTGCAGAGTTAACCTCGCCGGTAGTGCTAGGATCTTGGCCTTGATCTGGGACATGCAATCGCCCAGAACGTGCATCACATCGTCGGAGTGAAACAGCTTGGCGCGTTGCCTGTCCCGCAGGTCTTCTCGGATGTCTGCCTCGGCGGTAAGCTTTCGCAATTTCTCGGCCTTTAACTGCTCGTCGGTAGCGTCCCCTGTTAGTTCGGACCGAACGTTTAACATCTTGTAGGCTACATATGCCTGTACGCACGCGGGTAAATCCCACTTACCCCTAGATAGCGCCGAGAGAACGTTCTCGTCAGATAATTGTTGGATGCGGCGAGGCGAAACGCCGAGAATCGTAGCTAGTTCGGAAGTTCCAACCGTCGTCGTCATTGAAAGTTGACCCTGCTCTTAAATCCGTCGACGAGCGGGTAGCGACAAAACTGAATAGCTCGATCGATGTTGTAGATAACAAACCGGTGCGCTTTGTCGTAATTCTCGAAGTAATGCTTGCAAAGCTCTCGGCGAGTGCCAGCTTTGATCCGGTAGCCTCTCTCAGTCCGATCAATCTCGATCGGACAGCCTTTGTGAGTGAACTTCGCCATTACCGTTAGCCAGACAGTCAACGCGAAGTGACACAGCAGCGCTCGGCTTCGCGTTTTAGAGTTGAGTCAAGCTGACTCACCCTCGGAGAATAGTGAGTCAGGAAGTCCCAAACCGAAACGAAGTCCCGAAACGCGTTTTCTCACATATTTCGTTGGGCGGGGTTTGAACCACACCCGAGCCTAGGCCCGTCCCATTCCCGAGACCCGCGTTTTTACCCATTGGGGCTGAGGCACTTACGCACCCTCTGAGCCGGAGTGCTATCACTTTGCGTGGTGGTTAGTCCATCTCGCTCGAGCTGGTGATAGCTAGGGATAGGTGAGCGACTAACACCGTACGTGGAACACAGAACGAACATTGATTCATAGAATCGATGGCCGAAGCGTTGCGATGGTAATCACTTTTGTGTGGATCATGGCCTCACTGCGAGCAAATACCAACAGCCTGGCCTACTCACTGGAGAGGTGGGGGGGCAGGCTCATACCACCGCCGATGATCGAGATGTTCGGATAAATGGATGCGTTGTAGCCAGCTCTGTAGTACCCGACGGGGGACGCCCTTACTTACTTTGCCGGTGATGCGCAGTAATAGAAGAGCGCAAAAAAGCCACAGGTGGAAGTTCTGTGGCTCTTCTGCGTTGTGGGTAGGATGAAGGATTAAACTCTGCTTTTGTAATTCTCTCTATGCCAGGCTCTAGAACAGGCGTTTTTGTGTTTGCGGTTAGCAGCGTACCAATTGCGATTTGCGGATCGCTTACATTCACGGCAGTTGTTGCTGCCTCGCTCGTAAAAGTCCGAGCTAGGCTTAGTAACACCACAGGCTGTGCAGGTCTTACTGACTGTGTTCACTTTACGCCTGCTTCGTGTCGTTTTGAATGTGGTCTCGCAGCTCAACTAATCGGGCTCCTATGACATCCGCTCTGCGTGCAACTTCGTCCGAAGTAGAATTGAGCTTGAAGGAACTGACGACTTGAAACCGTTTTAAATCGACGATCTTCTTACTGATTCGTAAATCCTGGCGCCTGTCTTTACTAATCGCATCCATGCTGACTAGGTGCCCATACCAGCTGATCAAGATCTCTTCCTGCGTTTTCTTGGTAAGTAATTCAACTATCTTCTGCAACGCTGACTCACTCTTAGAGACAGAGGCGTTATATTTTTCTGCCGCTGATCCTGCAGCTTCCAAAGCATCGAGGCGTGCCTTGGCCGCGTTGGCTTCTCCGAGTAATCTGAGATGCTCAATCCGAGCGTCTACGATCGCTTTCGCGGTCTTTCCAGCATCGCCTTCAAAGTCGTTTTCAGCCTGATTGAGATCAGCCAAGGCTTCGTCGACGCGTGCGGTGAAATCGACCTGAACTTCAGGAGCCGTAACTCCACCTACGCTCGGCGAGAACGCAATGGGTGCGGTAGATAATTGATTTGGATAGTTTCGTAGTGCCATAATATGCAATTACCTTTCTTGTCATCCAACCGAGGCGTTCGAGCTACAGTGGGCAGGAACCGCACGGATATTGTTTCATATCGTGTGTCTTATGCGAGAAAGGCGAGTTCCTAACGGAATTTCGCCTTTCTTGTTCCGACTTAGATCCCTCTAGCTTTCCGGATAGCAGACGACAGCGCTACCGCTGCTGATTCTTGAGTGTATTTCGGCTCTGCTGGCGCCGTTGTCTTGATCTTCCTCTCGGTTACCTTGGCCTCGGTCTTGACTGTCTGACCTTTGGCGACTCGCTCGAAAGCTTTCGCCAAGGCATCGGACGCAGTTTCTTTTGAATCTTCGGATTCTTCTTCCTCGTCTTCTCCGACATCGGTACTCGGAGACTCCTGTTCGAGTTCTTCGTCTGGGAACTCGGAAGCATATTCCGAGGGTGTGAGTGTGCGGAAAGTGTACATCAATCCGCTCTCGTTTTTCTTGGATGAATTCATCTCAGTTATGCGGTTTGTCCACGGTAGGAGAAAGCAGGTTAACACGAGGGCGATTGGCATGACCGATCGGGATCGCGAACGAAGGAAACAGCGCTATCAGAATATGTCGTCCGAAGAGAAGGCCACGCGCCGGGAATATCAGAGAATCTGGATGTCCCGGCATCGTGCCGAGCTCCGGGAACAAGCGAAACAATCGGCTGCTGCTAAGGCCTCTAATACCGTCCAGGCTGCTCCGGCTGAGCCAAGCAAGGTCACGCGGCCTAAAACTAGGGAAAACGCACCACAGCCTATGCCTACGAAGCCTGGCAAGCCTAAGAGCGTACGCGCTCAGCATAAAGCGTGGAGAACCGACGTTGCGACCTTTTTCGAGGATATGCTAACAGATCCCCGCTGCCCACTTTCCGGCCAGGACTACTCGACCAATCGCACCTACGGTTTGTTTTTCCGCATCTTTGACCGGCTAACCCAAATCGAGAACATCGCCGATAACGAGGACCAGCTCGCAGAATTGCGCCTGAGCATCGCAATTGAAGCGCTAAGACGTTTGTCCGGTGAAACTCCTGCCGGCCAGGCTCCAGTTCTGCCAGGAATCGCACAGAAACCGGCCTAGGAGCTCGTTTGATTGGACGTGCGGTAGATTGGACGTCCCAGGAAACAAAAAAGGCGAGCGTGTGAGCACTCGCCTCTGCTGGGGTGGGTTGGTTGGTTGCTACGCGCTCCAGTCGGTCGCTGAAGTGGTGGCATTTCGCGTTCCAATCTCGCGTTGCTACCTCGCTAAAATTAAGATCAATCCCATCCATAGATCCTGTTAGTTGAACAACTGCCTGGCAAGCGCTTTCCGCCGCATAATTGGCGCAGGTTATTTCATCGAGCCCGTCGTCGCCTCGCTTAATGCTCCTCTCTCTCTGTATGGCGTACTCCTTATCGAATACGCTGTGGAAAATTGCTTCTTTGAGTGTCATTGGGTTGGTGCTTTTCTGTTGTTGGTTTGTTTGGTTTAGCATTCCCACTCATGCCGATGAGCTTCCTGCCAGGTCGGGCTAACGGTCGCTAGGACTTCGCGAAACATGTCCGGATAGAGCATCTGAAGTTTGCGCACCGACAAGGGAGGAAACTTTCCTTTTCCCCGTACGGGGTGGTAAACTTTGTTTCGTTCTTCGTTCGTTAAGCTCATATTGTGCGGCTCCTGCGTTTTGTCGTGGTTGGTTGGTTGCTGCTTAGACATGCCTGTAGGCCTTACTCCCTACGGGCAAATGTCAAGATTCTGGACTGGAAACAAATCTGGAAACTTCCACCCCGGAATACCTCCAAGTTTCCACCAACAACTGTATGGTGGGAAACGAGGTTAAAGTTTCCGGGTATTTTTGGGGTTAAGTAATTCATTATCAATAACTTACGATGGAAACTTTTTTGGAAACTTCCCCAGGGAGAGCATTTTCGAAAAAGTTTCCATTTCTATGTGTTCAGGCGCACACCTTATTACGAGTTTCGTAGTAGATCCTCGGCGCTTGGCATCTTAAACGAGTAGCTACCTCGTTTTACTTCCACCCATCCTTGCCTTTCGCCTTTCTTCGCGAGCTTGGAGATGGTCCCCGGCTGGACGCCAAGCAACTCTGCTAGCTCCTTGTTTTTGGTTACGCCGTCTTTGAGAGCCTTTTTGAATTGCTCCAGCGCACCCATTTCCATGTATGTAATCCTGGTTTTGTTTACGCACGGTTCGAACACCCATTCGAGAGGTTCTGGCGTATTGGCGCAATTCCGGTTCTTCACGAATTGCGATATGAAGTTTGCTCCGATTTTCTCGCCTGCGCTCGGTACTTCAGTTAAGCTGATAATCCAAGTCGCCGGATCTTCACGCCGCGAATGACCTCGCATCTGACCATTGCGTCCAGCGTGCTGAATGAATACGGTTGCGATCTTGTTTCTGCGCAATGTTAACACCCAATTTAGCATCTTTTCAGACCATGCTGCACTATCGTTCTCATCGATTCCCATAGCCAAGCAGCTCAAGTTATCGAGAACTAAAACGTCAATGTTACTTTCTAGGCAGAGGTTCAATAGAACCTGCTGGTGAACCGGGTTAGCGATGTCCAGAGACTGCCCGCACGTATTGAATAGGTGCTCATGATGCAGGTAGAATAGGTTATCACTCGCCAGCGATAGCTTGTCGTTTCGGCTTTTGGTGTGGTCTAGTGCTACCTCGCCATCGATATATAACACCCGTTTCGCCTCCTTAACTGCCCACGGTCCGAAGTTGCGAGCGTTGGTGATGCTGCCGGACATTTCCATAGCGAAGAACGTCTTGCCTATACCTCTCGGCGCAAAAATGTAACCCAAGTCGCCGGACCTGAACCAATCGCCAACTATGCGGGCTCGCTCTGGCACAACCAGGGTTTGTAGCGAGCCGGATGTGAGTATTGATCGTGATATATCCGCCGCGAAAATGGAAACTTCTTCGCTACTATTTTCGGAGTTTCCCCTCGTGGGAGAAGTTTCCTTGGTCGAGTTTCCAAGGTGTTCTTCGATAGCAACATCTGCCCTACTACCGCAGTCCTTTCGAAGCTGTCTAGTAAATGCGTTCCATTCGGGGCCAGCTAATTTCGCCTTCTGTTGGTGCAGGAGCTGGACCAAGTCGGCATGCGACATGTTGGTGTAGTCCTTCTTCCGCTCTTCAAACTCCTCCGGTCCACCCGCCTCCTGCTTGGGCGTGTTGATAGGCTGTGCCTCGGCCGGATGGACGGTCGTCGGCTTGTTCACAACCGGCTCCAGACCTTGCTCAGACGTTAGCAAGTTTAGCGGCTGCATCTGTGTCGCCTGCCTCCATTTCGGGAGCTCCCGGATCGCGGATGTAGTTTGGCCGTTATTAGACGCGGCCGCGCCGTTCGCTATACTCATTAATTACTCCTTATGGTTTCGCCGAGTCTAAGTTGACTCGAGCGTGGTTATCGTTATTGTTCGAGCTGTCAATTCTGATTGACTCATTCATGTAATACTCTTGCATTCGTTGGCTGGTTACCGGCGAATGCCCTTTCTGCGCAAGACCTGGAAGTTAACGCTTCCGGGTCTTGTCGTTTGTAGATAGGCGTATCGTCCTCGGCATAGGGATTCAGATAGAGCAGCCGCTGAAGTTTCCCGTTATCTTTCCTGACCACGCCTGGCAGTCGAGTGGGTTGCACTGCCTTGCCACTGTTTGGATCGGCGCCAAGTGGTACAAGCTGCCGTCGATAGTTGTCGGCTATCTCGTCGAACTCGGCCTTACTGGTAGCATTTACCCGCACGATCGCATGAACGCTCCGACCTCCTGACTCGTACAGAGCCAATATTGGAGCGTGCAACTGGACGATCATAGCCAACCAAAGATCTTTTGGCGCTTTATCGCTTTCTATCAGTAGATGCCGGAAGTCGGTGATGTTAGCCTCGGATCGATAGGAACCGTTGATCTCGGCCCCGGTGACTGGATTGGATAGATACCAAGCTCCTTCGCTCCCGAGTCGCACGTAGTTATGCAGCCGTTCCGCGTCTCTCGCGACTCCTAGCCGGTAGATGAAACCTTTATCCCATTTCTCCATCATGACTGCGATTCGCTCCTCCGGTTGAAAGAGTGTGTCCAGAAACTTGGCCGGTGATACGTCTAGCACGCATTCTGGCGAGCCCTCGGCCAACCAATCAGTAGTTACCTCGAACGGAACGTGAGACGCGATGTAGGCGAGCTGTTCATGGTTGTACGGATCGAGCTCTATCCTTGGTTTAGGCGAGCCGGCTAGACTGCCTCCATAGATCCGCTCAACTGTGCGCTCGACCTCACGCGGACCCTTCTCTCGCCGCGTCATTGCGTGCCGGATTAAGTCTGCGGCCCGGACTGGTGGCAGCTTGCGAAAAAGACAGGCACTGACTGCCTTCGGAATCCATAGGTTAATGGTCAGTGCGGCCGGCTCATCAGGAGGACACGGATTTTCGCTCAGCCATGCTTCCCAACTAGCTAGCAGCAACTTCGCTAGCTCCTTGGGAACAGGTTGGAGATAGTATTCAACAACGTTGATCTTTCGGCCTTGCCACTGCTTGATCCCGATGCGCGCTTTCACACGCTGCCCGATCAATCCTTTGATTAGGTCGGCTAGTTTGCTCTCTGGTGGTTGCAAGTCATTCATCGCTGCCCCTTCGGATCGCTTGTGAAGGGGCGTTTCTTTAGCGAGTGCGTTCATTCGGTCCTACAGTCGGATGCTCCGCCGAGTTCACAAAGAAGCTCGGCAGCCTCGTTAAATCGCTGCCATTTATCTTCGCCTAAGCCGCCAGAAACCTCTTCAAGGGTGTTCTGCAGCCATGCCATGTATTGCCTGGCTCGCGCTGTCCTAACCGGCATCGGCAAGTCTTTAGGATCGATCTTATCCGTATCGACGGTATTGGCGTTCGGATGCTTTTGGAGAATGTGATCGACGAAACCTTTTGGAGTTAGAGCGCTAACGTACAGTGTGGTGCCGTAGTAGATCATGCCGCCACCTCCGCCGATTCGGCTTGCGCGTTCATCCACTGATCTATCGATGCCCGAGAAACGAGTCTGGTTCCGGTCTTATTCGCCGGGTGGCTCTTTCTCAGAAACGATTTGATTGCGCTGGCGCCGATCAGCTCATACACGAGCGCTCTGCTCATTTTGGCGTAGGCCGCAGCTTCCCGGACGAGGAGCCAGTCAGATTGAAGAATTTCAGATTTTAACATTGTGATTTATTTTCCTTTTGGTTTATTGATTTCTGTCGGACCTGGACAGTTAAGCAGCGCCAATCAAAACTGTCAAGATGCGACAGGAAACTTGCTCCGATATGCGTAAACCGAACGTGAATAGCCGTTTAGCGAGAGCTAGGGCCGTAACCGGCCTTGATCAGAGTGCTTTTGCGGACTTTGTTGGCATCTCAGAACCGCAGCTTGCGCACATCGAACGAGGGGGGAGTAAAGGCAGACCGCTAACGCCTGATGTTGCCGCAAAGATCGCCGCGAAGGCCGGCATCTCGGCAGATTGGCTGCTTGGTGCGGACGATTTCAAAATGCCGCTGGCGCTCGACGGCTCGCCTTATACGCAAGCGAAGTACGTCGATGCCAAGATACTATCTGCTGCTGTTAGGCTCGGTCATGCCGCCGATGACTGGCCAGAGGTGACTCAGCTCAGAAAGGAGCGTGATGCGGTAATGGATCGGCGTGTTGATGCTTGGACAGAGTACCTGAGTGATGTCCTCGGCGAAGTGCTCTCTCAGCTCCGCGATACGGAAACCGTCGAACGTCTGGGAGCGGAGATTTTAGAAGTCCTTCGCTCCCACGCAAAAGCAATGCGCGTATCAATCAAGAGAACGCTCTACACTGGAGTTGATGATGTGATGCGGGAACTCGGGAAGACTCCTAAAGGACGGAAATGATCTCAGCCAATATCGGGGAGACTCGCCGCCGCACGTTGCAATGCGTCCGCTCCGACGGAGACATACAGTTGATGAATCGCCTCGCTGTCGTGGCCTATGAGCGCCTGTGCGACCGCTGCTGGTTGTCCGGCTTCGTGTAGCATGGTCGTCGCCGTCCGCCGGAGTGAATGGAAGGACAGCTCGTAACCTGCTCGCGTGCCGTCCCGACCGTCCTTGTGTTTTTGGTGGTCGACCTTATTTCGGAGTCCAGCTTTCGCCAGAATGTCTGCAAACTGGTTCGATAGTGTTCCGACCCTGTGTTCACGTTCAACGATTGCGCAGGCTTTAGGGTGCAGAGGTCCGTGGCGATGCTTTACCGGTTCCAAGAATCGCTGCAGGGGTGCCGCGATTGGAATGATCATTCCTTTTCCGGTCTTTCTAGTGGTTAATCGAATTTCATTTTTGGCGAGATTAACCGATTCCCAATGTAGCGTAGCAAGGTCGGCCAGCCGCTGGCCGGAGTACAGACCGAGGTAGATCATCGATTTCCATTCGTCATCAGATACGGCTACGATCGATTTGACCTCTTGTAGAGTGAAAGCGCGCTTGGTAGTGGTCGCTCTATTGCGAACCGTATCAACGTACTCGCTCGGATCCTCGGTTATCCTCCCGTCCCGCCTGGCACTTTTAAACAGCATTTTTAGTACCGTAAGCCTGTGATTTGTGGTCTTAGCCGATACCTGGCTAGCCATCTCGTTTCGATACGCAACGATGTCCGCCTTTGTGATCCCAGGGATAGGGATGTCGGACTTTGGTCCCATTGCCTCGACAAACTTGCGGAGCGCTCCGCGATAGAAGCCCAGCGTGCTCGGCGCCGTGGTGGGTTTCTTCTCTACTAGCCAGCTTTCAACGTACTGGCGAAGCGTAGCCCGAGAAATGATTTCTCCGCTCACCTCTTTGTGCAATCGCTCGATCGCGGCTTGTGTCTGTCTTAACGTTCGCTTAGTCCTCGATGCGGTCTCGTACTCGTCCGCGATATTCTGCGCCTGCTTCCGTCCGATTGCCTTCGTGGAGATTCGACGCTGTTTGCCGTTCTCGTCCCGAAAACAGGCGGTGAAATATCGGGACTTTGGATGCTTCCAGATGCTAGCCATTGGGTAATAACTCGGGTAATAACATCCAGAACAATCTAAGACAATCTAAATACGTCCACGTATCCTCCGTTCCCCTCGTAATGGACATCCGCAGACGTCCGTAGACAGCTTTCTAAAAAATCGTGGGTTCGAATCCCGCCGGCCCGATAACGCTTCCCAGAAGCAAAATCGGAATAGCCGCAAAAAGGCACAAAAAGCGCAAAAAAATTAGGATCAAGATAAGAAACGGGGCAGTTAGAGGCTTGCAACCCTTCCGTACTTCTCTCAATTTTTTGTGCTCTTTGCGCTTTTTCGCGGCTATTCAGAAGCCCGGGGACCGTGGCCCGGCACATGGCATCTTTATCCCCCTGTCCATGCGCCACTCTTAACCGAAATCTGCGTAATCTGCGGATGCCCACCCTTTTGCGTTCTACGGTTCGCCGTTCACGGTTCCCAGTTTCCGTTCGGCTTCGGACGGTTAGTACGGTTTCAAGGTGTGGAGAGCCCTTGTGGGACTCATCGGAATCACGCCAAGGCATCGTTGCGATCGCTGCGGTTAAACCATGAACAGCGGTCTCCAAACAGCGAACCGTGAACTGGAAACCGTGAACCGCGAACCCTTCATGGTCGGGGCGACAGGATTTGAACCTGCGACCTCCTGCTCCCAGCAGGCGAAGTTCCCTAGGATGACCATACTAAACACCGCTTCTTCCAGGAGAGAAGGTGCTTGTACGAACAACAGAGTGCCTCAAAGAACTTGCCATAAGGGCACTAAGTGCCTTTATTAGCACAATGGCACGGATACCATCCCTCAAGCCCAAAGAAGTAAAATCCCGGAAAAATCACGGACTCAACGCGTGGTGCTTGAACATACCGCCTGAGCTTTCAGAAACAGGCAAGCGGCAACGGCTTTTCTTTGCTCTGAAGAAAGAGGCTGAAGCGGAAGCCGAAAAGCTCAAAGCTAGGAAGGATAACCACGGTTCTGAACTCACCGCGATGTTGCCAGCTGCTAGAGTGGCCGAAGCTGCCACAGCTTACAAGTTGCTTGAGCCGTTCGGCGTCTCTCTGCTCGATACCGTGCGATCACATATCGCGATAATCAAAGCCCGATCGAAAAGCGTAAGCCTGGGAGAAGCATTCGATGGCTTCATGGAGATTAAGCAAAACAGCTCGCCTAAATACCAACAGGAACTCCGGCAAGCAAAAACCACCTTTGAACCACTGCTCGACCAGCTAGTTTGTGATATTTCACCCTCAGACTTGGAGCCCATGCTCAGCTCGCTACCAAACGCATCTCGAAACGCTAAGATGCGGCGGTTGCGATCAGTGTTTAACTTTGCGGAAAAACGCGACTGGATGGGTGACAGCGTGAATCCGGTATCGAAGCTGGAATGGGCGAAGTCTAGTCATAACGAAGTTCAAATCTTTCCGGTCAAGACAGTGCAGGCCCTGCTCAACCACGCATTGGCAAACGATCTGGAGTTTCTGCCCTATCGCGTTCTGACGTTTTTCTGTGGCATCAGGCCCGAAGGTGAAATGGAACGGCTTGAATGGTCAGATGTGCGGATCAAAGAAAAGACTGTTGTACTCAGGGCCGAGATCACCAAGACCAAGCGTAAGAGATTCGTGGACCTGCCCAAGAACGCCATTGAATGGCTAATCGAATATCAAAGACGCGGCGGTAGAATGACAGGCCTAGTTTCACCTTGGTCGCACCAAGTTCGACGGGCGAAGCACAGGGCCAGCTACAAGGCTATTGGTATCAAGCAGTGGATTCAACAGGGCGCCCGGCATTCTTACTGCAGCTACTGGCTTGCTCTTCATCAAGACGTTAACAAGCTGGT
>WNFM01298842.1_pt1 | contig 16998 bp, 13 predicted proteins | sample 5400271 | NCBI WGS metagenome assembly WNFM01 (sample SAMN13153352, study PRJNA577476) | soil metagenome | isolation source: 60 cm saprolite on Douglas fir-dominated hillslope | place: USA:California | collected 2013-09-17
TATGGTCTAATAGTGTATGCGCACGAACGGAGATATCAGCACATGCGATGTGACCTCGGAGAGAGCACGATCTTCTATGAAACCTACGGCGCTGGCCGGCCCATCGTGATGTTACCTGGGCAGCCGAGCGATCACCGCGTCATGGCACGGTTCATGGAACCCCTGTTTACGCAGCGGGACGGCTGGCTGCGCCTCTATCCTGACTTGCCCGGCACGGGGCACAGCCCGGGCGTGGACCGCCTGGCCACGCCCGATCACCTGCTCGACACTATGCTGGCGTTCATCGACACGATCATCCCCGGTCAACGCTTCGTGGTCGCCGGCCTGTCCTATGGTGGGTACTTGGCCCGTGGCGTGGTCCACCGCAGGGCAGCGTCCATCGATGGCGTGCTGCTCTGCGCCCCTCAGGTGAAGGCGGAGCCCGCACAGGCCCAGCTCCCACCCAGAACCACGCTGGTGGAGGACCCGACGCTGCTGGCCCAAGTAAAACCGGGCGAGGCACAGGCCATCGCGGACCTGGTCGTGGTGCAGAGCCACACGGTGGTCGAGGCGATGCGCGACGTGCTGGCGGAGGTCCAGATAGCCGACCACGCCTTCCTCGCGCGACTGGAGGCGGTCGGCCCCTTTTCCTTTGACGTGGACACACTGCCCACCCCCTTTGGTGGCCCCACGCTCATTCTGACCGCACGGCAAGACCACCTCTGTGGCTACCGGGACGCCTGGGATCTGCTGGACAACTACCCCAGAGCGACGTTCGCTGTGCTCGATCGGGCCGGACATTTTATGAATATCGAACAGAATGTGCTATGCCAGGCCCTCATGCGCGAGTGGCTGGATCGGGTGGAGGAATGCGCCACCGTCTGACCGCCCACGTCGTCAGCCTGGGGTCGCCCCTGGTGCCCGCAGTCGCGTGAACTCGCCGGATGCACCACTCAGAGCGGGTTCCCAGGTCCACGCGGCAGCGCGGGCGAGTCGTAGCGTGAGCGTGACGATTCCCCGACGCCGGCAACCGCCCTGGCAGCGCTCTTGGTCACCTCGGTCTCGATGCGCCGTGCCTCCGCCAGCACCTGATGCGCGGCGCGCTCAATGCCGCGCATCACCGCCGCGCTCAACGCGAAGGCAGTGGCAGCCATCGCGGTGGCTACCGCCGCCAGCAACAACACGGTGTAGCTGACCAGCGCCAGCGGATGGACCGGACTCTGCCGCAGGGTCAGGATGATCCCGGTGAGCACGACGCCGCCGATCACGAAAAAAGTACCACCTGCGACCAATCCCGCTCGGACGATACGCCACACCACTCGCCGAATCTCGCGGCGCCACGTGAGCAGAAACGTCTCGACATGGCGTTCCAACATCTCGACCACGGATCGCCTCCCCTCCGGTAACACGCCTGCCGATCAGCACGCGCGGTGCCAATCGGAGGGCTGGTAAGGAGCGGCTTGACGTGCGCCGCGTTGCCCTCATCAGGCGCGCGGGCTTCCAGGCAAGGGCTTCACGCCAGAGGGGGCCTTCGCAGAGGCCGTGGCATGGCAGATTGCTAGACGCTTAACATCCGTGTGGGACATACTCCATAGATATAGGTTCTCGACCAAGCGATAACACCGTACGCTCCGGAACCGGGTGCAGCTGAGGAGGCTGGTATGGACCAGCGACACGATGACCGCGAGGTCGAGGGTGCGAGCGTGCTCACTACGGACCGGCCGGCGGGCGCCGAATCCGACGGCCGCGACAGCTATTACCTCATCGGCGACGTAGCTGCCGTCACCGGCCTTTCGGCTGCTACCCTACGCGCCTGGGAGCGGGCGGGACTGATCCAGCCGCGGCGATCGCCAACTGCAGTCCGCCAGTTCACCCTCGACGACATCGCGCGCATTCGCATGATCGCCCGCGCGCGGCGCACCTCGGGCGTGTCGCACCAGGCACTGCGCGAGCGCTTGCGCTCTGGTGACCTCGATCCCGAGGCCAGCGATTACGCTGACATCACCGTCCAGCCGGCGCTTCTCGCGGAGCCAGCGCAGAACAACCATGCGCTCCAGGCGAGCAGCCCATTGAGGCTGCCCGAGCGGCGCCCCCGTGACCACCGGCTCTTCGCCGCTCTGGCGCGTCTCAGCGCAGCCTCGGCGAGCGGGGGCAGCACGCGTGACCTTCTCGCGAGCGTGTGTCGCCAGAGCCGTCACACCTTCGGCGTAAGCGACGTTCTTCTCTGGCTGGCAGAGCCACGCGATCAGGCGTCAGCCTGGTCCCATGACGAGCCCGACCCGCCACTTTCGACTGGGTCCGGACGGCGCGCTACACGGATGCTCGACCGAGCTCAGCCAGTTTCGATTGACCTCCGGGACAAACAGAGCGTGTTCGCGCGGGCGCTGCGCACCCACCGCACCGTGCGCGTGACGTCTCAGGCAGGCCATGCGAAGGACCAGCCGCAGTTGGCAGATCTCCTGCCCGCCGCGGCGCTGCTGATTGTGCCGCTCTTCGCCCTGAGCGGGGAGCCGTTGGGTGTCCTGGTGCTGCGTGAGGCGCGCGATGCCCAGCGCCAGGACGGCAACGAGCTGTCGCTCATCCAGCTGTTTACCAAACATGCTGCAATCGCGGTCGAGGCGTCACGTCGCGATGCTGAGCTGCTCAGAGCTCGCGAGCAGGCGATCGCCGCGGAACAAGCGTCTTGGCGAACGGTGACGGATCAAGCGCCTGAGCTCGTGGTCACCTGCGATCCCGAGCTGCGGACGACGTATGTTAACGAGGCCTATGAGCGACTGATGACGGGTACGAGCGAGCCGATCACGCCACACATGGCCGCGGCAGACGACGATGCTCAACAGCCCCAGTCACGCGTGGGGACGTTCGCCACCCAGCGGCTGCTCCTGGGTCAAGCGCTGCGTGAGCAGCGGCATATACGCGGAGTCGAGATGGAGCATCGCGCCGCGAACGGGACGCGACGACTGGTGCTGTGGGACGCGGCGCCGATGCGTACCGCGCATGGTGACCTGGTGGGCGCGCTGGCAGTCGGTCGCGACGTGACGGACGAACGCCGCCGGGTCCAACGAGAACTCTGCCTGGCGGCCGTGACCCGCGCTGCCAGCAGCATTGGCCCAACGGAAATGCATGGGCGTGTGCAGATGGTCTTGCGAGCATTCGCCACGCATGCCGGGATTCCGGTCGTGGTCGCAAGCCTCCATCTCAAAGACCAGGAGACGGGTCGGTTTCACCGTGTCGGCGTCGTCGGTGTCAATCGCGCTCGTGTCCAGGAGACTGCGCCGTCGGACGACGAGCAGCCTATCTGGCACGCCATCACAGAGCAGCCGCAGTATTCGACTCTGAGCGGGGAGCCGCCCGATTGGTATGATGCGCCGAAGCGCCACGCCTGGCCAGCGACCGGTATTCGGGCGTGGGCGACGGTGCCGCTGCGAACCGGCCGCGAGCTTTTCGGCGCGCTTTCTATCGGATTCGGCGTGCCCCACATGTGGGATGAGGCGGAGCGCAGCTGGATCGAGGCGTGCGCGGACACCGTGGCAGTGGCCATCGAGAATGATCAGCTCTATCTGGCGGCGCGCCGGCGCGCGGCGGAGTTAGAGGCGGTCATCGACGAGTTGGGTGAAGGCGTCGCGCTGATAAGCCGTGACGGCGACGTGCTCGTGCACAACGCGGCTGCCGCGGCGATTTTTGATCACTCGGACCCTGGGGGCACCCTGCAACAGCAGATCGAGGCCTACGCCTTTCGGGACGTGGCCGGCACGCCCATTCCGTACGAGCAGCTCAGCCTTATCCGCGCTCTGCGAGGTGAAACGATCCGTGACGACACCATCGTCCGGCGCGATGCCGTGGGGCACGACCGTGTGCTCTCAGTATCCTCCGCTCCCGTGCGCGGCGGCGAAGGCAACGTGATCGCCGCCGTCAATTTCTTTCGTGACGTGACCAGTGAGCAGAAGGCCGCAAAGCTGTTCAGGTATCTCGGCCAGCGCCTGGGGGTGAGCCTTGATCCGGCAGCCGAGATGCGCGTGCTGGCCGATGCGTGTGTCGACACCGGCGGTATCGCTACCGCAGGGGTGTTTCTGCGGGCGCTGGACGGCGCCAGCATGGAGCTGGTGGGCGCTCACCACTATCCAGCCGATGTCCTGCCGCTGATCCAGCGCCTTTCCGCTGAGACGCCCTCCATCGCCGTGGATGCCTGGCGGTCCGGCCGGCCTCAGGTGATGCAGGGGTTGGAGGATCTCGCGGGTCCAGAGCGCGCGCTCTCCCGCGCGCTGGCCGAACGCATGGGCTTCAGGAGCGCCATGGCACTCCCGCTCCTGGCGCGCGGGCACGTCGTTGGCGTGCTCATGCTCTCCGCGACCCCGCCGGACGCGTTCACGAGCGAGGACTTCACCTTGTACAAGGAGGCGGCTTCCCGGACGGCCGTCGCGGTGGATAATGCGCTGCTCTATCAGACAGCCAATCGCACCGCCGCCGAGCTCGACGCCATCATCAACGCCATCGCCGATGGCGTGTGGGTCTCCAATAGTACGGGACACCTGTTGCGCGTCAATCAGGCCGCGATGGACTTGATGGGCATCCCGCGGGAGCGCGCGCCTGAGGCGGAGGGGACAGCCGCCCGCGATCGCCTCGACGCCGCCTGCCCTCCCATCATTCGGGCGCCCTTGGCGCGTGCGCTGGAGGGCGAAACGGGCACGGATTATGAGGAGCAGTTACCGGACAGCTCGCCGACGATGCAGCTGCGCACGTCGTACGCCCCGATCACACACGACCCGACGGGAACTATCGTCGGAGCGGTCGCCGTAAGCCGTGACGTGTCTCGGCTCAGGGCATTGGAACGCATGCGGGATGACTTTCTGGGGATCGTCGCGCATGAGCTCAGAACGCCCCTCACGAGCTTGCTCGGCTTCATTCAGGTGGCCCGCCGGAAAGGGATCCACGTAGCCGGGAGTCATTCAGCCGCAGCTGCTCAAGCGGAGTCGCCCGAGAGCGCGCGGGGCGAAGATTTGCTCATCCGCATGGAGCGCCAGGCGCTGCGGCTGAATCGGCTCGTGGGTGACCTGCTCGATCTGGTGCGACTGCAAAAGGGCGTGCTCGAGTATCGGCGGACGGACGCTGACGTGGCGGGCGCCATCGCGGAGGCGGTGTACGAGCAGCCCGCCTACATCGACCCGGACCGCATCGGGCAGGTCGTGGCGAATCTCTTGACCAACGCCCTCAAATACTCCCGTGCCGAGGAAAGCGTCTCCGTCGAGGTAGGGCGCTCTCCCGCGGGTGGTGGCCACCCCGAGGAGGCGATTGTCCGCGTGCGCGATGCCGGTCCAGGCATTCCCATGGAGAGCCAGCCGCATGTGTTCGAGCAATTCTACCGCGTTCCAGGCGTGGACGTCCAAAGTGGCTCGGGCATTGGGCTGGGCGTGGGGCTCTACGTCGCCTACGAAGTCGTGCAGCACCATGACGGCCGCATGTGGGTAGAGGGTGGACCAGGCGAGGGCTCGACCTTCATTTTCACCGTCCCTCTGACGCGCTAAGCGTCGGATGCACGCGCATCGGGCTAAACGGTGCCTCCCGGTGGAGACCCGACCGTCTGCGCGACGCACACCGCGAAGCTTGCAGGTTGGACAGGCGAGCAGCATCTTCGGGTGTGCCGGCCCGAGTCGACTCACTGGACGCCTGCCTCATCTTCCTGCGGTTTGCTGTAATTTCGCCATCTCATTCACCATCATCTCGATTCTCACAGGAGCTGTGGCGCTGTTCGGCACCGGCATGTTCTCAGCCGGGCCCGTGGCCGCCTCACTCGGTTGGCCCATTGTAGCCGTGTTCGTCGTGTTGGTGGCCCTTTCAATGGCCGAGTTAGCTTCGGCCTATCCCACAGCTGGCGGCCTCTACTATTGGGCCTCCAAGTTGGGAGGTCCCGCCTGGGGATGGTATACCGGCTGGTTCAACCTGCTAGGACAGTTCGCTATCACTGCGGGCATCGACTACGGCTTGGCGTTCCTGACGGACTTCTGGCGTGCGCTCAAGTTCCCCCACTTCCCGACCGATGTGCGGGCGAACCTGCTTACAGAAGATGGGCCAGAAAGCCCCTGGCTTTAGCCGGGGGAGGAATGGCCCCCGGACTTGTCGGGTTTTCCCTCATGAGGCATCCTGAGCCTGAAAGGAGGCGACCGCGATGGCGCAGGCATCTGCCCCACAGACCACCGTGCCGGTGCGCCTCTACCCCACGCCGGAACAGGCGGCCCTGCTGCGCGCCCACACCCAGGAGTACATCGGCACGATCAACGTGCTGGTGCAGGCCCTGGACAGCGACGTGCTGCCCGACGGGGGCAAGGACACCACCACCGCCGACTTCACCGCCGCGCTGCCCAGCGCCGTCAAGAACCAGGCCCTGCGGGACGCCCGGTCTGTTTGGCGTCGCTCGTTTGATCTCGGCATCGTACCCGTTCTGCGGCGCCCGATCTGCCAGTGGAACAACCAAAACTGGCGTGTGGCAGGAGGGGAAGGTGGGCCAGATCGCGGTGCGATGCGCCCCGCATACCCCTTCGGGCCAACCTGGCCTCTTGCGGATTAAGCGCAAGCGCCAGCGCTGGATCGCAGAGATCGCCTACACGCTCCCTGCCCCCGAGCCGGCGCCTGGCGAAGCGGTGATGGGGGTGGACCTGGGCATCAAGGTGCCGGCGGTCGTGCATGTGCTGGGCAAGGGCTCGCGCAGCTTCGGCAACGGGCGCTACCAACGGTTCCGCCGCCGCCGGTTCTCCGCCAGGCGCAAGACCCTCCAAAGGGCGGGCAAGATCAGGGCGGTGCGCCAGAGCCGGGGCAAGGAACGCCGCTGGATGCGCGACGTGAACCACAAGTTGTCCCGGCAAATCGTCACCCATGCCCATCAGCAGGGCGTGGGGCTCATTGGCGTGGAGGAGCTGGCTGGCATCCGCCCACGCATCACCCAGCCCAGCCAGCACACGGCACGTACCAGCCNNTGAAGAACACGTGGCCCTTCTTCCAACTGACGCTCTTTATCACGCACAAGGCCGAGCGCCTGGGGATTCGCGTGGAACAGGTCAACCCCGCCTATACGAGCCAGATCTGTCCCGCCTGCTATGTCCGCAACAAAGCCCAGGACCGATGGTACGTGTGCCTGGAGTGTGGGTGGAGAGGCCACCGTGACGCGGTGGGGGCGATCAACATTGCCCGTGCCACTGGCCCTGCTGGTAACAGGCAGGGTGCCACCGGAGCCATGGACTCTGCCGGTGGACGGGTCGCCTGAGACGGCCCTAACTGTGAAGCGCTCGTACCCCGAAGGCGAAAGTGATTGAGGGGGAGCGGATCAGAACCTCCCGGCTTCAGCCGGGGGAGTCTCAGGTACGCTATCATTCTGGCCATCCACTCGACGATGAACGTATATGGCATCAGGCTGGTCGCGCTGCTCAATAATGTGAGCGTGGTGTGGCACATCGCTGGCGTGCTGCTCATCGTCGGTGCGCTGCTCTTCTTTGCGCCGCACAATCCTGGTGGGCTGTCCTTTGCATTCAAGACTGGCTACACCAACAGCGGCTTCCCCTTCTGGTACGCGTTCTTGCTGGGTCTGCTGTTGGCGCAATTCACCTTCACTGGCTACGACGCTTCGGCTCACGTCAGCGAAGAGACAGTCGGCGCAGAAACTCGAGCCCCCTGGGGCATCGTCATGTCCGTGGTGGTGTCTGCCGTCGCCGGCTATTTGCTCCTCATGGGGCTTGTCTTGGCGATCCCAGACCTGGACAAGACGGTCGCGCAGGGCGGCAACGCCGTCCCCTTCATCCTGCAAAGTGGGCTGGGTACCGACGCGGCGTTCGTGCTGTTCGGCGTGGCGCTCATCGCGCAGTTCTTCTGTGGAATGTCCTCGATTACCTCAAACTCGCGCATGATCTACGCCTTCTCTCGTGACGGCGCCGTACCCCTCTCCAAGTTCTGGCACACGCTCAACCGCCGGCGCATCCCCGCCAACGCAGTGTGGCTGGCGGCCGTTGCTGCATTTGTATTGGCCCTACCCTCGCTTTGGAATAGCACCGCGTTCGTTGCAGTGACGTCGATCAGCACGATCGGCCTGTACATTGCGTATGCTATCCCGGTGGTGCTACGGCGCCTTAGCCCAAATTTCAGGCCAGGCGTGTGGAATTTAGGCAAATACAGTGCGATAATCGGCTGGATCACCGTGATCTGGGTAGCGTTTATCTCAGTGCTGTTCATGCTGCCAACGTTGTCAGACTGGCGAACAAACCCAGCAGATTTCAATTACACACCCGTCGTCGTGCTGGGCTCGCTGGTTCTGCTCACGATCTGGTGGTTGGTCAGCGTGCGCAAGTGATTCAAAGGCCCCATCGTCCAAGGCGACGAGGCGCAACTCGAGAAGATCGCGGCTGAGGTGGAGCGCGAGAGCATCTTCCACGAGCCCGGCGCAGCGGCTTCCAAGTAACCTACCTGTCCACTGCGCGCGCCAGTTCAGGAGGCGCTTGCCACGCGCGGGCGCCTCCCGTGCTTTGGGCTGCATGCCGACATGTACCGACGGAAGGTGTACACCATGGCCACCTCGATGACTGGACGCCTGGACCTCGAAGCCTTGGAGCGGTTGGTAAGCGAAGGGCAAGTAGATACCGTGCTCGTCACCTTCCCCGATATGCAGGGCCGGCTCATGGGGAAACGCCTCACCGCTCACTTCTTCCTCGATCATGCGGCCCGTGAGGGTGCGCACGCCTGCTCATACGTGCTGGGTACCGACGTGGAGATGAACACGCTGCCCGGCTTCCGCCTCACCAACTGGCGCACGGGCTATCACGACTTCAAGATGCGCCCGGATTTTGCGACACTGCGCCGGGCGCCGTGGCTGGAAAAAACGGCCGTCGTGCTGAGCGACATCTTCTCCGATGAGGGCGAGCCGATCGAAGAGGCGCCGCGCCGCATCCTGCAGCGCCAGGTGGAGCGGCTGGCCGCGCTTGGATACACCGCGGAGGTCGCCCGAGCAAGCGCGCGAGCAGCGCTATCTTGGCCTCCACACCTACGGGACCTACATACAGGACTATCACATCCTGGCGACGAGCAAAGAAGAAGGCATCCTGCGCCAGATTCGCAACCAGATGAATGCGGCGGGTATCCCTGTCGAGGGCAGCAAAGGCGAGTGGGGCCACGGGCAGGAAGAGCTGAACCTCGAACACGCTGCCTCCGTCGAGATGGCCGACCGTCACGTGCTCTACAAGCACGGCGCCAAGGAGATCGCGTCGCTGAGCGGCGTGGCGCTGACCTTCATGGCGAAGTGGGACGAGGCGCAGGCAGGCAGCAGCTTCCACCTGCACTCGAGCCTGTGGAACGCCCAGGGGCAGGCCGCCTTCTGGGACGAGCACCAGCCGCTGGGCATGTCCGCGACGTTCCAGCAGTATCTCGCCGGCCAGCTGGCCTATTCACACGAGCTGATGTACTTCTATGCGCCGTTCATCAACTCGTACAAACGCTATCGGGAGGGCACCTTCGCCCCCATCCGCCTCGTCTGGGGGCATGACAACCGGACGTGTGGGCTGCGGGTGATCGGGGAGCACAACAGTATTCGCGTTGAGAACCGCGTACCGGGGGCCGACGCCAATCCCTATCTGGCCTTCGCGGCCACCATCGCGGCTGGCATCGCCGGCATCCAGCGCACGCTGGAGCTGCCGGAGATGTTCACCGGCGACGCCTATGACGGCGACGGCCGTCGCCATGTGCCGCGCGTGCCGTCGGCGCTCTACGAGGCCATCCACGGGCTGGAACACAGCCAGCTGGCTCGCGAAGCCTTCGGGGAGCGCGTAGTTACCCACTACCTCAACGCGGCGCGCGAGGAGCAAGCAGCTTATGACCGCGCCGTCACATCCTGGGAGCTTGATCGCTACTTCGAGCGCATCTAGCGATCGCGCGATGACCGTCCGGTATCGCCCGCCTATCAGCGAGTGATATCGACGGCGATCGCTGCTGTGAGTCACAATCTCTGGGAGGCTCTGCCTCGGCGTCCGCGAGCAATGCGGTATGACGAGCGAAGACGTTGCCGTGCGCTGCGATGTCGGCTGGCAAAGGGAGAGTAACTGTGCGATTGACAGGCAAAGTGATCCTGGTCACGGGCGCCGGCGCTGGCATGGGGCGGGTGGCCGCTCAGACGTTCGCGCGCGAGGGCGCCCAGGTGGTGGCTACTGACTACGCCGAGGGGCCGCTCCAGGAGACGGTCGCGTCCGTTCGGGACGTGGGTGGCGGCATCATCGGCGTGCCGGGCAACGTCGCCGTGGCGGCGGACGTGCAGCGGGCCGTGGAGGAAGGCGTGAAAGCCTTCGGGGGTCTCAATGTGCTCTACAACAACGCCGGCATCATGCCAGACGACGACACGTCAGTCATCGAGACGAGCGAAGATGCCTGGCAACGCGTGATGGACGTGAACCTGAAGGGCGTCTTTCTCTGCTGCAAGTACGGCATCCCCGAGCTGCTCAAGGCGAGCGGAGGATCGGTCATCAACATCGCATCCTTCGTCGCGCTGATCGGATGCACGGTGCCGCAGGACGCCTACACGGCCAGCAAGGGCGGCGTCCTCTCGCTCACGCGCTCGTTGGCGGTGCAGTACGGTCCGCGCGGCATCCGCGCCAACGCGCTCTGCCCCGGCCCCATCGAGACGGCGCTGTTGCGCACTCTGTGGACGAGCGACGCGGAACGCAGCAAGCGCCTCAATCGCATTCCCCTGGGGCGCTTCGGCACCGCCGAGGACATCGTGAACGCGGGCGTCTTCCTGGCATCCGATGAATCGTCCTGGATCACCGGCAACACGTTCATGGTTGACGGCGGCATCACCGTCAACTATTTCTGAGCAGGAGCAGTCGCTGAGCACGCCGCTCGGCGTGGAGGGAGAGCATGGCGGAGACGATCACGCCGCGGCGCGCGCACATGCTGATCGACGGCGAGCGTGTCGCGAGCGCGGATGGGCGCACATTTCACACGACGAATCCAGCAACCGGCGAGCTGCTGGCCGAGGTGGCGCTCGCCGGAGTGGAGGACGTCAACCGTGCCGTAGCGGCCGCCCGGCGGGCTTTTGACGACGGACCGTGGCCGCGCTGGTCGGCTAGGCGCCGCGCGCAGGCGCTCTTTACCGTTGCACAGCTGATACGCGAGCGCCGCGATACGCTGGCGGAGCTGGAGACGCGCGACAGCGGCAAGGCGCTGGCCGATGCCCGCGATGAGGTCGAGGGTGCGGCCAATACGTTCGAGTACTATGCCGGGGCGGCCACCAAGCTCTTCGGCGAGACGATTCCCGTCGCTGCCGAGGGTCTGGATTTCACACTGCGCGAGCCGGTGGGCGTGGCCGCCCAGATCGTCCCCTGGAACTTCCCCATTGTGATCGCGGCGTGGAAGCTCGCGCCCGCCCTGGCCACCGGCTGCGCAGTGGTGCTCAAGCCCGCCTCCTACACCCCGCTGACGGCGCTGGCGTTGGGCGACGTGTGTCTGGAAGCGGGCATCCCCGCGGGCGTGGTGAATGTCGTGCCTGGAGAAGGCGGCGTAGCAGGCCAGGCGCTCGCGGGCCATCCGGCCGTGGACAAAGTCGCGTTTACGGGGTCCACGGAGGTGGGCCGCGCCATCATGCAAGCCGCAGCCGAGCACATCACGCGCGTCTCGCTGGAGCTTGGGGGCAAGTCCCCCTGCATCATCTTCGCCGATGCCGATCTGGCGCGCGCCGCCGACCGCGCGCCCTACAGCGTCTTCGCCAACGCCGGCCAGGACTGCTGTGCGCGGACGCGTATCTTCGTGCAGCGCGACGCGCTCGACGAGTTCACCGAGCGCTTTGTCGCCCGCACGCGAGAGTTGCGCGTCGGCGATCCACTGGCGCTGGAGACCGAGATTGGCTCGATGGTCTCCGCCAGCCAGAAGCGGCGCGCGCTCGACTATGTGCGGATCGGCGACGCGGAGGGCGCCCAGGTGCTGACTGGCGGGGAGCCACCCAGCGACCTGGGCCTCTCCGGCGGCCATTTCGTCTTGCCCGCCGTGCTCGGCAACGTCCGCAACGACATGCGCGTGGCCCGCGAGGAGATCTTTGGGCCAGTCGCGTGCATCATCCCTTTCACCGATGAGGACGACGTGGTGCGGCAGGTGAACGATTCGCCCTATGGCCTCTCTGGCTCGCTCTGGACGCGCGACGTTGGCCGGGCGCTGCGGGTCGCGCGGCGTGTGCGCACGGGCGTGCTGAGTGTGAACAGCAACAGCAGCGTCCACGTGGAAGCGCCGTTTGGCGGCTACAAGCAATCGGGCATTGGACGCGAGCTGGGGATGCACGGGCTGCAGCTGTACACCGAGGTCAAGAATGTGTTCGTGGACTTGAGCTGAATCCACGTGAGCGCCACGCGGCTGTCGTAGCTGGCGAGCGCTCGCCAGCTATCGAGGCCGAGCGAGACGTGCATTCCAGTTCGACTGGGTAGAACGCTCGCTGGCCCCGTCTCTGCGCATGGGGTCTGGGCCTCAGCGGTTGAGCAGGCGCATCAGCAGCGAGAGACCCATGAAGGTGGGCGCCCACTGGCCGATGAAGAGCCCGTCGCCCCGCTGGCCACGGGCATGGGTGATGGCCGAGGGGATGATCGAGGCGAGGCCCGCGCCCGCGAGGGCGTAGCTGGCGGCGTTCGCGACGGGGTGTGGCAGCTCGCGGCGGCCAATGAACCGCGAGAGGACGCCTAACTGGATCAATGTCGGCGCCCACTGCCCCACGAACAGGCCGTCGTTGCGCCGGCCCTGAGAACGCAATATCGCTGCGGCGAGCATGCCACTCAGGCTGAGGCCCGTCCAGACCCAGCTGGCGATGTCCGCCTCAGGCATGACCGGATGCGCGACCTTGTTGACGCCTCGCGGCGCTTTGACACCGCGGCGGGCGCGCACCAGGTCCTCGTCGAGGAACCAGGCGCCCGTCCCGACGACCACGGCGGCGATCGCCGGAGCCGCCAGGGAGGCGAGCACGCCACCAAAGCCGGCCGGCGTCTGTGGCTCACCCATCGCGCTCGGCCCACCGGTGATCACGCGCTTGAAGTTCTCCAGATCCTGTTTGATCTCGCGGCGCACCGTTTGCGTCACGAGGTCGAGCCGCTGCCCGATCTGGCCTCCAGGAGGGGTATACTCCAGGCGCATGCGCACCTCGGTCTTCCCATTCGGAAGTGGGCTCAAGCTGACGGTGCCGGCGTTGTACGGGCCGTTAATGCTGCGCCATGCGACCCGCCGGTCGGGCTCGCGATCGGTGACCTCCGCATCCCACTCTTGCTTCGTGCCGAAAACGCGCGCTACCCAGTGGTAGCGATCGGCGCCCAACGTGCGCACTTCTTGGACGTTGCTCATGAACTCCGGGAAGCGCGTGAAGTCGGTCCAGCGCCGAAACACCTCCGCAACTGGTGTAGGGATCTCGGCACTTTCTTCGAAGACGAGGCGATTCCCGGCCGCCTGCTCCATGGGGGTGGTTTGTGACATGCGTTTCCTCCAACTAGCCGCCAGGAAAACTCTTCGCTGGCAACGTCTCGTCCGGCTATAGCGGTCATCTGCCGCCAGGCCGCAGAGGAGGAGTTCCGCATGATGTATGCCCCGCGTACGCCAGGTTCAGCTGAGGTGGAGCGCGATCAGCCGCCGTCAAACGTCCACGCCGCCGCGACTGCGCCGCATCGCACGATTCGACTGCGCGCCTGGTTGGGTTCGCGTGGTTGGTGCAGCGCATCCCCCCTCGCGCGCAGTGTCCTGGAGCGCCATCGAGGCGCTACATCGGGCTTTGCACAGAGTTTACATCGGCGACTACGCAGCGGTGGGGCCTGAAAAGAAGCGCCTCTCAGCCACATAGCAAGCTGACGATGAATACCCTGCATCGGCGAATCTTCATCTGTCTCAGACGCCGTTTCAGTACCTGTTCAGCTTTTTTTCAGCAATGCCGCTCCCGGCCTTCAGGTAGCCCCCATACAGTGAGATGCAGCCAAAGGCGACAGCGCTCTCAGCAGCGTGTGCCTCGCTCCCCGATCGGCTCTCAGATAGCGCTTGATGTGCGGCTCGATACGGTTTGCGACCCAGTTGCGGAAAAAGAGGAAGCACGGCATGTTGGAACCGCAGCAAAAAGCCGGCTCGACGCAGCCCGGTCCGGCTGATCCAGGGCAAGAGATCACGGCGCATGGGCCACCACAGTTCCTCGACGATGCCGACGATCTGTTTGAAATGATCGAAGACGATCTCAGCACGCCGGGACGGCCGTGGTGGGCTCGCCATTGGTTAGCGGAAACGAGCGCGGTGTTGCTCGTCGCGGTTATCGTGGGTGTCGCCCTCGCCAATCACCGCAATTCCAAGCCGCCTACCACCTACCAGTACCAAACCGTGGCTCAGGGTAACCTCACGCTGACCGTCAGCGGCACCGGACCCGTGCAGGCCAACCTGTATAACCTCAACTTCGCGACGAGCGGGAGAATCGCCCAGATTACGGTGAGCGTAGGTCAGCACGTCGCCGCTGGGCAGGTGCTGGCCAAGCTAGACACCACCGCGCTCCAGGACGCGCTCAATCAGGCACAAGGGCAAGCGAATCTGGCGTACTACAACGAGCAGAATGCGCTGAATGTCTGTGCCAACCCTCCCACAGGCACGACCGCGGCTCCGTACTGTGTGCAGGCGGCTGAAGCCACGTATGAAATCTCATACAATGCCCTGCAAACGGCGAAGCACAATCTCGGCAATGCCACGCTCATCGCGTCGCACGCTGGTACGGTGACCGCGATCAACGGCAACGTCGGCGGAACACCAGGCAGCTCAAGCACCGGCAGCGGGTTCATCCAGCTCGTTGACTCCACCGCGCTGCAAGTCAACGCCACCGTCAACGAAGCCGATATCAGCGGCGTGACGGTGGGACAAACTGTGGCGTTCACGGTCACCGCGTATCCGGGCCGAATCTTCCGCGGCACCGTCAGCTCGATTGCCCTCGTCGGGCAGACGTCGTCGAACGTCGTGACGTATCCCGTTACGATCAATGTGGATATGTCCCGCTTGCAGGGGGCCAACCTGCTGACGAACATGACGGGGAGCGTGACCATCACGAAGGCGCAGCGCGCCAATGTCGTGCTCATCCCGTCGAGCGCGGTCACCTTCGCGCGCGCCGCCGCGAATCCCAATGCGGGCGGCTTCATCACCCGCACGCAATTGGCTGACGTGCTTACCCAGGCGCGCCAGCAGCTCGCAACACTCCAGCAGCTCGCAACACTCCAGCAGCAGAATGCGCAGATCTCGCAGGACTCGCCGACGCCTTCTTGGGTGGTCGAGTGCGTCAACAACAAGTGGGTCGTGAAACCCGTCGTCCTCGGCCTGACCAATGGGTCAGTGTACGAAGTGCTCACTGGGTTGTCCGCCAGTGAGTCTGTGGTGGTGGGCGAAAAGTATGGCTCGATCACGCTGAGCTCAGGGACCGCCTCCACTGGCGCACGGCGTTTTGGTGGCTTTGGCGGCGGCTTTACGGGCGGCGGCGGGTTCTTCGGAGGTGGTGGCCGGACCGGCGGAGGTAACGGCTGACCCAGACGCTCACGCTCGGCACGTGCTGACCTGCACGGACGCTGACGAATCTCAGGACTCGAACGGTGCGCTGATCTCGCCACGGCGCGCACAAAGAGAGGTTATCATGCGAACATTCGCTCATCGCATCCCACTGGGCGGGATGGCCGCCAGCATCCTGTTTGGCGTCGCGCTCGTTGGATGTGGCTCGGCGACAGGTGTAGGCAGATCGTCCGCCACTGCGACGCCAACCTGCCCGGCGACAGCCAGTTTTAAGTCCGTTTCCGGGCGCATTACCACTGTGGGGAGTCAGAGCGCCACCGTCAGTGATGCCAGCGGCGCCACGACCGAGGTCCAATTCACCTCCACCACCCGTGTCACCCGCATCCTATCACTCTCACCCACTGCGCTTACCGTCGGTGCGTCGGTCGTGGTGCTGACGGATACGAATGCGACGGTGGCGAAGCGGATCAGCCTCGTGCCCAGGGGTGCGACCGGCACTCCTGGCACTCCTGGGACGGGCTTCGGGTCGGGGCGGTTCTCGGGCACGCCATCCGCAGGCTCGAATGCCGCCTGCTTCCGGCGGACGACTCCAGGCGCCGGAAGCGGACAGGCAACCGGCTTCCAGGGCCTGCGCGGCACCGTGGACTCCGCAACCAGCAGCCAGCTGGTCTTTGACGACGCGCAAGGCCAAACCTATTCGGTGGCCATCACGTCGTCCACGATGATCGAGCAAACGGCGCAGGCTAAGACGGCCGATCTCGCGGTAGGGATGACCGTGACGGCGACTGGCAGCGTGACGACAAACGGTATCTCGGCTCGCACGATTGCTATCCAGGCGTGAACGTCTGCAACTACTTGTACGACGGCCTCACCGCTGGTGGCACCGAGCCAGCGCTCAACACGTCAGGACCACTACCGGATCCAGAACACGGAGTAGCGAGCGCGCCGCGAGGACGCGCTTGCGAGAAGGATTGCGAGAAGGATTGCGAGATGTCACACCGTCGCATCCCGGGCCACGAAAGGAAAGGTACGCGCTGTGGGGACTACGCGCTTACGCCGCCGGGCCCCGCCGAGCCGTCCACGCTCAACCTGCCGGGCTTCCTCGATGACGCCTTCGACGACGACGTGGACCTGGAGCCGGCGCCCCGGCCGTGGTGGCGGCGGCGCTGGCTGGCCGTCGTCGCGGCGCTCCTGGTGATAGCGGTGGTGGCTGGGGTTGTGCTGTATACCAACCAGAAGCCTACCATCCCCACCACATATCAATACCAGACCGCCTCGATGGGGAATCTGACCCTCACCGTGAGCGCGACCGGTCCTGTCCAGGCGGCTACCTACAATCTCAATTTTGCCGTCAGCGGCCAGATCGCATCGATCGACGTCAGTGTCGGGCAGCACGTCACGGCTGGGCAGGAATTGGCCAAACTCGACACCACCACGCTGCAGTCTGCAGTGAACCAGGCCCAGTACCAGGCCAACGTGGCGTACGACCAAGAGCAGGCGAACATCACG
>WNFM01052942.1_pt1 | contig 16991 bp, 18 predicted proteins | sample 5400271 | NCBI WGS metagenome assembly WNFM01 (sample SAMN13153352, study PRJNA577476) | soil metagenome | isolation source: 60 cm saprolite on Douglas fir-dominated hillslope | place: USA:California | collected 2013-09-17
GTTTGACAAAGTCGGGGTTGTCGACGGATGGGCCGAACTTCGGGCCAGTCCGCTACCGATCGAGGAGACTGCCCATGTTGCTACGCTCCGCAAGCTTCGGAAACGAACAGATGACCCCCGCGCAGATTGCGGTTGAGTTTCTGTCGGGATGAAAGGTGTTACATCGGTAATATATGGTCGGCGCGCCATAACAGTTACCAGATGCTACTCCGGGTGTGATGTCGGCCTCGGCCGACCACTTCTGGTCTGCCGCAATTAGCAGACATTTTCAGTACCATCGGCATGTCTCAAGCGTGCCAAAAGCGGAAAGCGACGGCTGCGGCGAATGCCTTCTGCACGAAGAAACGACCAACGCTCATCCAGTTGGCGTTTCGTATCGCCGCTCGACATGGAATGACTTGGCAGTAATAAGCCAAGCATCATTCAAGCAATGGTACGAGAGGTAATCGAGATATTGAACCGTATCGATCCTGACCCGAACCTTAACCACCGCTTGAGTAGTTGAAGCAAAGTCGATGAACAAGACCTCCTGCTGGCGTGGGGCATTCTTTGACTTCGGCGATGGTCCGGAGGCAAGTGCACTCTTGTAATCTTGCGCGGGCAACAGCCGCAAATTCCCGTCTCGTAATCCGTGCAGTTGGGCGCTCTGCGCAAACACTTGATCGAAGCGCGATACATCGCTGTCGAACATCAGATCGAAGTAGCGTTCAACGGCACCCAGCAGGGAATGGAAGGCGGAGGGGTTAGGCATCGCTTATGGCTCCTTCCTCAGAATATCCGGTATCGTGGCGTGTGTTATTGATTGAAAGCACGAAATTACCGACGACCAGCGCCAGTGCGGCGATGATGCTAGCCGCCGTGAACGCGCTGCTGGACCCAGCAAACAAACTTACAGTCAAAGGTCCCGCGATCTGGCCAACGGCGAAAGCAGCGGTCATCAAGCCGACACCGCGCGACGCCTGAGGGCCACCGACGCGCAACACCTCCTTAATGCCGGCCATCGTAATGACCATGAAGGTGCCGCCCACGCATACCGCTGAGGTAAGTAAGGTCACAACGTTGAGCGAGACCACGGGTGCCAATACGCCGGCCGCCAGCACCCACTGGGCTCCCGTCCATAAACGCCACGGCGCCAGACGATGACCGAACCGTGCGACGACGAGTGTGGACAGTGCGGCAGCAGCCCCGAACACCGGCCACACCCAACCGAACACAGCCGGGTTTTCGATATATCGGCGAGCCAACGCGGGAAGGAAGGTAGCCGGAATGATGTAGCCGTAGCCGAAAAGGCCGTAACAGGCGGCCGCAACAAAAGCTCGACGCGGCACTCCGGATATTTTCGGCGCCACCGCGTCCCTGGAGGCCGCATTCGTGGCCAGCAGCGGCCAAATGAAAAATGCGAGCGCGGCTGCAACGACGCCCATTACGATCCACGTCGAACGCGAACCCCAGGTGTCGATGCCGGCAGCGAGGCCCATGAGACCGGCAAAGCCGATCCCGATGCCGACCCCGGCGAAGATGCGTCCGGACCATTGCTCCTTGTTGCACTGGGCGAGGATCGGCATCGCCCACGCGGAGACCCCAACCAGCACGAAGGCGCTCCCCACACCGGCGCAAAACCGAAACGCAAACCAAAGTAGCAGCGAACGGCTAAGTCCCATCGCCAGAGTAAGGACGGCGACGCAAACGAGACCCCAACGGATCGCGCGCACCGGTCGAGGTGCAAAGGCCATGCAGATCAGGGCGCCGGCCAGGTATCCCAGATAGTTACCGGTGGCGAGCCAACCTCCCCGTGCAAACGTCAGTCCCACGTCATGCTGCATCAGCGGCAGGATCGGCGTCAGTGAAAAGCGGCCGATCCCCATCGCGCTGGCTAGTGCAAGCAAGCCAACCGTTGCGGCAAGGGTTGCGGAGGGGTCGGACAGTTTCCTCTTCATAGCCGCTAGATTAGGTCTATCAAACGTTCTATCATATTGAATAATTTGGAACGAGTTATTCTCAATACTAGAACAGGCTGTCGCCATGGACCTTGTTGACCTTCAAGTATTCAAGAGCGTCGTCGATGAAGGGGGCATCATCAAAGCAGCCCGTAAGTTGCATCGCGTGCCGTCAAGCGTCACAACGCGGATTAAGCAGCTCGAAACTTCGCTGGGCGTGACGCTGTTCCATCGTGACCGGCAGCGGCTTCATCTTTCACCTACGGGCGAGTTGTTATTGGGTTACGCCGAGAGGCTCATTCAGCTTTCCGATGAAGCACGTGCTGTTGTCTCTGGCAGGATGCCGCGGGGCGCGCTGAAACTGGGAGCGCTGGAAAGCACCGCCGCGAGCAGGCTACCGCGCATACTGGCGGACTTTCATCGCCTTTACCCCGAAGTACGCCTCGAACTGACGACCGGTACCAACGATGACCTCATGAATAAGGTAGCCGACCGCCGGCTGGACGCCGCCTTTACTGCTGAGCCGCCGGCGACGCATGCCTTGGAACATATTCCGGTCTTTCCCGAGCGACTGATCCTGATTTCCAACTCCGACCATCCGCTGATCAGGCGTGCGCGTGACGTGGAAGGCGCTTCGCTTATCGCATTTCCTGAAGGGTGCGCCTACCGCCGCGTGTTGCAACGCTGGATCGGACGAGAAAGTCTCGCAACGTTGCGCGTGCTGGAGCTCAATTCTTACCATGCCATCGTCGCATGCGTCGCTTCCGGCACCGGCATCGCACTAATCCCAGAGTCGGTGCTGGACGCGATGCCGGCCGCGCATGTACTTCGGCATGCGATTCCGAAAGCGCAAGCCAACATCACTACACCACTCGTCTGGCGACACGGCGAGATTTCGCCACCGGTGCTGGCGCTGCGAACGCTTATCGCGTCGTTGTCGAAGGAAAAAAAACCGAAACTTGCGCTCACGCCGGACAGGCCGCGCACGGAATAACGGAGACCGCGGCGATATGGGCACCCAGGTTGCGCTCACCGGTCCCGGCAGCCTGCTGATTTGCGCGTGAGTGATCAGCCCGTCGGGCAAATCAGCGAGGCTGGTGATTTTCTGTCGAGCCCCATTTTCAAAAATATTTCTGTTTCCGCCTGACCCAAATCACTTCTATATCCATCGCTGTCCCACCCCACTGAGGGGCGTATCATGATCGTCACGAACGCGGGGTGGGATGCGGTGGACGCAGGTGGTGCTGCTGACGAGAGCACCGGCTTGCGGACGGCGAAGTCGTGTGGTCCTGACGCCTCGACGCCGGCGTCAAGTCTCGCGGAGGCAACTCCGTGAGATGACGGTGACAAGAAAGCCCGATCGCCGGGGAGAGCACGAAGGAAACCGTTAAAACCATTGCGTGCGGGGATGCCGGGTGTTTTCGGTGGACCTGTGGTGACTACTCGTGTGCTTTCTACCTTTGCACACGAGGCTGCGGGTGCGCCGTGCGCCCGGCATTCCCCACGCCCTCGTTTTTCGGGGCGAACTTTTCAGGCACGACTCGGGCGCATCGCGTCGCGAGAGTGTGGCCGTGCGTCTGGCGCGAACGTCCCGAGTGTGATTGACTGCCCTCTTCCGTGGCGCACCTAACGACGCCATCGGCAACAACATATCGAGGGAGCAAACAATGTCCGGGACTGAAAAATCCTCAACGACCAGACGTGACCTTTTGCAAGTGGCGGCAACCGCTGGTGCTGCCACCGCTTTGTTTGGCGGGTTGGGCGTTAGCCCTGCGCTGGCGGCGGAAATGGGACGTTCGGAGAAACCGTTGAAGGCCGCCTTCTCCAACGCCGGCCTGCAGGCGACCTGGTGCGCCCAAGGCAAGCAGGCGGCCGAATATTGGGGCAAATTGTTCAATGTCGAGGTCACCTGGTTCGACGGTCAGCTCGACGCCGTCAAGCAGCGCGCCGCCATCGACAACATGGCCTCGCAGAAATGGGATTTTGTGGCGATCCAGGCGTTCGGCATCGGCACGCTGACCCAGCCGGTGCAGAAGATGATCGACGCCGGCATACCCGTGATCGACATGGACACCCTGATCGCGCCGCTCGACCAGATCAACGTCCACTCGTTCCTCGCGCCCGACAATGAATTTATGGGCGCCTCGGTGACGCAGGCCCTGGTCAACGCCGTGAACGGCAAGGGCAAGGTGATCATGACCCAGGGCGCGCTCGGCCACACCGGCGCGCAAGGCCGCGCCAAAGGTTTCAACGCCGTGGTTAAACAGTATCCAGGGGCGCGGCTATGGGAGACCTATCTGACAAAATATCCGCAGATCGACGCGGCTTTCTTCCACAATGACGACATGGCGCTGGCCGCCTACAACATCATGAAGGCGCACAACCGCACCAACATCCTGATCGGCGGGGTCGACGCGATGCCGCCGGCAATCCAGGCGGTCAGCGAAGGCCGGATGTTCGCAACGGTCCGCAATCCCTCGTGCCGCATTCATGGCGGAGCCATCGTCGCCGGCGTTGCGGCGCTCGCCAAAGGTGAAAAGAGCGGAAAGGATATCCCAAAGAGCGTCGTGACCGACGGTCCGGTCGTGACCAAGGCCAACGCGGCCGGGATGCAGTGGATGGAGGATCATTTCCTGATCTGAGCTCTGATGCCGCTGGGACGCTCACCCATCCTCGAACTGCAAGGGATCACGAAAGCCTTCGGCGGCGTCGAGGCGCTTCGTGGGGTCGACTTCGCGCTTTCCGCCGGCGAGATCCATGGTCTCGTCGGCGAGAACGGCGCGGGCAAAAGCACGCTGATGAAGATCATCGCCGGCGTGCACGCCGAATCCCGTTTTCGGTCGGCGCCCAGCAGGAATCCTACGTGAATATCGCCAACATCCCGATGCCCGCGTGGGCTGCGATCCTGTTGGCGCTGGCGCTGTGCGCGACGCTCGGTCTGGTCAACGCGCTCGGGCTCACAGTGATCGGCATCCCCTCCTTCATCATGACGCTGGCGATGATGCAGATCGCCGCCGGCATATCGGCGCTCCTGGTGCGCGGGCAGATCGCCTACAAGGTGCCCGATCTCATCACGACGCTCGGATCGTCGTCGATCGGCGGCGTGCCCTGGATCGTGATCGTAGCCGCGTTGATGCTGCTCGGCGGTCATCTGGTGCTCACCTATACGCGCTTCGGCCGCTATGTTTACATGGTCGGCGGCAATCGCGAGGCGGCGGAATATTCCGGGCTCAACGTCAATTTAATTCTCGGCAGTGTCATGGTGATCTCGGCGGTCTGCTCAGGGATCGGCGGCATGCTGGGCGTCGCGCATTTCGGCAGCGCGCAGCAGAACGAGTTCGACACTTATTTGCTGGATTCGATCGCCGCCGTCGTGGTCGGCGGCACCAGCCTGTTCGGCGGTCGCGGCGGCATCGGCAATACCATTGTCGGCCTGTTCGTGCTTGGCGTCCTCAACAACGGGCTCGATCACGTCAACATCGACAGTTTTCTGAAGATCCTGATCCGCGGTCTGATCCTGCTCGCGGCATTGGTGATCAACGTCTATGCGCAGCGGTTGCGGGCCAGGGCCGTCGAATGACTCGCCCATCAGACGAAATCAGGCTGCCAATCGCGGAGCTCGCGTGCCGCCTTCGTCACGGCGCCGATCGTTGGAAACGACGCCGTGTCCAGCATCATCGCGCGGGCAAGACGCAGGCTTCGCGCCTCGCAGATCGCCCGAAGTTTTGCATCTTCGATCCACTCGAAATCGATATTGTGCGCGAGCCCGAGGATGCGGCGGATGATCTTCGCGGCCGAGAACCCCACGGTGTCCTGGAACAGCCGGTCGATAAAGGCCTTCCGTTCGACCTCGAGGCGCGCGGCGCCGGCCTCTCCAGCGAACAGCGTCTCGGGATAGGCGTCGCCATGGGCCTCGCTGCGCCAAAGCTCGACGAATTTACGGGAAAACTCCGTCCATACGCTTTCGATCGTCTCCAGCACCCATGCCTCGAACGAACGCCGTTCGCCAGCCGAGCGCTCGTGGCCGGCCGACGCCAGATAGCTCATGATGAGATTGCCGAGCACGGCGCCAATATCGAATCCCATCGGTCCGTAGAACGCAAATTCGGGATCGATCACCTTGGTCTCGCTTTCCGTCACCATGATCGATCCGGTGTGGAGGTCGCCATGGATCAGGGCTTCCGGACTAGCCATGAATTTGAGCTTGAGCCGGGAAATCGCGACATGCAGGTCGAGATCTTCGCGGAAAGAGGCGGCGGTGGCGTCGAGCCAGGGCGACGTCCAGCGGTTCTGCTCGGCCTCAAAATAGGGTTCGGTGAAGATCAGATCCTCGGTGATCTTGCACAGCGCGTGGTTGCCGGCGAACGCCGCGATGCCCTCCTTCTTCTGTGCGGCCGGAACCGCCAGGTCGGAAGAGAGGAACAAGGTCCGCGCCAGAAAGGTCGTGATATCCTCGACAAAGCGCGGATAGCAGATTCCGGAAATCAGCCCCTTGCGCATGATGATGTGCGGCTCGAGCAGCTCCATGGCGATCAGGGCGAGCGCCTCATCGTGATGCAGCACGGCCGGTACCAGGCCGGGCGCCAGTTTTGCCTGATGCACGAGCGCCTGATGTTCATAGTGCGAGCGCGACAGCGGCAGCGGCCAGCTTTCGCCGACCAAGCGCACATAGGGCAGTGCCTGCTTGACGGCAATTCCGCATCCCGTCCCTCTAACGATGAACACGAAGTTGAGGTTGCCGTCGCCGACCTCGCTGATCGACCAATCGGCTGGCGATGCCCCGAGTTGGGCGGCGATGGCGGGCAGCTTCGCAAGATAGTCCCGCAGGTCCACGTCCCGCAGAATTCGATATTCGTCCTGGCAAGAGGCGTCCAATGGTCGCTGCTGTGAAGTCATTGGATGTCGCGTCCGGTGCTGCGGCGGGAATTACCGCTCTACTCCCGCTCGAGGAAATTCGATCCGATGTCGGCCTTTTTCTTGATCGGGTCGTAGTCGCAATAGACGTTGTCCGCCACCAGCGTGTAATTCGCAATCACGGTGTATTTGTCGAGCTTGACCGAATTCAACCCGACGACAGCGGTGTTTTTGCCGGCGTTCCATTTGAACGGCGTCGAACTTTGCGCGCGTTCACAGGCCGCAACCGCCTCGGCGAAAACATAGCCTTCGACGAAGGCTTTCATGGTCCGGAGCTGGGTTGCCAGTCTCCAGTCGATGTAGAAAGCCGCACCTAAGCCGGCGATCACCAGAATCAAAAGTCCGATGACGATTTTCTGAAATGTCATTTCTTCCCCCCGCGTGGCCGACGAGCGTTTAGAACGGTATCCCCATCAGCTTCGACCACCACTCGACGCTCAGATAGCCCGCATTATACGCAACCATCGCGACGGCGAAAATGACCGCGGAGATGGCCGTGGTCCAGATCAGCTTGCGGCCCATCCCTGTTACGATCGGCGCGCCGGGGTCGGTGCCCGGTGCCCCCTCGCCGTCTTCATGCTGGCTGCGCACGCCGAACGGCAGCGTCAGGAACAGCACGATCCACCACATGACGAAGTAGATCGCGAAGCCGGTTGCGATGGTGTAGGCCATCGCGCCTCAGGCCTGCTCGATTTCGACCAGGGCGCCGGAAAAATCCTTCGGGTGAAGGAACAACACCGGCTTGCCGTGGGCGCCGATCCTGGGCACGCCGTCGCCGAGCACCCGCGCGCCTTCTTTGATCAGGGTGTCGCGCGCGGCGATGATGTCGGGCACGTCGTAGCAGATGTGATGGATGCCGCCGTCGGCATTGCGCTCGAGAAATTTGGCGATCGGAGATTTTTCGCCGAGCGGCTGGATGAATTCGATCTTGGTGTTGGGCAGCGTCACGAACACCGTGATGACGCCGTGCTCTGGCAGCGGCACCGCTTCGGAGATATCGGCGCCGAACGCCGCACCATAGATTTTGGCGGCCCTCTCGGCATCCCTGACCGCAATCGCCACATGATTAAGCCGGCCGAGCATGGCACTCCCTCCGCAGTTATTTTTAGACCGTCAGAACGTGAACATAGCACAGCGGCTTCTTGCCCCACTGCTCGTTGATCGCGGCGCGTACCGCCCGGCGCACCGACTCTGCCATCGCATCGGGATCGCGCCGCCGCGCCCGTGGCAGCCCCTCGACGGTCGACACCACGACATCGAACACGATTTCGTCGATGATCTCTCCGGCGGTATTCTTCTCGGGGATCCCGACCAGATCAACCTCGGGATCGTCGGCCAGTTCGCCCTTTTCGGTAACGGCGAGAGCCACGAAGGCGCAGCCGGCGAACGCCAGCCTGCGCCGCTCGACCACGGCGCGCGACTTGGAATCTTCCAGGATCGAGCCGTCCTTATAGAGCCGTCCCGCCGGCAGTTGATCGATGATACCGGGATCGCCCGGCCCCAGTTTGACCAGGTCGCCATTGCGGCAGATCAGTGTTTTCGGCACACCCGCGGCGCGTGCGAGCTTTGCATGCTCGAACAGATGCAGCGCCTCGCCGTGGACAGGGATCAGCAGTTGCGGGCGCACCCACGAGATCATGTCGCGCAACTCGTCGCGGCGCGGATGGCCGGAGACGTGGACGAGATGGGTGCGGTCGGTAATGACCTCGACGCCTTGCGTGATCAGGCCGTTGATGATGGCGCCGACCGCCTTCTCGTTGCCGGGGATGGTGCGAGAGGAGAAGATCACGCAGTCGCCCTTGTTCAGCGTCACTTCCGGATGATCGTCATTGGCGATGCGCGCCAGCGCCGCGCGCGGCTCGCCCTGGCTGCCCGTGCACAGCGCCAGCACCTTGTCGGGCGGAAAATGGCCATAGAGATCCGCGCCGCGGAAATTCTGCACGCCGTCGAGAAAGCCGGTCTCGCGCGCCACCTGCACCACCCGCTCCATCGCGCGTCCGACCACCACGACCTCACGGCCGGCGGCCTTTGCGGCATCCGCCACCGCCCGCAGCCGCGCGACGTTGGAGGCAAAAGTAGTCACGGCGACGCGGCCTTTTGCACCCTTCACCAATTCGGTGATGGTTTTTGCGACTTCGGCCTCAGAGGGCGAGCGCCCTTCCCGCACCGCGTTGGTGGAATCGCCGATCAGCGCCAGCACGCCGGCCTCGCCGAGCTCGCGCAACCGCCGCTCGTCGGTAGGTTTGCCGATGATCGGCGTCGGATCGATCTTCCAGTCGCCGGTGTGCAGTACCGTGCCGACTTCGGTGTGGATCGCCAGCGCATGGGATTCCGGGATAGAATGCGCGACCGGAATGAACTCGACATTGAACGGTCCGAGATCGATGCGGCCGCCCGAAGGGACTACGGTGACCGGAATTTTCGGCGGATTGCGCTCGGAAGCGCATTTGGCCTCGAACAGGGCAGCGCTGAATTTGGTCGCATAAACCGGGCACTTCAACCTTGGCCAGAGGTCGATGATGGCGCCGAAATGGTCTTCATGGGCGTGGGTGAGGACGAGGCCGATCAGGTTCTTGCGCTCTTTTTCGAGGAACTGGATGTCGGGCATGATCAGATCGATGCCCGGCAGATGCTCCTCATCGCCAAAGGACACGCCGAGATCGACCGCGAGCCAGGCGCGCTGATGGCGGTTGCCGAGGCCGTAGATCGACAGGGTCATGCCGATCTCGCCGACGCCGCCGAGCGGCGCAAAGGCGAGCCGGCCGAGCCGAAATAAACGTCGCCCGCTGATATCGGCACCCGCTTGCCCTCGGATGTCCGGATGATGAGGCAGCCCGCCTCATCGATGGTGTCGAATATGCCCAGGACGGTTGAGCCGCTGGACTGGATCGAAACCATCTGTCCGAGCCCGGCCGCGCGCTCCAGCCAGAGCCGCCGGATTTCGGCAAAGCCGCGGCCGAGGTCCCAGATGCCGCGGAATTCGGCCCAGGCGTCCGAGAGCGTGGCGAATAGTTCCTCGGCGCCGATATGAACGCCAAGCGCGGCCAGTGACGTCGCGGGCGTCGGCGTGCCCTCGGGCGCGGCGATCACGTTGGTGCCAATCCCGACCACGACCGCAAGGTGATCGCCCGCGATCGCCTCCGCCTCCAGCAAAATGCCGGCGAGCTTCTGGCGCCCCGCCAGCACGTCATTGGGCCATTTCAGCGAAAACTTCATATCATCCGATCCCGCCGACCTCAGGGAGGCCTCGACGCTCACTTTTTGCAGCGCCGCCTCCAGCGCAAGTCCGGCGGCAAACCCCAGCGTCGCCGCGATCGCGGGCGAGACGTCGATGACTTCGAGGATGCTGCTGGCGAGGTTACCACGCGGCGCGATCCAGGGCCGATGGCGCCGGCCGCGGCCCGCGGTCTGCTCCGATGTCACAAACCACGTCGGCCCGCGCTCGCCATCACGCGCGCGCGACATGGCTTCGGCGTTGGTCGAGCCGATGCGCTCGAAGGCAGCGAGCCGGTAACCCGCCGATATGGCCCGAGGGCCGAGCGAAAATGTCATTTAGAATAGCGACTTCTAGAATAAGGATTTTGCGGCCCTTTCGCGGACCAATCCGCTGCTGGCGTTCTTCTTCGCCATGTTCCTGTTCTCGCTGGCCGGCATTCCGCCGCTGGCCGCATCGGATCTAACCGGAGCAGCGGGTCGTCGAAATACATCACCTTGATGATGGTGAGATAGTAATACGCGCCGACCACGCTGGTGACCACGCCAACGACCGCCAGCGTGAACAATCCGGCCTTGATCGCCGCAACGAACACGTACCATTTTGCGAAGAAGCCGGCGAGCGGCGGAATGCCCGCAAGCGAAAACAGCAGCATCGCAAAAATGAAGGCGAGCAAGGGATTGGTGCGCGACAATCCGGAAAAGGCGCTGATCTCCTCGACGTTGACCCCATTGCGCTTCATGGTCAGGATCACGGCGAAGCTCCCGAGCGTCATCGCCACATAGATCGAGATATAGACCAGTACGCCCTGGGCGCCTTCCGGCGTACCGGCGGCGAGCCCGATCAGCGCGAAACCCATGTGACCGATCGACGAATAGGCCATCAGCCGCTTGATGTTCTTTTGCCCGATGGCGGCGAACGATCCGAGCGCCATCGAGGCGATCGACACGAATACCACGATCTGCTGCCATTGCGGGACGATGCCGGGAAACGCCGTGAGCGCCACGCGGGTGAACACGGCGATGGCAGCGACTTTCGGCGCGGAGGCGAAGAACGCGGTGACCGGCGTCGGCGCTCCCTCATAGACGTCGGGCGTCCACATGTGGAACGGCACCGCGGAGATCTTGAAGCAAAGCCCGGCGAGCAGGAACACCAGACCGAACACGATGCCGACGCTGCCGGTCTTCACCGCGGCTGCTATCCCCGCGAAACTGACGGTTCCTGTAAAACCGTAGATCAGCGAAGCGCCGTACAGCAGCATGCCGGACGACAGTGCGCCCAGGACGAAATATTTCAGCCCGGCCTCGGTCGATTTGGCGTTGTCGCGATTGCTTGCCGCGACCACGTAAAGTGCAAGCGACATCAGCTCAAGCCCGAGATAGAGCATGATGAGGTCGCCGGCCGAGATCAGCACCATCATGCCGAGGGTGGAGAGCAGCACCAGGATCGAATATTCGAAGATGCGCCGGGATGGATCGGCCAGATATTCGGTCGAGAGAATGAGCGTCGCCGCCGATCCCACTAACGCGAGGATTTTCAGGAACCGGGCAAAATCGTCAACGATAAAACTGCCGGCGAAGGTCGTGAGCTTGCCGGCCGGCAGCAACAGCTCCAGCACGCCGGTGAGCACCAATAGGCCGATCGCAAGGCCGGTGACAAGGCTGGTCGTCTGCTGGCCCCTATAGGCGCCTAACATCAGCAGCACCATCGCGCCCGCGGCCAGCACCATCTCCGGCAGCACCGGGAGCAACTGATATCCTGCACTCTCAAAGCTCATGGTGATGCTTTCACTGCAGCAGCGCGGCCGCTTTCACGGCCGTGATTGCGGTATTGTAGTTGTCGACGAGTTGCTGCACCGACGCCGCCGACATGTCGAGCACCGGTCTTGGGTAGAACCCGAACAGGATGGTGAGAGCCATCAGCGGGAACAGCGTCAGGCTCTCGCGCAAAGTGAGATCCTTGATGCTCGCCAGCGACGGTTTCAGGACGCCGAAAATAACCTTGCGATACAGCCACAGCGCATAAGCCGCCGACAGGATCACGCCGGTGGTGGCGAAGGTAGCGGTCGGGATCGAGACCTTGAAGGTGCCGATCAGCGTCATGAACTCGCCGACGAAGCCGGAGGTGCCGGGCAAACCGACATTGGCCATGGTGAAGACCATGAACACCAGCGCCGCGATCTCGCGGGTATGCATGCGGTCGTAGATCACGCCGACGCAGAGGAACAGCGCGCCGGACACGATGCCGTGCGACACCATCTGGAACACCCCGCCGGCGACGCCCTGCATGGTGCCGGCGAAAATGCCCATGGTGACAAAACCCATATGAGCGACGGAGGAATAGGCGATCAGCTTCTTGACGTCTTCCTGCATCAGCGCCACCAGCGAGGTGTAGATGATGGCAATGGTCGAAAGCGAGAAGATCAGCGGCGCGAAATCGTGCGAGGCCAGCGGGAACATCGGCAGCGAAAAGCGCAGGAAACCGTAGCCGCCCATCTTCAGGAGGATCGCCGCCAAAATCACCGAGCCCGCGGTCGGCGCCTCGACATGCGCATCCGGCAACCAGGTATGGACCGGCCACATCGGCATCTTCACCGCGAAGGAAGCAAAGAACGCCAGCCACGCCCAGGTCTGCAAGCTACGCGGCACCGCGGTGTGCATCAGGGTCGGAATGTCGGTGGTCCCGGCATTCCAGTACGCATAGACCCGGCGCGGACCGCCCCACACCCCGATGATCAGGAACATCGGGATCAGGCCGCCCTCGAAGAACAGATAGAACAGCACGAGGTCGAGCGCGCAGAAGGTGCCGACCATCAGCGTTTCCAAGAGCAGGAACGCCATCATGTATTCGCCCACCCGCATGGTCACCGATTTCCAGCTCGCGATGATGCAGAGCGGCATCAATGCGGTGGTCAGGATCACGAATGGCAGCGAAATGCCGTCGACGCCCATGTGGTAGGTGATGCCGGTCGCGAGCCACGAGGCCTTCTCGACGAACTGAAAGTCCGTCTGCACCGGGTCGAAGCGCATCACCAGAATGATCGACACCGCGAAGGTCACGATTGTCGCCCACAGCGCTATCCAGCGCGCGTTTTGCGCTGCGGCCTCGTCATCGCCGCGCGCCAGTACATAGACCAGGATCGCCCCGACGGTCGGCAGGAAGGTGACGACGGAAAGGATGGGCCAGGTTGTCATCACTGGCCTCCCATGCCGAACATGAACCAGGTGATCAATCCGGCAACCCCGATCAGCATCGCGAACGCGTAGTGATAAAGGTAGCCGGTCTGCAGCTTTACAACGTTGCGAGTGACGTCAAGCACCCACTTCGATACGCCGTCGGGCCCGAAACCATCGATGATGTAGCCGTCGCCGACCTTCCACAGGAAACGCCCTATCCACTTCGCAGGGCGCACGAAGATCAGGTCGTAGAGCTCATCAAAGTACCATTTGTTGAGCAGGAACTGGTAGAGCAGCGGCTGCTGGTTGGCCAATTCGACCGGGAGATACGGCCTGCGGATATAGAAGACGTAGGATATGTAAGCACCTACCGCCATCATCACCGTCGGCAGGAATTTGATCCACACCGGGATATTTTCCATATCCTCGACGATGTGCGGATGCATCTTCACTGACTCGCGGAAGAATTCGTCCACGCCGCTGCCGGCAAACAATTCCTTGAATGGGAGGCCAGCGAAGATCGATCCAACCGCGAGAACGCCGATCGGGATCAGCATCCAAAGCGGGCTTTCATGCGCGGCTTCATAGTGTTCCGGATCGTGCGGTTCGCCGAAGAAGGTCTTGAAGATCAGGCGCCAGGAGTAGAACGCGGTCAGGCCAGCCGCGATCACCGTCATCAGGAAGCCGTAGAACGCCATCGGATTGTGCGAGGCGTAAGCCGATTCGATGATCGCATCCTTGGAGAAATATCCGGCGGTAAGTGGGAAGCCCGTCAAGGCGAGCGTGCCAATGACCATCACGGTGAACGTAAAGGGAATTTTGCGCCACAGTCCGCCCATGTTGCGGATGTCTTGCTCGTGGTGCATCGCATAGATCACCGAGCCGGACCCTAAGAACAACAGCGCCTTGAAGAAGGCGTGCGTGAACAGATGGAACATGCCGACGGAATAGGCCCCTGCCCCCATCGCCACGAACATGTAGCCGAGCTGCGAGCAGGTCGAATAGGCAACGATGCGCTTGATGTCGTTCTGCACGAGGCCGACGGTCGCGGCGAAAAGCGCGGTCGTCGCTCCGAAGAACATCACGACCGCCTGCGCGTTCGGTGCCAATTCGAACAGCGGCGACAGCCGCGCCACCATGAAGACGCCGGCGGTCACCATGGTCGCGGCGTGGATCAACGCCGAGACCGGCGTCGGGCCTTCCATGGCGTCCGGCAACCAGGTGTGCAGCAGGAACTGGGCCGATTTGCCCATCGCGCCCATGAACAACAGTACGCAGGTCAGCGTCAGCGCGTCGGCGTGCCAGCCGAAGAAATCGATGGTTTTGCCGGTCAGGCCGGGGGCGCCGGCGAAGATCGTTTCCAAGTCGACCGAACCGATCAGCATAAAGATCGCGAAAATGCCAAGCAAAAAACCGAAGTCGCCGACCCGGTTGACGATGAAGGCCTTGATCGCGGCCGCGTTTGCCGATGGCTTGTGGTACCAGAATCCGATCAGCAAATAACTCGCAAGGCCTACGCCCTCCCAGCCGAAAAACAGCTGCACCAGATTATCCGCGGTCACCAGCATCAGCATCGCGAAGGTGAACAGCGACAGATAGCTGAAGAACCGCGGCCGGTACGGATCCTCATCCATGTAACCGATCGAATAGAGATGCACGAGCGAGGACACGGTATTGACCACGACCAGCATCACGGCGGTCAGGGTATCGACCCGCAGCGCCCAGGAGACCTGCAGATCGCCGGATGTGATCCACGGGAACAGCGCGATCCGCGCGTCGTGGTGCATGAAGCCGACATCGACCAGCATTACCCAGGACAGTGCTGCACCGATCAGCAACAGCCCGGTCGTGATCAATTCGGCCGCGCGCGATCCCGCCGCCGCCGGCTCGACCGCATGATCGTCGTGACCGTGATCATCGGCATGGTCGTCATGCGCTTCCGTTGCGTGGGCGTCTGCGCCATGCGCGTCGTCGCGATGTTCGACCGTATCGCCGCTTGGGTTGCGCGCATGCGCGCCAAAGATCGCGATCAACCCCGCGATAATCGCGCCGATCAGCGGCAGAAAGACAATTGCCTGGATCATACGCGAATTAACCCTTCATCAGATTGACGTTTTCAACTTCGATCGAGCCGCGATTGCGGAAGTAAACCACCAGCACCGCAAGGCCGATCGCCGTTTCCGCCGCGGCCACCGTGAGCACGAGCAGCGCGAACACCTGGCCGACGATATCGCCGAGGAAGGTCGAGAACGCCACCAGGTTGATATTGACCGCCAGCAAAATTAGTTCGATCGACATCAGGATGACGATGATGTTCTTGCGGTTAAGGAAGATGCCGAGGATTCCGAGCGTGAACAGAATAGCGCCGACCGAGAGATAATGGCCAAGACCGATCGTCATTGCACCCACTCCGCGGCGTCCGCGTCCTGCAGGCCCTGGCCAGAGGCCACCTTGCGCACGCTCATCGCGAGTTCGGGCGTCCGTGCGTTCTGCACATTGATGTCCTGCCGCTTGACGCTGGCCTTGTGGCGCAAGGTCAGCACGATGGCGCCGACCATCGCGACTAGCAGCACCATGCCTGCAATCTGGAAGTAATGTATGTACTTTGTATAGATCACGAGGCCGAGCGCCTCGGTGTTGCTGACGTTGGCCGGAATCGCCGCGGTAATCGATTTGGCAACGCTGGGGTTCATGACCCAAAAACCAACGACCAGGAACAATTCAAAAAAGAATATCCCACCGATCACCAGACCGATCGGCAGGTATTCCAGAAAACCCTCACGCAGTTCGGTGAAATCGACGTCGAGCATCATGATCACGAACAGGAACAGCGTCGCGACCGCGCCGACATAGACAAAGATGAGAACCATCCCCAAGAATTCGGCGCCCATCAGCACGAACAGGCCGGAGGCGTTGACGAACGCCAAGATCAGAAACAGCACCGAATGCACGGGATTGCGCGACACGATCACCATGACCGCGGAAGCCACGCAAACGCCGGCGAACAGATAGAAGAACAATGCGGACAGGATCATACCGTCACCTCACCGGTACGGCGCGTCGAGTTCGATTGCTTTCGCAATCTCGCGCTCCCAGCGGTCGCCATTGGCGAGAAGCTTCGCCTTGTCATAATAAAGTTCCTCGCGGGTCTCGGTCGCAAATTCGAAATTCGGCCCCTCGACGATGGCATCGACTGGGCAAGCTTCCTGGCACAACCCGCAATAGATGCATTTCACCATGTCGATGTCATAGCGCACCGTGCGGCGGGTGCCGTCGTTGCGGCGCGGGCCGGCCTCGATGGTGATCGCCTGCGCCGGGCAGATCGCCTCGCAGAGTTTGCAGGCGATGCAGCGCTCTTCCCCATTGGGATAACGCCGCAGCGCATGCTCGCCACGGAAGCGCGGCGAGATCGGGCCCTTCTCGAACGGATAATTCAGCGTCGGCTTCGGCTTGAAGAAATAGCGCATGGCGAGAAAGAACGCCGATACGAATTCGGACAACAGAAGCGAGCGAGCCGTGGCGTTGATGTTGATACTCATGGCGACCTCATTTCGGCGCAATGTCTGCGAAATGCAGCACGCCGCCGACAACGACCACCATCGCCAGCGACAACGGCAAAAACACCTTCCAGCCGAGCCGCATCAACTGATCGTAGCGGTAGCGCGGCACGATCGCCTTTGCCATCGCAAACATGAAAAACATGAAGAACACTTTCAGCACGAACCAGATCACCCCGGGCACCCAGGTGAA
>WNFM01352920.1_pt2 | contig 16989 bp, 18 predicted proteins | sample 5400271 | NCBI WGS metagenome assembly WNFM01 (sample SAMN13153352, study PRJNA577476) | soil metagenome | isolation source: 60 cm saprolite on Douglas fir-dominated hillslope | place: USA:California | collected 2013-09-17
TGACGATCGGCTATCTGATCACCGAAGCCGAGTCGATCTGGCTGACCTCCAGTGTCGGCGGCGCGGTGCCCGCCACGGTGCTCGGCTATGACCAGGAGACCGGGTTCGGCCTGGTGCAGGCGCTGGGGCGGCTCTCGGTGTCGCCGATCGAGCTCGGGGCCGGCAAGCGCGTCGGCGCCGGCGACCGCGCGATCGTCGCCGCGGAGGGCGGCCGCCGCCACGCCATCGCCGCGACCGTCGTCGCCCGGCAGGAATTCGCCGGCCATTGGGAATACCTGCTCGACCGCGCGATCTTCACCGCCCCGGCGCATCCGTTCTGGGGCGGCGCCGCGCTGATCGCGCAGGACGGCACCCTGATCGGCATCGGCTCCTTGCATGTGCAGCATTCGAACGGCCGCGAATTGCGCCGCGACGTCAACATGATCGTGCCGATCGATCTGTTGCCGCCGATCCTCGACGACATGCTGAGCTATGGCCGGCCGAACCGGCCGCCGCGGCCGTGGCTCGGGCTCTATGCCACCGAGGTCGACGATTCGATCGTTGTTGCCGGGATTTCCGACCGCGGCCCCGCCAGCAAAACCGGGCTGCGTCCGGGCGACCGCATCCTGGCGGTACGCGACGAGCCGATCTCGAGCCTCGCCTCGCTGTGGCGGCGGGTCTGGGCGAGCGGCCCGGCCGGCAGCGAGGTCGTGCTGCAGGTCGCACGCGAGCGGGAGACGATGCAGGTGCGCATCCCCTCTGCCGACCGCTCGCGTTTGTTGAAGGCGCCGCGGCTGCACTGAATTCAGGCTGGCGTCCCGGCGAAGGCCGGGACCCACCGACCCGCTTCCGAGTTGGCTGATGAGTGGGGCCCGGCCGTCGCCGGGACGCCGGTTTAATCATCTGAATTCGAGACGGCAGGAATTTATGGCTGAAACCTACCGCCTGTGCCTGTTCGAGAATTACCGCTTCGTGCTGTATGCGCCGTTCTACGCGGCGCACGCGATCGGCGCTTATGCCGATGAGGGTCTCGCGGTCGAGCTGTTGCCGTCGCCCGGCCCCGGGCGGGCCGAGGCGGCGCTTACGGCCGGCGAGGTCGATGTGGTCTGGATGGGCCCGATCCGGGTCATGAAGCAGCACGACGGCAACCCGGCGTCGCCGCTCACCGCCTTCGCCGAGGTGGTGTGTCGCGACCCGTTCTCGCTGGTCGGCCGCTTTCCCAACCCTGATTTCCGGCTCGCCGAACTGAGCGGCCTGCGTTTTGCCAGCACCGCCGAGGTGCCCACGCCCTGGCTTTGCCTGGAGCAGGATCTGCGCGATGCCGGCATCGATCCCGACCGGCTCGACCGCGTTCTCGGCCGCAGCATGCCCGAGAACGTCGCCGCCTTGCGCGACGGCAGCCTCGACGTAGCGCAGCTGTTCGAACCCTTCGTCGAGACGGCGGTGGCGAAAGCGGGCGGCCATGTCTGGTATCCGGCGAGCGCGCGCGGCCGGACCAGCTATACCGTGTTCGCCACGACCCGCGAGCGCCTCGCCGCCGATCCCGAGCCGTTTCGGCGCATGACGCGGGCGATCTATCGGACGCAGCGCTGGGTCGCCGCCGAGCCGCCGGAGCGCCTGGCCGAGGCGATCGCATCGTATTTCCCGGCCCTCGACCGCGGCGTGCTGAGCCGCGCGCTCGCCCGCTACAAGGGCCAGGGCGTCTGGGGCACCGACCCGGTGCTGCCGGAAGCGGGCTTCGATCGGCTGCGCCGCGCGCTGGTCGGCAGCGGCTTTCTCAAGCGCGAAGTGCCGTTCGAGGAATGCGTCGACAATAGCCTCGCGCAAGAGGCCATCGCCGCCGGACCCACTTAGCTCGCCTTGACAGCGGCGGCGACCCGATGGCCGCTGACCTCGGCCCCATCGGTCTCGTCGAGCCGCAGGAAGCCGACGGCCGACACCAGCGGGATCAGCCCGATCAGCAAAAAGACGATGCGGAAATCCGCGGTCGTGACCTGCTCGGCGCCGGCGACGACGGCCAGCAGCGCGGCGCCGATTGCCACCCCGAACCCGCGCGCCAATTGCTGCACCACCCCGCCAAAACTGGTGCCGCGGCTCAGCATCGCCGAGGGCATGTCGGCATAGCTGATCGTGTTGAGCCCGAGATACTGGATGCTGCGGACGCAGCCGCCGATCAGCACGGCCAAGACGATGATCCAATAGGGCGTGTCGGCGCTTAAGAGTGCGTAGGCGGCGGTCACCGCGGCCGACAGCACCGCGCCGCCGACCAGCGTCCGGCGAAAGCCGAAGAAGCGCAGCGCCGGCCGCGAGAAGGTGCGCACGAACATCGCTCCCAGGGTCGAGGACAACGACAACACAGCAACGGCAGCAGAAACGGCGTCGCGTCGAGGCCCATGCGGCAGATGCCGCCGGTCACCGTGCCGATGTGGAAGGTCTTGATCTGCAAGAGGTTCAGGTCGAGCACCGGCGTCGGGTTGTGGCGCGCGTGCAGCCGGTAGACCAGCAGCATCGCCAGCGCGAACGGAAAGAAGACGAGGCCTATCGCCGGCGGGAGCATTGGCCGGCCGACATTCTCGATCGCGAATTCGAGCAGGAAAAGCGCGATGCCGGCGATTGCAAACCCGACCAGGTCGAACCGCGCCGGCGCCGGCGCGCGGAAATTCTCAAACAGGCGCAGCGCCAGCACGCCGCCGATCAGCCCGATCGGAATGTTGAGATAGAAGATCCAGCGCCAGGAGGCATAGCTGGTCAAGACGCCGCCGACGATCGGACCGACCATCGGCCCCACCATGGACGGGATCGTCATCCAGTTCATCGCCGAGACAAGCCCGGCGCGCGGAAAGCTGCGCAAGAGAATGAGCCGACCGACCGGGGTCATCATCGCTCCGCCGAAGCCCTGCACGACCCGCATCGCCACCAGCATCGGCAGGCTCGTCGCCAGCCCGCACAAGGCCGAGCCGCCGGCGAAGATCAAGACCGCGGCACAGAACACCCGCCGCGCGCCGTAGCGGTCGGCGATCCAGCCGCTGACCGGGATGAAGACGGCGAGGCTCAGCAGGTAGGTCGTGATCACCAGATTGAGCCGCAGCGGGCTTTCGCCCAGGCTCTTCGCCATCGCCGGGATCGACACCGCGATCATCGTCGAATCGAGCCCCTCCATGAAAAACGCGCAGCCGACGATCAGCGGAATGAGGATCCGCAGCCGGGGTTCGGCTGTCGTCGGAAAGGCGGGGCCGGTTTCGCTCAATGCGACGCTCTCAAAGATTTCCTGCGGCCATGATAGAGGAGAATGGCATGCTGGCCGGTACCTCGATATTGCCGGGTCGCCATGCCCAGACGATCGCGCCCCACCCCTCCATCGTCCGTCGCCGGACCCGGTCCGGCCATCCAACAAAAGCGGCACGGCGTGGATGCGCGGGCAAACGGGCGGCCCGTCGAACCGCGACCGGCGCTCGACGCGGCGCTGATCGAGAAATGGGCGCTGTCCTATCTCGGCCGGTTCGCCAGCTCGGCGGAGAATCTGCGGCGCGTGCTGCGGCGGCGGGCGCGCCGCCGCAGCGATGCGGAGGGCGCGCGCACGGCTGATCCGCTGATCGACGCACTGATCGCCCGGTACCGCGCGGCCGGGCTCCTCGACGACGCCGCTTATGCCGCGGCTCGCGCTCGGGCGAGGCTCGCGCGCGGTCATTCGCTGCGCCGGATCGCCGCCGGGCTCGCGGCCAAGGGGGTCGGTGCGGAAGAGAGGGCAGGGGCGTTGCGCTCGTTGGGCGATGACGGCGTCGATCCCGATCTCGCCGCCGCCTGCGCCTTTGCCCGCCGCCGCCGGCTCGGCCCGTTCCGGCGAGATCCGGCGTCGGCCGAGGAGCACGACCGCGCGCTGGCCGCTTTCGCCCGCGCCGGGTTCGGGCGGCGCGTGGCCGAGGCGGTGTTGGCCTGCGCCGATCCGGACGCGGTCGCCGCGCTGCTTGCGCCGGCCGAATGAGGAATGGACGCGCTCTTGATCTTGGCGGTCTATGTCGCGCCGTTTGTGGCGCTCGGCATCATCGCCAAGCGATGGATCGATCGGAAAAACATCGGGCTGTCCGACGTGCAAGCCGAGGGCGACCCGAACCGCAAAAGGCGCGCGCGGTTTCTGCTGGGGATCTGGCGCGACGAAGGCCGCGATTGAATTCCCGGCTCAGCCGATCCCGCGCATCAGCTCCGCGACCGCGACCGCTTCCGGGTCGCCGCGCCGCTCCAGCGCGGCGACGATGCGCGGCCGGTCGGCCGCCGGGCGGTTCTGGCTCAGCTTGAACTTGCCTTCGAGCCTTGTGACCGCGATCTCGACGCCGACAATCCCCTTCAGCATCGATTGCACGTAAGGCTCGGGCAGATCCTGCATCCGCCACGGCTCCGGTTCGCGCGCCTCGTGCCGGTCCGACAGGCGCCGCACCAGATTACGCAGCCACTCGGCGTCGTCGATCCGCCGCGCCTTGCCGTAGGCGTGGACCGTCGCGTAGTTCCAGGTTGGGACGGCGGGTCCCGCCTCGTACCAGCTGGGCGAGATGTAGGCGTGCGGGCCGGCGAAGACCGCCAGCACCTCGGTCGTGCCCTCGAGATCGGCGAGCTGCGGGTTCGGGCGCGCCAGATGTCCCTGCAGAAACAGCTTGCCGTCGCGCTGCTCGGTCAGGAACGGGATCTGGCTGACGATCGGCCCGCCGGGGCCGTGCGTCACCAGCATGCCGAAATCATGCCGCTCGATATGCGCGAGCAATACCTCGCTGCGGGTCTCGGTAAAGGCGGGCGGCAGATAAACCATCTCGACCTCATTCTCAGCCGAAGTACCGAAACAGGAAGCTGCCGAGCAGCGCCACCCCGGAAAACACCAATATCCCGCCGGAGCCGCGGTGAATCCACACCAGGTGACGCCGGTCGAAGGAGAGCCGCATCGCCCCGGCGCCGAAGGCCAGCGCCGCCCACCACAACAGCGAGCCGATCCACACGCCGAGCACGAGCGTCGCCGCGCGGCCCAAGGTCGCCTGGGCGCCGCTGAAGCCGATGCCGGCAAAGATCGCGAGAAAGGCGAGGATCGTGATCGGGTTGGTGATGGTCAGCACGAAGGTCGAGACGAAGTCGGTGATCAGGTCTTCGGGGTCGCGCTGGTTCTGCGTGCCCTCGAGCGGGTCGGAGGCGAAGGCGGTGATGCCGAGAAACAACAGAAATACGGCGCCGCCGACGCGCAGCCATTGCTGATAGTCGAGCAGCAGCTCGGAGATGACGCTCAGGCCGAAGGCGGCGATGATGCCGAAGATCGCATCCGCCGCCGCCGCGCCGAGGCCGGAGACAAATCCGGCGAGCTGGCCGTGAAAGATCGTCCGGCGGATGCAGAGAACCCCGACCGGGCCGGTCGGAACGGCGATGATGATGCCGACCAACACCCCCTTCAGCAAAAAGGCCAGCAGCATCCGTGCGCAAATCCCGCGAAAGCGGCCGGCAGTCTCCGGGAAGCGTTCCACCCGCGCAACCGAAATGCGGCGCGCGGCGCGGCAGACATGAGCGGCGGAAGGTTTGCCGCTGTCCTCCTGTGCGATACTGTCGGCGCGTTTTCTGTCTCTTCAACGGCTCGGGCAGCGATTGCCGCACATGCAGAATTCGGTGGCGAAGCGGCTGGTGTTTTTCTGTCCGGGCTATGACGAGTTGGCCGACAGCCGCTATCGGCGGCTGATGGCGACTGGCCTGGCGCAAATGGCCCGGCGCTTCGGCATCGAGCGCAGCCTTGGCCCGGTCGAGCGCGACGATTCCGTCCCGGGCAATTCCGGCTGGCGCACCGAGACGGCATACGAGGTCTTGCGCTGGGACGATCTGGTGCAGCGCGATTTCAACCGCAGCTGGCTGGTTCGCCTGCCGCTGTTGTTCGGCTCCTTGTTCGAGGCGTTGCGCGGCGGCGTCATCCAGAAGCTGTTCCGGCTCAACTGGCATTTCGCCGGCTTCGTGATCTACCCCTGGGTCGCGCTCCTTGCGATTGTCGCCGCGCTTCTGGCGGCCGGTTTCGTGATCGCCAGCCTGATTGGCTGGCTGTGGCCAGTTTCGGGTCCGGTGAAGGCGCTGTTGGCCTGCGCGATGGCCGCCGGCCTGCTGTGGGTGCTGACGCCGAGAATCAAGAAAGCCTACGTCTACCATCTGCTCGACGGCTGGATCTTCAGCTGGCAGTTGGCGGCGGGGCGCCGCCCGGAATTCGAGGGAAGGCTCGAAACCTTCGCGCGCCGGATCGCCTCGGCGGTCGCGGCGACCGACGCAGAGGAAGTGCTGATCGTCGGCCACAGCACCGGCACCACCGTGGCGGTCGAGGTCGCGGCGCGCGCCTTGGCGCTCGACCCGAAGCTCGGCCAGCGCGGACCGGCGGTGGCATTGCTGACGATCGGCTCGTGCCTGCCGGTCGTCGGGTTTGTCCGCACCGCCGACAAATTGCGCGGGCACATCGCTCGGCTGGCGACCGAGGCCTCGCTGCTCTGGGTCGAATATCAGGCGCCGCAGGATGTGCTGAACGCGTTCGGCTTCGACCCGGTGCGCGATCTCCAGCTGCAGCTCGACGCCCCGCGCCGCAATCCGACGATCCGCTCGGCGAAGTTCCGCGAGACCATTCTGCCGGCCACCTACCGGAAGATTCACTGGAATTTCTTCCGCATGCACTTCCAGTTCCTGATGGCGATCGATATCCCGGGCGAATACGACTACCTGATGATCGCCTGCGGGCCGGTTTCCCTGGCCGACCGCATCGCCGATCCCGAGGCGGCAATTTCCACCATCTACGGCGAGCAGCCCGCGCCGGGTCGAAACCCAGCACCGCGCCGGATCACCGTCGGCGCCCGATAGCGCTCTAGCGCGGAGCCTCCCTAGGCCCGATCGGCCCCAATTCTGCGGGGCGTAAGTCGCCTCTTGCTCCGAACGTGCGGGCCTAAACGCACATTCGTTCTTGTCGGCTAACGCCGCGAAGCGCAAAATCAAGGCCCAGCGGCGGAGTACAACGCGAGCAGGTCCGCCCCATCCAAGAACTGATCAACCCGTAATCCACTAAGTTCAATCTACCATGGAGAATTTGTTTGAAAATGGGAGGATGAAATTATGCGGGTCCGAATCGAGTGGCTCTGGATCGTCGGATTTGTCGGGATGAATGTTGCCGCGAATGCGCAAACTCCATCGCCTCTGACCGCCGGAGCAGCATTTGACGGTACATATGGGTTGGTCTCTTCGGCGAAACTCAACGAAACTTACGTGTCAAGGGGAGGAACGACAGGCTATTGTCCGGGCCGGACCCCCGGGGCGCTGACGATCACACAAAATCGGGCACAATATACCGCCGAGACAGGTCTTCAGGTCGAGGGGACGATCGGAGCGAATGGCCAGCTGACGATGCGGTCGGTCGGGCCGGGACCCACTCGGCCTGTCGAGGTGCAGGTCAGCGGCAGCGTCGACCGCTCCGGCGCAGTGCGCGTACGCCAGCGCGGCAATTCTTGTAGTTACGATTTCGTTTGGCAAAAACGCGCATAAATCAATACGCCTCCTAATTGGCTCGCCGTAAATTCTCGTCACCGTAAACCAGCAATTTCTGCGGTGCGGGAGAGGGGCTAAGAAGATCGCGGTTCGACCAGCATCGGCAGGCTGTTGCCCGGCCGCAAGGTCAGCCGGCAGATCGGCTCGACCACCGCCCCGGGCGCCAGCCGCAGGCGGGCGCGCTGTGCCAGAGTTGCCAGGCACAGGACCGCCTCGGTCAGCCCGAAAGCCTGCCCGGCGCAGACCCGCGGCCCGACGCTGAACGGCACATAGCTGTAGCGCTGCCGCGCCGCGGCGTTCTCGGGCAGGAACCGTTCGGGGATGAAATGGTCGGGCCGGTCCCATAGCTGCTTGTGGCGATGCAACAGCCACGGCACGACCATCACCATCGAGCCCGCCGGAATGCGGCGGTTGCGGATGGTCTCGTCGCGCAATGCCTGGCGGCCGAGAAACGGCACCGGCGGATAGAGCCGGATCGCTTCCTCGAACACGGCGCGGGTGAAGACCAGCTGCGGCACGTCCTCGAAACTTGGCGGCCGGCCGCCGAGCACGGAGGCCAATTCGGCATGCAGCCGGGTTTCGGCCTCCGGCGCCTGCGACAGCAGGTACCAGCTCCAGGCCAGGGAATTCGCGGTGGTCTCGTGCCCGGCCATGAAGATGACCGCGGCCTCGTTGCGCAGCGCCTCGGGGTCGAGCGCCTCGCCCGTTTCCGGGTCGCGCGCATCGAGTAGGAGGCGGATCATCGACGCCTCGCCGCTCGCCTGCATTTCCTGGCATTGCCCGATGATGTGCGCCAAGACGTCATGAATCCGCCGTGCCGCGCGCCGGATTGCCGACGAATAGAAGCGCGGCACCCAATCCGGCAATCCGAGCAGGTAGGGCAGGTCGAGCTGGCCGATCAGCCGCTGGTAATCGCTGAACGAGGCGACGATCGCGGTGGCGTGCTCGGCCCCGAGCCGCGGTCCGAACACGGTTCGGCAGATGATCTCGGCGGTCAGCGTCGCCATCTCGCGCAGCGCGTCGATCGGCGCGCCGGGCGGCAGCGCCGCCCAGCGCTCGGCCGCCTCGACCGCTGCCTCGACCATGACCGGCGCGAAGGTCCCCAGCCGCGAGGCGTGCACGATCGGCGCGACGATGCGCCGCCGCTTGCGCCACGTCTCGCCGTCGCTGATGAAAAGGCCGTCGCCGAGCAGCGGGAACAGTGCGTGGCGCATCTGCGGCGTCTTGCGCTCGAAACTGTCGTGCATCGCGATGAAGGCCTGCGCGACCGTGTCCGGGCTGTTGCAGATGAAGACGCGCCGGTTCAGCACCCGCGCCGAAAAGAACTGGTACTCGAACGCCTTCTCTTCCCAGATCGCGAGGTAATTGCGCCGGGCGGTCGTGAGCAGCTTGAGCGGCGGCAGCGCCTCGGGTGGCCGCTGCGGAAACGGCGGCATGAAGGGGAGCGTCGCGGTGATGGGCGCGGCCTCTAACGGCATGACGCGCGAGCTTGGAACGCTAGCGTCCGGCGAGGCAAGCGCCGCGATCGAGCGCCGGCTCTTCTGCGCGCCTGGAGCTCGCGCTCGTGTCGGCACCGAGGAGCGCGTCGACAATTACGACCCCAAGCCGATGTGCCGGCAGATCGCCGCGCCGTGGCGGCACGCCCGCCTCGCCGGGCCAGATCACGTAATCGCTGTGCGGCTCGTCGAAGCCGAAATGCGCATAGGCCTGCGGCAGGCTTGGCAGGTGATCGCCAAAAAAGCCGAGCACTGCCGGCGAGTGGCGCTGTTGGATCCCCTCCATCAGGATTTGCAGCATCTCGTCGGAGCGGCGCAGCCCGTCGAGATAGCGCAGCAGCGCGCCGCCTTGCGGCACCTCGGCCGGATTGAACAGGCGGGCGACGGCCGGATCGATCGGCGGGCCTTTTTCGTGCCAGGGCCCGTGATTTTCCATGGTGATCGCGAAAATGCAGGTGCGCGGCCCGTGGGCGTCGAGCGCGCGGAGGATGTCGTGGGCGAATTCGGGGTCGGGATAATAGGGCGGCGTGCGCGAGCCGCCGAGCGTCTCGCGGCCGAGGAACTCGTCGAAGCCGAGCGCCGGCATCGCCAGGTCGCGGCGGAAAAAGCGGCGGTCGAACGGATGTAGGCAGATCGTGCGATAGCCGGCTTGCCTGAGGCGCCAGATTTGCGATGCGATCGGCACCCGGGTCAGCGCGTAATACGGATTAAAGCGGTCGTAGCCGAGCTCGCTCTCCGGGATGCCGGTCAGCACTGCGAATTCGGTGCGCATCGTATTGGCGCCCCAGCCCGGCACTTCCAGCCGGCCGGACAACGCCGCCCTAGCGCAGCAGGCGTCGAAGCCCGGCAGCAGGTCGCGCGGCAAGGACGGGGAAAGCCGGCGTGCATCGAAGAACGACTCGCATTGCACGAGGATCAGCGGAGCCGCGCGATCGCAATCCGTGTGCCGGATGCTCGGAACGCAAAGCGCCGCGCGCCGGTGTGCCCGCTCGGCCCGGGCGATAATCGTGTGCGTGAGCAGCATGGCGAACGGGCCGAGGCCCTCGGCATCGGCGAAGGGTTCGCCGGTCGGCGCGAGCCGGCGCAGCAGGGCCGCGGCCGCTCCGAGCAGCGGCTCGCGCGCCATCAGCCAGCCGCCTGCGGCGACTAACACGGCGGCGGTAAGCGCGAGCTCCGGCTGAGGCATCCAAACCGGCGGCTCCAGGAAAAGCAGCGCCAACCCGATGGCGACCGCTCCGGCCGCCCCGCCAATCACCAGACCCGGCCCGGCGAACGGCAAATAGAGATGCGGGTGGGTGAAGACCTGCGGCAGCTCGGACATTTCCGGGAACACAACCGGTTCGTGCAAGGTCTCTCGCATCGCGTGATCGGCCACCGTAAAGCCGGCGCCGAGCGCGAGGATCACCAGGCCGGCGAAAACCGGCCGGCCGGTGGCGAGGATCAGGACCGCGGCGCCCAGCGTGAACGGGGCCATATCGAGGAACAGTGCCGCGGCGGCCGACGGACGTGCGTGCGCGATGCGGCGTGGAACGAGCCAGCCCGCAGCAGCGAGTGCCACCCCGCCGAACAGGTGCAGCAGCCAGGACAGGCTCATGCCGCTCAAGCCGACCGAATATGAAAGCGGAAGCGGCGCACGATCTCGTCGCCGATGATCGCCGGTGCCAGGTCGCAAAACCGCATCGTGACGACCAGCGGCCACGGAAAGCTGATGCGCCGGCGGCCGTTGTCGATCCCGCGCTTGATCCGCCGCGCCGCCTGTTCGCCGCTCAACAGGAACGGGGTCGGTCCCTGCCACCGGTCGGTCATCGGCGAGCCGAAAAACCCCGGACACACGACGGTAACGCCGACGCCGCGGGGCGCGAGCTGCGCCCGCAGCGCTTCGCCATAGGCCCGCACCCCCGCCTTGCTGGCGCAATAGCCCGGGCTGTAGGCCAGTCCGCGATAGCCAGCCACCGACGCGATCACGACGATCCGGCCGCGGCCGCGCCCGCACATCGGCGGCACTAGCGGCGTGATCGTGTGCACGGCCCCGAGCAGGTTGGTCGAGAGTTGCCGCAGCGTCGCCTCGGCCGGCTCGCCCGGCTGGTCCGGCTGCGGCCCGGCCGAGGTTCCGGCGTTGGCGATCACCAGCTCGACCGGATGGGCGCGATCGAATTCGACGAGCCAGGCTTCGAGCGCGGGTCTGTCTGCGACATCGATCGCCGCGCCCTCGACCGTCGCGCCCGCCGCCCGGCACGCGGCCGCACTCGCATCGAGCCGTTCGCGGTTGCGCCCGACAAGCCCGAGCGCCGTCTGCGGCCCGGCGTAAGCAGACGCGAGCGCCGCGCCGAGACCGCTCGACGCGCCGGTAATCACCGCGACCCGAAAAGGCGCTCGCATCATTCCGCCTGGTTACGCAGTCCGGCGCGTATTTCGCCGAACCGCCGCGCCAGCGCGCCTTGCAGCCGGCGCGCCAGCACCAGCCCTCCCGGCCGCCACAGCTCCGGTTGGTCGAGACGCCCGATGATCACCTCCGGCCCGCACGGCAGCCGGGTCAGCGGGTCGAGGTATCGCGGGTACAGGATCAAGACCCCGGCAACCAGCTCCTCGAGGGCGAGCCGGCGGCCGCGATCGAGCGTCAGCTGGTCTTCGGTCAGACCCCAGCCGGCGTAGAAGGGGCGCCCGCAAACGACCACGCGACGGCGACGCAGCAACGCCTCGAACCCTGCCAATGAGGTCATTGTGTGCAATTCGTCGATGCGGTCGAGCAACGACGCGGTCGACACACCCTGCACGATCGTGTCGGCAAAGCGGCGCGCCTCGGCATCGGGTACGGTACCCTTGCGGTGCCCGGCCAGGACATCGGGATGCGGCTTGTTGCTACGGATCTCGCCGCCGCCGTAGAGGACCGACAGATCGTCTTCGACCTGTCCGGGCACCAGGATGGTGCGCTGTCCGGTGGGCATGTCGATTTCCGGCGCGTCGCCGGCGAGATTGTATTTGGTGACACCGCGCGCGACGAGTTGTGCGATCAGCCGAGCCGCCCGTTCGATGAGCGCCGGCGTGAACTCGGTTTCGCGCAGCAGGGTCTCCAGGTCGCTACGGGTGCGCGGGTCGTAATACACGCCGCCAGCGTCGAAGACCAGCGAGGCCGGCGGCAGGAAATCGGCGCCGAGCCCGACCGAGCGGACGAACCCGTCCTCGACCCGGATCAGCGGAACGCCATGACGTGCGGCGGCCTCAGCGAGACCTTCCGGAATGCGCGACGCCCAGGCCGCAATCGCTCCTGGCGGCGCATCCGAAGCGCCCAGCGCGGCTGTGACAGCCGATCGGACGGTGCGGCGGAACACCGGCGCGCCTGCCGAGGAGGCGACAAAATCGGCGACGCGCCGCCGCTTCCAGAACGACATGCCGACGCAGACCGCGATACGGCGGTTGGCCTCGTCGAGCCGGCGCCAATCACGAAGCAGCGCCAGAGTGTCCTCGAAGCTGGCCGGGGTGTTGCGGAACGGATCGAGATAGCGGGCAGCGACAAGGCAGCCGCCGGCGAAAATCTCATCGAGCGAGCGGCGAAATGGCCGGCGCGGCACTCCCGCATCATCTTCGGTGACCCCCCATCCGGTGTAGAAGGCCGAGGCAGAGCATCGCACCCTGCGGCCAGCCAATAACGCCAGGAAGCCGATCTCGCCGCCAGCAGTATAGACCCGCTCGGCGCGGTCTATTGCGGTCCAGGGATCGACGGGCAGCGCAACGACGATGGCGCCGCGCGCCGCCGCCGCCGAGAGCGTCGCTCCGAGCCGATGGCGTGCTCGGACCCCAGGCGCCAAGACGATCACTCGCTCGGGTGGATTTTCGACGAGGGCGGCGTCGAGCATCCCGGCGAGCATCGCCTGGGCGGCCGGCTCGCCGTCGCCGACAACGGGGTCATCGAGCACGACGAGAGCGTACCCGTCATCGTGCGGCAGCGTGCCCTCGCCACCTGTCTGCCACCAGGCACCGCCAACGCGCCCGCTCACCAGCGCCTCGCGTGCCGCCGCGGCTCGTTTCAGCAGCACTGGGCTTTCCCAGCCGCTTTCGGCGAGCACCCGCGCTGGCGACAGCCCGTCGGCCGGCGAGGGTGGACCCAGCATATTCAGCGCCGACGCGCTGAGGCGGAGCCGGCCGGCCCCCGCGCGCGGCGCGGCCCGAAGCAAGCCTTCGCCCAGCACGACAAACGGCTTATCGCGTGCGGCCGCCTTGGCACGTCGGCGGGCTAATTCCGGTGTCCCCACCCAGGCGCCGATCAGAGAGATGCCGGGTCTTGACCGGCCGAACTCGACGACGAACTCCGGGAACAATCCGGCGAGTGCCGCGGCGGAGGCCGGCGAGCGCGGCAAGCTGAGCCGCGGCGCACCGGCCGCGGCAGCAATTGCACTCGGGAGAAAGCTGTTTTCGGCGGCACCGAGAAGGCGCATCGCAGGGGCGTCGCCAGCTCGCATGAGATCCGATGGTGTCAGGGCTCCGGAAGGCAGCCAATCTCGGCAATCGCCCTCCGGCTGTCCATGAAAATCGCGCTGCTCCGTGTGAAATGCCAAGTGTGTGCTAGACGGTTCCGGCGTGGTTACCAGTTCTCCGGCGGCAACCTGGCCGGCTTTGTGGCGGGTCCGATTGCCGGCTCGCGCAGGGCGCGATTTGCCGCCGCTGCCCTTTCCAGTTCCGCTTGGGAGCCCAAACCGTTATGATCGGCTGTCTGCGCCGCAGGAATGTGGGGACGGCGCTGGGGGAATTGCACGCGCATTTCGTCCTGATCGTCTAGCAAATCTGGAAATCAACAATGGTCGAATTTGTCCGCCGTGCCCAAGCCATAGCGCGCGAAGCCAGCGCGATCGCTGGGGCGCGGCCAATCAACACGGCAGCGATCGGCCGATTTCTCCGCTCGATCAACATCTGGTTCTGGGCGATTGTCGGGCTGCCGACGCTGATTGCTGGCGTCTACTTCTTCGCCATCGCCTCGGACCTCTATCTGTCGGAAGTCAAATTCGTCGTTCGCAGCCCGTCCAAGGGGCCGAGCAGCGCAATTGCGGCGATGTTGGGCAGCGCCGGGGCCTCGGGCGCCTCTGAAGACACTTTCGCTGTCCACGAATACCTGATGTCGCGCGACGCGGTGCGTCGTCTCGAGCAGGAAGACAACCTGCGCGCGCTGCTGAGCCGGCCGGAGGGCGACTTCCTCACCCGTTTTCCGGGCATATGGTTCTGGCGCAACGATTTTGAGGCGTTGTACCGGAGCTACGGCCATTTCGTTTCGGTCGAGATCGACGGTAGCAGCGGGGTCAGCACTTTGCAGGTCAAGGCCTATCGGCCGGAAGACGCGCAGTTGATCGCCAGCGCGTTGCTCAAATTCAGCGAGCAGCTGATCAATACGTTGAATGAGCGTGCCCGCCAGGATTCGCTTTCCGCCTTTCAGCGCGAGGTGAAGATCGCGAACGTCCAGAGCGAGCTGACCATCTATCGCATAAAGCAGAAAATGCTCGACCCTAAGACCGCGTCCACCGGTCCGCTGGAGCTGCTGGCGCAGATGCAGGGGCAGGAAGCGAATGCCAAAGCCCAGCTCGCCGAAGTCTTGAAAAACTCGCCGAACAGCCCGCAGATCCCACTGATCCGCACGCGTCTGGCCTCGCTCGAAAAGCTGATCGCCGACGAACGCGCCAAGATCACGGGTGACAGCAATTCAGTCGCCACGACTCTGGCCGATTACGAGCGCCTCGATCTGCAAAAGCTGCTTGGCGAAAAGACGCTCGCCTCGGCCTTTACCTCGCTCGAGGCGGCGCGGCTCGAAGCCCAGCGGCAGCAGCTTTTCCTCGAAGCCATTACCCAACCCAATCTGGCGGATTACCCGCTCTACCCGAAGCGGTTGGCTTCCTTCGCCACGCTCTTCGCCAGTTGCCTGCTGGCGTATGGCATCGCTTGGCTGCTTATAGCCAGCGTGCGCGAACACGCCGCAGCGTGAGCGCCAGCGCAATGCAAAACATCGGCACCCGGAGCACGGTTCAGTCAGGCTCTCCCGTAGACCTGGCGTCCAATGCTCGGAGCCCTCTGTCGCCCGCATGATTCGGATCAGCGGCGTCTGCAAGGATTATCACTCCGAAACCCGCGGCCGTTACAACCGGGTGCTGACAGACATCTCGCTTGAGATCGCGCCAGGTGAAAAGGTTGCGCTGCTCGGCCGCAACGGCGCCGGCAAATCGACGCTGATTCGATTGGTCGCCGGCATAGAAGTGCCGACGGCCGGCAGGATCGAGCGGGATATGTCGGTGTCCTGGCCGGTCGGTCTGAATGGCGGGGTCGGCGGCAGCATGACTGGAAACGACAATATCCGTTTTATTTCAAGGATTTATAATAAGCCGGCCGGGGAAGTGTACGAATTCGTCGAGGATTTCGCTCAGCTTGGCAAATTTCTGTCGGAGCCGGTCCGGACTTACTCAGCGGGCATGCGCGCGCGGCTTAACTTCGCGTTGTCGCTGGCGATCGATTTCGATTGCTATCTGATCGACGAAATTATCTCGGTCGGCGATCAGCGGTTTCAGCGCAGGTCCCACGAGGAATTGTTCGAAAAGCGGGCTGATCGCACCCTGATCTTTGCCTCGCATGTCCCGGAGACGGTGCGGCAAATTTGCTCGCGAGCCTTCGTCCTCCATCGGGGCCGCGGCAAGATGTTCGATGACCTCGATCTGGCGCTCGACATCTACAACGACTTGTAGCTCGTCGAAATCGCACGAAAAACGTCCGCCTTGCCGGGGTCCAGGTTGTCACGCTAGACATTTTTCCACACGACGAATTCTATTTGGCTGCGTTGGCAAGACAGCCGTCGGTCGATCGGAGATTTGTACCTTAATGATTTTGATGAAGCGTTACTGTGATCGCACTGATTGGGCGATAAGGGTTTTGCGATGAGGATTTTGGTTACCGGCGGGGTTTCTGGTCGGCGAGGTCGGCACCGAGGTGGTCAACGTCGACAAGCTGACCTATGCCGCGAATCTCGGCTCGTTGAAGCCGATCGAGAACGATCCGCGGTACAGCTTCCGGCGCGCCGATATCGGCGATCGCGCCACGATCGCCGAACTGTTGCGCGGGTTCCAGCCCGATGCCGTCTTGCACCTCGCCGCCGAGTCGCATGTCGACCGCTCGATCGACGGCCCGGGCGAGTTCATCAAGACCAACATCGCGGGCACTTACGTGCTGCTCGAAGAGGCCCTTGATTACTGGCGCACGCTGCCGGCTGAGCGCGCTGCTCGGTTTCGCTTTCACCACGTTTCGACCGATGAGGTGTTCGGTTCGCTCGGTCCTGACGGTAAATTCAGCGAGACGAGCCGGTATGAACCGAATTCGCCCTATGCCGCCTCGAAGGCAGCTTCGGACCATCTGCGTTATCAGCAATTGCTCGAACAATTACGGCCCCTATCATTTCCCGGAAAAGCTGATCCCGCTCGCCATGCTGAAGGCGCTGCACGGCGAGCAGATCCCGGTCTATGGCAAGGGCGACAATGTGCGCGACTGGCTCTATGTCGAGGACCATGCGCGCGCTCTCCACGCCATCTTGACCCAGGGCCGTCCCGGCGAGAGCTACAATGTCGGCGGCGATGGCGAGCGCACCAATCTAGAGGTCGTGACCGCGATCTGCGCGCTGCTCGACGAGATGCTGCCAGGGTCGCCATATCGCCCGCACGCCAAGCTGATCGCCTTTGTCGCCGACCGGCCGGGCCACGACCGCCGCTACGCGATGGATTGGACGAAGCTTCGCGACGAGCTCGGCTGGCGGCCGCGCGAGAGTTTCGAGACCGGGCTGCGCCAGACCGTCGCCTGGTATCTCGACAATCGCTGGTGGTGGGAGCCGATCTGGTCGGCTCGCTACGGCGGCGACCGGCTCGGCACCGGGACGGCTGCGCCAGCCTCGGCAGCCGAGGGCTGATACCGGTCGAGTTCACGGGAGATGGGATGAAAGGGATCATTCTCGCCGGCGGCTCGGGCC
>WNFM01044651.1_pt1 | contig 16985 bp, 25 predicted proteins | sample 5400271 | NCBI WGS metagenome assembly WNFM01 (sample SAMN13153352, study PRJNA577476) | soil metagenome | isolation source: 60 cm saprolite on Douglas fir-dominated hillslope | place: USA:California | collected 2013-09-17
ATCCAACAACTATTCGTGATGTTTTGAATGGCAGAAACTGGAAGCACGTCCAGTGACCATCCTTGACAACCTCCTGACGCGCGCCAGCGGCGCAATGCAGAAGCCCGGCCTCGCGATGCGCAAGGCCATCGCCACGGCGCACAGCGCCGCGACGTACGCGGCGATCAAGGAGCGCACGGGCGTCATGCCGAAGGGGCTGAGCAAGGCGGAGCGGAGCGACCTCAAGGCGCGCGTGGCGGAGCAGCTGAAGTACTACGACGCCTTTGCGGCGCAGGCGGGCGATATGTCGGAGGCAGGCGTGGTGGCGCGGGCGGGGATGTACGCGGGGGCTGTCAGGGGTACATACTACGGCGCAAGGTATCCAGGGCTTAATCAATACCCTGGTGATGGATCAACAAAGTGCTTGACGAATTGCCTCTGTTCGCTTGACGAGCGCGACGATGGCATACACTGGATACTAGATGGTGGGGAGCATTGCGAGGATTGCCAGGCGATGGCGGAGGGAGGGCCGTATGAAACAGAATGATTGGGGCTGGACGCATGACGAGATATGTATCTCGTCAGACGAGGCACTTGCTGATTATAAAGCCGCGAATGGCGACGATGAAACAGAGGCGGAGGCGCTTGATCGCTTACATCGCAAAGCCATAGCATGGTTTGAAACGGGTCGCGAGATGCGGCTATTGCCGTTTGAAACGGGCAAGATTGGCGACTTCTCCCGAATCACAAACGCGGTATTAGCGGCTAATTCGGCAGACGATATCCATGCGGTTTTTTGTAATGTTTAAAGCGTCAATCAACGTATCCGATCTCGAAGCCAAGCTCAATCAGGTCACTGGGCCAGATTTGATCCGCGCGATTGCCGAGGCCGTCGCAAAGGAGGCCGTGCAGCCTGAGCTTGCCAAGGAGCCGTTTCGCACGACGCACAAGAAGATGCAATTCGTGTCGTCCAAGCAGCGCGCCTTTGTGATGGCAGGGATCAAGCGCGGTGACATTCAAGTTCCCTACGTGCGGACGGGCAAGATCGGCCTGAGCGAGAAGCACGCGACGACGAACGGCATGGACGTGGTTGTGCCAGCGGAGTACAGTGACCTGGTGAGGACGAAGGGCAAGCAGGCAAAATTCCATCAGGGGCTTTGGGACACGACCGAGGACATTGCACAGAAGATCGAGGCGGACACTGCCGAACTGATCGGCACGGCGGCAGTGATCGCGGCGCTGGAGAAGGCAGGGCTGGCATGAACGGCTTTGGCACCATTCTTGACAGTAATGTTATACTAGAAATTACACGCGGGGCGACCCGTGAGCAAGCACTGGAAGTGCGCAACTCTATACGGATGCTTCTTCGTGCAGTAGAAGACATCCATGGTTTGCCAAAGTCGGTGCCGACCAAAGCCGATCTCGAGCGCGAGCGGGTGAACATGGAACGGCTTGACGCTAGGTATGGCAAGAAATGATCTCATTTGACATACTACCGTCGCTTGTGTCGCGTATCAATGATCAGTATCCTACGTCCGTATCGCTTGAACAGTGGATTGCGCCTAGTCAGTGGATTGAAGGGATGCCCGCATCCAGCACACCCATAGCCGAATGCAAGGACGTGACCGCCGACGAGCGCAAAGCCATCGCCGCGCGCGTCCCGCCCTACGATGGCGTGCGGACGTGGGGCGACCTTGAGGCCGTGCGGGCGCAGACGAAGGTACAAAATGCAAAACCTTCTTGACGATTGGGATACGTGGCCGGATGAGCAGCAGGCGCGCTATGCTGCGCTGATTAACTATATGGACAGCCCAGCGTTCCTTGAGAGCCTGTACCGCAACCTTGACGGCATGAGGGTGCTCACCCGTCCCGGTGTCACATTCACGCCTGAGCAGAAGGCGCTAATCGAGGCGATGAGCGACGGTGAGGCGTAGGCCAAAAAGTCACAATCATGAGAACCGCAACCGTCACAATCCTTGATGCCTCCGATGTGCTCCAGCGCGCCCGCGCCATTCTCGCCGCTGGGCCATTAACTGGTACCTATGCGAGTTGCGGCCTCTACTGCCCTTGGTGTGCTATCGCGTGCGCAAAGAGCGCGCTTGACAATGAGCATCACACAACGGGCGATGGCCCGCTTGAGATAGCGCGTATGTGGCTGTGGCGCGATCGTGAAATGGACACGTACGTTATCTCACAAGAGCAGGCGCTTGAAGTCTTGGATCGCGCATTGGAGCTAGCACAATGACAAAACAGCCGCCACGACGCGAAGTGCTTGCGTTCCACTCCGCACGGGTCAAGTTTGCGGGCAATGTTCTTTATAGTGCGAACTGTCGTTCGTTCACAGAGAACGTTGCCGTATGCTTTCAGGCGCTATCGCTTCTGACCGGCCTATCTGTTGAGGAACTCGAACACAATACCGAAGGTATCACTATCGAGGCGTATCGCACAACCTAGTGTACTGATAACCTAACTGCTCCCATCGGGATTACTCGGAGGGCTTCCTAACGGAAGCCCTCTTTTTGTTTATGCAAAACGCCGCCCTAAAAGTGTTTTCCGATCGCGCCCGCGCCAGCGCCCTGGCCGTGCGTCGGCACCAGGACGCGCTGGGGCCGTCGCAGCAGCCTGCTGGGCCTGGCGCGCAGGCTGGTGGCCTCAGCCCAGCCATCGCCGCACGGGTCAAGGAGATCCTGGCCGCGAAGCAGAAGGGGAAAGCCAAGGCCGGCGGCAAGGGCAAAAAAGGCCCAGACCCGGCTAAGGCAAAAGCCAAAGCGGAACGAGAGAAAGCGGCGGCGGCCAAAAAGCAGGAGCGTGAGCAGGCGAGAGTTGAGCGCGCGGGCAAGCAGCTAAGCGCGGCAACAGCGCGGGAGACCGCCAAGCGGGAGCGCGTCGCCGCGCAAGCCAAGCGACAGGCCGCTCAGCAGAAGAAACTCAAGCAGGCTGCACAGGCCAAGCGTGCGAAAGGCAAAGCGAGCGCATCAGCCAAAACTGAACGGGCAAAGCAGGCGCAGGCCAAGCAAGCTACACGCACTCAGGCGGCTAAAGAGCGACTAGCGAAGGCGGCGTCCACGAAGCAGGAGCGCACCGCAGCCCAAGCAAAGAAGCAAGCCGAAGCCCAGGCTAAGCAGAAGCAGGCGGCGTCAGACCGCGCTGCGAAGCAGACCCAGGCCCAGCAGCATAAGACGCGCGTCCTCTCCGAAAAGATCAAGCGCGGTGAGAAGCTCAGCGCCAGCGATCAGGTGGACGCGGAGGACGCGGGGTTAGTGAAAAAAGCAGGAAAGGCACTCGATATGTCAGACGATCTCGCCATCAAAGCCGGCGCGCGGCACAGCAAACTGGATATGGATCATATTCAGGGTATCCACGATCACGCCGTTGCGGCAGGCGCGCAATGCGATCCGGGTGATGATGAGACGGGCGACGAAGCGGCGGGGAAGGCCATCAAGGGCATTATGGACAACCCGCAGTGGTACGCCTCGCACGAGTGCAACGACATCATGCAGGCGTCGAGCGCGCTTCAGACCCTTGCCATGCTGATCCAATCCGAACTCTCGGAAGAGGATGAGGACGACGCCGATATCTCGCAGTTGTGCGACGCGGCGGAGACGCTGCTGGAGTTTATCCAGGGGGAACTCAAGGAGCTTTCCAGCGCCGCGTCCGACGCCGCAGACGGCAAGACGGCGGGCGACGTGCCGATGGCGAAGGCGATCGGGGTGCGTGAGGATGTTAATCCGAAAGCGGGTGTGGCTGAGTACGGCAGCGTGGCGTTCGCCGATGCCAAGAATAAGAAATATCCGATCGACACGGAAGATCATATTCGTGCCGCCTGGAACTATATTAGCAAGGACGCGAACGCGGCGAAGTACGACCCCGACGAAGTCGCACAGATCAAGGCCAAGATTGTGTCGGCCTGGAAGAAGACGATCGACAAGGCCGGCCCGCCCAGTGCGGGCAAGGCCGTTGATGACGCCTGGCTGCATATCGACGGTGGCGCGATCAAGGCGGCGGATGGGGATACGATCGGGGGCTTGGCTGTGCTGTACGCCACCAAGAGCACGCACGATCTCGAAAAGGACTTCTACGACAAGGATACCGATCTGTGGTTGAACCATTGGGGATGGCCGCGCCCGATCACCTACCACCACGGCATGGACGCCGGCACACGCGACGATCCGGTGATCGGCCATTGGACGAAAGCCACGGTGACCGATGAGGGCGTGTGGCTGGAAGGCCAGCTTGACCGGGCGCACCGCTACTATAGGGCGGTCAAGGAGCTGGCGCGGCGCGGCTACCTCAAGATCAGCAGCGATAGCGGCCCGCAGTGGGTGATCCGCGAGCCGCAATCGAACGGCGCAAACTACATCAAGCGCTGGCCGCTCGTGACCGCGAGCGTCACCGTCACACCGATGGAGCCACGCATGTTCCCGGTGGAGGTCAAGGCATTCCTAGCCGAACTCGGCTATGAGGCAATAGAGAACGAGAGTCCAGAGGCGATCAAATCTGAGCTTGCGAGGCATGACGATGCACAGGCGAGTGATGAGCGAGCGCGGCGACTTCTCCTGGAGTTGGACATCTTACAACTGGAGGAAACCGCACTATGAGTGCAACACCGTCAACGGTTTCCGACTACACCCAGCTTGCCCGCGCGGCTATCCTCGCTGGCAATCTGGACGAAGCGGAAACCTATACGAAGCAGGCCAAAGCGGTCAAGGCGCTCGATGAGTTGACCCCCAAGGTTGACGCCGCAGCGCGCCCACAGTTTGGCACTGACGATTCGGTCAAGAAGCAGGGCGAACCCGACTATGTAGACTCGCCACACCTTGAGGTTAAGGCGGTCAACGCGGCCTATGTCATGAAGTTTGGCAAGGATCTGGATGAGGACGTTAAGCAGATCTACAAAGAACTGTACGGCACCTCAAACTACCCCATGCTGCGCGCCATGAAAATGGCCGATGTCAATCGTTATCTGCGGACGAACCGCTGCGATCCGAAGCTGGAGAAAATGGCGCTGCTCGCCCCTGAGCAGATCATGGCCGCGCTCGTGTCGGGCGTCCCGGTTTCGTCAGGCACCTACTCGATCAAGGCCACGCAGGTGGAGGCGCAGGACACCCTGGGTGGCGTGCTCGTCCCTGAAGAGATCAATCAGGAGTGGGTGCAGCGAGCGCCTGGTCTGACCGTCGTTCGCGCCCGCGCCCGCAAGTACAATACCAGCCGCGACGCCCTCTCATTCATCGTGCGCACGGGCGGCAACAAGAAGTACATCGGCGCGATCCGCTCGAAGATGACCTCGGAGAGCCCATCCGCCGGTTCGTACAACAGTAACGCAACATTCGGCAAGTTGGCCATCCCCGTGCATGTCAACTTGACCAAGGTCTTTACCAGCAAGTCCATGCTCGAGGACGCGGGCGTCGACATGTTGAAAGACGTGCTGATGCCAGAGTTCACGACCGAGGCCGCGCTGAACGAGGATCAGAAGTTCCTCACCGGCACGGGCGCAGACGAGCCGCAAGGTATCCTGAAGGACTTGACCACGGGCGGCCCATACAACGTCGATGTCTCTACGCAGAACAGCGGTGCAGCGGCGGCGATCACGTTCGACGCGCTGGTCAACATGCCGTTCAACCTGGCGGGACAGTACCGCCAGCGCAAGAGCGACAGCGTCGCCTTCGCCTTCACCTCAACGACCGCTGGCCTAATCTCACAACTGAAGGACGGCACGGGCCGCTATCTGTGGGCGGAGATGTACGGCAACAACGCGGTCGGTAACCCCGACACGCTGCGCGGCTGGACGTATGCCGAGACCGAGCAACTGCCCGAGGTGTCCGCGAACGCCTACCCGATCATTTTTGGTGATTGGACGGGCTACCGCATTGTGGATCGTATCGGCATGTCAGTGCAGCGGTACGATGATAGTGCGCTGGCCGATACGGACAGCGTCGCCTTCTACGTGCGTCGCCGCTTCGGCGGGCAGGTCGCCGAGGGCTACCGCTTCGTCACTATGAAGATCTCAACGTAGGAAAGGGGGTATCCAAATGGCTGTCAATATTCGCAACCTGTTCGAGGCCGCAAAGATCACCGTCTTTCCGACCGCTGCGGGTACCATCGTCAACGGCGCGGCGGGCGGCACCACGAACGGGGCCACCCTGGGCGAGTTCGAGTATCACTCGGTCGTCTACGCTGGCACATTCGCCAACAACGGCACGCTGAACGTGTACGCGATGACGAGCGCCAGCGGCTCGAACCCGTTCATCATTCGCAGTCTGCCGATCGGCTCGAACAACAGCGCGGCGATCGCCGTCGATGTGAAGTCAAGCGCGCTCGGCAGCCTCAACGCAGGCCAGGGATCGACCTACACCCACCTCGGGGCCATTGGCACCGTGGAGAGCGGCGGCACCTGGCGCGGGGCGCTGTTCATCATCTCGACGCACGCTCGTATCGCACCGCCCGGAACGACCGGCCTTGCGACCGGCGGCTACGGGACGTATCTCACGTAAAGGAGGATGGTCATGCCAGATGTAGGCAATACCCCAGTCCACATCCTCCAGGGCGGGAGCGTCATCGAGGTCGGGCCGTCCGGCACGGTTAATATCCTGGCCGGTGGCTCGATCCAAAACGCGGGCGGTCAGTCGTTCGCGGGCAGCGTCGCCGTTTCCGGCTCGCTGTCCGTAACGGGCGTGATCGGCGCACCGGCGATCACGCTGGGCGGCACCGCCGGCCGCTGGGCGTTCGGCACTGCGGGACTGGCGTCGGGCGTCGGCACGATCGCGACGGGGCTTACCACCGTGGTCAGCGCGCAGGCGAACGTCATTAGCGGTGTCCAGGGCGGCCTCGGCTCGATGAGCAGCGCGGTCTACGATGAGAGTTTGCGCGCGTCGGGGTCAGTGATTTTTCGTGGGCTGGCAGGAACGCTGGCGTTCACGGGGAGTAACGGCACGATTGCGTGGATCGCGCTTGGAAATTAGTGACGGATTTCACAACCTGGGATGTATTGAGCATCCCAGGTTGTGAGAGGACTAACGGCGTCGGTTTGTTTTTAGTTCAGGGTGGAGGCGATGATAGCGGGAATGTTCACCCATTGTCATCACTTCTAGGTTCTCAGGCCGGTTATCCGTAATATCACCGTTCTTGTGATGAACAACTTCGTTATCTGTTTCGAGATAGCGACCTAGTACTTGCTCCATCACATAGCGATGTTCGAGAATATAAGAGCCTACCGCATGCGGGTGATCTGGCATAAACAACAAGGTGTATCCAGCGGCGTCAAGAACGCGCCCGCCTTTCCAGCCGATCGCGTCGGGGCCGCGTCCTTGTTGCGACATTCGGGCGCTCATTTTGGCGCGTACCTCGGGTGTATGCTTTTCTCCATGGAACGGATTGTTTTTACCCTTGCGCGCCTCGCTCAGCTTGGCCTTGGTTGCGTCGCTTTGCTTGCGGTTCGTGGTGTTGCCTGGCTTGCGGCGTTCGCGGTTGTAGCGGTCAACTTCTTCGTGCGCGATCCGTTGCTTGCGGATACCAAAATTGACAGCAGAAAGCAGCCCGCGCTTGATATACTCACGCACGGTATTCTGTGTCAATCTCAGCAACTCGGCGGCTTCAGCGATGGTATAATAGAGGGGCATCACAACCTCCAATTGTGGTGTCGCGCCACGGCTGTTTGCGCAGCGCGTGGCTTTGTTATGCCTAATTATAGCATATCTAGCACAGGTGTGCAAGGATTATAACATATGGCGACAGACGCACAATTTCAACCACGGCTCGGCACGGCACTGGCGACGTTTACGCAGACAGGCACCTACAGCGCGCAGGTGCAACTGAGCGGGCGACTGGTCGCCCTCTACAGCGATAACTACCCCGCAGCGGCGGGGTCGATCGACTTCCGTGCGTCGTGGACACCGGGCGGCACGGGCTACAAGGTGCAGACGCCGGACGGCACGGTGCTGAAGCTCTCCGCGTTCGGCTCGGGCACGTACTACGGCATTGGCAACACGCCGATGTTTACGCAAGGACTGGGCTATGTCGGATTGCACATTGGCACGGCTGGCACGGCTGGCGTCGCGGCGGGCGGCACGATCGTGCTGATTACAGAGGCGCACTGATGTCACGGTACGCGGGAACCCCTCAGCTGGTCTCGTATCTCTTCGGCACGCTCACCACGGGCACGATCGGTGCGATCGGCGGCACGCTGACCCCGAGCGTGCTTCAATTGATGCAAGACTCGCTCGATGAGGCGGAAAGCGCGATCAACGACTATACACGGCGGCAGTTCGCTGGCACGGGGGGGACTACCTACTACAATCGTTTTTCGCAGCGCCTCGTGCAGCATCAGGCACTCTATCTTCAAGAGGATTTGTTCTCTCTCGTGTCGCTTACGAACGGGGACAGCACGACCATCCCGGTCGGCTCAGTGTGGCTGGAGCCGCGCAACGCAGGCCCACCCTACCGGCTGCTGCGCCTGCATTCGCCATACGTCTATGTGTGGAACACCGATTCGGATATCGTGGTCGCCGGCACGTTCGGGTTTAGCATCGTGCCACCGGCGGCGATCGCGCGTAGCACAGTGAGGCTCGCAGCCTACTACTACAGACTCAAAGACGTGGGGATAGGCGATGTGGCTGGTACAAACGACAGCGGTGAGGTCACGTATCCCAAAGGCATGCCCGATGATATCAAGCAACAGCTATCGCCGTATCGCTCCAAAACGGGCGGGGTCGTTTGACACATGTGATATACTACGGATGGGACGTTTTGGACGGCTCATGGTCGAGGTAGGCGAGTGACTGCAACGCACTCGCCTATTTTTTATCCGAAAGTGTCTTACGATGACTATCATCCCCGACCACCCAGACTATCAGGCATTTGCCGATCACATGACACACACCGGCACGGGCGTTATCGTAACCAGCATGGTCGTGTCCGATTCGTTGCTTGAGGAGAACGCATTCTTGACGAGCGAACACGAGCACGCCGCCCGCGCGTTCTACGATCGCCCTGATTGTGACTACCACTATCTAACGCCTGACGAGTACGAATACAGCCCCGGCCCGTTTGCGTATCGCTACACGCCGGGCGATTTGCCCGAAGGGGCGGAGCTTGTTATTGGGCGCGTGCGTGTGACCAGGAGAGCAACGCCATGAACATTCGCGCATTCGCCGACGCGCTCGACAGCGCATTCCACGGCTGGGGCAAACTGAACGCCTATCCGCGCGTCCCACTGCCCTATATCGAAGTGCTGGAGGAAGTCCAGGGGATGACAACCCCCTCCACGATGCACCTGCTCAATCTTGCCGTGCAGCACATGGACGCGAACGAGTGCTACATGGAGGTCGGCACATGGCGCGGGAGTACGCTGATTGGGGCGCTGCTTGGGAATGACGCCTTTGGGATCGCGATAGACGATGACACGATGAACGAGCACGACGGGGACACGCGCAGTAGCCAGCAGGTGTGGCGCGAGAACGTGGCGCGCTTTGGGCTTGCCGACCGTGTCGAGTATGTCGATTGCAGTGTGCCGGCTGTCTGGAGCGAGCTTGGGCTGCGCACACCGGCTGGCGTCTACCTGTTCGACGGCGACAAGAGCACAGAGGACGCCGCCTATGCAGGCCTGGTGGGGGCGCTGCCGTTCCTGGCCGATGAGGCGCTGATCTTTGTTGACGACGCGAACGAGATCGCCATCCGCATGGCCGTGCATAAGCTGGAGCGCGCCTACCCCGATAACGCGATCAAGATTATCGACATCCCCACACCGGGGAACTGCTGGCCGTGCTTTTGGAACGGGATCATGGTGATCGCGTGGAAAACCACTTGACAGGCGTGCTATAGTGTAAGACACGAACCTATATTCTCCCATCGGGGTAGCTCGGAGGGACACCGCAATCACGAGATTGCTGTGTCTCTTCTTTTATGTTGGAAACCCCCGCGCTGCGCTAACAGCCGGGAGTATGGCTCAAACCATATAGGGGGTTCAAGCAATGGACAGTGTAGCACAAAAAACATGTGGGCGATGTGGTGAAATATCGCCCGCGACAACGGAATTTTTTCCTAAGAACAAGAACTGTGCGGGCGGGCTGTTTCCATGGTGCAAGCCCTGCACACGAGTGTACCACAAAGAGTGGGATGTAACACATAGACCAATGCGAGTAAGATCACCTCGTCCTCGCCAACGCCCTTTTATTGACAAGAGCGCAATTGTGCGATCAAGAACAGAAAAACGGTGCGGAGGATGTGGTAAGACGCTCCCTCTGGAGATGTTCGGTACGGAATTAAAGCGCTGTGATGGGCGCGGAACAACCTGCAGGATATGCAAAAATAACCGCGAGCGGACGCGGCGGCGAGTGAACATGATACCAAAGAAAAGGAAGAACCTACTCATGCGATCTCCGGGCTTTGTTTATTTGATCAAGATGGGCGAATACTTCAAGATCGGTTTTGCCAAAGATCCTGTGCAACGCCTGAGTCAGTTAAGAATTGGGGTACCTGTCCATAATATGATCGAACTGGTGTGCCGGATCAGGACTGAGTATATGAGGTTATTGGAACGTCAACTTCACGAGCGGTTCCAAGATCGTCGTGGTTCTGGTGAGTGGTTCGCGCTCGCGTTGGATGAAGTAGAAGAGATCAAGCGGTTAGCAATTTAACGCCTTATGCCAGGAACCATCACAACCTCGCTCTTGAACTTCCGAGCCACGCCCGATCAGAAGGGCACCATTCAGCGCGCGGCACAGGCGCTGCGCGCGACGCGCTCAGACATCATGCGCGTTGCGGCGCTGGAGTACGCGGCACGAGTGCTTACACGAGGAACCATATGACCTCCACTCCACCCCGCCTGCGTGTGCTCTGGGCGAGCGACGCCCCCTGGGCCCAAAGCGGCTATGCCGTCGAAACCGCCCTCGCCGCCGTGCGCCTGAAAGACCATTGCGACTTCGCCCTGCTCGCCACGTTCGGCCTGCACGGCGGCGTGCAGGAGTGGAACGGCATCCCGGTGTTCCCCGGCGGTGCGGACGCATTCTCGAATGACGTGATCGGCAAGGCCGCGCGGGCGTGGCAGGCGGATATCGTGATCACGCTCAAGGACACCTTGGTATTCAACCCGCAGTCGTTTAACGGCTTCCGCTGGACACCCATGTGTCCCATTGATCACGATCCGTCAACACCCCAGGTGATCGAGCGTGTGCGGCAGAGCTACCGCCCGATCGCCTACGCGCCGCACGGCTTCCGCGCGCTCAGAAGCGCGGGCCTCGACCCGCTCTACGCGCCGCATGCGTTCGACCCACAGGTGTATTACCCAATGCCGAAAGAGGAAGCCCGCGCCACACTCAACCTCGATCCCTCCCTCTTCATCGTCGGCACGGTGGCGGTCAATCGGGGTGGGCTGCCGTCGCGCAAGGCGTGGGTTGAGAACTTGGAAGCCTTCGCCGCGTTCGCCCACGATAAGCCGAATGTCAGGTACTTCGTGCATACCGACCTCGCTGACGATGGCTACGAGGCGGGCATACCGCTGCGCTCGCTCATGGCACAGTTCGGCATCCTTGAGAAGGTGCTGTTCTGCGACCAGGAGCGCTACCGCTACGGCGGCTTTCCGACCGACTACATGCGCGCCTACTATAATGCGCTCGACGTGCTGAGTGCGGTATCGCTCGGGGAAGGCTTCGGCATCCCCGCTCTTGAGGCGCAGGCATGTGGTGTGCCGGTCATCGTGGGCGACTGGTGCGCGCATGAGGACTTGTGCTTCGCTGGCTGGAAGGTGGCGAAGCAGGACGCGCACCACTTTTACGATCAGCAGCAGGGGTGGGTGTTCATCCCAAAGCCGGCGGCGATTGCTGATCGCATGGAACAGGCATGGGAGGGGCTGAATAACCCTGGAATAGCCGTTATTCATCACCACCAAGCCGTTGCAGGCGCACAGCCCTACCAGATCGATACCGTCATCCGCGACCACTGGTTGCCGCTGCTAGCCGAAGTGACCGAGGACATCCGCACGCCGCGCAGCCGGGGCGTGCTCAGGATCATTCGACGCGAGGAAGTTTTCTCATGACAGGCATCAAAGTAGCCGCCGACATGTACCGCGCTCATGGGCAATGGTTTCTTCATATTTGCGCGCCCGAATGGGTTATCAAGGAATGGGTAGAAACGTGGCACGCGGGCGGTAAAATGGGGATTGCTAATTATGGTGGGGCGTATGCTGGTGATCAATTGGAAATGACAATCGGAATAGGGCCAGCATCAGAGGAGAAGTCAGATGCCAAAGATTAGCATTGTAATGTAACGTTTACGGCATTGGGAAGCGTAATATGGTATAATATAGGCAACGAGAAGCCCCGCGCTGTTTGTACCAGCCAGGGCTATGGACAACCTATTAGGGAGGTTATCGTGGACAGTATACCACACGCACGCTGCTGCAAATGTAGACTCGAAAAGCCCGTTACTGAATTCCACAAGGGCCGAAACCCTGGCGGCGTAGCGTCATACTGTAGGACGTGCAAGAACAAAGGCACGCCCCGCGTAATGCCCAAACTCGGGCCGCGCTTCGATTTGAAAAACGAGCGCTATACAACCTGGAATGTTGTTGAGTGGGTGTCCAATGAACAGCGGTGGCTGTGTCGATGTGATTGCGGACGTGAGCGGCTGTTACAGGGCTATCAATGGCGTGCGAGGATTGGCAACCGAACATGTATTTGCCAAAACAACGTTCGTGTTCACATACTGCCACCAGGAGAGGCGGCCTGCAATTCTTTGATGAGCGGATACATCGCAGGGGCGATTAGGCGACGATTGCCGTTTGAACTAACAAGAGAGCAGTTTCGGATGCTTACAAGCATGAATTGCGCTTATTGTGGACGGCCCCTCACAAAGTCAGAAAGTCGGACAGGGCATGCCATATACATATACGGGCATTGATCGTGTTGATCCGGCGAAGGGGTATGTTTGGGACAACTGCGTACCAGCCTGCCGATATTGTAATCAGGCTAAAAGCGCTATGTCACTCGATGAATGGAAAGAACACATTAGGCAAATATATGCCTACATGCGACTAGGGGAATGAATATGCGGGTGTCTGTGGTAACGCCTTTTTTCAACGGCCTCGACCTCCTTCCTGATTACATCGCCGCCACACTCGGGGCGGAACTGATCCTAATAGACAATGGATCGGATGAGGAGACCGCCCGCGCGCTCCAGGATCTGCCGCCCGATCGCGGGAGGTTCATCCGCAACGCAACGAATCTCGGCTTTGCTGCTGCGAATAACCAGGGCTATGCCGCGGCCACGGGCGACATCATTATCTTCCTCAACTCTGACATCGCGGGCGATCCATCGTGGCTGAAGCTCGTGGCGGACGACGTGAAGGATGGCGCGCTGTACGGGCCGTCGCTTCAGCAGCAGCTCGTGTACGGGCTGTGGCTGCCCTATATCGAGGGATGGTGCATTGCGGCGACGGCCTACACATGGGCGAAGATGGGCATGTACCTATTCCACCAGAATGAGGCGTTTCAAGAAGGCGACGGGCCGTGGGACGCTATATCCTACCCCGGCCCGTACTGGGAGGACAACGACCTGTGTCTGCGTGCGCTGGAGCAGGGCATCAGCCTGACGCAAACCGCCTGGCCGATCCAGCACAAGGGCGGGCGCACGGCGGGTGCGCTAGTCACGCACGGCGCGACGTTCGAGCAGAATAGGGCCACGTTTGCGGGGCGCGTTGGAGTGGCATGGGAGAGGATGCAGGAGCGATGACACAAGGAACCTATCAACCTTCCTTCATGATGTCGGGTACAGAAAAGGTATGGATTGGCACATACTACGCTGCTCCCTATCGCGACCCGATGCTTGTCGCCGCTGAGCAGGCCGAACGATCCATGCGGCCAACCTATGCCGAACAAGCAGCCGATCAGATCATTGCGGATTGGCAGTCGAGCGGTGAAGTGAAGATCGAGACGTTGCGTGATCTCATCATTAAGGTGCTAGAAGCTTGGCCTGCTGTTCTCGCTCGCGCACGGCAGCGTGCTCGAGCTGGGCACGCGCGGCGGCGTCTCCACCACCGCACTGCTGGCAGGGGTGGAGAAGTCGGGCGGGCGGGTGATCAGCGTGGATATTGAGGACTGCTCCGCCGTCGCCGCTGGGCACCCGCAATGGGCATTCTGGCACGGATCGTCTACCGATGCCGACATGGCGCAGGACATCGCGACCTACGCTGGGCCGTTCCAGTTGCTGCTGATCGATACGTTTCACAGCTATGAGCAGGCACAGGCTGAGCTTGCGCTGTGGCATCCCCACGTCGCCCCTGGCGGCACGATCTGCATGCACGACCCGGAAACGTTCCCCGGCGTCAGGCGCGCGGCGCAGGAGTTCGCGGACGCGCAGGGGTGGCCGATAACCTTCGTGCTGCCGTGCCATGGCATGGCGGTGATTCGGAGGCCGAGCGATGGATCTCTATAGATATCCCTGGATACGGCAAGTTACCTATAAGGAACTTGAGGTGTTCGTGGAACGCTCGCCTTGCTGCGGTGTACCACGAGATGGGCACAGAACTCATGCCAATGGATGGCGTCTCCACTGAGGGCGCGGCGTGGGCGATGGAGGGCGCGCATGATCGATCCTGAGTGGGTGAAGCTGATCCCGGCAAGCAGCATCCCGGTGTTTTGCTTTTCACTCGAAACGCTTGACAATGAACTAGAGCGGTGTCGTACCGAGCTACGGGCGTTCTTTGGCGATCGCAAGGTATTAGCCATACGCGGCGATGTGCAAATCTATGCGATCGCTGATGCGCCGAGCAACCCCACCGCATGCGTCTGCGGTGGCGCGCCGCACGTGTCGCACTGCCCCGCCAATCCCGATCCTTTCCTACGAGGGTTGCTATGATCGTTGACGATGGAGGCGCGTCGTGATACCGACATACATGCACCTAACTGATCAAGACGGACACCCGGTGACGATTTTCCTGCAAGGCATTGTTATGATCGCGCCCGGCACCCACGGCGGCGCATATTTTCAATTAGCACTCGGCGGTATCTCAACACAAGAAACCTATGAGATTGTTATAGGTCGATTGCGCCGCCTTGAAGAGTTAGCGGGCGGGGGCGAGATTGACAAAAACCACGAGCGAATGAAGAGCACTACATGATAGTTGACGCCTTTCCTCTCTTCAACGAGCTTGACCTGCTCGAACTGCGCCTCTCTGAGCTTTCGCCCGTGGTCGATCGCTTCGTCATTGTCGAGGCGAACCGCACGCACAAGGGGTCTCTAAAACCCCTCTACTATGCGGAGAATAAGGCGCGCTTTGCGGAGTGGGAGCACAAGATCGTGCATGTGGTGGCTCCCCTTGCGGACGACGGCGACGGGCTACCGGCCATTCGGCGCAGGGAGATGACGCAACGCAATGCGATCCTCCAGGGCGTGAAGGACTGTAAGGACGACGACATCATCCTGATCTCCGACTGCGACGAGATTCCGCGCCCACACCTGATCCCCGCCGTGCTGGACGATGGGATCGTGGCGGTTTACCTACAGAAGCTCTACTACTTCAACTTCAACACTTACGCGCCGGCACGGCCATGGCCCGGCACGCGGGTGTGCCGTGTGGCGGAGGCGCGGGCGCTGTCGCCGCACGTGATCCGCAACGGCCTCGGGCAGCCTGACGCACACTACCCGCTATACCGCTCGGTCGTCGATGGCGGGTGGCACTACTCCTACTTTGGCGGGACGTGGGCCATTCAACACAAGATGACGGAGTTTCTCCATCAGGAACTGGTCACCTACGAAAACACGAACCCGTATGCCATTGACGCCAAAATCAAGGCGGGTGTCGACATCTGGGGGCGCGAGCATGATCAGTCGTTCACGATCGGACGGGCGGATGACCTTCCCTACACCGTACTACGCGACCTGCCCAAGTACGTGCCGCACTTCGCGCACGGCTGGCAGCCCGAGTTCCACGAGAACTGGTACAGTGGTGGGCAGGCGCTCTTCGTGGGGCAACTTGCTCGGCAAGCGCCCGAGGGGGCCATGGTGGAGATCGGGTGCTGGGAGGGGCGATCGAGCATCATCCTTGCGCAACTGATTTACCCGCGCACACTGCACTGTGTTGACCACTGGCAGGGGAATGTAGACGAGGACGCCGATCACGAGAGCGGAAAAATAGCGCAAGAGCGGGATGTAGGCGAAACATTCGTGCAGAATATCAAGCGCTGCACAGCGGGAAATGTTCAAACATACTATATGTCATGGCAGGATTGGATCGGCACAGGTGCACCAAGATCGGCTTACGCTCATAATGAAGGACGGATCGCCTTCCTGCACCTAGACGCCTCGCACGATCGCGCCTCGGTGCGCGACTGCCTGACTGCGATCCGGCCCTTCCTGGTTGACGGCGCGATCCTGTGCGGCGATGATGCCTACGACGCGCGTGTGATCGCCGGGGTGCGCGATGTGTTCCCCGAGGCGGAGATCATTGGGGAGCGACTGTGGAAGGTGGTGTATCATGTCGGATAATGTACGCATTGTAATTACTATCGTCTCAATCATTATTATCGCACTCAATATTGGGCTTATCTGGCTGAATACACGAAGGCGCCACTAATGCCAATCACACTTGATACCATCGCAATCGACATCATGGGCGCGCTTCAGGCGCTCATCGTGAGCAACATCACCGGCGTCCAGGCTCCACAGCCCGCGCAGTACCCCACGTCCATCGACACGACGAACGGACAGCCGGTTGCACTCACGTTTTTAGCAGCGGGCGAGTCGTGGCAAAAGGGGCCGGGATATAGCCAGGGCGTCTACACCTATCGCGTGATCGTGTTCCTCGATCCGGTGGCACAGAGCGATATACCGTCGCATATTGTGGACGGCGCGTCACTGATCCAGAAGTTCCACAATCTGTTCGACAAATCAACCAACACGCCGATGTTTAATCCGCCGCCCTACCAGGCGACGATCGAGAGCGGGCCGAGTGGGCCGCATATCACCCACACAGAACCGGGGCCGAGCCTCCGCTTTCACGGCGTGGATTGGTACGG
>WNFM01283607.1_pt4 | contig 16982 bp, 14 predicted proteins | sample 5400271 | NCBI WGS metagenome assembly WNFM01 (sample SAMN13153352, study PRJNA577476) | soil metagenome | isolation source: 60 cm saprolite on Douglas fir-dominated hillslope | place: USA:California | collected 2013-09-17
ACGCTTCGGGAATTCCAGGCTGGAGAACAGACCGCGGACGCATTTACATCATCTGGGGACCGGCGGACGAAGTGGATTCGCACCCGACAGGCGGCACGTACGATCGCCCGATGGAAGAGGGCGGCGGCTCGACGACGACGTATCCGTGGGAAAAGTGGCGTTATCGGTATCTCGAGGGAATGGGGAATAACATTGAACTCGAGTTCGTGGACCCGAGCGGTTCGGGCGAGTACCACCTGACGATGGACCCTTCGGAAAAAGATGCGTTGACGCACGTGCCGGGCGCGGGCTTGAGCTTGATGGAATCGATGGGCATGGCGTCGAAGGCGGACCGGTTCACGCGGTCAGACGGAACGAACCTGCCGACGTCGCTTGGCGGACAGTCGGCGAGCATGAACGAGTTCAACCGGTTGGAACTGTATGCGAAGGTGCAGCAAGCGCCTCCCGTGAAGTTCAAGGACTTGGAATCGCTAGTTACTTCGCGCGTGGTGCGCGACCAGGTGCGCTTTACGTGGCGGACGGATTTCCTGAAGGTTACGAACGACACGGTGCTCGTGCCAGTGACCGTGCAGATTCCGAACAGCCAGCTTTCGTTTCAAGCGAAGGATGGTGTGCATTCGGCAACGATGAACGTATTTGGGCGAGTGAGTACGTTGACAGGTCGCGTGGTGCAGACGTTTGAAGACGCGGTGAGCCGCGATTTTCCAGATTCGTTGTTCCAGCAATCGGTGAAGCTGCAATCGATTTATCAAAAGGCTGTGCCGCTGCGTCCGGGACTGTACCGGCTGGATTTGGTGATCAAAGATGTGCAGAGCGGAAATGTGGGCGTGGTGAATACGCGGCTGGCGGTGCATCAGTATGAGGATGCAAAGCTGGATTCGAGTTCGCTGATCTTGGCTGACCAGATTGAACATGTTCCAGCGAAGCAAATCGGCGCGGGACAGTTCGTGCTGGGCTCATCGAAAGTGCGGCCACGCATGGAAGCGGATTTTACAACGGCGGACAAACTCGGCATCTACATGCAGATTTACAACCTGAAGGCCGACGAAAGTTCGCACAAGAGTTCGGCTGCGTTCCAGTACACGGTAAGAAAGGGCGACCAGCAAGTGATGCAGTTCAAAGAGACGTCCGCCGAGATGAAACAAGCGGGGGATCAAGTGACGATTGAGCGGTTGCTGCCGTTGGCGACGCTGGCGCCGGGAAAGTACACGCTGGAAATTAATGCGACGGATACCATCACGAATCAGACGATCACGAGAACGGCAGAATTCACGGTGAAAGTACCCGCGGCTTCGCCTGTAAAGTCCGCGGCCAATACAGCACCGGGGAGGTAAGTCATCGTGCAACGGGGACGACTCCAATTCCTGGGGGCCCTGGTCCTGACGGCGGCGTGCGCATCGCTGGGAGCGAGCGCGGCGCTGGCGCAGGCCGCAGGCGAAGTCTGTCACTGGCAAGGTGACGGGCGTGGTGCGCGATGCAGGCGGTACGCCGCAGATGGGCGCGAGCGTTGAATTGATTCCCGAGGCCGCGGGAGCCGCAGTTTCGCCGTTGAATTTCCTGACCAATACGCAGGGACTCTTCCGAAGCGAAAAACTCGTGCCCGGACTTTATTCCGTGCGGGTCACGCTGGCTGGATTTCTGCCCACTCTTCAACAGCACGTTCGAATCAACGCAAACCTCACGACTTTGGTGCGCATTGAGATGGAGTCCATGTTTGCGAGCCTCGACCAATTGAGGCGCCAGCCGACGGCGAAGTCTGCCGACGTGGACGATTGGAAATGGGTGCTGCGTTCTGCGACGGGCATGAGGCCTGTGCTGCAGTGGGATGAGCACGGCGTGCTGCTGACGTCCGACGGACGGCGCGAATCGGCAAGCAGCGTACCCCGGATGCTGCTGGAATTTACGGATGGAGCGCGGCGGCCAGGTTCGGTTTCCAACATCGCGTCGGCGCCTTGGTTGCGGGACAGATGAGTTATCAGGATTCCGCGGCAGGCGGAATTGCGACGGTGTGGCTGCCGACCGGAACGCTGGGGGCGGGTCCGCATACGGCGCTGGTGCTGCGCGAAGCGAAGCTTGGCGACACGGGAATGACATTTCGCGGAGTGCGGATCGACCAGGGCGGCGCCGCGGCGCTTGGCGATCGCGTGCTGGTTCGCTATGGCGCGGAATACATGCTTGTGGGACTTGGCAGCGGAGCTGCCTCGCTGCGGCCGCGAATTTCCGCCGAAGCACGGGTTAGCGAGGCGTGGAAAGCTTCGTTGATTTTCGCATCGGAGCCCGGGTCGCCGAACATGATGGAATCCGACGCGAGCGACCTGGCTTCTGCGTTGAACGAAGCAATGGGCGAATTGGACGCATTCCCGGCGCTGATGTGGCGCAGTGGCCGGCCGGTATTGCAGGGCGGATGGCATGAAGAGATTTCGGCTGAGCGCAAATTGGGCGAAAACGGAAAGCTGCAGATCGCAGGTTTTCACGACGACAATCGCCATATCGCGGTGTTTGGCCAAGGGCGCGACCTGCCAATCGCGGATTATTTTCAGGATTCGTTTTCGAATGGATTTGCCTACGACGGCGGCTCGGCGAGCAGTTGGGGAGCACGCGTCGCGCTGCGGGAAAAGCTGACGGATGACGTCGAGTGGACTACGGTGTATGCGTACGGAGGAGTTTTGGCGCCGTCGGACGAAGTTGTCGGCGTATTGCGGGATTCGCTGCGAAGCGCTGCTCGGAACTCTGTCGGAACAAATGTGACTTGGACGTCGCAACGGTCGCGCACGAAAGTGACGGCCGGCTACAAGTGGATCAACGGGCCGGCGCTGTCGCGGCTGGATAATTATGGTGAAACGTTATATCGGATGGATCCATTTCTGCATATTTCGATCCGGCAGCAGCTTCCGCGGTTTGGACTCGGCCGATGGGAAGCGATCGCCGATTGCGACAATCTGATGGCGCAGGGATACGTTCCGATGGCGACGCGTGACGGCCAGGCGATATTGGTGCCCGCGTTCCGAACGGTCCGGGGCGGACTAAGCGTCCAGTTTTAGGGCTGAAAGGGTTTGGAAAGCTGTAGACGCTCTACCAGAAAGTGGAACTCCGCGGGACGCCCGTCCTTCCGCTTCTGTAAATCATAGATAATAGGAAGTTTAAGTAAAAGGAAAAGATACCAAAGATTGGAATTGCAGTTGCACCCAGAATTGTAACTCGGGGTGTAGCCCGATTAGAGCCACCAGATGAAGCAGAGCCTCCGTGCCAGCGTTGGATCGGTCCTTGTTGCGGTAGGGACAAGGATGGGTGCCGTTGTCCTCTTAATCGCTACGATGGCTGCGATTGTTTTTGCGCTGCTTAATTTCGACCAGCGAGTCCGGTTTGAATCGCCCGACGATGGAGTTTCCTGGCGAGATACCGATCACGGGATCGTCGCGCAGCAAGTTCTCGCTAGCTCACCCGCAGAAAAGGTCGGCATACACGCCGGGGACCGGCTCCTGGAAGTCTCGGGGGTTACAGTTTATCGGGCCTTGGACGTCACGAAAAAGCTGTGGCATGCCGGCTTGTGGACGCAGGTGCGCTACAAGCTCGCGCGGAACGGCGAGGAGTTTGAAACGTCGCTGGTGCTGGCGCCCGCCGATAAGCCTGCGTCAATCGAAAATTATCTTCGTTTTGCGGGGTTGCTCTATCTATTCATCGGATTTTTCATTTTGTGGAAGCGGTGGAACGCGCCGCGAGCGATCCACTTCTACGTTTTTTGCCTGGTCTCGTTTATTTTCTGTTCGTTTCATTACAGCGGAAAGCTGGACGCATTCGATTTTGAGGTGTATTGGGTTGGTATCGTCGCGAGACTTCTTGCCCCGACGCTGCTGCTGCATTTTGCGCTGGTCTTCCCTGAACGCACGGAACCCGCTTCGCGTTCTTTGAGAAATTGGTTTCTGATTTACTCGGCGCCCATCGTGTTTCTAGCTGTGCACGTTTTTGTGGCAGGCGGGTCTTTGGGCTTTATGCCGTGGCTCGGCTCTCGTATCGTCCTCGATAAAGCCGAACTGGGATACTTTGGGCTTTGTTACCTAGCGACAGGGCTGATTTTCTATGGCAGTTACAGAAATGCGCCCTCCGGAGTGTTGCGCCAACAACTGAAATGGCTGATGGGCGGCACGGTGGTAGGGAGTCTGCCCTGCGTCCTTTTCTACATTCTTCCGTTCGTTTTTGGCACGACGCTCGCGGTGTGGCTGAAATTCTCCGTACTGAGCCTGGTGCTGATTCCGCTTTGCTTCGGTTACGCAATTATCCGTTACCGCCTGATGGACGTAGACATCATCTTTAAGCGCGGCTTGGCTTACACGGCGGCGACCGCGGGCGTGCTGGTCGTTTTCTTCGCGTTGATCGGATTGATCGGGCTGGTGTTCCACACGCAAGCGAATGGCAAATGGGGCGGCGTACTTGCGATTGTTATCGCGGCCTCGATTTTTGAACCGTTTCGTCAATGGTTTCAGGGGCGGCTGGATCGTTTCTTTTATCGCGACCGGTTGGACTACCGCCGGACGTTGATCGAATTCGGCAGCGCGCTTACGAATGAAGTGCGGCTGGATCCGATGCTTAGCTCGGTGCTGGATCGCGTTTCGCAGACGCTTCTCGTGGATCGAGTTGCTGTGTTTGTGGAAGACGAAGAACAGCCGGGACAATTGCGGCTGGCGCGCTCCATGGGACTGCGCACAAGTGGACAACTGGACCTGAGCTTTATCGCGGCGGAACGGCCGGAGTTTGCATCGGGCGCGATTTTTTTCGAGTCGCCCAGAACCGCGCACGTGACGGAGTCCGCGCGGCGGACGATCGAACAGCTAGACCTGAACTATTTTGTGCCGTGCCGGATTCGCGAGCAGACCGTGGCTGTGCTTGGCCTTGGAAAAACCGTAGATGGAGATTTTCTTTCTAGCGACGACGTCGAGCTGGTGACAACCATCGGCGGATACGTCGCGGTGGCGCTCGATAACGCGAAACTTTATAGCTCGCTCGAACAGAAGGCGCTGGAAATTGCACGGCTAAAGGACTTCAGCGAGAACATCGTGGAGTCGCTGAACATCGGCGTGCTGGCCGTGGACCTTTCGGGCATCGTGGAGAGCTGGAACACGCGGATGGAGCAACTGTTCGGCGTGGCGAGGGCGGAAGCGGTGGGTCGCAAGCTCGATTCACTCCTTCCGGCGGAGCTGGCTGCGGAGATTACGGCGCGCGGCGGCGAAGAACAAGTCACGGGCATATACAAGCAGCGGCTACATCATCAGGGCAAGGCGCTGACGATGAACGTTTCGATCACGCCGCTGGTGAGCAAGTCCGGCGACCGCATCGGGCGGTTGCTGCTGTTCGACGACGTGACGCAACGGGATCGGATGGAAGAGCAGATGTCGCAGACGGAGAAGCTGACGTCGCTCGGCTTGCTGGCGGCGGGCGTGGCGCACGAAGTGAACACGCCACTAGCCGTCATTTCCAACTACATTCAGATGCTGGCGAAACAGATGCCGGAAGAAGATCCCCGGCATTCCATTATCGAAAAGATAGTAAAGCAGACGTTCCGCGCAAGCGAGATCGTCAACAATCTTCTGAATTTCTCCAGGACGGGCGCCGCAGAGCTAGCGAATGTGGACGTGAACAAGGTTGTCGAGGAAACGCTTTCGCTTGTGGCGCATCCGTTAAAGACGTCGCAGATTCAGGTCGTTAAGAACCTTGGCGATGCGCTGCCTTCGGTGCGAGGATCCGCGAACAAGCTGCAGCAAGTGTTCTTGAATCTCTTTTTGAATGCGCGGGACGCGATGCCGAGCGGCGGAATGCTGGAAGTGAAGACGGCGGCGCATAACGGCAGCGTCGAAATTGAAATTGTAGACACGGGGGCGGGCATTCCGCGCGAGCACATCCACAAGATTTTTGATCCGTTCTTCACGACGAAGGCGACCGGACGGGGTACGGGGCTGGGGCTTTCGGTGAGTTACGGGATCATCAAGGAACACGCAGGCAAAATCGACGTTCGCTCAACGCCCGGCAAAGGAACTTCGTTCCACGTCGAATTTCCGGCAGTCAGGAAAGCGGTACATGTCTAAGGGCTCAATTCTTGTAGTCGACGATGAATCAGAAATTCGGGAAGGATTGGAACTGCTTTTAACCGGCGAGGGCTACGGCGTTTCCAGCGCGGATACGGGCGAGTCCGGACTTGGAAAGCTGGAAGAACGGCCGTTTGATTTGCTGTTGCTCGATGTGAGCCTGCCGGACCGCAACGGAATCGAACTGTTGCGTGAAATTCGTTTGCGCGATCCGCATTTGCCGATCGTCCTGATCACCGCCTACGGGTCGATCGAAATGGCGCGCGCCGCATTCAAGAGCGGGGCGATGGATTACATCACCAAGCCGTGGTCGAACGACGAATTGTTGGCGCAAGTGGCACAAGCCGTCGAGTCGCGCAAGCTGCGGGAAGAAAACGTACAGCTGAAGCGCGCGCTGAAGCAGCGGTTCAATTTCCCGAACATCATCGGAAAAAGCGAAAAGATGCAGACGCTGCTGGACCTGGTGACCCAGGTTGCGCCGTCGCGCTCGACAGTTCTCATCAGCGGAGAGAGCGGCACGGGCAAGGAACTGATCGCGAAAGCGATTCATTCGGCGTCGCCGCGCGCGGATAAGGCATTTGTGCCGGTTAACACCGGTTCGATTCCCGTGGATTTGCTGGAGTCGCAACTGTTCGGACACGTTAAAGGCGCGTTTACGAGCGCGGTGGCCTCCAAAAAAGGACTGTTTGAAGTTGCGGATCAGGGCACGATTTTCTTCGATGAAATCGCGACCATCAGTCCGGAGACGCAAGCGAAGCTGTTGCGCGTGATTCAGGAACGCGAATTCATGCGGCTCGGCGGAACCGAACAGATCAAGGTGGACGTGCGAATTGTTGCCGCGTCCAACATTGAATTGCTCACGCTGGTGCGAGAGGGACGATTCCGCGAGGATCTTTTTCACCGGCTGAACGTCATCCACTTGCGGCTTCCGCCGCTGCGCGACCGGCGAGAAGACGTGCCGATGCTGCTCACGCATTTTATGGAGCGCTATTGCCAGGAAAACACAAAACCGATGCGGACGTTCACGCCGGGCGCGATGAAATTGTTGATGGACTACGACTGGCCGGGCAACGTGCGCGAATTGGAAAATGTGGTGGAACGCGCTGTGGTGCTTTCAACGTCGGAGCGGGTGGACGTCGATTTATTGCCGGAGAGCATTCGCAGCAAAGAGATCGTGCGCGGCGTGCGGTTGCAACTTTCCGAGTTCATGCCGCCACTGCCGGGCGAACCGGGCGCCCGCGCGGCTGCGGATCATTCGCACCCCTCGCTTTTTCAAATCATGGACGAGATTGAACGCCGTATTATTGTGGACATGCTGGAGCGGACGAATTGGAATCAGACCGAGGCTGCAGAAAGGTTCATGATTCCGCTGTCGACGCTGAACCAGAAGATCAAACGGCTGGGAATCGACGTGCGGCGCCGCAGCCGGATGAGCGACGACTCGTTTAGCGCATCTTCGGGGAAATAATCGCGAGAGATGTTTGCCGCTCGGCAACGCGTTGGGAGCAACGATGAACGCAAGGCATGAGGTGTGGGCAATACTTGGTTCGGTGGCCGTTCTGGGCTTCGCCCTGCTGGGTGTTCCTCGGGGCGCAGCGTCGCGAGCCGCGCAGGGCAACGCGCCAACACCGGCGTACCACTCGCAGGCGCCGCAGGGCGCCTTGCCGACGACGATGGACCCCGCTTCGTTCAACAATCCGATCATACAGAACGCCTACGCGCTAGCGGCGAAAGTGAAGCGCGTTCTCTATCAGCAGCCGTGCTTTTGCCACTGCGACCGTAGTATTGGGCACGAGAGCCTGCTGGATTGCTACGTCGGGAAGCACGCATCGGTTTGCGACGTTTGCATGAAGGAAGCGTTTTACGCGTACGAGCAAACGACGAAAAAGAAAACGGCTGCGCAAATTCGCGACGGGATCCTGCATGGCGAATGGCAGCAAGTGGATACCTCCAAGTACGAGTCGATTCCCGCGAAATAACAACTGATTTCGTTGGTCCGGTTTTCCGTGCTTGTCTGCGGAAGCGACTTTTCGTAAACTTTTAGTGCCCAGACAAAATTGGAGGAAACGATGAAGTTTTGCACCCGCACGTGGCTGGGTTTGCTGTTGGTTAGCGGTTTGACCATAGGGGTCTCGCAATCTGTTTTGGGGCAGGAAAAGGAACACGCAGTATCCACGCAGACTCTACGCAAGGACGTTCAGAATGCTTCCGCGGACCGTCAAGCGAACGAAACCGCCATTCGCGAACTGCTCTCCACGGAACAGGGCCAAAAGGCGCTGAGATCCACGGGCGCCGACTTCAAGAAAGTAAACCGGGCCGTCAGCCAGTTGAGCGATGAAGACGCGGCTCGCCTTGCAGCGCAATCCCGTGCGGTCGAAAAAGACATCGCTGCGGGAAATTTCAGCGATCGCGATATATTGATCGTCATCGTATGCATCGCTGCCCTTGTACTAATCATCGTCGCCGTCCGCTAATACCGACCGGCAAGGAAAGATGGATGTGCGAACGCGGCTGATTTTCGGCATGCTGCTGCTGGCCCCCATTCTGGCAACCGGGGCCGGCAGCGGTGTGTGGCTTGACGTGCCGTACGTGCACCAGGAGAAAGAAGGTTGCGGATCGGCCGCGCTGGCAATGGTTCTGCAATATTGGAATCAAAAAGGCGCGGTGCTTTCTCCCGAACGGATCGATGCGGAGAAAATTCAACGAGATCTGCATTCGAAAGAGGCTCGCGGAATCCGCGCTTCCGCGATGGAGAGGTATTTGCGCGAATCGGGTTTTTCTCCCTTTATTTTTCGCGGCGAGTGGAGCGACCTGACGGCTCATCTCGAAAAGGGCCGCCCTCTGATAGCCAGCATCCAGCCCGGAGGAAAGAACTCGCTGCACTATGTCGTCGTCGTTGGAATTGAGCGGGAGCATGAGGCAGTGCTGCTGAACGACCCCGCGCGTGGAAAACTGTTCCGTGTGGAGCGCTCAGAATTTGAAAAAGAATGGGTGCGCACCGACAATTGGACGCTGCTCGCGGTTCCAAAAGCGACCGAGTGAATTCCCTGCTGGTTGTCGGCCTCGGCGGATTGCTGGTCTTGTTAGCTGCAGCAGGGGCACGAGCTCAGCAGACGCTGGTCGCGGACGATTCTCTCGCCGCTGCACAGAGGCTCTACTCCGAGAAAAAGTGGGAAGAAACGGTGCGGGCTGCGAGCATAAGCGCCGTGCAATCGTCCGAGCTCGATTACTTGCGCGGTATGGCGCTTGTGCATCTGGAAAGATGGCAGGAAGCGCGCGACGCCTTTTCTTCGGGACTCTTGAAAACAGCAAAAGATTCCCGTCTTCTTCTGGAGCGCGCGGGCGCGGAATACCGCTTGAAAGACTTTCCTTCGGCAAAAAGAGATTTGAGGGAGGCGCTGCGGCTAAATCCCAAAGACGATTATGCAGTGGAATTTCTCGGAACGATTTATCTTCTTGAAGGCAATCTGGAAGCGACGCTGAAGTATTGGAACAGAATCGAGAAGCCGCGGCTGTCGCGTGTTGTGTCCGAACCGGAACCGCTCCTCCAAACAAAACTGCTATCACACGCAATGGCTTTCAACGCCCCGCAAGTCTTGTCGCAAGGTGCGTGGCTCGCGACTGCCGCGCGGCTTGAAAACCTGGGCGTTTTTCCGCAACCCCGGGTGGAGTTGAATCCAACCGGCGACTCCGATTACGCGGCAATTCTGCATTTAAACGAACGCGGCGGGTGGGAGTATTCTCACTGGGGCGGCGCGATTTCTTTGTTGAGCGGTGTTCCCTACCAAACGGGCTATCCCGAGTGGGACAACATCGGGCATCGTGCGATACAATTTAGTTCGCTGGGATCCGGAGAAGCGGCGCGCGTTTGCTTCGTTGAGCCTTCCGGTGGGAAACCAGTCGGATCGCGTCATCGAAGTTTTTGTGGATGGACGCGACGAGAACTGGAATTTGTCACAGACGTTTTCCGGGCTGTCAACGCCAATCACCGATCTAAACCTGCGTCGAATCGAAGCCGGGATCGAATTGCGCTCTGTAATCAATGGAAATTGGAGCTGGACAGCGGGCGCGGGCGTAACCGGCAGAAGCTTTCGGAACGGCGACGCAACGACAAATCTTGCAGGTTTAGCTTACTTTACGAACAGCACGTCGCTGGAAGCGTCGGCCAGCGTGAAGCGCGTCATTTTGCGAGCGCCTGAGCGCCGTTTTAGCGTAGTTGGTTCGGTGGAATCGCGGTTTGGCCGCGGCTACAAGGAAAACCTTGGGCCGTTTGGAACGATCGGAGGGTCGCTTCTCTCGGACTGGCTGCCGCACGCAAAGGGCGAGGATGATGCCATTCATGCCAGGATTCGCAGTTCCAATCTTTTTGGCACCGTCCCGCTCGACCAACTGTTCGAACTCGGGCTGGATCGCGATTCGACGCTATGGCTGCGCGGACACCGCGCCACAACCGGCGGAAGAAAAGGCGGCGCTCCACTGGGACGCCGCTATGTGCTGATTAATTCGGAATACGACAAGATCATCTATGACGGCGGATTTTTCCGGGTATTGGCCGGGCCGTTTTTGGACATGGGAAAAATTAGCGACGATTCGGCGGCGTTTGGAGATCCGCGGTGGCTCGTCGACGCGGGAGCGCAGGTTAAATTGCGGGTGCTCGGCAGCGTTTCGATTGTGCTTTCTTACGGGCGGGACTTACGCAACGGGCGTGGCGCTTTTTTTGGAACGACTGAACGTTGATATCCAAGCAGCGCGGAGGTCAAAATCGTCAAACTAAAAGTTAAGGACCAGGCCGCCGCCAATCTGAAAATTGTTCTGAGCTTGGGAATAGAGTTGCGACCGAATAAAGTCGCCGCCGACTCGTACGGATGCGCGTCCGCTTAGCCGGTAGTCCACTCCACCGCCGCCCTGAAAGGCAAAGCTGGTCTTACCACCGGCCGAAGTTTGCGGAAGAATGCGCAAGCCGCCGACAAGGCCGTGCATCCAAGGCTCGAATTTTCGCCGGGTGTCCCGCCAGGCGAGCCGTCCGCCTCCGGTAAAAAGCAGGGCTTTCGAGCGGTCTCCGCCGAAAACCTGAGAGCCGAAAGCGGCAATCGTATTTCCTTCCACTGCGAACCACTCGTTCAGGAAATACGACAACGACGATTGAATACCGCTCATATTTGCGTTGAAAGGCGCCGAACGGAAGCGAAAGTAACTGTAGCCTTCGCTCAACTGGAATCGATAGCCTTCGTAGTGTCCGAAGGAAGGAGCCGGCGGAGGCACAGCGGGCTGGGCATTGAGGTTGATCGGGGCGGCAAGCGCGGCAAAGTTGTCGCCGTTGAAAGTCGCGAAAAGGCGTGCTCCATCTTTCGCAGCGGCAAGGGGATGAGAATTGTCCGCTTCAGACAAATTTAAGCTGAGCGTACCGCTTTGCGCCGAAGCCAGGCCGGCGCTGCAAAGAACCGTGAGTACCGCCAGAACAAACCGTCTCATTTTCATGATCCTTCAGGTGTTGGCCACGAGTCCCGAATTGGCCACCCGTTTACGGTAAACAACCAGCAGCGGGTTTGTCCATGCTATTTCTTGCCGATGGCGGCAAAAGAGCATGATGCGGGGCCTCTAAAAAGTACTCATGGGGGCGAATTTAGCTAGGATGGACCCGTCAAGAACTCAGCGCCCGTGCCGGAGGTAATCGTCGGTCTTGTTCAGCCAGTCTTCGCGCGGCGGATTGAAAACGTCGAGGTCGATCGTGTCTTCCAGTGCCCACGCTTCGTGCGGCATGTTGGAAGGAATGCAGAGCACTTCACCCGCTTTGACGACAATTTCCTTCCCATCGATCGAAAACTTCAGAGCGCCTTCCAGAATGTAGGTCACCTGTTCGTTGTGATGATGATGCAGCGGGACGTGCGCGCCTTTTTTCATGATAACGCGGGCTAGCATTAGATTTTGGCCCGTGAGCATTTCGCGCTCGATGAGCGGATTGAGCTTTTCGCGTTCAACGGAGTTCCAGGGAATATATTTCGCTTGGGCTGCGGTGCTCATTTCTTGTCTCCGTAAAGTTTCGCGGCGGTGTCGTGCAAGTAGAGCCGCTCCAGTTCCATGGCCTTGTCTTCGCTGATGGCGCCTTCCGCTACAAGCTCCGCCAGCGCTGCCGAAAGCGCGGAACGCGTTGTTCGGGCTGCGAGCCAGAAGCTTTCTTCAGCACCGAGTGCATCGTTGAACGGAAAGGCGTCAGAACCGAACATCATCTTGTCCGGATAAATTGTGAGCAGCTGCTTCAAGACCGCCTTGAACTGCGATGGATAGAGCATTTCCGATTGGAACGAAGTGTCGAGATAAACGTTTTTAACGGCCGTGAGGAGCGCGGCTTCTCTTTCGTAGGGCCATCCGCCGTGGACGAGCACGAAGGTCGTGTCCTTATACCGCGCATCGCGAAGGACGTTCTCCAAATTGAGCACGTTGCCCTGCCGAAGACTGAAATAATCGCCGATGCCGACGGCGGTATGAAAGTGCATCGGCAATTTGAGCTTTCCAGCTTGAGCGACCATGACGCGAAAAATATGGTCCTGAAAGAGGCGGTACTCGTCGGCAGTTGGGGTGCCACCGTCTTTGTATTTCGCGTAGATCGCGGCCGCCTTTTCGCGGGGCGGATCGCTGAAGTACAGCGACCGGAAATAGGCGGCTTCGAACTTGATGGCAACGCCGCCGCGTTTCTGATTATCCTCCATGGTTCGCCGCACGAAGTCTTCGTAGTCCGTGAGAACCGCGGGGAGGCCACGGAGCAGCATTTTTTCCTGCAGCGGGATATAGACGCCCATGTCCGGCGTGCCGGCCTTCTGCTCGCGATTATCGAACGGATAAAAAAATGAATCGCCGAAAAATACCCAGCGAAATCGTTTGGGATCGAGATACGAAGCCATGAAGGCGCGATTGGCGAGGCAAATGTCGAAATTCAATTTGTCCAGAATTCCATCGAAATAGGCGGGATCGCCCTTTGCTTCGGCCGCTTTTTTCTTGTCGGCGAGCCATTTTGCGTGCTCGGGCTTGAAATCGTCGTAAGGATAGCCAAACATTGCTTTGGCGGCCGTCACGAATTCGGGATTGTCGTCGCGCAGGCGAAGTACGCTGCTTTCGTCCGGCGGCGAGGCCATGGCGTCAACGTCGGAATCGTCGGCAAAGCCGGGATGAGAGTGATTATCGTAGATAGGAATGCGCTCGATTTTCTGTGAGAGGCGGTCGTAAATGGCCGGAAACTCCGCGGACGGGAACGGGCTCGTCTGCGCAAAAACATTCGTCGCCGCACCAAGCGCCAACCCGGCAAAGAGTGTAATTAATACGCCTCGCTTCATTCGGGCTCCCGTCAACAGAACGCTTCTTGTTCAACGCAAAAAGTCAGTTAGTTAGCGACCGCGACGCGCCACTTCAAGGAGACGCGCTGCATTCTTTCCAAAGCTTCCTCTAGCAGACTTCTGGCGCTCACGAGCGAGAATCGAAGGAAGTTTTTACCTTCGGCGCCGAATGCCGCTCCGGCAATCGCTGCGACACCTGCTTCTTCCAATAAGATTTTCTGAACCTCCTCGGCGGTTGCTCCAGTGTCTTCGACGTTGACCCACGCGTAGAAGGCGCCGTCTGGAGATTGGCAACGGAAGCCGGGAATTTTGTTTAGGCCAGCTACGAACAGATCGCGGCGCTTGCGATATTCGGCCGTCATGGCATCGACAGCGTTGGTGGAGTCGCGCAGGGCTTCGATTGCGGCGACTTGGGTGAATTCCGCCGCACAGGTGAAGGTGTTCAGCACGAGCAGATCCATCGCGTCGATTACATGTTTTGGCGCAACGCCATAGCCAAGACGCCAGCCGGTCATCGCGAAACTCTTAGAGAACCCGTCAATGATGACGGTTCGTTCCGCCATTCCAGGCAGAGCCCATGGTGAAAGATATTCGCCGCCAAAAAGAATGCGCGCGTAAATCTCATCGCTTACTAGCCACAGGTTGTGTCTTTGCGAGAGATCCGTGAGCCCTTCTAGCGCTCGTTCGTCAAATACGGTGCCCGTCGGGTTGTTCGGGGAATTGAAAATCAGAACGCTGGTCTTGGGCGTAATTTTTGAGGCAATCTCATTCAAGTCCGGCTGAAACTTATTCTTCTCAAAGAGCGCGAACGGGATGGCCTTCGCGCCGAGCCCGCGCGCGAGCGATGGATAAATGGGGAAACCCGGGTCGGGATAGAGAACTTCATCGCCTGGTTCAATCAAGGCCATCATCGCGAGCGAGAGCGCCATTTTGCAGCCGGGCGCAACGAGAACTTCCTCCGGCTTGACGTCAATGCGGCGCGTGCGTTTGAGATAAGCCGCAATTTCTTCGCGCAAGGCGGGAATGCCGCGCGTGGCGCAATAGCGGTCGCGCCCTCCGGCGACGGCACTGCGTACCGCGTCCACAACGGGCGGCGCGGGATGGAAGTCGGGCTCGCCTAGTTCGAGATGAATGATCGAATGGCCCTGCTTTTCCAGTTCCTTTGCGCGCGAGAAGACAGCAAGGGCGCCTTCGCCTTTCAGTTGTGAAACGCGTGTCGCGATTCGCCGGGTTGCCATGGGCAGCAGTCTATCATTTCGCGGCGGGAGGGGGCGTGACGGGAATGCGGAGCCCGTCAATGAAACGCGGGAACATTTCAAAAGCGGCGGCGGTCAAGAACAATTCTACGAGCTCAGGCTCCATAAAATTGGCGTGCAGTTCCGTGAAGAAATTGTCGTCAACCACTCTGCCGCCTTCGTGCAGTTTATCGGCAAGGCGGAAGCCGAGTTTTTCTTTTGGTGAGAAGGGACCGTGTTCGAAATTGGCTACGGCGGAAATCTGCTCGTCCGTAGCGCCCTTCTGGCCGGCGGAAATGCTGTGGGCACGAACTGCGTATTCGCTGGCGTTGCGCTGGGAGACACGGACTGCCACCAATTCCTTGTACCAGCCGCGCAGGGCGCCATCGGCCAGGAGCGGTTTGAGAAAGCCGGCGACGGCCGGGGCAATCGCCGGCGTATGCGCGAGCACTTTAAACATATTGGGTACGACGCCGCGCGCGGCGAGCAGCGCGTCATAGACAGCGCCAATCTCCGGCACGACCTGATCACGCTGCATCAAGCGCACTCGGCTCTCAGTACTCATTTCGTTTTGCCCCCGAAGAATTTTACATCCAAAAAGCCAGCGCGCCCTGCGTGACAGGGCGCGCTTGGGGAAAAAGTTGACATACGAGATTCTTAGAACGCGAACCGCAACGAGAACTGGATCAGTCGCGGCGTACCGAGCGTGGAGATAATCTGACCAAAGGCGGCAGGATTCTCCACGTCGTTGATTGCCGGATTGGCGAAGTTCGCGTGATTCCAGACGTTGAAGAAGTCCGTCGTGAACCGGAGATTTTGACGCTCGGTGAGCTTGAAGTTTTTGATGAGCGAGAAGTCCCAGTTTTGTTGGGAAGGTCCGCGGTAGATGTTCCGCCCCAAATTGCCGAAAAACGTCGCGCAGAAACTTGGGTTATTGATTGGATCGCAGGTGGTCGTTGGGTTCGCCGGGTCAAACGGATAGAGCAACGGCGCGGTCGTGAAATTGTTGATGTTCAAATAGCCGCTCAGCCGGTTGTGTATGTCGCCGCTGGTCTTGCCTGCGCTGATTGAGCCGCCATCCGCAAGCTGCGCGCCAAGAGTAGCGGATGCCAAGCCCGAGCCGAGAAAGGCAGTGCCGGCGCCGGAGTCTGTCACTGAGAAAGGCGAACCGGACTGTATGATCGTGATTCCGGAAATCGCCCATCCACTGAGCAATGCCTTCTTGACGCCAGTGTCGGCCGTGAAGAAGGGCAAATCGTAGCGATAGCTGACGGTCAGGCGGTGCGTGCGGTCAAAGTCGGAAAGGCCGCGCGAAGCCTGCAACGAGGATTCATCACCAAACGCCGTGTTCAGCGCGGTGTTGCCGCTCGATGTCGCATCCGTCGAGCGCGAGAACGTGTACGCCGCCTGGAAATATCCAGCCGACCAGCGGCGCGACAGCGTAGACTGCAGCGAATGGTAGTGCGAGTAGGCATCGTTGGCGAACAACTGGAAGCCACTGTATCCGTTGATGCCAGGGTTGTTTGAGCGCGCCGCGCCATTGCCGGTCGTGCTGACGGTAATCGAGCATGTTGCTGTCGGGCTGATCACGCTTCCGTCGCAATTGGCCCCGCTCAGGACGAATGGGTTGCTCGGACTAGCCAATCGCGCCTGAATGCTCGTGCGCGTTTCGCGCAGGTGAACCGCATGAGTTCCCACATAGCCTAGTTCGAACACCCAATTCTTAGCGAGCGCGTGCTGGACGGTCACGTTCCATTGCTGTGTGTTCGGCACAACAAACTTACGCGGCACGGCTAGACCGAAGATAAATTGCGAGGGTAGAACGCCCGGGCTGCCATTGGCGCAGCCGTAATTCGGGAAGATGGTGGTGTCGCCACCGGTGAAGCCCTGGAACGCGCCAAGGCATGGCACGAAGGTCGGATCGAGCGTACCGGCCTGCGGCAACTTGTTGATGCCAGTCTCGAAGAAGTTAGCGAGCGATCCCGGCGCGCCGTTGCCGAACGCCACCGGCAAGTAGGGCGCCTGGAAGCTCAATTGGTCCACAGTACCGACGTCTTCGCGAACGAAATAAATGCCATAGCCGCCTCGAATCGTTGTGGTGTGGTGGCCAAAGAGGTCATACGCAAATCCGACGCGGGGAGCGAGGCCCTTTGAATAGTTATTTTTCAAAGTGGTGTCGTTGCCGGACCCGGTGAGTCCAGCAAGATTCAATTTGTTCGCGCAGCCGCCGTTGATGAACGGATACTGCCCGTTGTTCGCGAGGTCCACGTCAAGATTTCCGATGTGGCAAACATTGTCGTAGAACGCGCCGAGAATTTCTGCCCGGAGACCAAGATTTAGCG